>Ga0310811_10000722_pt1 | contig 42404 bp, 49 predicted proteins | sample YCmetagenome_FD_207642 | JGI IMG/M metagenome (GOLD analysis project Ga0310811, IMG submission 207642) | Soil microbial communities from experimental microcosm in Duke University, North Carolina, United States - YC | ecosystem: Engineered > Artificial ecosystem > Soil microcosm > Unclassified ...
GCACGACCTGCACCAGCTCCCAGCCGTCCTGGCCCCAGTTGTCCAGGATCTGCTTGGTGGCGTGCACCAGCAGCGGGACCGTCGCGTATTCGAACTTCTTCGCCATGCCGCCTACCGTAACGCCTCGCGGTGCCGGGTCGCCCCTTGCACACTTGCTCGGGTTACGCTCGTTCGGTGACTACCGGAGACTCAGCAGCCGCCAAGGACTGGCCGGGCGTCCGCCTGCACGTGGTGACGGGCAAGGGCGGGACCGGGAAGACGACGGTGGCGGCCTCCCTCGCGCTCGCCCTGGCGAGCCGGTCGGCCACCCGGCGGCGCGCCAGCGGTCCGGCGCGCACACCTCGGGTGCTGCTGGTCGAGGTGGAGGGACGGCAGGGCCTGGCCCAGCTGTTCGACGCGGAACCGCTGCCCTACGAGGAACGGCGGATCGCGACCGTGCCGGGCGGCGGCGAGGTCTGGGCGCTGGCCATAGACCCGGAGCAGGCGCTGCTCGAGTACCTGGACATGTTCTACAAGCTGGGCGCCGCGGCCAAGGCGCTCAAGCGCTTCGGCGCCATCGACTTCGCCACGACGGTCGCCCCCGGCATCCGCGACGTGCTGCTCACCGGCAAGACCTGCGAGGCCGTGCGCCGCCGCGCGCGCGAGGAGGGGCGCACCTTCCACTACGACGCCGTGATCATGGACGCGCCGCCGACCGGCCGGATCACCCGGTTCCTGAACGTGAACTCGGAGGTCTCCGGGCTGGCCAGGATGGGCCCGATCCACAACCAGGCGGACGCGGTGATGCGGGTGCTCACCAGCGCGCAGACCGCCGTGCACTTCGTGACGCTGCTGGAGGAGATGCCGGTGCAGGAGACGCTGGACGGACTCTCCGAACTGCGCGACGCCGGGCTGCCGGTCGGCGGGATCATGGTCAACCAGGCCCGCGACATCGTGCTCACAGAGGACCAGCTCAAGCGCGCGGCCGGCGACGGCGTGGACCGCGCGGAGCTCGCCGCGGGTCTGCACGAGGTGGGCCTGGACCGTCCGGCGATCGTGGACGCGCTGTCCGCGCTGGCCACCGAGCACGCCCGGCGCGTGCTCATGGAGCAGGAGCAGCGCGAGTCCCTCGCCGACCGCGAGGCGCCCATCTACGAACTTCCGCTGCTGAACGACGGCGTGGACCGGGTCGGCCTGGACCGGCTCGCCGCCGCGCTGCGAAACCAGGGGGCCGCGTGATGAGCGACGTACTGCCGGATCTGGACCTCGACGCGCTGCTCGACGACCGGGCCACCCGGATCATCGTGTGCTGCGGCTCGGGCGGCGTCGGCAAGACGACCACCGCCGCGGCCTTCGCGCTGCGCGCCGCCGAGCGCGGCCGGGACGTCGTCGTGCTCACCATCGACCCGGCGCGCCGGCTCGCGCAGTCGCTGGGCCTGACCGAGCTGGACAACACCCCGCGCCCGGTCGAGGGGATCGACACGTCGGCCGGCGGCCGGCTGCACGCGATGATGCTCGACATGAAGCGCACCTTCGACGAGATCGTGCTCGAGCACGCCGACAAGGGCCGCGCCGAACAGATCCTGACGAACCCCTTCTACCAGTCCCTCTCCGCGAGCTTCGCCGGCACGCAGGAGTACATGGCGATGGAGAAGCTGGGCCAGCTGCACGCGCAGGGCGAGTGGGACCTGATCGTGGTCGACACCCCGCCGAGCCGGTCCGCGCTGGACTTCCTGGACGCGCCGAACCGGCTCGGCTCCTTCCTGGACGGCCGCTTCATCAAGATCCTCACCGCCCCGGCGAAGGTCGGCGGCTTCGGCGCCTTCAAGCTGCTGACCAGCGGATTCAGCATGGTCACCGGAGCGCTCGGCAAGCTGCTCGGCTCCGGTCTGCTCGCCGACGTGCAGTCGTTCGTCAACGCGCTGGACACCATGTTCGGCGGCTTCCGGGAACGCGCCGAGGCCACCTACCGGCTGCTGCAGGCGAAGGGCACCTCCTTCGTCGTGGTCGCCGTGCCGGAGGCGGACGCGCTGCGCGAGGCCTCCTTCTTCGCCCGGCGGCTGGCCGAGGAGAAGATGCCGCTGGCCGGCCTGGTGCTCAACCGGGTGCACCCGCGCCTGGCCGACCTGACCGCGGAGCGCTCGCTGGCCGCGGCCGAACAGCTCGACGTGCCGCAGCCGACCTCGGCCCAGTCCTTGGCCGGGGGTCTGCTGCGTCTGCACGCCGAACGGGTGGAGCTCAGCCGCCGCGAGACGCGCCACGCGGAGCGCTTCGCGGCCAGCCATCCGGGGATCAGCATGCTGCGTCTACCGGCGCAGGCCGAGGACGTGCACGACCTCGACGGGCTGCGCGCGGTCACGGAGGCGGCTCGAGCGGCGGCCTGAGCCCTCCGTGCGCGCGGTCGAATGCTGTGCTGCCGTGTCGTAGTGATCTGTGGGTGTGGGCAAGGGGAAAACTCGTGCCTGCTCCTGCTGTGGTGCTCGTCCGTCGTACTGATCGCGGAGCGCGGCGGGCTCGCGGTACCCGCCGGCGCCTGGCCGTCGCCGGCCTACGCGCTCAACCCCACGACGACCACCTGTACCGCCTGCTCCTGCTGCTCGAGGGCCTGCACCAACGCCGCGTCCGCGACGCCCACCCCCACCGACTCACGCCGGCCCGGCAGGTCCGACGGGGCCTCCGACGCGATCAACCCGGCGCCCGCGCGCTCGAGATAGGCGTCCCTGGCCTCCTCGAGCACCTGCCGCCAGGAGCGCACCTCGGGCCGCCGACGCAGCAGCGCACGCCGCTCGCGTTCGGTCATGCCGCCCCAGACGCCGTACTCCACCCGGTTGTCCAGGGCGTCCGCCAGACACTCCGTGCGCACGGGGCAGGTCGCGCACACCACCTTGGCCCGGTTCTGCGCCGCCCCCTGCACGAACAGCTCGTCCGGGTCCATCCCCCGGCAGCCCGCAGCTATGGTCCAATCCTCAACCCACGCCATTTCCGGTGCAGTCCTCTCCGCACTCGAGGCTCCCCACCGCGACCCTCACCCGCGTGACCGCCCCCGCGAGGTGAAGACACGGCATCCGCACTAGCCGCACACGCCGTACTCCTTGCCGACCGTCCGCCCTGACGCACGGTCACTTGCCGTGCGGCCGCCGAGACTGTCCGTCACGGAGCCGCTGCCCGGTACCGGGGGTCCGGGGTCATCCGGTTTCCCTCAGTAAGCACGACAGTACGGAAAGCCTTCACCGGGCGACAGTCCCCAGACTGGTCAATCTCTGATGGCCCGTCCGGACTATTTCCCCTGTCGCAAGTGGGTCACAGTGAGCCTTACTCCACCCCGCGGCGACCCCGGATCGGATATGGAAAAGTACTCTGTGGTGCATGGGTAAGTCAGAAGGCGATTATTCCGGTTTGGGCGGTATAGGCCGTCTTGCCGCACATCTCGGCACCTTCGTGGTGATCAGCGCCGTGGCCGGGCTGCTGCTGGCCGGGCTGGTCCTGCCGGTGTCCGCGACCGCCGGACTCGCGGCGAAGTCGGCCTCGGACCACTTCGAGGACCTGCCGAGCGACTTCCAGACCCCCACGCTGCCGCAGCGCAGCACGATCCTCGCCGCCGACGGCTCGGTCATCGCCACCACCTGGGACGACGACCTGCACGGCAACCGCGTCGTCGTGCCGTGGAGCCAGATCTCCTCGAACATGCCCAACGCGATCGTGTCCATCGAGGACCAGCGCTTCTACCAGCACGGCGGAATCGACCTGAAGGGCACGCTGCGCGCCCTGGTCAACGACTCCTCCGGCGGCTCGCTGCAGGGCGGCTCCTCAATAGCCCAGCAGTACATCAAGAACATGCTCGAGGTCGAGGCCGGGGACAACGCCGCGGCGCAGCAGGCCGCCACCGCCGACACCATCTCGCGCAAGATAACCGAGCTGAAGTACGCGATCGCCGTCGAGCAGCAGATGTCCAAGCAGGAACTGCTCGACCGCTACCTGAACATCGTGTACTTCGGCAACAACGCCTACGGGGTGGAGGCCGCGGCCGAGCGCTACTTCTCGACCACCTCCGCGAAGCTGTCCGTGCCGCAGGCCGCCCTGCTGGCCGCGATCGTCAACAGCCCCACCATGTACGACCCGTTCCAGCATCCGAAGGAAGCCCTCGCGCGGCGCAACATCGTGATCGCCGACATGGCCCTTCCCTCGCTGCACTACATCACCGCGCAGCAGGCCGCGGCGTTCGAGAAGACGCCGCTCGACCTGAAGCCGACCACTCCGCAGGACGGCTGCATCACCGCGAAGGGCTCCGCGGCCTTCTTCTGCAACTACGTCTACGAGACCTTCATGCAGGACTCCGCCTACGGATCCAGCACGGCCGCGCGCAAGGCCATGTGGGACGAGGGCGGCCTGACCATCACGACGACGATGGTGCCGAAGAACGAGACCTCGGCGGACTCCGCGATCAGCAAGCGCGTCTACGCCACGGACAAGGTCGGCTCGGCGCTGGTGGAGGTCACCCCCGGCACCGGTGCGATCGTCGCGATGGCCCAGTCGAAACCGATGGGCTCGGGCAAGGGCGAGACGTACATCAACCTCGCGTCCGACCTGTCCCACAACGGAACCTCGGGCTTCCAGGCCGGATCCTCGTTCAAGATCTTCGTCGGCCTCGCCGCGCTGGAGCAGGGCATCAGCCCCAGCATGCCGATCGACGCGCTGCACAAGATCGACGACTCTGGCGTGAACTTCGCGGCCTGCCCCAGCGGCGTGAACTCGACGGTGCCCTGGGGACCCAAGGGCACGTACACGCCGTCCAACGACGACAACACCAACGGCCCCGTCGACATGATCTACGGCTTCGCGAAGTCGGTGAACACCTACTTCCTGCGGCTCCAGGAGAAGACCGGCCTGTGCCAGCCGGCCACGATCGCCGCGTCCATGGGCGTGACGATCGACAACGACTCCGGCACCGGCAAGCCCCTGGAGCAGATCCCGTCGTTCACCCTCGGCACCAACGTCATCACCCCGGTGGCGATGGCCGAGGCCTACGCGACGCTGGCCTCCGGCGGCACGTACTGCAAGCCGTACGTCATCACCGGCGTCACCGACACGTCCGGCAAGCAGTACCCGGCGCAGACCAAGCAGTGCGCGCAGGTGCTCGACACGAACACGGTGAACGAGCTGACGTACATGCTGCAGGGCGTCGTCCAGTGGGGCACCGCGGCGGGCGCCGTGGACCTGGGCAGCCGTCAGGTCGCGGGCAAGACCGGCACCACCGACGGCGGCGTGGCCACCTGGTTCGACGGCTACACCCCGCAGTTGGCCACGGCCGTGTGGACCGGTTCCATCGAGTCCGCCAAGCCGATGACGCCCACCCGGATCGGCGGCACGTACTACTCCGGCCAGGTGTACGGCGCCTCGATCTCCGCGCCCATCTTCAACGCCGCCATGTCGGGCGCGCTCTCCGGCCTCCCCGAGGAGAGCTTCACCGCGCCGACCGGCTTCGACAACACCGGCGCCTCGCAGAACCAGGGCACCGGCGGCGCGACCGGCACCACCGGAACCGTCGGCACCACGACCGGCGGGACCACCGGGAACGGCAACGGAAACGGGAACGGAAACGGAAACGGCGGCCTGTTCGGCGGAATCTTCTAGCTGAGCGTGCAGATGGGTGTGGGGCCGGACGAAATCCCGTCCGGCCCCACACCCGTTTCCATCGTCTAACTCAGCTTGGCCTTCACCGCCGCGGCGACCCGCGACCCGTCCGCCCGACCGGCGATGCGCGGCGTCAGCACCTTCATGACCGCGCCCATCCCGCGCGGCCCCTCGGCACCGGTCTCCGCCACCGCCTCGTCCACCAGCGCCTGCAACTCCTCGTCGGACAGCTGCGCCGGCAGGTAGGCGGTGAGCACCTCGCCCTCCGCCTCCTCGCGCGCGGCCTGCTCGGCACGGCCCGCCCCCGCGAAGGCCTCCGCGGCCTCCTTGCGCTTCTTGACCTCGCGGCCGAGAACCTTGAGCACCTCCTCGTCGGAGAGCTCGCGGGCGCTCTTGCCGGCCACCTCCTCGGTGGTGATCGCGGCCAGCGCCATCCGGATCGTGGCCGAGCGCAGTTCGTCCCGCGCCTTCATCGCGGTCGTCAGGTCGCTGCGCAACTGGGCCTTGAGAGTCGTGGTCATGCCCCAAGGGTGTCATGAAACGGCTCCGGTCGGGTACGCGATATCCCCCGGGCGCCCGCGGCGGGGGATGGCCGGGCGCGGGATGGCTAGCATGGTCGAATGCGCAAGAGCATCGCGGTTCCGCTGGGAGTGGCGGCGGTGAGCCTGGCCGGACTGGGCTACGCCGCGGGGGTCGAGGTCAACCTGTACCGGGTACGCCGGTTCGAGCTGCCCGTGCTCGACCCGGGCAGCAGGCCGGTCAAGATCCTCCAGGTCTCGGACATCCACATGGTCCCCGGCCAGCGCCGGAAGCACACGTGGCTCAGGTCCCTGGCCGACCTGGAGCCCGACCTCGTCGTCAACACCGGCGACAACCTCTCCCACCCCGACGCCGTCGGCCCGGTCCTCGACGCCCTCGAGCCGCTGCTGCACGTCCCCGGCGTCTTCGTCTTCGGCTCGAACGACTACTACCAGGCGAAGAAGCTGAACCCGGCCAAGTACCTGCGCCGCGGCGACCTCTCCCACTCGCCCAAGCGCGAGCGCGTGCAGAACGACTGGCACGAACTCCAGGCCGGCCTGCAGAAGCACGGCTGGCTCCCCCTCAACAACGCCCGCGGCGCGGTGGAACTAGCGGGCGGATCCACCCCTGGCGCCCCCGCCGCCCCCCGCCGCCGCATCGCCTTCGTAGGCCTGGACGACCCCCACGTGAAGCGCGACCGCTACGAACTAGTCGCCGGCGGCCCCGACATCGACGCCGAGGTCACCATCGGCGTCACCCACGCCCCCTACCTCCGCACCCTGGACGCCATGGCCGCCGACGGCCTCCCCGTGATCCTGGCGGGCCACACCCACGGCGGCCAACTCTGCATCCCCTTCTACGGCGCCCTGGTCACCAACTGCGACCTGGACACTGGCCGCGTCAAGGGCCTGCACACCCACACCGCCCCCAACGCCCGCACCAGCTATCTGCACGTCTCCGCCGGTTGCGGCACCTCCCGCTTCGCCCCCGTCCGCTTCGCCTGCCCCCCCGAGGCCTCCCTCCTCACCCTCGTCCCCCGCCACTGACCAGCACTTTCCCCCAAACCCAAGCCCCTGCCCCCAAACGATTTCCGGTTCCGCCCAGCTCTCCGCTAAGCTTGCGGAGCACAACCGGGGTGTAGCGCAGCTTGGTAGCGCGCTTCGTTCGGGACGAAGAGGCCGTGGGTTCGAATCCCGCCACCCCGACCGGTAAAGTAGCAGGTCAGAGGCCCTGTCCGAGAAATCGGATCAGGGCCTCTCTCCTTCTCCGTCCGCAAATCGTCCGTGTTTTTGACCGAACCGTGGCGAACGTTGGCGGAACCTTTACCTTCTGGCCTGCGGCATCGCGCGGCCTCACTTCGCCTCGAACACCGGCAACATATGGCCTGACCCCAAGGCCCACGGTTCGACTCTCATCCGGCCGACAGGGCCCTTGAACTGGACTTCCGTTCGATCGGCCCCTGCCCCAACGCGAAACAGCACTCTGTCTGGCAGACCCCTCTTATCGTTTGCGCGAGCCCGGCCAAAGCGTGTGTGATCCGCATCACGCCACGCCTCCAGGCGCGGCGCCGACGCCGGAAAACGCATGGAACGCAGCGTCACTCAGCTGTCACAGTGAACCCTGGCCGGGTGCCGTTGAACGCCAGGGCCCCGGATCGAGAAGGGAGCACGATCATGGAATGGGGCGAGCGTCCGGAGTGGCAGGACACGCCAGCGGCAGTGCGCGCCGAGGTTGAACTGATCCTCGGCGCGCCCGTCCTCACAGCGATCACGCCGCCAGGTGGACACAGCTCCCACCTCGCCGCCCGACTAGACGTTGCCGACGGGCGCCGAGTCTTCGTTAAATCAGCGCCGCTCTCCTCCGGATTCGCCGACACCAACCACGCCGAAGCAGCCATCACGCTCGCACTGCCCAAGCACGCCCCCGCACCCAGCCTGCTCGCCGCCGCCGAGACCGCAGGCTGGTTCACAGCCATCTACACCGACATCCCTGGAAGCCACCCAGATCTGAGCCCAGGGTCGCCCGACCTCAACGCCGTCTTCTCGGCCTTGGTGGATGTAGCCCAGTTGCCCGTCAGCGGCGCACTCAAGCGGGCTCTGCGCGGCACCGCCGCAGTCGAGATGGCCGGCTACCTGCACGGCTGGGAGGCACTGGAACAGAATCGGCCTACCGACCTCGACTCCTGGGCAGCTCGGCATATCGGTGACCTCGCAGCCTTGGAACGCGACCGATTCCGGGCGCTCGCAGGGGACTCGCTCCTGCACTCCGACACGCGCGCGGACAACATGCTCGCTGCTGACAGCCGAGTAGTCCTGATCGACTGGGCCCACGCCTTGACCGGAGCGGCATGGCTGGACATGGCGTGCCTGGCCCCCCAGATGGTCCTAGCCGGGTGGAAGCCAGCCGATGCATTCGCCGAAGTCTTCGTACAGCCCTTGCTCGCCGACTGCGACCGTGGGGACGTGCTTCGTTTCTGGACCGGTCTGACCGGATACTGGCAGCGCGCCAGCCGGCTGGACGCGCCGCCCAAAGCACCGGGACTGCGCCCGTACCAACGGGCCGCCGCGGATGCCGGTCTCTCGTTGCTGAAACTCATGATCGGCTAGCCAGTTCATCAACGAACCGAAGACGTCCAGGCCACGGTCTCACCAGCACCTATGGGCGATCTCCCAGACTGCTGACAGTGTGCGTCCGTAGACTCACCGTCTATGCAGAAGCCAAGCTTGATCGTGATCCGAGGCAACAGCGGGAGCGGCAAGAGCTCGACGGCGGTGGCCTTGCGACACGCAGGTGGCCGAGGTGTCGCGCTGGTCCAGCAGGATGTGATCCGCCGCGACCTTTTGCGGGAGCGTGATCGGCCGGGCGGCCTGAACGTCGAACTGATCGAACTTAACGTCCGGTTCTGCCTCGCGCATGACTATGACGTGATCCTGGAAGGGATCCTCTACGCGGACCGGTATGGCGAGATGATCCGCGGCCTGATCGAGGCGCACAACGGGCCGTGCTTCGCCTACTACTACGACCTTTCACTGGCTGAGACTCTTCGCCGACACGCCTCGAAGCCGAACGCCCACGAGTACGGCGAGAAGGAGATGGCGAAGTGGTACGTCGAACGTGATCTGCTCGGCGTCCCCGGCGAGCAGATCATCGGTCCGGACTGGTCACAGGACGAGACGGTCGCCCGTATCCTCGCCGAGGCGCTTCCGCCGCGAATGCGTCCGGGCAGTGACGTGCACACGCCGGGATCGACCTCAGCGGCAGTTCCTGTAGTGTCTGGTCGCGCACAGTTCCAGTGCAAGTGAGTGGCCCTGCCAGAAGCCGCGCCTTCGTGGACCCGTTGGCCAGCCCGTCCGTTCAGTACTGGGGGCCACCGGTGTAGCTAACGCTGTTCGTGTCCGGCGCGTAGGTTTTGCCGGTAGCCATGTCGTAGAGATAACGACCGTTGCTGCCATAGGCGAGGACCAGGTCATTGCCCAGGCTCACGGGACGCCCGCCCACCCGAAAGGTCACGTCCTTCCACAGGCTCAACTGCATTCGCGCTTGGCCGGCGGTCTCGTCCACGGTCGACTGCGTCGGGTGCGCCACTGCGTGAAGTCGGGCGCCGGAGTCTTGAGCCTCGTGGTACTGCCAGCCGCAGTATCCGACCCCGATCGCCACGAACGCGGCGACTGCGCCCCAGTAGAACCCGGCGATGCTCACGCGCCCTGCGCCGAGTTCAGCACGGGTGTGAAGTGCCCGGATCGCCAGCAGGCCGAGGCCGAGGAACACGGCGCCGGCGATCAGCGGCGTCCACGACGAGTTGAACCAGGCGTGGTAGGAGACCGCAGCGTATGGCACTCCGATGAACCCGGTGGCCGCCAGGAAGGCGTGCCCGGCGACCGGGGCGAACGAGTCCCAGATCACCAATCCGGCCCACAGCGCTATGGCCAGCGCCGCCGTGAACACGGTCGCCCTGCGGAAAACCGGGTCGTGTCCGCGGGCAGTTCGGGCTGGGATGCGCTGCTCTGTGGCCATCGGTACGTGTCTTTCCTGGTAGTCGGCTCCTAGCAACAGCGGTCCGGATTTCGACTTCGTCTTGGCCAACGCGGCTGCGCGTGAACTCCGTCCTGCGTGCTGCTTCGAAGCATCTTCAGGCAGTGTCCCACACGATCAGCGGCATCCTGCCTGATCAGCGGTTTCGGGGCCGCTGCCCGGCTGACGACCAGAGGTAAGCACATCCGGGCGGCCGGGCAAGGCCGGGGCCGCTGCGCGGTCGCGCTGCGCGCGAGCCCTGCCGTCGGCACGCCCGCCCGTGCTTGGCCTTCGGCCCGTCAGCTCGGGCGAAAGGCCCGGGACCGTCTTCCTTCCGGAGTCCCTGTTGAGCATCGTTGTCGATTCCCCGCCGTCCGTGCCTTCCGCCGCCGAGGCGCAGGACGCGCTCGTTCCCCTGGCTCTGCCCGATACGTACGGGAAGCTGGTCGTACACCAGGAGTTCGACCTGCACCGCGGGCGGGCGTACTTCACGATCGAAAAGGGCGCACGCGCCTCGGGCACGTTCACCGTCAGCCCGTACCAGTCGGGCCCGGAGCCCGTCCCGGCGAGCGTCGGGGTGTGGTACGGGCGCGGCGACGGCAGCACGGACAAGCTGGCGCGCACCGACCGGCCCTGGGTCAACGGCATCGAGCTGGTCGGCGGCACCCACTGGAGCAATCCGCAGGACTGGCAAACGTTCGATCCGGTCAGGAACGTCCACGCGCGTACCCCCGCCAAAGGTGAGTCCACGGTGCACGTCCCGGACCGCACGCAGCACCGGGCCGGCACGATCGTTCTCGCCCTGCTGGGCCAGTACATGACTCATCCGCTGCGCCCTGCGCTGCACCGGGCTTTCGCGGAGTACGTCGCCAGCCGGCGGCTGGAGGGCGTGGCCTTCAGCGCGAGTCACGTCCGCTCGCAGATCGCTGCGAAGCGGGAGGCGATCCGGGGTCTGGAGGACGAGCTCGACCGCTATGCACGGTTGGAGGTCGAGCTGCGGGAACTCGCGGACGGCTTCTCCCGGCGCGCCGACTCGGTCAGGGGTGCGGCGTGATGCGGGAGTACCAGCTTTCTCGGCCGTACTCGATGGGCTGGCACCCTGCGTCGTGGGTGCTGCGCATCTACGGCTCGTCGCCGCAGGTGCTGCGGGGGACCAAGACGTTCCTGACGCGGTGGCTGCGCGAGCGGCGCGGCAGGTTGCCGTTCACCGTCCACCTGATCGTGCGGGCCGATTTCGGCCCGCTGGGCGGGACCGACTACGTCCTGCTGCTCGACCGACCCGAAGACCACATCGCTGTCCTGGCCGGGCCGGACGGGGCCCCGGTCGAGATCGACCTGCGCCCGCGCCTGGACCCGGACGACGTCGCACTGCGCACCCGGCCGGCCAGCGGCGGGCGGGCCGGGCTGACGGTGCACTCGGTGCGCCGCCGGGTGGTCGGCTCCACCGTGTGGACCGAGGCCCACTGCTACCCGGTCGAGGACCGTTCCGACCTGGTCGTGTACCGCAGCAGCGACCGGCTGTGTACGTGGAGGCCGGCGGCGTACTGCTGGATCGAGTACGAGCAGTACCGGCGTACCGGCGAGCCGGCCGGCGAACTGCGCGGCGTGCACATCGACCATGGCGCCGAGGTGTTCCTGCGCAACGCGGTCCTGCTCCTGCTGCGCCGCCCATACGTTGCGCTCGACGGCACGGACGGGGACCTCGATGCGTAGCCGCGCGAATTCCGCGTGTCGGCCGCAGTGCCCGCGCGCTATCTCCAGCCTGCCGAACTGCCCTGGTCGGCGACCCAGCAGGCTTTCCATATTCTGCTCTTACTGCAAGGATTCCCTCGTGAACCAGTCTTCCGGGCACGCGCCCATTCCGTCGTCCGTCTACGCCCTAGCCGGTGTGTGGCTCGTCGTGTTCACCCTGGTGCTGCACGAGGTCGGTTTCGCCTGGAGTACCGGGATGCTCTCGGCGATCGGGCTGTGTGTGCTTTTCCTGGCCAGCTTCCTGGTGGTGCGCGCGGTTCACGGGGGCCGTTCTTCGCGCGAATAGAGTCGCGTTTTTGCCGCTGGTCGCCCCGAGGCTCGGTGCGATCATGAGCGCAGTTCGAGGCCAGGGTGTGTCGTCGACTGGCCGCGGGGTTATTGGTACTTTGCTGCTGGGCAGCTAGACGCGCTCGCACGTCTCGGTGTCAGGGGCGGGCTGTGCTCCCGCGCTGGCTCGATAGGAGGAGTGCGGCGTGACGAAGCTGATGTTGGGCGCCTGGACCATGCGATCCGGACTGCGCAGTCCTTCCCAGGCTCTGGTCAGCTCCCAAATCTGGTGCGAGATCTTCGCCTCCCCGTACATGCGCAGTTGCCCGCACGCCCGGCCGGCGAGTTCGAGCACCTGGAACGCGGCTTTGTGGTTGAGATTGCAGGAGAACCCGTGGTCGATGGAGTCGAGGACGTAGCCCAGCAATTCGTCTGCGGGCCATGAGCTGAAGCGGGCCTCGGCCACTGTAATCTTCCACGTGTCCTGTGCTCCTCGCCGGGCGGGCTTCACATTAAGCCCTTTGACGATCACGTCGGTAAGTACCGTGCACTCTTCGCGGGTCCAGTTGACGCCTACTCCGTGAACCCAGCGAATCCAGAGCCTCATGAATGCGTCGAACAGGCACGGGTCGGTAGACCATACGGGCGCTGGGGCGGTAGGCGTTGCCTGGGGTTTGATTCGCTTCGCTCCTCTGACCGGCGCGTACCGGCGTTCGAGATCGGCATAGCTGGTCCAGCCGGCATCCGGCGCTGGCCGGGGCGCGGGCGCGGGCGCGGGCGCGGGCGCGGCGGAGGCTACGACTCGGGGCCTGGCGGGAGCCGAGGGGGTCGGAAAGGAGGCCAGGTCCCCAAGCCACGCCACGACCGTGTTGAGACCGGCGGCGATCTGGCCCAGCTCGGCGTCGGCGCGGCGGCGCGCCCGGATCTCTCGATTGATCTCAACGTTTACCTGGTTCGGCGCCAAGTCGAGTTCCTGGCTCAGTTTCCAGGCGAAGTCGTTCAGGAGGTAGCGCGCCTCGCTGTCGGTGAGAGCGGCTTCCGCGCGGCAGACCCTGCCGTTGTCGGCGCTCGTCGCGCCCTGTGAGCCAGTCAGGTGTTCGCAGAGGCAACCCGGGCATTGGTCGTGGATCGATGCCGTCTCCTCTCCGAGGTGGGTGGGGGCCGGATCATCGACTGGGCGTTGGTGGCGTTGTCCGCCGCAAGCGCAGCAACGCTCGGACGCCTCATCCGCGTCGCGATATTGAATCACGCTTTTGCGTCGAACAGGCGTATCCGGTGACTCGCCGAAGCCTTCACGGATCCACTCAGCAGCTGCGGTTTCGTAGGCCCTGCCTAGGCGCGAGTGGAACTCATCGCTGTCGTCCGCCGTCACGGGATCCGCGCTCTTGCCGGGGCGCAGTGGCGGTGTTGTCTTCCACAGGAATTTCGGACCGGTGGACCAGTGCCGCGGAAACGGGCCTGAGATCAGTAGCGCCTGTCCAAGCAGATGCCTGGCCAGTGTGCTTTCCGCGGGGTGCTGCTCGGAGCAAGGCTGCTGGACGCCGCAGACGTCGCACCACAGCTCGACTTCGGCGGCAAAGCCGTCCCACCACCACGGCGGTTCGGCTTCTGCCGATTGTGCCTCGAACCAGAGCCGGAACCGGGGCAGGTAGAACGCCGGCGAGTAGATACGGTCGCCTGCGGAAAACTCCACAGGCTTGTACATCCACGGCACGCCCACCTGATCGAAGAGGAACGCCCACCGGGCGTGGAGCTCTGTATCGAACAACGTCGTGCGTACCGCATACACCATCGCCGCATCCATCCGTCCGCCGAACTTCTCGGTACTCGGCCCTCTCGGCAGGTCATCGTGCGCCAGCGCGGAACCGACCATCGGACACAGGGTGTTGACGGCCTGGAATGAGCCAAGGAACGTGCGACCGTCACTCTACCCGATTGGCCCGCTACTGATGGTGTCCGCGGGTCGGCAACTCTGCGAGCACGGCTCTGTCCTGCTGCTCGCCCTCATGCGGCGACGTAAGGAAAGGCCACCCAGCCCGCGAAGTACCTGCGATGACGATGCAGCCACCAACGCCGTCGCCGATGCAGTCTGCCGCCGCGCATATCAGTGATCAGCCATTCAGGTCGGAAACACGTCGGCCGGCGTCAGGTGCACTCCACTGCATGAACTGCGGTTTCGGGGCCGCTGCCCGGCTGACGACCAGAGGTAAGCACATCCGGGCGGCCGGGCAAGGCCGGGGCCGCTGCGCGGTCGCGCTGCGCGCGAGCCCTGCCTTCGGCGCGCCCGCCCGTGCTTGGCCTTCGGCCCGTCAGCTCGGGCGAAAGGCCCGGACCGCCTTCCATTCTGGAGTCCCCATGAGCACCGTTGTCGAGCTCTCCCCGCCCCTACACGCCGCCACATGCGACACGCCGCGCACGGGCCGCATTCCCAGCGTCCGTCGCGCTCCGCGTCTCAGTGAGCTGGACGCCGACCTGTTCGGTGACGTCGGCGGTCTGATCGATGACGTGCTCGATCGCTGCACGTGGGCCGAAGAGGAGATCGAAGCAGCCCAACGGCGCCACGGCGAACGCGACCGCGGCCCGCTGTGGAACAGCTTCCGCCTTCTCAAGCCGACACATGAGCGTGCGTGGCCGGAGCTGGTGTACCGCGCGCACTGCCGCGAACTGCTCGACCGCGTCGCCGCCGGCATCGACACGCGCCCGCCCACCGACGCCGAGAAGATCGCGGTCCTGTCCGCCGCGAGCCAGGCGGCGCCGCTCAACAGCGGAGCCGAAACGCTCTACCTGCGCATCGGTACCCGCCTGTTCCCGGACATCTTCGACGGCATCGGCGACGTCCTCGACGTCCCGGCGTACGAGAAGGTCCACGGCAGCCGCGCCGACGACTACGAAGCGCAGCTCACGCACAAGCTGGCCCAGCCGTGGCGCAAGATCGGTGCCACCGCCGAGGAGATCGATCAGCTGCTTATCGCGCCGCACAAGTAAGACGCTGCCCGCGGGCCCTGCCGTGGCGGCTCACCGAGCCGCCACGGCAGGGCCGGCCGTGAGGCTGAAGTCCTTGCGTGGCGCCGTAGCTGCTGGCGCGTCTGGGGCGAGTTCTTCAGTTGGCGGGGGTCTCCAGGAACGACCTGAGCGCTGCGTCGATCTCGCCGAAGCGACCGTGGCCGTCGTCGATCCCGAGGTAGCCGCACAGCGACTGCACGCCGCCGCGTACTGCGCTGGCGGCGATCACCACTGCGCTCACGACTGCCTCCCATGAGGTCGACCATGCTCCGTCCTGCTCGATCGCGTTGCCGGACAGGAACCACGGGCGGGCGTGCACGGCACCGGAGGCGAGCCGGTACGGCTCGGGAGCGTCGGGCGGCATCAGCAGCTTCGCCCGAGCGGTGACGTTGAGATTGACCGGTGCGCTGACGCCGTCGAGTTCAACCTTCGTCGGTGCCGTCATCGAGTTCAGCGTGAACCCGCCACGGATCAACTCCTCGATCCGAAACAGCCGCTCCTGCTGTGCCGACTGTCGGCCCGGATGCCATGCGGGCGCCGCCTTGGCAAGGTAGTCGACCTCCTGCAACCAGGTCGCGGCGATTCTGGCCAGCCGCTCGCAGACGCTGATCTCGGGCGCGGCGACGTAGCAAACGAACACCGCCGATTCCTGGATCGGGCGGGCCAGGGTCATCATCGACCACACCGGCGTGGGTCGGCGCCGCAGGTCTGCCTCCAGTGACCGCAGGTGGTCGTCGGCGCTGGCCCACGTCACGCTGGCGCCCGACATGCCCAGCGCGATCAGCTTGGACCGGACCTCCTGCTCCGGATGAGGCAGCCGGCGAGCAGCGGCCATGTCACGGAAGAACGGTCCGCCGCTGCCCTCTTCGAGGTCCGTGCGAAGGACGGCCAGCCGCCGCAGCTCGGCGACGCAGTCCGCCGCAGCCCTGGCAGATTCCTCGGAGATCGGCACGTGCTTGTCCATCAGCCCAGGTTAGGGCTGCGCCACATCCCGCTTCGAGCGATTTAGCCCGCTCGCTGCACATCGCCGGCTTGGGCACAAACGGCGTGCACCGCCGTCGCACCCTCCTGCCGCTGCCCGGAAGCGCGGTCGTCCCCCGGTCCCGCTGGGCTCTGCCGCCCTCGGTCTACCAGGGCGCTTAGGCGCGTCAAGGTCGTTCGTCCTCGCTGCGCTCGGGCGCTCCACCCTGACCCGCCCTCGCCAAGCCCTGGTGCACGACCCGGCGTCAGATACCCCGCTGCGGCCCCGGGCAGCGAGCACACCCCGGGGCCGGAGCCAGCCAGAAGGGATGCGGCGACATGAGCGCCTTCATCGTCACCAAGCAGCACATCGACGCCATGGTCACCGGCGGCCTGCCGCGCCGCGGGGACACCGGATGGATCCGGTGGGACGACCCGGTCGAGACCGGGCGGACCCACATCCTGAACCAGGACAGCGCCGACCGCGCCGGATCGCTGCTGTGGCAGGAGAACCGGATCTCGGTCAACCACCGGTACCACGACGGCGACGAGATCGACGTGATCTACACCTTCCAGCGGCAGGGACACAGCCCGGTCGTCGTCCTGAAGCTGATCGACTGCTACGAGTACCAGTCCTGCGAGCACCCGGCATGGAAGGAAAGCCAGGCCAAGCGCCTGTGCGACCAACTGCGCAAGCAGGTGATCTCCAAGCTGCCCGGCTACGACGAGGCGCCGTGGGGCTTCTGAGCACCCGCCGGGCCGGCCGCGCGGCTCACCGAGCTGCCGCGGCCGGCACTGCTCGATCCGCACCTACCCCAGCCCACGGACAGGACTCCGTATGACCTCCCCCGCAGATACCCCGACCGCCGCCCCGCTCGACCCCACGGCCAGCGCCGAGGACGCCGCCGACGCTCTCGCGTTCCACCTGGACTATCTCGACGCCAAGCTCACAGCCATCGGCGAAGACTTCGCCCGGGACATCTCGGTCGAGCACGCCCACGAACTGCACAGCGCGTGGGACGAGGTGCAGCAGGCACGCGGTGCGCTCGATCGGCTGCGGGCCCGACCGATCACCGATCCGCATCCGGCCCGATCCGCGGCCGTCGTCGACTTCGAGGAGTTCACCACACGCTGGGACCGCGCGACCGAGCCCATCAGTGCTCTGCTGTCAGATCAACTCGCCTACGCCGTCGCGCAGTGGGCCGCCGCCCGCACGCGGTACGAGTTGGCTTTCGTCGAGGCCGTGCGTCCGGCAACGCCAGGACACGCCCAGCGGGTCGAGCGTCTTGACGAGGCAGCGGTGCAGTTGGACCGTGCGCTCGCGACCCTGGACGAGGTCCGGTAGACACCGGCCGGGACGTAACCCCAGCACGCGGGCAGACCCCGTACTCGCTTCCAATGATCGGCTGGCGGAACGGCACATCGCTCTCGCGCTACACGCCGGCCGACCTCAGTCTGGACGCCGCAGTGGCCAGCATGGGTGCCGTCTCCTGGAGGTGGCCGAGATCGCGCGCGGCCTTGACCAGCATCGCGGCGATGTCGGGGTCCGGGCCGCGATTGATCAGCCGTGCTGCGGCCAACTCGGACACCAACGGACGCAGCAGTCCTGCCGCCTCCGCGCTGACCCTTTCCAGGTCTCCGATGGCTTTCACGATCTCGGACTTGACGTCTTCGAAGGCTCCGGTGACCAGGGCTTGCAGTCCCTCCTCCGTAACACCGCGCAGCCCTTGGAGCGCGGTGAGACCGTCGCCGTTCTCCTCCTTCCACTGCTGGAGCGTGGACGTCGGGAAATCCTGTGGCCGCACCCTGTCGACGACCTTGTGGTGCACCAAGCACAGCAAGACGAGATTAGGGAAGGCGTCGCGCTGTTCGTTGGTCATCGCGGCGTCGTAGCGGGGGCCGCCGGGTTTCGCGGCGCGTACGTGTGCGATCTCGAAGTTGTTGACCGGTGTGCCTTCGTCGAGGCGAACGAGCGGTTCGCTGCATTTAGGGAAGTAGCACGTTCCCTGGGACATCAGGACCAACCCGGTCACCACGCTGGATGGGTAGTTACGCATGCTCGCCATGGAATGCCTTGTCGCTCGGGCCGCCCATCGCGGCCGTCTGCATCCTTGATATCGCACAGCACTGACATGATCGTCCGCCTGGTCGAAGCCCTCCCGCTGCCCAAGTCTCCGGGGCAGGACACCCGCGTCAAGGGCGCTCGCTCTCGCTCGCGTCGCGGTCCTTCGGGTGCGGGGGGACGCCAGGCAAGCGAGCGGCCTTCGGCCGCCCCTTGACCCGGGCGACCTCTGGGCCCCGGACCCGGCTGGCAGCTATCGGGAGGGCCGGGGATTCATGGTCGGAGTGTGGGCGCCCCGGGCGTGCACGGCGCCGGATCCAATACTTCGTCAACCTACGATTTTCAGGTCACGAATACATTGCGAAAGCCTCTGACCTGCACTTATGGCTTGATATTGGCATCTTGGTGTGCCATAATCGGGATACCGGGCGGGGCTGACGGCCCCGGCTCGACCCCCTTGAATCCGGTGCGTGTGCGGCTGCCTCGATGAGCGGCGCGCAGCCCGGCCACCGTGGGCCGTCATCCTCTCTTCCCCTTTCGCGGCGCGACCGGTTTGTCCGGCGCCCGCACCTGTTCGCGCGCTGGCGGGGCGGCATCCCCGCAGTCGCGTGCCCCACACATCACTTTCACCAGCGAAGGACACTTTCCATGAGCATTGCCATGCCCGAGCACGATCAGGCCGCCCCGGACGCCGCCCTGGTCGCCGAGATCGACGCCATCGGCCAGGAGGCCGAGGACGGGGCCGGTTCGCCGTCCCCGCAGGAGCCGACCGAGACGCCGATGATCGAGCTGCGTCACCTGGTGCGCAACCCGAAGAACCCGCGCAGCCCGAAGCGGCGCAAGCCCCGCCCGGACCTGCTGACCAGCGTGAAGGACCGGGGTTTCGACACCCCGTTCGTGATCACCCGGACCGACCGGCCCGGCAAGTACATGATCATGGATGGTCATCTGCGGATGGACGTGGCCGAGCATCTGAAGCTTGAGAAGGTGCCCTACAGCTTCAAGGGGGCGCTGGCCGACGATCCGGCCGAGCAGTATCTGATCACCGTCACCACCTCCCAGCACAAGGAGCCGCTGACCCCGCTTCAGACCGCCAGCATGCTATTCGGCGCGGCCGAGGCGGGCGCGTCCAAGGAGCAGTTGGCCGCCGCGTACGGCAAGAAGCGCGGCCGGGTGGAGGAGGTGCTGAAGGTCGGCAAGCTGCCGAAGGCCACCCGCAGCGCGGCCGAGGCGTGCAGCTACGAGTGGGACATCGCCGAGCTGGCGGTGCTCGACGAGTTCGCCGACGACCAGGAGGCCACCGAGCGGCTGATGCAGGCCGCCGAGGCGAACCGGTTCAAGTTCCAGGTCGAGCGCGAACGGATCGAGCGCGAGGAGCGCGAGCAGCGCGCGGCGATCCGGGCCGAGCACGAGGCGGCGGGGGTCACGGTCCTGGACGAGGAGCCGGACGGCGCGGTGCGCGTGACGTACCTCCAGGACCGGACGGACGGCTCGTGCGTGACCGAGGAGGCGCACGCCGTCTGCCCCGGGCACGCAGCGGTGTTCGAGCGTTACGGGCGGGTGCGCGTGTCGTACTTCTGCCTGGACCCGGAGGCCAACGGGCACGAGGTCTACAGCCCGCGCGGCTCGGCCTCCACCCCCAAGGTGGTGGACAAAGCCGCCAAGCGGGCGGTGGTGCGCGGCAACAAGGACCACGCCGCCGCCCAGACGGTCCGCCAGACGTGGCTGCGCGGCCTGATCTCCGGCGCCGGGAGCCTGGAGAAGGACACGCTCGACAAGATCTCGCGCTTCGCCACCCTGGCGTCGCTCAACGCCCCGGACCCGGTGCGGAAGTTCACCAGCGCGATGAAGCGGGCCGAGCTCCAGGCCGATCTGCTCGGCATGGGCGCGAGCAAGCCCGAGGACTTCGAGCAGGCCGTCATCTCCGCGAGCCCCCGGCGCCTGATGATGCTCAACTTCGCCGTGGTGGCCGCCGCGTACGAGAAGGCCGTGACCAAGGACACCTGGCGCACCGACCAGGCGCAGTCCGCGTACGACTACAGCGGTTCCGACCGCAAGCACGCCCGGGTGTGGCTGAAGTTCTGCCGGGAGGTCGGGCACAACCTCGCCCCGATCGAGGCGGCGATCGTGGCCGATGAGACCTACACCCCGGCCGACCTTTCCGGCAGCCAGGCCGGGACGCTGACCGGCGCGCAGGACGGCAAGGACGAGAAGAAGGACGGCCAGGACGCGCAGGACGGCGCGGGCGGCGGGGACGAGTCGGCCAAGGACGAGGACGACCCCAGGGGCGAGGACGGGCGGGACGGAGGCGAGCCGGACGAGGACGAGGCGGACGGAAACGACCTCCGGGACGAGGACGAGCCGAACAGCCCGGCCGGTGCGCAGGTCGAGGAGTCCGAGGCCGCATAGCGGCCCGCGCCGGGCCCCCGCCCGTCCGGGGCCGCCCGGCGCTTTCTCCCTCGTTTCGTTCCGTGCCCGGCGCTGCGCGCCGGGCACGGCCCCGCCCTCCCCCTTTTCAAGGAAAGCTTCGTGTATCAGTTCTTCGAGATTCTTCCGGGCGACGGCCCGGCGCGGATGTACCGGCCCGCGCAGCCGATCGCGCTTCCGATCGTGGTGGCCCTGCTGGGCACCAGCCGTGTCGTGGTCACCGGCACCGACCGGCTCGGCCTGCTGCTGTGGATCGACGCCGACGCCCTGGCCGGCGGGCGCGAGCCGAACCCGCGAGCAAGCGCCGTGGCCCGCGCCGTCTTCCGCTCGCCGGCCGCCGCCGTGTGCGGCCCCCTAGTGATCACCGGCGGGAGCGCCGAAGAGCCCGCCGCCCTCGGCCAGGAAGAGGCCGACGAGGCGTACGCCTACCTGTTCGCCCTGGAGTCGGCCGGGGCGGCGGACGGCGGACGCCCATGACCGCGCCCGCGCTGCGGGTCGGCGCCGTCCCGCGTCAGACGAAATTCTCCTACGGCCTGGGCCTGAACTCGGCCGCCATCGCCCTGCGGTGGTTGGAGGAGCCCGAGAGCCGGGACGGGATCGACCTGGAGACCGTGACGCTCGTGGTCGCGATGACCGGGGACGAGTACGACGACACCCGCCGCATGACAGAAAGGCATTTACTCCCAAGACTGCGGGAGCACAACGTCCGGCTGGTCCAACTCTCGCGCGCGAGCCAGTCCGGCGGATACGTCGTGCTCGACGACTCGCGCAGCCCCCGCCGGATGATCATGCGCGGGCCGTGGAAGCTCTCGGACGAGTTCGCCGCCGCCGGAACCCTGCCCCAGCTCTCCTCGCATCTGTGCTCGATCCGTTCTAAGGCCGAGCCGCTGGACTGGTGGGCGGCCGACGAGTACGGCGACCAGCCGGTCAACCACGTCGTGGGCTACGCAGCCGAGGAGCGTAAGAGGGTTGCGAAGGACATGGAGCGCGCCTCCGCCCTGCGCTACCCTGTCTACCCTTTGGTTTCTTGGGGTTGGGATAGGGCGCGTTGCGACGCCTATGTCCAAGCCCTGACCGGTGAGCGGTGGCTGCGCTCGTGCTGCGGGGGGTGCTGTTTCGGGTTCAACCGGGCGAATCTGCCGGACCTGATCGCGCGCTGGCGGGCGGAGCCGGACGTGGGCGCCGAGGTGTTGTTCATGGAGCACACCGCCCTCGCGCTCAACGAGCGGATGCGGCTGTACGGCACGACCTCGGCGCACCAGCTGGTGCGCGAGCACGCGCTGACCGGCGCCCAGCAGCGCTACCGGGCACGGCTGGAGACCAGCCGTTTCGCCGTGTACGAGGTCCGCCGGGTGCTGCACGCGGGCAAGGACGGCCCGCACGTCAAGGGCCCGGTCTGGCGCTCGGTCAAGGGCCTGGCCAGCGGTTCGCGGGCCGCGATGACCGCCGAGCTGGCCGAGCGCGCCGCCGAGGCGGGCGGGCGCGTGGCGTTCGACGAGGACGGGATCGCCCGCGCACTGGTGCTGGCCCGGGGCCAGGCGTACCCGACCACGGAGAAGCTGTACGCCCTCGCGCCGGTCGGCGCGGTGGACAAGCAGCTGACGGCGTTCGACAAGCACTGGGCGCGGGTGAGCACGGTACGGGCGGAGCGCGGCGATGACCGGTGAGCAGGTGCGCGCGGCGCGGTGGCCGGCCCGGCTGCTGACCAACGGCAACCGGGACCTTCGCCGGGACGGGATCTGGACCTGGACGCTGCCCGCGCTGGCCGCGCGCCTGCCGGACGGCAGCACGGTACGAACATGTCCAGCCGCTGGTATCTGTGCCTTGGCATGCTATGCGAGGGAGGGCACGTACAAGATCCCCTCGGTGCGAGCGCGGCACCTGGTGAACCTGCGCTACACGATCGAGGACCTGGACGGCTGGCGCGACGCGATGATCCGGGAGCTGTCCCACCCCAGGTTCGCCACCGGTATACGGGTACGAATACACGATGGCGGAGATTTCTACAGTCCGTCCTACCTGGACGCCTGGCTGACCGTGATCGCCGCGAGCCCGCACGTCGGATTCTACACGTACACCAAGGAGGTGCGGCTGTTTCGGGACGTGGTCGAACCGGCGCCGCCGCCGAACCTGAAGTGGGTCTACTCGCTCGGCGGGAAGCAGGACGTCCTGCTCTCGCCCGGGGACCGGGTGGCCGACGTGTTCCCGAGCGAATCGGCGCTGGAACACTCGCCGTTCCATTCGCAAGCCGCCTCGGACCTGCTGGCCGTGGACGGCCCGGCGCCGGTCGGGATGGCCAGCAACAACATCCCCAAGCTCAGGCGACGCCAGGGCGATCGGACCTTCGGCCAGTGGCAGGCCGAGACGGAGCACCGCGCCTTCCCGTTCGACCCCGCCGCCTGATCAATCCCCTGTTTCACCCTTTTCTCAACGATTGGAGTACGTCATGCCCCTGCTTCCCCACACCGGCCTGCTCGTTCCGGACGACGCCCCGCGGGTGGTGGCCGTGAGCGAACTGGCCATGGCCCGGGGCCTGTGCTGGGTCGCGCACGTGCGGCTCGGCGATCGGCACCTGGGCACGATCGAGAACGCGGGCAACGGCCAGGAAAGCGAGTTCGTCCCCGGCGGGGAGGAGCCGGAGTTCACCGGCGAGGACTTCGCCGCCTTCGCCTCCAATTGTCGGCGCGACGGGCGGGCCCTGGACGCCGAGTCGGTGATGGAACTGCTGGTCGAGGAGTTCGAGTGCGCCGCGATCGTGCGCGACGTGCGGGGCCACACCGGCACCTACGCGAGGCAGGTCACCGCCGGGCGGATCACCGGCTGGGCCGAGGTCGACCACCGACCGCGCACCCACGCCGAACTCACGGCCCTGGCCCGCCAGCTCTCACCGCGCCCGACCCACGCCGTGGTGTCCGCCACCTGGCAGGTGTGGACCGGCGAACGGTGGCGCACCCTGCCGATCCCGGACTACGACTGACGCCGCCTGCGCACCCCGACAGATCAACCACCCGACACCCACCACAGCGAAGGAACCGTGTGACCGACCCGAACCCCGACTACGAGCAGCCCGAACCGACCGAAGGCCAGGCGCAGATCCTGCACGGCCTGCGGGCCGCGTGCACCAGCATGCTGATCCTGCCGCCGGACCAGCCCGCCCCGAACCTGCCGCCCGGCGCCCTGATCGCCTGGTACTCCGGGCTGATCAGCGCCGCGATCGACACCCTGGCCGCCAGGGCGGACCTGTACGCCCCCGGCGAGCAGTACCAGCCGGCCGCCGCGACCGGCTACAGCACCGGAGTGGGCATGCTCTTCTACGGCAATCCCCGTTTGGGCATGGCCTTCCGCCTGAACGTCTACAGCGCCTTGATCCACCCGCCGGGGCTGTCCACCTCACTCGACCCGGCGACCTCCGCGATCGTGCAGGCCGTGTCCGCCGCCGCCCGGATGCTGCTGGTGACCGGCACCACCGCGCCGCCGGGGCGGGTGGCCGCCGAGTTCCGCCAGGCGCGCACCAGCTTGATCGCCGCCGCGCGCTACGCCGACCAGGCGGCCAAGGCCCACCGGACCCCGGGACGCTCGGCGGGCTCGGCGCCGTGACGGGCGCAGGAGGAGGTACGGTGGCCGGCCGGCTCGCCCCGCGTACGGGGCGACAAGCCTTTGGCATAAGGACCGGCCGGCCGCCTGCCCGACCGCGTCCCACACACGCTCACCAGCGGCGTCGTTCGGCGATCGAAGCGCCATCGAGTCTACCGGCACCCCGCACCGCGCCCGCTCGCCGCGACTGCCGAGCCCGCCGTCCTGGAGGCGGCAGCGGGAGCACGACGTAGCCCCTCTCCGCAACACGCCATGACCGAGCCGTCTGCGGCCGGGAACGGCGGGTGAGACGAAGTCTCTCTGTGCGGCTTCCGCTCGGCCCGGCCGGCGGAAGGTGCGGGGCCCGGGGTGCGCGGCGTGAAGGCTCTTTTTCCGTGATCGCCCCGGCGAGGGCGCAGCTACCGGTGTGTTCCGGTCGGTGGTTCCTCGCCCAGCGGAGCCCACGGACCCGGCCCGGCGCAAAGGCCAAGCCGGCACGCCGGTCGCGCTGCGCGCGAGCCCCTGCCCCGGACCCAGCCCGCGGGCTATTCCCGTGGCCCGTCACCACGACCCAGCCGGATCCCCCGGCTGCGCCCCACCCCCGGGGCGGAATCTCACGGAAAAGAGCACGTCATGCCCCTGAACACCACCACGATCTCCGGCAACCTCACCAACGACCCGGAACTGCGCTTCACCCCCAGCGGCACCAGCGTCGCCAACTTCACCGTCGCCAGCACCGACCGCGTCTACGACCGGTCCACCAGCGAGTGGAAGGACGGCTCCACGCTGTTCATGAACTGCTTCGCCTGGAAGAACAGCGGGGCCGAGAACATCGCCGAGAGCCTGACCAAGGGCGCTGGCGTCATGGTCACCGGCAAGCTGCGCCAGCGCTCCTACACCACCAGGGACGGCGAGAAGCGCACCGTGATCGAACTCGAAGTCGAGGAGATCGGCCCGAGCCTGCGCAACGCCCAGGCAAAGCCGACCAAGAACCAGCGCGCGGGCGCGGAGTACGCCAACCAGGGCGCCGACTCCTGGGCCACCGCCGGGGCGTGACCCGCCGGGCCGCGCCGGACACCCGGCGCGGCCCCGGGCCCACCCCGCACCGACAACCCCCGTGGCCACCCTCACCACCGCGCTCGCCCGCGTCACGACCGCATCCCGGCTCCGCCTGGAACGGCTGTCCGCAGGGCTCTACGACCGGCACGCCGGCCGGTGCGCGACCTGCTGCGTCCTGAGCGACGAGTTCTGCCGCACCGGACACCGCCCTCACCACCTGGCCGTACGGCTGGAGACCGAGCGGATGTGGTGACCCACAGTCCAGATCCACGCACTAAGCCCCTTGAACTGCCCGTCCGGGCGGGCGGCATCCCGCCCGGACGGGCCCCACACACCTCACCAGCACAGGAGACCGACCGCCATGAACCAGCCCGCACTGCGCACCAGCGCGCAGCCACCCGTCCACATCCAGGTCATCGACCACAGCACCCTGCGACCGCAGATCCAGGCGCCCGCCCGGGACCTTCTCAAGGACGAAGTCGCGCACCTGCACCGCGTGCGGGCCGCAGTGGTCAGCCTGGAGCGCGCTGTTACCGAGGCCCTGGCCGACAAGGTCCCGGCCGAGAGCATCGATCAGACCACCCGCCCGGTCCTGGCCGGCCTGCGCACCGCACTGCACGCCCCGGGCCGCCCGAACAAGCCCGTGGATCTCGACGAGTACCAGCCCGACCTGTCCGACGGCTACCCGGACAACCTCGACCGCGCCGCGTGGGCCGCCGAGGCGTTGCGCACCTTCGGACTTCGCACCCGGCAGATCGGCCCGCACAACGGCGCCTGCGTGGACGGAGTCGAGGAGATGGCCGGAGACCTGATCTGTGACCTGATGCACCTGCTCGACGCCATCGGCGCCGACGCCGAACACACCGTCGAGCGAGGCGTTGGCTACCACGAAGACGAGGTCGACGAAGAAGGGCTCGACGAGGACGAGTACCTGCGCGAGCTGATCGGCGCCTGATGAACCCGGCCGCCCCCGGCCCCTCGGCCCCGCCCGGTGCGGGGCCGACCCGGGCCACCATCACCGCCATCACCCTGCTGATCTCCGGGATGTGCTTCGCGTTCTGCTTCGGCAACGCCCACCGGCTTTGCGTCAGTCTGGGCATCGAGGGCTGGATCGCGTGGCTGATCGGCCCGAGCGTCGATCTGAGCGTCATCGGGCTGCTGCTCGGCGTACGCCACCTGGCCTCCCTCGGCTACGACGGCGAGCAGCTGACCAAGCCGCGCCGCCTGCTGACCTTCTGCGGCCTGCTCACCCTCGCGCTGAACACCGCCGAGGCGATCACCCACGGGCAGTACGGCACCGCCGCCGTCGAGGCGATCGGCCCGATCCTGCTGATCTGCTGGGCCGACACCGGCCCATGGCTGCTGCGCCAGATCCACACCCGCCCCGCCGCCACCCACACCGACGCCGCAGCGTCGGCCGAGGTCGTCCGGCCGCAGCGGCAAGCCGCACCGGTCTCAGCCGAGTCGGACGCTTCCGCCGAGGACGAGCAGCCGGCCGACGCCGCCCAGCTCGACGCCGCGCCCGAGCAGGCCGCACCTGACGAGGCCCGCCCGGTATCCGGGCGACCTGAAGCGGAGCTGTGGGCCGGTGCGCTGCGCCTGGACGCCGCATACCGCGCCGCGCACGGTCGGGCGATCACCCGGGACGCGCTGCGCGAGGGACTGAACATCGGCACGAACAAGGCCACGGAGCTTAACCGGCGATTGCGCGAGCGCACCGCGCTCAGCGCCCGCCTGGCCGTTCAGGTTGATCCGGCGCACCCCGAGCAGCTGTGCGACGAAGCCGACCGCACCGCCGACCTCGTCGGGTCCGCTCCACGCGCTTGAACCGGTCTGGCCGGACGCCCTCCGGCCAGACCACCCCTTCTTCTCACGATCTCAGGAGCCTGCTTGTCTGCGAACCCAGCCCCGTTCAACCCGGCCGACGCGCTCGCCGAACACCTGGCCGAGCGTGTACGCGCTGGCGTGCGCGCCTTAACCACCGCGGCCGTCGCGCTCACCGGCGAGCCGCCGACCGGCGGCTACACCTCGGCGGTAGTCGAACTGCGCGCCCTGCTCGACGCCGTGACCGAGCAGGCGATCACCTACGACCTGTACGCCGGCCCCGGACTCACAGCGGTGGCCGTCTCGCTCGGCGTCACCGAGCGCACCGCACGTGCCCGCTACGCCACCGGTCCGCGCGACCTGCCGCTGCTGATCGCACTTGGGGAGGACTGAGCGACGGGCGCCGATGAGTAGGGCCGGCCTCACCGGCGCCCGCACCGACGAGGCCACCGCCACGCACATCCGCACCTAAGCTGGGCCCTGGCCCTCGCGCAGAACCGCCCCGACCAGCAGTCGACACACCCTCTCTCGCCCGCCTGACCACCTGAGCCGGACAACATAAGCCCGCCGCTTGATGCCGCCTAGCGTCTCGATCACCGAGGTAGAGCCGGCTCGGCTTGCGGCTCCCGCAGTTGCCGCAGGACCGACGTCCGCACGGTTTCCAGTGCTTCCAACAGCTCTGCGATCACTAGGTGAAACTGGTAGGCCGCCGTCCTGTTCTGCGCGACCACCGCCCGAGCTTCAGCCGACGAACGCAGCAGCGCGGCCTGCACCTCTGCGGCACGGTTCGTGGCCCGTGTCTGCCAGAACACGACCACGCCGCCGATGAGCCCTGAGCCCACCACGGCGCCGATCACCGACGCCCATACACCGATCCAAAACGCTGACATAGGCCCATGCTCTCCCGCGCCACTGACAACACCGTATCCGGGCAGCGCGGATGATCGCAGCGGCGAAGGCGGCAACGGCGCGAGGCGTAAGTACCATCGGCCCTCACCCGCGCAGGTGCGGCGGCACCAGCGCCACCGCGCCGGTTTCCGGGTTGACCGCCAATGGGTCCAGGCTCTCCGCCCGGTACTTGAACCACTGGCACACCGGGCCGTTGTTCTTCTCGCCGCCGTACTCGATGCGGATGATCAACCCGTCCTTCCTGATCTGCTTCCACTCCCGCAGCACGCCCAGCCTCCACCGCCCTCCGATCCGGGCCCTGACGATCGCGAAGTCGTGGCTGGCCGCACGCGCGTAGCTGTCCTTGGGCTGCGGCTCCAAGGACAGCTCCAGGTCCGGTGGGTGCGGACCGAACCGCAGAGAGTGCGACACACCGCCACCATATCGAACGACAGTTCGAGTAATGGATGTGCGCGGGCACAGCGGCCCGGCGCCTTCGCGGCCCACGGTGGATCAATCCCTCGCGCGCCGTGGGCGGCGCGGTGCCGGTTTCGCGCCGACCCGGGTCTACCAGGTCCGGCCGGCGCCCGTGCGGTCGTTCGGCCTCGCTGCGCTCGGGCGCTCCACCGCAACGCCGCCGGGCCGGCCCCGGTGGGCGACCGGCGTCGCAAACCACCGCGGCCCGCCCCGGGCCCCGTCGATCAGGAAACCTCCATGCCCCACACCATCCACGCCTTCCACCAGGCCGAACAGCACCTCCAGGAGCAGGCCGACGAGGTGATCGCGCTGGCCGCGCGCACCCTGGCCGCGATGTTCCCCGACGCCGCCTACATCTGGCTCGACGGAGACGAGCCCGGCGACAACGACACCGCCCTGCGCCTGCTGGCCACACTCGACGAGCACGGCGCCATCCAGCACCGGTTCACCGCCGACGAGCAGCTGCCGCAGCTTCCCGGCTCGTTCGACCTCGACTGGGAACACATCGACTACCGCGTCCCCGAGAGCATCCGCACCTACCTGATCTGCGCGGCCGACAGCGGCGCGGAGCTTTCCGACCTGCCCGACGCGCTATGCGCCCAGCACGGGCAGCACATGTGGATGCCCGTGCTCGACCTGCGCGCCGTGTGACCCGCCCCGGCCGGACCCTCGCCGGGGCCCGGCCTACCACGCTCTGCCCGCCGCCGATCCGCGGCGCCTTCCTTCCTGTGAACGGAGTCCCTTCTTCATGTCCACCGCCTCCCGCAATCCCGAGCTCGTCCCCGCACACCAGGCGCGCACGCGCGAGCAGCTGGCCGCCGCAATGCTGCGCGGCGAGCGCCCGGACTTCCTGCTGTTCTGGGGCCACCGCCCCGAGCCGGACGGCCGGGTCGCCACCAGCTGCCTGAGCCAGTGGTACCCGGCCGCCTTCACCGTCGAGGGCATCGGCTACCCGAGCGCCGAGCACTTCATGATGTGCGCCAAGGCGCGAGTCTTCCAGGACGCCGACGCCGAGGAGCAGATCCTTCAGGCCGCGAGCCCCGCCGAGGCCAAGCGGCTCGGCCGGCGCGTACGCGGCTTCAACGAGACCACCTGGTCCCGGCACCGCGAGAACGCGGTGTTCCTCGGCAACGTCGCGAAGTTCCACCAGAACCCGCAGCTGGGCGACTTTCTGGCCGCGACCGGGCCGCGCGTGCTGGCCGAAGCCAGCCCCTACGACCGGACCTGGGGCATCGGCCTGCGCGGGAGCGACCCGCGCGCCGCCGACCCCGCTGCGTGGCCGGGGCTGAACCTGCTCGGCTTCACTCTCATGCGCGTGCGCGACCACCTCGCGCGATAGGACCGCGTGCGGTGCGCTCCCTGGCGAATGTGCCAGGGAGCGCACCACGCATGCGGCTGGTTACGGGGCCGACCGCCTGTCCTGGCGATGCGGTCACGATCAGCGCGAAGTCATCGCTGCCGCAACTCTTCGCGCAGTTGCCGCCACGCCCTCACGACGCCAATGGCCTTAGTTAATAGTGCGCTGGTCTGCGTGAGCGCGAGGCTCGCAGCACCGAACACGGCCATAACCGACACAGAGACGGTGCCCCACCAGTTCACCGATTCCCCCGTGCGTCGTCGCCGTGGCGGCCGGCTCGCTTCGTGTCCGTCTGGCTTGGAAGGACTCGATTCAGCCAACCCTCCTCGGCACCCATGCTGGCCAGCACCGCTCGACGCTCCGACCGCTCGCCCACCTCGCTGCCCTTGAACCGGATCTTGAGGGACGTCGGCTGCGCGTCCGCGCCGAGAAAGAACGTGCAACTCGTCCCCCGGGGGTGTAGCTGCCTGCCGGCGGCGCACGTGCAGTCCTGCCTTCTGACGGTCAGCCCCATGCCCCAGACGGGGTCCGCCATCGCATCCAGCAGCACGCTGTGCGGCAGGGCCGCGTCGTACGACGATTCAAGTTCCAGTGACCACTCGCGGAGGCTGACCCAGATTTTCGTCGAGTACGCGGCGCTGTAGTGCTCGAACCAGCCGATCCGGCGTAGCAGCGCCGATCCGAGCGCGGCACGGTCGTGCTGCACCGTGCGGTCCGACTCGTACGCGGGATCTCGCTCGCATCGGGTGAGTGTTGGCTCGCTCCACAGCGGACGATAACCAAGCCAGCGCGGCATCTCGTCTTCGGCGAGCTGGCTTCGCCACTGGTCCAGCAGCATGGGCCAGTTGGTGTCCCTCTGCCCAGTACGACACGAGCGGATGTGCCGACGAGACCCAGCAACAGATCGGTCCTGCTCCGCGGCTTGGCGCGCAGCCCGAAGACGCCGTGCTTTTCGCCACCGCCGTCGACGGGCAGCAGTTGGTTCGCGGCGTATACCGTCATCGGCTCCGTCGTCCCGTCATCGAGCACGGTGTGCCCGCCCAGGTGAACTACCAGCTCCGATGGCGCGATGCGGACACCGGCGACTCCGGCCGGGTGCGCCCCCCAGGACGAACCGGAGGCAAGAGACTCCATCACCATGGATTCCAGCAGCGCCTGTGCGCCGAACGCCGTCGGCATGCGACGCGGCGCACCGCGGTCGAATAGGCGCCTCAGTGTCTCGTACGGCTCGTTCGTACATGCCTGCCGACGTCTGGCAGCGATCTTGTTCCGCGTACCCATGCTGACCACGACTCCCATCACGGACACCGCTACCCCTCAGCATCCGTAAACGGACCGGTCAGTGCACGTGGGTCGGATGGCGCATCAGATAGGGCGACGAGCCGGGCCCCTTCGACCCGGACGCTTACGCGGGGTAGCACCGCGCCCGGGAACGGCCGCTGATCCGGCCGCCGCCCATTTTGGCGCACCGCTGCGCCGACAGCAATGTGGATCACTGATACGCCGCAGCGGCGTCCCGGCACGGGCAGCCCGCCGCCGCATGCGTGCCGCCGGAATGCAGGACTGCTTCACAGCCGGAACCCGTTGAGCCCGAACCGGATGCCGACCGCCGCCGGAGAAAGAACGCCGATGGCGCCGCGGACGAGAGGTGTCCGGCCCGGCCGCGTGCCGAGCCCAGAAGAGCCGTCTCACCTGGCCGCGTTAAGCGCGGCCCTGGGTGGTGTCGCCCGAGGGGAATCACACCCGGCCGGCCCGCTCAAGGGCCAAGCCGCTATCGCGGTCGGCTGCGCCGAGCCCTTGCCCCGAACCGGGCCGGGCGCGATTGACCAGGGTCCGTCACCACCCGGCGGGCCGCGCGAGCGGCCCCGAACGAGACGGACCCGTTCCCATGGTCTACACGCACTACTGGGCTTATCAGCCCGACTCCCCGCAGTTCACTGCGATCTTTCCGCGCCTGGTCGCCGACAGCCGCGACATCCTCGCCCACTTGGCCGACCGCGGCGTGCCGCTGGCCGGGCCGACCGGCATCGGCGAGCCGCTGCTGAACGAGGCGATCATCGCCGTCAACGGCACCCGGCCGGAAACCGGCGAGAACTTCGTGCTCGCCCCCGGCTCCGGCTCCGGGATCGCCGCGCACACCGAGGACGGCGCGGCGTTCCGGATGGACTGGTGCCAGACCCGGCACCTGCCCTACGACCTGGCCGTCACCGCGATCCTGCTGCGCGCCGCCCACCTCGCCCCCCGGCACGTCTCCCTGGCCTCGGACGGATCCTGGCCCCTCGACTGGGACCACGCCCGCCAACTACTGACCGCACTGTTCGGCGCCGACGACCCTGGCAGCCGCCTGCGCCCACTGGCCGAGCTGGGCCGCGGGCCCGAGGCCCTGCACACCCGCGCCCTCGCGCACGCCGCCTGACCCCGCCCGACCGCGCGGGAGGCGGCCCGGCCGCCTTCCGCGCACTCCCCACCCTTCCCTCTCACCCTGGAGATTCGATGTCTGTTATCACCCTGACCCATACGCCCGCCGAAGGCACGCTCGCCGACGGCACCAGCCGCGGCGACACCGCCGGCCCGGTACTCAAGGCCAACCGCTTCCGCTTCAGCCGCACCCTGGGCCTGTGGTACCTGCCGCACTCACGCGACAAGTCCGCGAACGCCCGCCTGATCGAACACACCGCCGCCGCGCTGCGCGAGGCCGGCCACAGCGTCGAGATCACCATCGACAACGACGCCGTGCGTCCGTTCGCCGAGGCCGAGGCCGAGCGCGCCGAGCGGGCCGAGGAGCGCGCCGAGCGCTACGCCGGATACGCCGACAACGCCGCCACCCGCTCCGATGCCCGCGCCCGCGCCGGACACGGGATGCTCGACGTGATCCCGCTGGGCCAGCCGATCCTGATCGGGCACCACTCCGAGAAGCGGGACCGGGCCTACCGCAACCGCGCGCTGGGCCATCTGGAGAAGTCCTTCGAAGAGGCGGACAAGGCCGCGCGCTGGAGCGACAGGTCCACGGCCGTCACCTCCCACCAGCAGCGACGCGAGAGCACCGGCACGACGCTGCGGCGCATCGAGAAGCTGGAGGCCGACGAGCGGTACTGGGTGCGCACCCTGGAGACCGGACACAACTCCGGCGGCTGGAGCACCGAGACCCCCGAGAAGGTCGCGGAGATCAACCGGCGCCTGGCCGCGGTGCGCGAGCAACTGGAGCACTGGCGCGCGCGCATCGCCGAGAAGGAGAAGGCCGGAGTTAAGATCTGGTCGCGCGAGGACTTTAAGAAGGGCGACTTCGCCCGGATCGGCAACCACTGGAACGAGATCATCCGGGTCAACGCCAAGTCCCTGACCGTCCCGTACGTCAACAACTGGTCCCGGACGGTGCTGCGCCGCGACGACCCGACGTTCCTGTGGCCCTGGACCCGCCCCTACAACGAGGTCAGCGGGCGCCTGTCCCGCCAGGAGATGACCGACCTCGTCCACGAGGCCGCGCTCAATCAGCCGGCTGAGACCGACGCGGCGTAGCGGCCGGGGCGCCGCGCGGCGGGTTCCCGCCGCGCGGCAGCCCCTCGGCCGGTCGGAGGCCGGGCCCCGCGCGCCCGAGGCGAGCCCGTCGCGTCCATCCCCGGGCCGGCACGTGCGGGTGCGGTGCGCCGCTGGCGGTCTACCTGCCGCCTTCGGCCGGGTCAAGGCCGGGCCAGGGCCTTTTGCGGGCGGCCGGGGCCTTGACCCTGCCGGGCGCCGGCCGGTGGCGACCGCGACGTCACCGACCCCCCGATGAAAGGCCCTGCGATGTCCACCACCACTACCGACCTGCCCCGCTACCTGGGCTATGTGACTTTGCCCGGCTGGTGCCGCGCCGAGCTCTACGAGTACGACTCGCTGCGCGACGCCGCCCGGGACCTGGTCGACCGGGCCCGCTGCGCCTCCTACCACGACGTGCCGTACGCGGACCTGTACCGCGTGCACGGCGAGCAGGAGATGGTGGATTCGGCACGCGAGTTCGAGGGCATCGGCATCCCGTTCGACTACCCGGACTACCGCATCACGCTCGGCCCCCGCAACGGCACGCGGATCGAGCGTGCCTGACGGTGCCTTCCCGGCGCGGCTTGGGGATCGAGCCGCGCCGCCACTGTTCGAGCCCTGGCACGGACCGCCGGATGCGAAGGCGCGATAATCGGCGGATGCAGCAGTTCGAGCCGCCGGCGCCGCGTCCTTGCGACTCGTGCCCCTACCGCCGGGACGCTCCGTCCGGGGTGTGGGCCGAATCGGAGTACCGCAAGCTTGCGGAGTACGACCGGCCGACCGGTTTCCAGCCGCTGAAGGTGTTCCGCTGCCACCAGCTCGACCGGGACGCGCCGCACAGTCGCGTCTGCGCGGGCTGGGCGGGGTGCCACGATGGCGATGAGTTGGCTGCGCTGCGCATCGCGGTGCGCGACGGGACGATGACGGCCGAGGTCGCGACAGCGGTCAGGGACTACGTCTCGCCGATCGCCCTGTTCGCCTCGGGCGCGCAGGCCGCCGAACACGGCGTGGCGCAGCTCTCCCACCCGGGCCCGCAGGCGGTCGCGGCGATCACGAAGGTCAAGCGGGTGCGCAGCGACCTGCCCGATACGACGACAGGGTCCTAAGCCGCGAGAGCGCGTCGCGCGCGGATATCGGCGGCGCCCGTCTTGCTGCGGCGTCCTCGGCGCGCTGCGATGCCGCCCGGCGGCTCTGTGCCCGTCGTGCGGCAGGGGCCAGCGCAGCACACGCGCCGTCCCGGGCAAGGACGAGGCCGCTGGCGCGGTCGGCTTCGCCGATCCTGGCCCCGGGCCGGCGTGCCCGTGTGCTGATCGGCGGCCCGTCCCCACGACCCGGACCGGCCGCCGGTCCCGCACCCGCAGGAGCCTTCCCGATGTCCCTCCCCTTCCTCGTCCCCGGCACCGAGCGCGCGTGCACCGAGCCCGTCCCGGACGGCGCCGTGCGCCTGGACGCCCTGCACAACCTGTCCATGGCCGAGGGCAGGCCCGTGTGGCGCTACGAGCCGGGTCATCCGATGGCCGTCGTGTTCACCACCACCGTCGAGCCCGGCGACCTGGAGGACTCGACGCTGTGCGAGCAGGTGTTCATGCTGCTGGACGTCGGCCACGCCCCGGACGACGTCGAGCGGCCGGAGGAGCCCGACCCGCGGGCGCTGGCCTACCGCGAGCGTGGGAATCGGGGGCCGATGGTGGGTGACGCGGTCGCGGTGACCAGGGCCGGGGCCGAGACCGCCTACTACGCCGTAGCCTGGCGCGGCTTCGAGCAGATCGACCCGCCCTCGCTCGTGACCCGCTCCGGGATGGGCACCGTTGCGCTCACGTAGCCGACACCCGCGCAGCCGACGGCCCCGCGCACGGGGGGAAGCGCGGGGCCGAGGCGGCTCGATCCGCGCGGAGGGGGGAGGATGCGCGGAGAGCACAGCGCCACGGGGGGAAATGGCGCGAACATTCATCGTAAGACGGCTCGCCCGCCAATGCGCCCGTTTTTCCAGCAGACCACCGCCACGGCCCCGCCGAGCCGGTTCTTCGTGCTCACGGACGCCACTCCAGTTCGGCGCTGGTACCCCGGCACGGTGAGAGTGAAGGCGACGCTCGCGAACAGCAGCACGAACGCCACGGCCATCACGCCCTTGTCCAGCCGTAGGGCTCAAGCGGGATAGTCCAGATATCACCCTCAGCGCCGGGGCGGCGCCGACGTGGTCGCCCCGTTCGGCGAAGCACGGCCGGACTGCGCGCGTGAGCAGCACGGCCACGGCCAGGCCCACCGCGGTCGCCGCGCACTCGAACCAGGACCACCCCGTGGCCGCGTGCGATATCGAACCCGGTGAAGAAGGCGCGTATCAGGCTGGTTATCACCAAGAGGGCCAGCCCGGGTCGATCGAGAAGGCCGCGACTATTCACCGGCTGGATATCGGAATTGCCGCTGACCGGCGTCAACCGCCTCACCGGAGCAACGTCCGGCAGACTCCCGCCGGCCGGGCGGCGAGAGCGCCGTTCCCGTTACGCCGCGTGCGCGGGTGCCGTGCGCCGCCGCAGCAGCCTTCCGGCCGCGTGCGCCCACCGGCGGCGGGGCCGCGGGCCGGGCCAATCCTCGTCGAATTCCGGGAAGCCGTCGAAGTCGCGGGCGTTGTCCACCATGTGCAGCAGCGCGCTCGGACGCGGCGGGCGACCCCACCGGGTGCACGGATAAAGCACCATGCCGCGCCGGTGCAGCTCCGCCATCGCCTCCAGCTCCGCGTCCATCTCGCCCGCGCGCCGCTCGTCCCACAGGTGGTCCGCGTCCAGCTGGTACACCCAGGTCATCCCGGTCAGGTGCCGCACGTCGACCTCGTCGGCGGGCCTGTGGCGCAGCGCCGCGACCTGCTCTGTGCTTAGCGGCTCGACGCCGACGAACCCGCTCATGCGTGCAAGCAGGTGCTCGGCCACCGGCTCTCGCGCGATCACGGGCACGGCCTGCGCGAGGCGGTCCAGCCGCCCGGCTGCCGCCGCCGTCCACGGGACGTGCCGCTCCTCGGTGTCTATGTCCACCTTCCCCGCCTTTTCATCATTTCGACCGGCTATCACCTTCACACGGCGGAGTCCGTTTCGGCAAGCGGTTCATATCCATGCCGCACTGATGACAACTGCGCGGCGCCGGGTGGTGCGCCGGCCTGGTCGCCTCGGCGGTGGTCGCGGCCTCGGTGCCGGGGCCGTTGCCTCCCGGGCGGGTCACGCTGCGGGCGGGCTCGACAGGGTTGACCTGGGCAGCCGTGCCGTTCGGGGCGGGGGTATCGACCGGCTGGGCCGGTGCGGGGCCGCGCGGGCTGGTCGCATCGCGCCAGCCGGGCCGCGCGTGGTGACCCGATGGGCCGGTGCGCGCGGGGGCTGGAGTGCCGGGGTTCGGTCAGCGGCGGCCGGGTGGTAGGCCGCCCCGAGCGCCGGGGGCGCGAAAGCTGGTCGTCGGTCCGGGCCGGTCGGGTTCCGCAGGGCCGCGGCATCTACGGTCCTGCTGCCTCGCCGCCTTCCGCGTCCCCGGAGGTTGCCCGCCCGAGCAGGTCAGCACCCCCGGGCGGCGCGCGTCAAGGCCAAGCCGCTTCGCGGTCGGCTGCGCCGAGCCTTGCCCACCCGCCGCCCGGTCGAGCTTTGACCAGGTCTGCCAACCCCACGGGGGCCGCACCGGCGGCCCGAGACAGACAAGGACCACTGCGATGCCCGCGACCCTTCCCGTCACCCTGACCGGCACCGTCTCCGCCGACACGCGCTTTCGCGACATCCCCGGCGGCGGGGGCCTGGCCTACTTCACCCTGGCCACCGAGATGACCTCCTCCCCGGCCCCCGGCGCCCCCGCCGTCAAGCGCACCGTCCACATCGAGTGCACCGCCGCCCGCGGCTCCGTCGCCGACGTGATGTTCGACCAGCTCAAGCGCGGCACCCGGGTCACCGTCCAGGGCCGCCCGATCCTCAACCCCCCGCCCGCCTCCGGCCCGCGGCTGCGCCAGCTCAACACCCTCTACGTCGAGCCGCTGCCGCAGGCGTGACCCCGCCGCCGGGCCGCCGACCGGCGGCCCGGCACCCGGGCCCGCGCGCCCGACCGCGCGAGCCCCAGCCCCCGACCGTCCCGGCCGGGCCGAGCGGCCCGGCCTTCGTCCCGCAAAGGAGCCGCGACATGCACCGCGACGAGCACGACCCCGAACCCGTTGCCCGCGAGCTGGAGACCGGCCTGTTCATCCGGCGCGTCGAGCGCCACCAGGTCACGCACCTGATCGCGGAGATCAACGTGCGCCCCGTACACCTGGAGCCCGGGGAACGCCCGGACCTGACCTTCCACGCCTGCTGCCAGGACCAGATCGACCACCCGGTGAACGCGCTGGAACTGGAGGGATTCGATATCACCGCCCGCTACGACGGCAAGCACTTCTACGACGCCTGCCACGGCTACCGGCTGCTGCACTTCGTGATCGACACCTGCCGCGCGCAGGTCATGGCCCGCCGGATGCGCGAGATCGACGAGGCGTTCGCCGAGCAGGCCGCCGCCGGGCTGCCCGTGCCGGGCCGCCACGACTTTCCCGAGCTGGTCGTGCGCATCGGCGAGGTGATCGGGGCGCGGTTCGTCAAGCACCGGCTCGATCCGGACCCGGCCGCCCCCTCCGTCATGACCGACCTGCCGGGGCTGGCCGCCGCCTTCGCACGCTACACCCCGCGCGACCTGGCCACCGAGCCCATGCCCTTCTGATCCCCCCGCCGGTCTGGACCGCAGACACGGCGCAGTCCCCGGCGGCCGGGCCCGACGCCCGGCCGCTGCTCCCCTTCTTCCCACTACTAAGGAGCACACCCGTGAACACCACTGCCGACCAGCTCCCGCTCGCCGACCGGTTCGACGCGCTGCAACGAGACCTGAACACCCTCGGCTATCAGGTCTTCGGACTGCTCAGCCGAGCGCTGCGCGCGATGTACCCGGCCGCCGCGTACGTCACCGTCAGCGCCGACAGCGTCGATGAGGCCCGGTACCTCGAACTCGCCCTGAGCGCCGACGGCGCCGTGGTCTACGACTTCCGCGAGAACGACGACGGGCAGCTGCCCGAGCTGCCCGCACCGCTGGCCGCCGAGTTCGGCCGCCACTACGACCCGCGCGACCTGCGCGAGGTGCAGCTGCTGCTGAACGACGCCTGCGGCACCGGCGCGCAACTGCCCTACGTGCCCGAGCACATGAACCGCCACGCCGAAGGCGCCGTGCGCTGCCTGCTGCTCGACCCCGCGTAGCAGCACCCCGGCCGCGCGCGCCCGGCTGCTGGTTTCCGGGCGCGCGCAGCGCGGATCGGACGTTCAGCGGGTCGCCGAGAGGGCCGTCCCGGCAGCGGACGTGGTCGGGCCGGCTTCGCTGTCGCCCGCAGCTCAGCACACCGCCCGTCCCATCCGGTCAAGGCCGGGGCCGCTGCGCGGTCGCGCTGCGCGCGAGCCTGGACCGGGGCCGGGATCGGTGTACCGGCCCGGGGCGCGCCAGCGGGCCGAACAGCCCGACCTCCGCGACCTTCGGGACGGAAAACCCCATGACGATCCTGCTCGACGCCCCCCGCACCATCCCGGCACCGACCGCCCCCCGCATGTCCCCGCGCGTCCTGGTCGAGGCCGCCATGCTCGGACCCGACCCGGCCGTCCGCACCGCTCGTACCCATGTGGGCGCGGACCTGCTCGACGCGCTCGACCAGCCGATCACCCGCGAGCTGCTGATCTCCCGCTGCGCCGACGAGCCCGGCGCGCACCGTGTGCTCGGCGTCGCTCTCGCCCTCGGACGCGCTTCCCAGACTCCGGAGCAGCACCGGGTCGCGTATACCGTCGCCGCCTACGCCGCTCTCGCCCTCGCACGGCGCGAGCTGGGCATCGGCCTGCTGGACACCGCCCTGGAGGCGGACGACGTGCTCGACGACGAGGACCCGTTCGCGATCTCGCTGTGCCTGGCGATCTACCGCTGCGAAGCACGCCCCGCCCACTACGGCTACTTCGCCGCCCGCCTGGCCCTGCGCCTGCGTCACGCCTGACCCCAGCTCTCTCCCACCCGCGTGGGCCGCCGGGACCAGAGCCCGGCGGCCCCTTCCCCGTTTGGAGTACCTACACCCGTGAGCACCACCCGCCGCCCCTCGCGCAGGCGCGTCCTGGGCTTCCGCATCGGCATCGAGCGCCAGTACGAGATCACCCAGATCGTCGGCAACGCCGTCTACCTGGCCACCGCCGCCGACACCCTCGACCCCGAGGACGTCGGCCGTATCTTCAACCCCTCCTTCGGCGGCTACCACGCCTCCCATGACGCCCAGCAGTACGCCGACTTCCGCGTGGCCGGATACATCGGCGACGGCCGGGTCTACGGCACCCGCCACGAGTTCCACCCGACCACCGGCGTAGAACTCGCCCAGGTCGAGTCGATGGTGCGCGTGCTGCGCCGCATCGAGCGGGCCCAGCGCGAGCAGCAGGGAAGCGCGTACGTCGACGGCGCCGACTTCCCCCGCCACCTGTTCACCGTCGCTGCGGCGATCGGAGCCACGTTCTACGCCTACCGATCCCACGAGCGCGGGCCGCTGCTGCGCACCGACGCCGAGGGCATCACCCGCGTGCTCGCCGAGCTGCTGCCCGCGCGCCCACAGGAGTAGTCCGGCGCCGGGCAGGCGGTGGCGCGTCCTTCGGTCACCGCCTGCCTGCGTGCGCCGCGTCGCCGGTGGCTGCGGGCGGTCCGGCCGGGGGCCGGGGTACCCGGCGCATGGTCGGGCGCCGGTGTTCCTCGTGTCCCGCGACGATCTCGAATCCGGAGCGCCGGTAGAGGCCGTGGGCCAGGTGCTGGTTCATCGCCTCCAGCTCCAGCACCGCGCCGAAGCGGTCCGCCAGCCGCGATCCCTCCCGGCGCAGCCGCCGCCCGTTGCCGCGTCCCGGCGGCAGCGCCCAGTACTGCCCGGCCTCGAACCTGCTCCGACCCTCCCACGGCTCCACGGCGGTGATCAGCACTCCGGCGCGCCAGCCGTCCAGGACCCACACCCGACCGCGCACCGAGGCCGAGCCCGTGATCAGCGCCGCGTCCAGAGCGAGCAGCCCGGCGGGCAGCAGCACGTTGGCCGGCCAGCCGAGCAGCGCCGCCGACAGCGCCACGGCGGCCAGCGTGCCCGGCAGCAGCATGACGAGCGCGAGGTCCCAGGCGATCTGCCCGCGGGTGCTTCCGCGCAGCAGGCGGGGCCGGCGCAGCAACACGGCGGTCAACGCCAGGCAGAACCCGGGCCAGCCCACCAGCGCCCAGACGGCGCCGACGCGGGCCCACGGCAGGTGCGCGCGCACCGCGGCGATCAGGGCGCGCCGCTGTTCGCGCTGTTCGTCCCGTGTCATCCCCGCTCCCGTCAGCTCGGTCCGCTCGCAAGCTTGATCGGCGCCGTGCCCGGATGCCGAGTCGGCTACGCCGTCCGGGTGATGGCCCGGTCGGGAGCGCTGACCTGGAGAGCAGGTCGGGCGCGGCCTGGCCGCGCTGCGTGCGCCGGGTTTCGGGGCGGGAGGGGAGCCGGCGCCCGCGTGATCGCCCGAGGGCACCAGAAATCCCGCACCGGCCGCAACCCCCACGCTCCTGCGTCGCTCTTCGGGGGGTTGCCCCCGTCGCGGACCTCCGGTGGGCACAGCCCGTCCACGCCGGGACCACCGGCACCGCCCGCCCCGCGAAGTCCCGGGGCGCGAGAGACGGGAAGACCTCCGTGCCCGAAACCGACCCGCCCCAGGACCGTCCGGTCCTCGACATCGACACCCTGACCCGGTTGCTCGACGTCGAGTGTGAATACCAGGCCACCCGCGCCGACCTCGGCGACGCCGAGACCCGCCGCTACCGCGAGCTGTATGACGCCTACCTCGCCGTCGGCAAGGACTCCGGAGCCCTGTTGACCGCCGCGCCCCGCTCGATCACCCGCGCCTCCCTGGCCGCGGCCCTTCGCCGCCACGCCCCGGCGGCCGACTGGGAACAGCTCGAACTCCTCTACCCGTGACCTGCGGCCGGGGCCGGCGCCCCGGTCCCGCACATCCTTCGAAAGGCACTCCGCAATGATCGACACGCTGCCCGACACCCGCCACACCCGCCGCACCCTGCCCCATCTGATCACCGCCGCCGAGCACCTGCGCGCGGTGGACCAGCTCGCCCGCGAACTGATGCCCTGCGAGCACCTGCCGATCCTGCCGCCGACAGGGCAGAGCGTGACTTCCGTCGACGACCTGAACGTGGCGGTGCACCACCTCGCCTCCGCCCTGCGCTTCACCGCCGAGTGCACCTGCCGCCACGGCGCCAACCGGCAGCTGCGCGCGCAGTACGAGATCGCGGTGGACCTGTGGGGCCACGCCTACAGCGAGGCGGTCTACCGCTCCCGCTACTCCCGCCGCCTGGCCCGCCGCAGTCTCCCGCAGCACGCCGAGCGGCTGCGTCGCCACCGCGCCGCATTCGAGCAACTGGCCTTCGCCCACCGCACTTTCGCCGCCGACGCCGTCACCGACCTCGTGCGGCTGCTGGCCGCCGCCTGACCCCCGCACCGGGGCGGGCCGCCCAGGACGGCGGCCCGCCCCGGCCCTACCCGCACACTGAAGGAGCTCGTCATGTCCGCCGCCCCGACCTCCGCCGTCCTGATCGGTCAGGACGGCGCCGTCCGGCAGGTCGTCCTCGACCTGGCCCAGGACGCGCTGCCGTCCATCTGCGACCACCTCGCCTACGACAAGGTCGGCGTCGTCTACCTCACCGACCGCCTGGACCTGTACGTCCAGCAGGACGCCTTCCTGCGCCAACCGGTCAACGCCGCCGCCACCGACCTGGCCGCGGCCTTCGACCCCGACCGCCTGCTGTGCCACGGTCCCGCCCTGGTCGTCGGCGCCCGCCCCATGACCGGGCGCACCGTCGGGCTGACCGACGACCAGGTCCGCGCCGTCCTGACCCACCTTCCCGCCGAGGACCGCGCCACCGGCTAAGGCGCCAGCCGGACCCTGGTACCGGGCGGGAGAGCCGGTCGGGTCCGGCGGACTGGAGCTGCTGCCCCTGTGGAAGCCGAGCATGGACGCGCAGCCCGACGCCCTCTCGTCTCCCCGGCCCCGCGGCTCGCGCGGCGGTGACCACGCCGCGCGA
>Ga0310811_10000723_pt1 | contig 42301 bp, 35 predicted proteins | sample YCmetagenome_FD_207642 | JGI IMG/M metagenome (GOLD analysis project Ga0310811, IMG submission 207642) | Soil microbial communities from experimental microcosm in Duke University, North Carolina, United States - YC | ecosystem: Engineered > Artificial ecosystem > Soil microcosm > Unclassified ...
AAAAGCTTTACGCTGCGCTGCAACTAGTACGTAGGTGGCGCCGGCTTTGGTACCTGTGCCGTCTTGGTCTTGGCTTTCTTCTTCGCCGACGGCGCTGTCATTTTGTCAGGCACCTTGTGCGAGGCATTGGCGGCGATTGTGGGGCCCGCGACGCCGGCGACACTCTTGTCATTGGCGTTGCCCTGGGATGACGTGATGGTCTTGGCGCTGGCCGCGACGGTGGCGACTGCGAAGGCCGCGACCACGATGAATACGGCAATGGGTTTCATGGCCATTCTCCCTGTCCTTTGAAAGGAAACAGGCGAGGACAGGGTCCAGTTCCAGCACCTTGCGGAACCTGGCGCCTACTTTTTCAACATGGGTTTGCCTTCGTGGGCGACCAGGAGATCATGCATGTCGTTGGCATGTTCTTCCTCGACCCTGAGAATGTCCTCGATCATGTTGCGGGTCCCCGGATCGTTGTTGCCGAAATAGCGGACCAGCTCGCGGTAGTGATCCACCGCGATGCGCTCGGCCACCAGATTCTCCTTGATCATCTCGACCAGGTTGCCACCTTGCGAATATTGCGAGGCCGAACGGGTCAGAATCCCTTCCGGATTCATGTTGGGGTCGCCGCCCAGCTGGTTGATGCGTTCGGCCACCAGATGGACATGCTCCATCTCTTCGTTGGCGTGTTCCTGGAATTCGGTCCGCACGCCCTCGCTGGAGATGCCGGTGGCGGCTACTGCATTCTGGGTGTAGCGCAGCACGCAGACGATCTCGGTGGCCAGTACCGATTGCAGGATCTCGATGGTCTTCTTCACATCGCCGACATAGTTGCTGCCGATGGCGCCTTCGTTAAGGTTGGCGCGCGCCCGCTCGCGCAGGGTTTTGACGTCGGACAGGAAGGGCTGACTATCGTTGCTCATCAAATCACTCCTTGAAAATCAGGTGCGGCGGGCCATGCTGAAGCCGAGCTTGTCCTCCTCCCAGCCCGCGGAAATGGCGGACGCCACGGCCAGTACGGCGCCGAACAGAAGCGAGCAGGCAATCCACAGCGCGGCATAGCCGGCAACCTTGCGGGCTGCGTTCAGCTCATCGCGCATGCGCGATTCCACGAAATCCACGCGCGCGGAGGTCGCCTCATAGGAGCCGCCGGCGTCCATCGCGGTAAGGCGGATCAGGTCTTCCCGGTTGGCATTGTGCACGGCATTGCCGGGATGAAGGTCGGCAGCCAGCACGCGGGCGGCTTCCAGCTTGTCCTGGGCAAGCTCCTCGCCACGCGTCGGCGCATGCTCCCCCATGGGCTGCAGCAGCACATCAGCCCAATAGCTGGCGATACTGCTTTCACTGCGCGGCGCGGCGCCATGCAGGCGCGCGCCCCCGCCGGCCGCCACCAACGCGAGGAGCACGAGCCCTGCGGCCACGGTAATGGCCCACATCACCAGGCCATGCAGGCCCGCACGCCACTCTTCTTCTCTTTTGCTTTCCAGCGCCGGGCCGATCAGGCGGCCGGTGACATGACCGCCGGCGGCAAAGCCGAAGGCCTGGGCTGCCAGCACATAGATCGCACCCAAGGTGAAGAAGCCGCCGCCGGGCTGGCGCGGCATCAGGGTCAGACCGAAGCCGGCGCCCAGTACGGTGAGAAAGAAAGCTGTCGCCACCGCCACGGCGGCGCCGCCGATCACCGCACTCCAGTTGAAGCGTCCGTCGCTGACAATGGTGGCGCTCCCGTCGGAGCGTTCGGACAGAATGGTCGCCATGCGCACCCCCCTGGTTTTACGGGTTAGCGCGATAACGGGGCTCCGACCTGATCGTTCCGGCCTCGCGGAACGGCTAGCGGCCGGCTGCGTTCTCCAACCGGATCCTGACAAGAAGGTTCGGGGATAAAGCGATGCGATCCGGCTGTCTGTGGCTACTCGGCGTTCCGCTGCCGATCATCATCCTGCTCTGGCTGATTACCGGCCATCCGTAAGCCAGCGCCGTCAGGTCGCGCTCACCATCAAGTCGAGATGGTATCCGCGGAGACCGAACAGCCGCCGTCCACCGAGGTAGGCGTGGGCACCAGATCATCGTCATCCGGTACGGTCTCCATGCTGTCGAGGCACAGAGAGGGATCACCAGCCGCGGCCGGGACCGTTTCATCGGTGTTTGAAGTGGCCATCACTCCCGCGTTCGCCACGCTCGCGGCCTGAGCCGGCAGCACAGCCACCAGTCCACATGCCGCCAATCCAAAGAAAAACTGCTTCATCACAGCCCGCCTTTATGGGCCTTTCCTGTCCGCCCCCGGACAGTGCTGGAAAGACCCGCCCTCAGCATGACAGGATTTTTGCACTGCAATATTAGTTTCACGTTACCAGGACGCGGCAAAAGCGCCCGTGGAACGTCAAGTTCCTGATCTGCTAAGGACGTTACCGCTATCTGAAGGGAACTTGCCGTGATGAGAAAACTGCTCCTCTCCGCCCTTTTGCTGGTAGCCGGGAATATCGTGGCATTGGGCCAGCCGGGCGCCTCTTTTTTGACCACCAGGCTGGACGATCCCCGGGCCATCCCTCTCACCGGCGCGGTGGGCGACGGCAAGGCCGATGACAGCGCCGCCATTCAGGCCGCCTTAGACAAAGCGGCCTCCGACCGCGAGGAAGGCATCGTCTTCATTCCCCAAGGGCGCTATCGCGTCACCCGCACCATCTATGTCTGGCCGGCGGTGCGTGTGATCGGCTGGGGCGCGAAACGTCCGGTCTTTGTGCTTGGCGACAATACGCCGGGCTATTCGAGCGGCGTTGCCGCCATGGTGATCTTTGCCGGCTTCCGCCCCGGCGCCGGCGCGAGCTCGCGTCCCGAACGTCCCGGCTTCCGCGTGCCCTTCCCGCCGCCGGACAGCGTGCCGCCCAATCCCAATATCGCCGATGCCAATCCGGGCACCTTCTATTCGGCGATGAGCAACATCGATTTCGAGATCGGCAACGGCAATGCAGGCGCCGTCGCCATCCGCTTCCATGGCGCGCAGCACGATTATCTGAGCCACATGGATTTCCATATCGGCTCGGGCTTGGCCGGCCTGCATCAGGTCGCCAATGAAGCCGAAGACCTGCGCTTCTTCGGCGGCCGTTACGGCATTCTGACGGAAAAGCCCTCGCCCGCCTGGCAGTTCACCCTGATCGACAGCGTCTTCGACGGCCAGCGGGAAGCGGCCATCCGCGAGCATGAAGCTTCGCTGACCCTGGTGCATGACACCTTCCGCAATGTGCCGGTAGCGATCGACATAGACCCCGACTATTCGGACTGGCTGTGGGCCAAGAACACGCGGTTCGAGAATGTCAGCCAAGCCGCGGTGGTCGTCAGCGCCGAAAACAATGTCTACACCCAGATCGGTTTCGAGAATGCCGTGGCGGCGAAGACGCCGGTGTTCGCCCGCTTCCGCGAAAGCGGCAAGACCCTCGGATCGAACGGCATCTACGAAGTGAAGAACTTCAACCATGGCCTGATGCTAAAGGCGCCGGGCGAGATGGGCGAGATCGGCACGCGCTGGGACATCGCCCCGTTGAAATCCCTCCCCGCGCCGCTGCCGCCGGCCATCCGGCCGCTGCCGCCTTCCAGCCAGTGGGTGAATATCCGCACCCTGGGCGTGAAGGGCGATAACAAGACCGACGACACCGCCGCCATCCAGCACGCCATCGACACCACCAAGGTGCTCTATATCCCCAGCGGCCGCTATATCGTGCGTGACACCATCCGGCTGAAGCCGGACACGGTGCTGATCGGCTTGCATCCCTCCATCACCCAGTTCGACCTGCCTGACAACACACAAGGTTTTGCCGGTGTCGGTGCGCCCAAGGCGTTGCTGGAGACGCCAAAGGGCGGCGACAATATCGTGTCAGGCATCGGGCTTTTCACCGGCGGCATCAATCCGCGCGCCGTCGAGGCCCTGTGGCAGGCAGGCGCGAACTCACTGATGGACGATGTGCGTTTCCTGGGCGGCCACGGCACCAACAATCCCGACGGCTCGCGCTGGGACCCCTACAACGCCACCCATAGCGCCGATCCGGACATGCGCAAGCGCTGGGACGGCCAATATCCCTCGCTATGGATCGCCAATGGCGGCGGCGGCACCTTCACCAATCTCTGGACGGTGGACACCTACGCCCAGTCCGGGGTCACCGTCTCGGACACCAAGACACCTGGCCATCTCTATGAGATTTCCAGCGAGCATCATGTGCGCAATGAATTCCAGTTCCGGCGCGCCGAGAACTGGGAGGTCTATGCGCCGCAAACCGAAGAAGAGGCTGGCGAAAGCCAGGAGGCGATTTCGCTGGAGATTGCCGATTCCCGCAACATCACCATCGCCAACTGGCACGCCTACCGCGTCACGCGCACCGTGCGGCCGGTGGACACCGCGGCCCGCATCATCAATTCCAGCGGCATCCATTTCCGCAATGTGCATGTCAATGCCGAGAGCGGGCTTGGCACCTGCGATGCCAATGGCTGCGGCACCTTCCTGAGACCCAGCAAATTCCCCGCGGAGAATGCGATCCGCGACCTGACCCATCATGTCGATGTCCGTGAGCGGGAATTCGCGGCGCTGGATTATCCGGCGCAGGTGATGGCGCCGGCGGCTCGCGACATGGGAAATAAAGTCGAAAAGCTGGAGGACGGCTTTTATTCCATCTCCGGCGCGGCGGTAGATGCGAAGGGAAAGCTCTACTTCGTGGACAAGCACCAGCAGCGCATCTATGGCTGGTCGCGCGCAGAAGGCCTTTCCATCGAGCGCGACAACCCTGTCGATCCGGTGAATCTGGTGTTCGACAAATCCGGCAACCTGCTGGTGCTGTCGTCCCTGGGCGCGGAAGGCACGCTCTACAGCTTCAGGCCCGGCTCACCCGCCACCGAGATGACGGTGATCGCGCCGACGCCGGCGCGCGCCCATCCCGAAGCGTCCGCGGTGCTGCCGGTCAACTACTGGAACAATGGCGAGTTCAAGGATCAGCTTGATACCAAGACCTATCGCTATACGACCCTGCACGAGATGTTCGCCCGCGACATGGCCGCGCCCAAGGCAAAGGAATATGTCTCTCCCGACGGCAGCCTGTTCCTGCCGGCGTCCCGCACCTTCCAGCAGGGTCCGCCGGACGGCACCGGCTGGCGCTTCTCCGACACGCTGGACAGTTACGGCTTTGTGACGGCCAAGCCGGGCGCCCGCATCTTCGTCAGCAATGAATCGGAAGCGCGCACCTTCAGCGGCCTGGTCAACGCCAACGGCACGGTCACCGATCTCAAGCTGTTCGCCGAGCGTGGCGGGGAAAGCGTGGCGGCGGCGCCGAACGGCAATGTCTATCTCGCCAACGGCCAGGTCTTTGTCTACGACTCGTCCGGCAAGGAGATCGGCCGCATCGATGTGCCGGAGCGGCCGTTGCAACTGTTGTTCGGCGGCGCGGATGGGCGGACCTTGTTCGTCCTCACCCATCACGCGCTCTATGCTGTTAGGACCTAGCCGCCCTCCCCTGCGCGCGCGTGAGCGCGCTTGCATAGGGGAGGTGGCCGTAGCAGCGCGAGGCATGAGCTGGCGTTAGCCAGTCTCATGCCGAGCAAAGCTGCGAAGGCCGGAGGGGTTAAATATGGCCGTGTAAGAAGTCGTAGCTCTGCTTGACCATCTCCAGCGGTGAGGGATCGTAAGGTTCCTCGATCTCCAGGAAGCAGCGCTCCACCTTGGTCTTGTGCACGGCGGGCAGCACTTTTTTCCAGTCGACAATGCCCTTGCCGATGATGGCGCTGACCATCTTGCCATTGGTGTTGGGGATTCCGTCGCTCTTCAGGTCCTTGATGTGCAGGGAATGAAAGCGCGTGGGATATTTGTTCAAGTAGGCGACCGGATCGGCGCCGCCCGCCACCACCCAGCCGATATCCATCTCCATCTGCACCAGCGCCGGATCGGTATTCTGGATCAGGTAGTCATAGGGCGTGGCATCGCCGACCTTGTGAAACTCGATATTGTGATTGTGATAGGCGAAGGTCAGGCCAGCCGCCTTGCAGGCCGTGCCGATCTTGTTGAAGGCTTCCGCATTCTGCTTCCATCCGTCCAGGCCCGGCCCTGCCATGATGGCGCCGCGGTCCAGCGGATAGAGCGGGAAGGAACAGGTGATGTTCTTGATGCCGACCGACTTGGCTTCGGCGATAGTGGCGTCCAGCTTCAGCCGCAGGTCATCGCCGCCGGCATGGATGCTTTCCCAGTTGATGCCAAGACTGTCATAGAGCTTCTTCTGATCCTTGGAGGATTTGCCGCTCTGGGTCAGATTCGCCTGCACATGGCGGATGCCAATATCGCGCACTTTCTTGGCGGTGCCGTCGAAGTCCTTCGCCAGGTCGGCGCGCACCGTATACATCTGTAGCCCCAGCGGGATGCTGCGCTGGGCAAAGGCGGGCCCGGTCATGCCTTTACTTGTTAAACTAAGCGCGGCGGCTCCCAGAAGAAAATTGCGGCGGCTGGTCATGGGATTCTCCTTGAATTTGGGTCTGGCGCCGGGGACGCATCAATCCCCTGTTCTGGCGGTCTTTTAAGCCAAATCCCCGGTCCTTGCACGGTCCTTCCCTGCGCCTTACGCTTCGGCAAAAGAAAAGTTTTCGGGGGAGACGGGGATGGCTTTTCGCAGATTTCTTCTGGGCGCGGCGCTGGTCATGGCCACGCCGGCCATGGGCGCCGGCGACGCCCCACGCAGCGATGCCGCGCCGGCAAACAAAAGCTTCACGGGCGCCACCGCCAATCTGGCGCCCGGCGATCCGCCGGGCCAATGGACACGCCAGGCGCGCGATTACGCCAACACCCGCTACAGCCCGCTGACCCAGATCACACGCGCCAATGTCGGCAAGCTGCGCATCGCCTGGAGCTTCAGCGACGGGCAGATGTACGGCCATGAAGGCGCGCCGCTGGTGGTGGGCGACACCATGTACCTAGTCACGCCCTATCCCAACATCGCCTATGCGCTGGACCTGTCCAAGACCGGCGCGCCGATCAAATGGGTGTTCCAGCCCAATCCCGATCCGCGCGCCATCGGCGAAGCCTGTTGCGACAAGGTGCTGCGCGGCTGGGCCTATGCCGACGGCAAGCTGATCTACAATCTGCTCGACGATCACACCGTGGCGGTGGATGCGCAGACCGGCAAGGAAGTCTGGCGCACTCTGCTGGATGATGTGACCAAGGGCCCGACCTTGACCCAGGCGGCCTTCGTGGTCGGCAACAAGGTCTTCATCGGCTCCAGCGGCGGCGAGCTAGGCACCAATGGCTGGTTCGCGGCGCTGGACGTGAAGGATGGCCATGTCATCTGGAAGGCGCTGACCAACGGCCCGGATTCCACCATGCTGATCGGGCCGGACTTCAAGCCCTTCTATCCCTGGATGAAAGGAAAGGACCTCGGTGTCTCGACCTGGCCAGGTGAGATGTGGAAACAGGGCGCGTCCGCGCCCTGGGGCTGGGTTTCTTATGATCCGGACCTCAATCAGATCTATTACGGCACCTCAAACCCCGGACCGCGCGTGCCCTCGCAGCGGCCGGGCCTCAATCTGTGGAGCTCGGCGGTGTTTGCGCGCGATGCCGACACCGGCGCGGCGAAGTGGGCCTATCAATTCACCCCGCATGACGAATGGGACTATGACGGCATCAACGAGAATGTGCTGATCGAGATTCCCTGGAAGGGTGCCCGCCGCAAGGTGATGGTGCATTTCAACCGCAACGGCTTTGCCTACACGATTGATCGTGTCACCGGCGAGGTGCTGGTGGCCGAACCTTTCGGCCTGCAGAACTGGGCCAAGAAGGTCGACCTGGCGACCGGCATGCCGATCGTCAATGACGCCGCCCATCCGATCGTGGAAAAGAAGGTGGAGAATATCTGCCCGCCCGACATCGGGGTGAAGAACTGGAATCCGTCCGCTTTCAGTCCGCGCACCGGTCTGCTCTATGCCGGCGTGTTCAACAGCTGCATGGACTTGACCAACCATGAAGTGAAATACATTCCTGGCGCGCCTTATGATGGCATGGAGATGCAGCGCCATGCCGGCCCCGGCGGTAACTGGGGCGAGTTCATCGCCTGGGATCCGGTGAAGGGAAAACGCATCTGGTCCATCAAGGAAAATCTCTATGTCTGGAGCGGCGCCGTGGTGACCGGCTCGGACCTGGTGTTCTACGGCACCATGGATGGCTGGTTCCGCGCCGTGGATGCGCGCAGCGGCAAGGTGCTGTGGTCGCAGAAGTTGGGCAGCGGCATCACGGCCGCGCCCATGACGTTCCTGGGTCCCGACAAGCGGCAATATGTGGCGGTCTATACCGGGGTCGGCGGCGGCGCCGGCGTGCTGCGGCGGGAGAATGGCTTCATGCCGGGCGGCAACACGCTCTATGTCTTCTCGGTGGACGGCCTGGGCATCGGCAGCGGCACCACCCAGCTTGTCTCGCATGCAACGGCGGCGGCACCGGTTTCGGTGCCTCCAGCGGCAGCGCATAACTGACGGCGGCGCATACGTGATGAAATATCTGGTTCTTGTTCTGGCGCTGGCCGCGACGCCAGCCTTGGCGCAGGTGGTTGCGGATACGCCCAACCCCCTGGCCGGCAAGGCGGAGGCGATAGACGCCGGCCATGCCCTGTTCGGCCAGATGAACTGCGCCGGCTGCCACGCCTATGACCTGACCGGCGGCATGGGGCCGGATCTCACCGACAATAGCTGGCAATATGGCGGCAAGCCGGGCGAGATTTTCCACACCATCGCGGAAGGCACGCCGCGCGGCATGCCGGCCTGGAAGGACAAGCTGACGCCGGACCAGATCTGGCAGATCGTCACTTACATTCAGAGCAAGCACGCCAACTGACGGAGAGGCGCATGCGCAAACTGGGATGGGCGTTGGCATTGTTGTGCGGACTGATCGGGAGCGTACAGGCAAAGCCAAAAGCCGACGGAGCGCCCGACTTTGTCATTGGTGGCGGCCCAACCACGGATGGCCCGGTTCTCGGGCTGCGTGAAAATGGCGTCACTAAATTTCTAGGCATGCCCTATGCCAAGCCGCCAGTCGGCGCTTTGCGTTGGATGCCGCCGCAGCCGGTCGCGAAATGGACGGGGGTGCGCAGGGCCTACAAGTTCGGCCCCACCTGTGCGCAGGTCACCACCCTTGGCCCCTTTGCCGGACCGCCCAACAGCAATGAGGACTGCCTCTATCTGAACGTCTTCACCCAAGACACCAAGGCGAAGCGGCCGGTTCTGGTCTGGATTCACGGCGGTGGCTATTTCGACGGCGCCTCCAATGACTATGACCCGACCAAGCTGGTCACCAAGGGCAAGCTGGTCGTCGTCACGCTGAATTATCGCTTGAATCTGTTCGGCTTCCTGGCCCACTCCGCCCTGGATGCGGAAGGCCATGCTTTCGGCAACTACGGCTTGATGGATATGCAAGCCGCACTCAAATGGGTGCAACGGAACATCGCCGCGTTCGGCGGTGATCCGGGCAATGTGACCTTGGGCGGCCAATCGGCGGGCGCGGGCGCATCCGCGGCGAATGTCTTTTCACCGGGCGCAAAAGGCCTGTTTCATCGCGCCATCTTCCAGAGCGGCGGTTACACGCCCTTTGTCCCCAAATCTGTCGCTGAAGACAAAGGCAAGAAATTTGCCGCCGCCGCAGGCTGCACCACAGGCGACATCGCCAAATGCCTGCGCGCCCTTCCCGCCGCGAAGATCGAAGCCCTGGCCGGCACCGCCAGTGAAACCAGCCCCTTGATCACCAATCCCATGGTGGACGGTACCGTGATCCCGGAGCAGGAAATCGATCTGGTCCGCGCGGGCAAGTTCAACCAGATGCCCATCATGATGGGCACCACCCATGATGAAGGCAACTTCAACAGCGGCATTCTTCAGTATTTCAAGAAGGACCGCGCTCCGTTGAACGAGGCCGATTATCGCGGCTATCTGCAGCGCACTTATGGCGGCAATGCAGGCGCCGGTGGCAGCCCGCCTGCCTATGCCAAGGACACGATCGACAAAGTCTTGGCGCATTATCCGGTGAAGGCGGGTGCGCAAATGGCCTGGGATGCCGCCCACAGCGACATGCTGGCCTGCCGCGGGCAATACACCGCCCAAGCGCTGTCCGCCCATGTGCCGGTCTATATGTATCTGTTCAACGACCGCACCGCCCAGACCTACTTCCCCAAGATGCCCGGCTTCCAGCCGCTGGCCTTTCACACCGCCGACATCGCCTATGTCTTCACCGGTTATCATGGCGGGCCCAAGGGCGAGCCTTTCACTTTGACTCCGGCACAGGCGAAACTATCCGACCGGCTGGTCGACGCGTGGGCGAATTTCGCGCGCACCGGCAACCCCAACACCACCGATGACAAGCCTTGGCCGCGCTGGAAGCCCGGTGACGCCTCATCCGCTTATTTGCTGCAGGATGGCAGCTGGAAGACACAGACCAATGCCCAGTTCGCGGCCGCCCACAATTGCGCCTTCTGGAATAAGATTCTTCTCTACAAATAGGAATTCGCCATGCGCCTGATTCTTTCCACCGCCCTTCTCGCCGTGCTGACCGTTTCGGCACACGCCGCGGAAATCCGCGTCCTGGCGCCCGGCTTTGTCTACAATGCCGCGCTGAAGGACCTAGCCGCAGATTTCACCAAGAAGACCGGCGTGAACGTGATCGTCAGCGAAGGCGGCATGAATGTGATCGTGGGCCAGATCAAGACCGCCACCCCGCCCGCGGACGTGATCGCCCTGCCCGCCGACCTGATGAACACGCTATACCTCGACGGCGGCATCGTGCCGGGCAGCTATACGCCGCTGGGCCGCGACGAACTGGGCCTGGCGGTCAAGAAAGGCGCGCCCCATCCCGACATCTCGACCGTGGACAAGCTGGCGGCGGTGCTGAAAAGCGCGCAGGCCGTGGAAGTGAACGACCCCAAGGCCGGCACCATGCAGGGCGTGATCATCGACGGCATCTTGAAGCGCCCGGAATTTGCCGGCGTGCATGTGGTGCCAGTGGCCAAGGGCGAAGGCGCGGGCGCGCTGGCACGCGGCGAAGGCGACATGGCCATCCAGCTGGTGCCGGAAATCCTCAACAAACCCCCGATCGACTTGGTGGCGCCGCTGCCGGTCGAACTGGGCGGGCACATGGACGCCATCCTGGCCGTGTCGTCTCGCACCACCGATCAAAAGAACGCGCTGGCTTTTTTGAAATTCCTGGCCAGCCCGGAATCGCGCGCCGCGTGGCAAAGCAAAGGGCTCAAACCCTTCTGACTATTTCGGGGGCGTCTCCGCCACGCCGCCATCTTTCCACACCTTGGCGGCCTCGGGCCGCGTGACATAGCGCAGGAAAGCTTGCGCTTCCGCCGGCGCGGCGGAGACCTTCAGGACCGCGATCGACACATCCACATGCAGGCCCAGCTCGTCGGGGAACGGGCCGACCACTTCGGCGCCCTTGGCCATCACTTCCTCGGTGATGGCGCCGCCGCCGAACTCCGCATCGCCGCGCACGATGGCATCGCCGATCATGCCCTTGATGGGCCGCCGCTCGACACCCGCGAATTCCGGCCGCTTGAGCATGTCTTCGACCATACCGCCGGTCAGGCTGCCGACCTTGGGATCGGCAAAGGCCAGCACGCCCGCCTTCTTGGTGAAAGCGACAAACTTCTCCCTGGTCGAGATGTCGGGGTGGGCGCCGCCGGCCTTGACCACCACGCCGAAAAGGATGCGGCCCAGCGGCCGTTCGCTGCCGGCCGCCAGCTTGGGCTGGAAATCCTTGAAGTCGCCGGTCGGCGCCACCACCACGTCAGCGGGCGCCGCGTCGGTGGACACAGCGGTGCGGATGCGGCCGACATTGTTGCCGGCAAAGCTGACCTTGTTGCCGGTCTCGGTTTCCCATGCCGCCGCCAGCTGCTTGAGCGGCCCGTTGACGATGCCGGGAGAATAGACCGTGATCTCGGCTGCCTGGGCCGCGGGCGGCAGAGCAAGCAGCAGAACAGTCAGAGCAAGATGGCGCACAGCACTTCCTTGTTCTTGTGATAATCAGTCAAGCGCGAATTGCCGGTCTTGGCAATGCGGCTTACAACAGCGCGCTGCCCACGGAGCGGACCATGAACCAGGAAGACGGTGCGACGCGGCGTGAAGCCATGATGTTGGGCGCGAGCGGCCTGTTGGCGCTGGCGCCGTTCGAAGCGCCCGCCTTTGCCATGACCGGCGACATGGCCGGCCTGCCCTGGGCCAACAATGCCATGCGCTGGGCGCAGGTCGCCTTCACCGAAGAAGACCCGCCGCGCTACGACCCCAATTTCTGGTTCGATCTGTTCAAAAAAACCCATGTCGAGGCGGTGTGCCTGTCGGCGGGCGGCTGCATCTGCTTCTACCCCTCCAAGGTGCCGCTGCATAACCGCGCCAAATATCTGGGCGACCGCGATATGTTCGGCGAGATGGTCAAGGGCGCCCGTGCCCTGAAAATGAGCGTGATCGCGCGCGTCGATCCCCACGCCATGAGCGAGGAAGCCTTCGCCGCGCATCCCGAATGGGCCGCCTGCACGGAAGACGGCAAGCCGCGCCGCCACTGGGCCGCCGCCGACATGTATGTCACCTGCCAGAATGGCGGCTTCATGTTCGACTTCATGCCGGCCGTGCTGAAGGAGATCACTGACCTCTACAAACCCGAAGGCTTCTTCGGCAATCGCTGGGCCGGCAGCGGCATGTGCTATTGCCAGACCTGCCGCACCAAATTCCGCGCCGCTACCGGCATGGAGCTGCCCACCACCAACGATCCCCAGAATCCGCAGCGCAAGGCTTACATCCAGTGGAATGCCGACATGCGCTGGAAGCAGTTCAAGCTGTGGGACGACACCGTCAAGGCGTCGAAGAAGGACTGTTTCTTCAGTCCCAATGGCGGCATGAACGATCCCAACAATGTCACCATCCCGATCGTGGCGGTGGACCGCCAGGGCCGTAGCGGCACCACGCCGGTCTGGATGATGGGCAAATATGCCAAGCAGGTGCGCGCCTATATGCAGAACCTGCCGGTCTGCGGCTTGTTCAATGTCGGCATCGAGGACGAGAACCGCTGGAAGGATTCGGTGCAGCGGGGACCGGAGCTGGAAGCCTGGGCCCATTCCGGCATCGCCCAGGGCTTCCGCCCCTGGTACTGCAAGTTCAACGCCCGGATTTTCGACGCGCGTTGGGTGGCGCCGGTGACCAAGATCTTCCAGTGGCATTACGCGCACGACAAATATATGCGCAACACCGCCAACCTGGCGCGGGTGGCGATGATCAACTCCACCCAGTCCGGCATCTTCACCGCCGGCGGCACTGCCTTTACCGCCGGTGACGGCGTGCGCGCGGCACAGCGCGTGACGGATTCACAAAACGGCTATTACCAGGCGCTGGTGGAAGCACGCATTCCCTTCGAGATGGCCGATGACCGCCAGCTCGAGGCACAGCATATCGGCCGCTATCGCGTGCTGGTTCTGCCCGACATCGCCGCCTTGTCCGACAAACAATGCCAGCAGATCCGCGACTTTGTGCAGGCGGGCGGGCGCATCGTCGCCACCGGCGAGACGTCGCTCTATGACGAGCTGGGCAAGCGGCGCGCGAACTTCGGCCTGGCCGACCTGTTCGGCTGCGACTATGTGAAAACCACCGGCGAGGTGAAGAACAGCTATCTCACGCCGCGCCACCCCCATCCGCTGACGCATGGGCTGGAGGATGCGCCCCGCATCATCGCCGCCACCCAACAGATCACGGTCAAACCGCACGATGCGGGCAAGCAGCCGTTGACGTTGGTGCCCAGCTATCCCGACCTGCCGATGGAGCGCGTCTATACCATGACGCCGGAGACCGACACGCCGATGGTGTTCTGCCGCGAGGTCGGCAAAGGCCGCGTGGTCTATTTCCCCATGGATATCGACCGCACCTTCTGGGAAGTGCTGGCGCCCGATCACTGGGTGCTGCTGAAGAATGCGGTTGAGTGGGCGGCGGACGAGCCGTCACCGCTGACGGTGACGGGCGCGGGGCTGCTGGATGTTTCCTACTGGCGGCAGAAGAACTCGCTGGCGGCGCATCTGGTCAACATGAACAATCCCATGATGATGAAGGGGCCCTATCGCGAGATCATGCCCGCGGGCCCCTATACCGTGTCGCTGACGATTCCGGCCGGCGCCAAGGTCGGCGCCGTCAAATTGCTGGAAAGTGGGGCGGTGCCCAAGACTTCGCGCAACGGCGACAGGCTGGTGGTGGAGGTGCCACGCATCCGCCTGCACGAAGTCGTCGCGGTGGATCTGGTCTGACTATTTTTTTGTCCAGCCGCCGCCGAGCGGCTTGATGAACTGGCCCGCCGGGGTCTTGGCGATCAGCTGCGCGCCGGTGGCCTGCCCCGCGGCATCGGGCGTGACACCCGACTTGGTCGCGGTTTGGGTATAGACCTGGCGGCGCCCCGCATTGATCTCATTCACCGCGGCGGTGACAGTGCCGTCGGCGCTGCTGACGATGCCGAGATAGCCATCGGCCTGCTCGCCCACCGTGCCGGCGGCCTTGGCGGTGTCCACAGCGGCCTTGTCGCTGGCGAGGTCGGCGAAAGCCGGCGAAGCCAGCAGCAACGCGGCGCCGGCGAAAATCACGGATTTGAGGTTGCGCATCATCGGCATCCTTCAGGCTAGAAGAGATCGGGGTTTTGCTGGATGGCGCTCTGGACTTCCTTGTCCAGCCGCACCCGCACATCGGCGTCCAGCTTGGCGTAGATATTGATCGGGGCCACTTCCACCCGGATGGTGGGCGTGCAGGCGCCCAGCGTGGCCGCCACACAGGCAGCGAAAATCATCTTCTTCATGGCTTCGCTCCAGGCCCCGGATGCCCCTCCGGAGAAAGTGTTTTTGACCACGCTTCGGCATAGGACTTCAAGAGTTCGTCAAAATTAAGGGAGGTATCCAGGGTCAGATCAATGGGCGTGCCGCTGGGCAGCGGGATGGGCTTGTACAGGGCGGTGCCGTTAATGATGTCGCCGATGGCGACGTTGGCGGTCTGATGCTGGGGCGGATCGCTTTTGCCTTTGACATGAAAGACGATCTGCAGCCGGCCGTTGGACACCGAATTGAGGTCGGCGCTGAGACTGTCGAACGACAGATTCTCCAGCGCCTGATAGGCAAAGTCCTGCACCGCGTTGCTGCTGATGGCGGCATCGCCCTGGGCCCAGACGGAGCGGCTCACCGACAGACGCCCCGGCCCGTCCGCCGCGATGGAGCCGTTGACGATGCGGATGCCCTCCGGCCCTGCGGTAAAGGGGATATGAGCGGAAATCTTGCCTTCCAGCTTGACCTTGCCCGACAGGTTGGACGCGGTGATCAGCGATTGAAGGCTGATGGATTGGAGAATGGCGGTACCGGCGATCCTGCCCGGATCGGCAAGATTGACGGCAAAGGGCATAACGGACGCGTGACCTTCCGCCCAGGTGCTGGCGAGCGCATCCACCTTGATGCTGGCGGGCGTGAAGGAAAAGCGCAGGTCCACGGCGCTGAACGGCAAGGTCCAGTCAATGCGCGAGATGGTGAGCTCTTGGCCCGGCGCGGTCTGAGGCGGCAGCAGCGAGGTGAAGTCCAGCTTGGTCTTTACGGCATGGGCCTTGCCCAGCGGGGTGAGAAAATCCAGCGCATTGATGGCCAGCGTGCCGCGGCTGGTGATCATGTCGCGTGTCCAGTTCACGTCACCTGAGAAATCGACAGCACCGTCCGCTTTGCGGAAGGCCACCAGCAGCGGCGACAGGTCTTCGGGCTGCAGCTTGTCGGACGCGAAAGACAGCTTCGGCGCGGCAATATGGGCCGTGCCCGCGCCCGTCGCCATGGTATGCACAAATGTCGTCTCGCCCAGGGCGGTCTTTTTGGTATCGGTGACAGCAAAGCGGCCGCGCCACACCCCACCCGCCAGCGAAACGGTGCCCGCGCCCAACAGCGGCTTGAAGCGCGGACTGGCGGCGCGGTCCGAAATTTGTCCGGAGGTGACGGTGGCGGTGCCTTTGAGGGGGCCGCCCTCGCCATCAAAGGCCAGTTTTGCGGTCACTTTCTCTACATGGGCCGTCGCCAACGGCAGGTCGGCAGCGGCGTTGCTGGCTTCCCCGGTCAATGTCCATGCCGTGCCTTCGCCTGTCAGCAGCGGTTGTTGCGGCAGGGCGCAAATGTCGCCCTGCACATTTTTTGCCAGGTCGCTGGCGCCGGGATGAAAGGCAGCCAGCGAGGCGTGCATGCAACCCGAAGGCGTGAAGGCATACTGGCCGTTCTGCCATAAGATCGTGCCATCGCCGCGCAAGACTGCATGCCGCAGCATGGCATAGTCGAAATCGGTATTGAGACGGGTATGGGCGGTGAATCCGCCACCGCTCCACAGCAGGTCTTTGACCTCGGCGTTCAGATTGGGCAGGCCGCCGCCGCCAAAGACCGCGCGGAAACCGGCCGTGACGCGGTCGGAGCTACCGGCGACTTGCAGATTGCGCAGGCTGAGCGTGCCGCCCCGCGCACCGGCGATTTCAAGCGGCGTGGCAAAGCTGATGCTTGCGCGGCCATCATGCAGCGCCAGATGGCCCGCACCTTTTACATTGAGATGCGCCAGGTTTGCCGCCAGCGCCCGGTCCAGCGGCGCGTCGCCGGTGTGGGGCGCCGGCACAACCGTGGCAGGATCGAGCCCGCCGTTGAAGCGCAGATCGGCGGCGGCCTGTGCGCCGGCATACGTAAAATTGGCGATTGTCGCGTTGAGCGCAGCAGTACGGAGGCCATTCGCGGCGGCCGCCGACAAGGCCATATCCGCGGAGATCAGGGAAACCGACGGCGCGGGCGCTGAAGACCAGCGCAAGCCCTTGGCCTTGAGATCGGCTTTCAGGCCACGGAGATCGAAGCCCTTGCCCTGAATCTCCGTGGAACGGAAGCCGTTCGCTGTCGCCGCCGACAGAACCAGATTCGCCGAGGACAGAGAAACAGACAGCGCGGGCGCTGAAGACCAGCGCAGGCCATCGGCCTTGAGATCGGCTTCCATGCCCCTGACATCGAAGCCCTTGCCCTGAACGTCCGCGGCGACATGGGCGGATACCTTGCCCGAACTTTCATAGGTTAGCCGCCCTGCCCTGATCCGAGCGGTCAGACCGTTCCACGTCAGGCTCGCCGGTTGCAAAGTGAGATCGGCCGACGCCGGCAGGTTCTTCACCAGCCGTACATCGCCATCCACTTCCGCGCTACCGGCCGGCGTGACCAGCAGAGCCCGCAAGCCGTCCAGGGAAACAACCAGGTCATCGCTGACAAAGCGCGATTTGCCCTGTTGCTGGCGCAGGGAATCGAGCCAGGCCTGCAGCGAGCCAAACGACACTTTGCCGTCTTCGGTCACGCGCGTCCGCAATACAGGATGGATAAGCCGCACCTCGGTGACGAAGGGAATCCAATGCAGCGGATCGAAACGGAGCTCGATGCGCTCGGCGGAGAAATCGGGCGCGTCGGCCGGGCCCAAAGCGAAACTGCCGGACACACCGGAAAGGCCCAGCGCCCCGATCTTCACCGAGGCAGTGACGCCATGAGAGCGGAAATAGTTACGGGCGAATTCGGCGGCGATATAGGCGCGCGACAGCCACAGCGCCAGCAGCGCTACCACCAGACCTATTGCTATCACCAGCCAATGCCGCCGCTTCAAACCAATGCTCCAGTGCCCCGTGTCAGATTACGACAGGCTTGGCGACAAATCAGGCGTGGATATGGCGGGTTTCGGGTCGGTAGAACCGCAGGACATTGCCGCCCATCACGGCGGGCACGGCGCTCTCCTGCTTGGCGGCGATGGCTTCCCGCGCCAGGGCGAACCAGTCTGCATAGGTACCGGCCAGGGTAAGAACCGGCCAGTCGCTGCCCCAGACCAGGCGATCGGCGCCGAACAAGTCAAAGAGCACGCCAATGGCGCGGGCCACGTCATCGCGCGTGCCGGCCGGCGTCAGCTCCGTCAACAGGCCGCTGACCTTGCAGGTAACATTGGGCATGGCCGCCAGCTTTTCCATGTCCCGCGCCCAGGGCAGCATGGCGTCGGCATCGCCAAGCCGGGGCTTGGCGCCATGATCCAGCATGATGGCGAGCCGGGGATGGCGCCGCGCCAATTCGGTGATGGCTGCGATCTGGTGCGAGAGGATCAGCGCGTCGAACACCAACCCTTCGGCGGCGATGGTCTCCAGCGCGGGCGCCAAAGCGGGCTGCAGGACCCAGTCGGGATCGGGCAAGTCCTGCAACATGGGCCGCACGCCCAGGAACAGCGAGTCACCCGCGCGGCGGCGCACTTGGTTTTCGGCATCGGGCGCCAGCAGATCGATCCAGCCCACCACGCCCAGCACCCAGGGTGTATCGCGGGCAATGCCCAGCATGTAATCGGTCTCTTCCGGGGTCGGTGCTGCCTGAACCAAGACGGTGGCGTCCACGCCGGCCTCGGTCATGAGCGGCCGCAGGTCGGCAGGGGAGAAAACACGATGAATGGGATTGTCCGGCTTAAGCCATCCGTAGTCGCCGCGCGCCGGATCCCAGAAATGCTGATGGGCATCGATGATCATGCCAAAACTCTATCCAGGTATCGGAGCATCGGACCGCAGCAGATTTTCGCTGCGCAAATCCTGCCACAACGCCGGTGGAATCTTGTGACGGTACAGCGACTGTGTCTGTTCCACGCGATCCGGCGAATCCAGCCCCGGGATCACACTGGCAACCAGGGAATGCGCCAGGGGAAATTGCAGCGCCGCCGCGGCCAGCGGCACTTGGTGACGCTCGCACACCGCTTCGATGCGGCGGACCTTGTCGATCACATCGGCCGGCGCCGGCTCGTAATTGTAGGTAAGCGGCGCGGCCGTTTTTGTGCCCACGGCCAGAATGCCGGAATTATACGGCCCACCGATCACGATCGCGGTGCCCGCTTTCTCGCAAGCCGGAAACAACACATCCAGCGGCGTCTGCTCCAGCAAACTGTAGCGCCCCGCCAGCAGGATCACATCCAGCCGGGCATGGTCCATCACCTCCAGACAGGCCGCCACCTCGTTGACGCCCATGCCGAAGCCGGCAATGGCGCCACCCTCGCGCAGTTCCTCCAGCGCGCGCAGGCCGCCGCCCCTGGTCAGTTCCGCCATGCGAGCGGCATTCTGCTCGCCGTGGGTGAGCGTGCCGATGTCATGAATATAAAGAATGTCGATGCGTGACAGGCCCAGCCGCTGCAGGCTGCCCTCATAGACGCGCATGATCGCACTGTAGGAATAGTCAAACACCGGCTCAAAAGGCATGGGCGTGGCGTAGCCATGCCGCACCCGGGTTTTGTCTACCGGTCCGGGCACCGGCGCCAGCAGCCGGCCGGCCTTGGTGGAGAGCACCACATTCTTGCGGTGTCGCAACGCATCGCCCAGCCGCCGCTCCGACAGGCCGAAACCATAGAAGGGCGCGGTATCGTAATAGCCGAAGCCGGCTTTTTCCGCGGCCTGCAAGGTGGCGCGCGATGTTTCGTCCGGTAGCGGCCGGAACAGATTGCCCAGCGGCGCGGTGCCGAAGCCCAGTTCCGTCACCGACAGACCGGTGCGGCCAAGCGGACGAAGCGGAAAGCTCATGCCGTCTTCAACCCTGTCGTCTTTAGTCTGGGCGCAAAAAATCCGAAGCCCACTACCACGGCATAGCAGGCCGCCAGGATGAACATGCTCCAGTGCAGCGCGCCGGTGAAGGAGGCGAACAGCGTCATCACCGGGGGCACCACCGCGGCGCCGCAAATCGCCATGACAATGAAGCTGGAGGCGAACTCGGTCTCATGCCCCAGGCCCTCAAGCCCCAGCGCAAAGATGGTGGGAAACATGATGGACATGAAGAAGCTGGTCGCCACCAGCGCCCAGATGCTGGGAAAGCCGCCGATCAAGGCGGCCAGGCAGCACAACAGGATGTTGCAGCCGGCATAGAGCATCAGCTGGCGCGGCGGATTGATCGTCCGCTGCAGCCAGGCGCCGAAGAAGCGGCCGACACAGAAAGCGATCATGGTGGCTTCCAGATAGACCTGCGCCCCGATCCTTTCGGGCACATGCGCCGCTTCCTGCGCGAAATCCACCAGCAGGCTCCAGGTGCCGACCTGCGCGCCGACGTAGAAGAATTGCGCGACCACGGCATAGAGAACACGGGGCCTGGCCAGCACTGCAAAGGGCGAGCGCGAGGTTTCCGGCGTGACGTCGGCTCGCAGCGGTGGATATCTGGTGAGCGCGATCGCGGATGCGATCACCACCATCAGGATTCCCAGCACCAGATAGGGCGGACCGACGGCGGCCGCCTCCTGCGCGCGCCAATGATCCACGGCGGCCGGCCCCATCGCCGCCATCTGCGCCGGGGTATATTCGACGCCGGAAAAAATCACATAACCACCGACCAAAGGCCCCAGCACGGTGGCGACGCCATTGAAGGCCTGGGCGAAGTTCAGCCGCGGCGAGGCGGTTTCTGGCGCGCCCAGGATGGCGATGTAGGGATTGGCGCTGGTTTCCAGGAAGCCCGCACCAATGGCGATGATGTAAAGCGCTGCCAGGAAGATGGCATAGATGCGCATGTGGGCCGCGGGCACGAACAGAAGAGCCCCAATGGCATACAGCGCCAGCCCCGTGATCATGGTCTTCTTGTAACCGAGACGGCGTATGATCATGGCGGCCGGAAGCGGCGCGCAGAAATAGCCGATATAGAAAGCGAACTGGGTCAGGCTGGCCTGCGGCCGCGTCAGGTCCAGCGCCTTCTGGAAATGGTGCAGCAAAAGGTCGTTGAACTGGGATGCCAGGCCCCAGGCAAAGAACAGCGTGGACGTCAGCGCGAACGCCACGACATAGCGTTTTTCCACAACTGGCAATTTCGGCATGTCCCGCCCCTCTTTTCGGATCTTCGCGTCCGTTCACCGCCACTCTAAGCGGTTTTCGGGGCGGCGCGCTACATGGTGGCGCCGATCTGCCAGGGCACGAATTCGGCGTCGCCATAACCCAGTTTTTCGGACTTGCTGCGTTCACCGGAGGCGATCTTCAGAATGTGCTGGAAAATCTCCTTGCCCTTTTCCTGGATGGAGACCCCGTCCAGCACATCGCCGCAATTGATATCCATGTCGTCGGTCATGCGCTCATAGACCGGCGTGTTGGTGGCAAGCTTGATCGAGGGCGTGGGCTTGCAGCCATAGGCCGAGCCGCGGCCGGTGGTGAAGCAGAGAATGTTGGCGCCGCCCGCCACCTGGCCGGTCGCCGAGACCGGGTCATAGCCGGGCGTATCCATGAAGACGAAGCCCTTGGCCGTTACCGGCTCGGCATACTCATAGACGGCCTTCAGCCGTGTGGTGCCGCCCTTGGCGGCCGCGCCCAGCGACTTTTCCAGAATGGTGGTGAGGCCGCCCGCCTTGTTTCCGGGCGAGGGATTGTTGTTCATGCTGCCGGCATTGCGGTCGGTGTAATCCTCCCACCAGCGGATGCGCTCGATCAGCTTCCTGCCGACATCGGGCGCGGCGCGGCGGGTGAGCAGATGCTCGGCGCCGTAAATCTCCGGCGTCTCCGACAGGATGGCGGTGCCACCATGCGCGACCAGCAGATCCACCGCCGCGCCCAGCGCCGGATTGGCGGTGATGCCGGAATAGCCGTCGCTGCCGCCGCATTGCAGGGCCAGCATCAGCTCGGAGGCGGGCGCTGTCTCGCGATGCGCCGCGTTGACCGCCGGCAGCATATCGCGCACCGCGGCCAGACCCGCTTCCACCGCCTTCTGCGTGCCGCCGGTGTCCTGAATGGTGAGGGACCGGAAAGTATCGCTCTCGGCAATGTTATAAGCCTGCTTCCACCGCGCGATCTGAAAAGTCTCGCAGCCCAGCCCCACCATCAGCACCGCACCCATATTGGGATTTGCGGCATAGCCCCACTGGGTACGTTTCAGCACCTCATAGCCCTCGCCCTTGCTGTCCATGCCGCAGCCATGGCCATGCACCAGCGGGATCACACCATCCACATTGGGGAAGTCGTCCAGCAGGCCGCTCTTCTCCACCTCGCGCGCGATGATGCGCGCCACCGTGGCCGAACAGTTCACCGAAGTGAGGATGCCAAGATAATTGCGGGTGCCGACCCGGCCATTGGCGCGGCGGAAGCCCCGGAAGGTGGCACCGGCCAGCGGCGCGGGGTCTCTGGCATCCACCTCGAATTCGTAGTCCCGGTCCACCGACTGGAAGGCGATATTGTGCTCATGCACCCAGTCGCCGGGGGCGATATCCTGCATGGCGAAGCCGATGATCTGGCCGAACTTCAGCGCCGGCGCGCCCTTGGCGATCGGGCGCACAGCCGCCTTGTGGCCGCGGGGAATGCGGCGGATGATCTTCACGTCATCCACGATATCGCCCGGTGAAAGGTCCGCCACCGCCACCACCACATTGTCGGTAGGATGAAGCCGCAAATACGCCGCCATGATTGCTCCTGAACGCCAGCCCGGGTTTATAGTCCAAGCGCCGCCGGAGAGACTATCAAAATGAGCCGCCGCCTTTGCTTCGCCCTGGACCTGGTCAATGACGCCGCCAAAATCGCCGAATATGAGCGGTTCCACGCCCCTGGCGGGGTCTGGCCGGAGATCGTGGATGATATCCGCGCCCAGGGCATCGAAGGCATGGAAATCTGGCGCACCGGCGCCCGGATGGTGATGATCGCCACCGTGGCCGACGATTATCCCCGGGCCCGCGACATCCCGGCGAAATATGATGAATGGGAAGGCCTGATGTGGACCTTCCAGAAGGCCCTGCCCCACGCCGCGCCGGGCCAGAAATGGATGCCGATGACCAAGATCTTCGATTTGACGGACCAGAGGGGCATCACGGGCTCGTAGTCCTGACATCAACAACAACTGCCGGGAGGACGTTATGAAGGTGCGCAATCTGTTGCTGGCCACGGCAGGCATGGCCCTGACGATGGGCATCGCCGGTGCCGTCATGGCGCAGAACAAGCCGGCTCCCGCCGGCGCGATGGAAAGTCCCGCCACGAGAGGCGCCGCCGCGCCGCACAGCCGCGACCGTCACCTGCTCTTCATCGCCCTGCCCGGCGGTGGCGGCGCGGATGACCAATCCGGTATCGCGGTCCTAGACGCCGATCACGACTACCGTTTCGTAAAGCGCATCTCTTATGGTCTGCCGGCCGCAAGGATGCCTGGCCCGGAAGTCACGGGCATTACCGCCTCCGTCCCGGAGAACAAGGTCTATGTCGCCACCGCTGGCGGCAGCATGCTGGCCATCGATCTCACCACCGACCAGATCGCCTGGGAGTTCAAGGGCGAGACGACGCCGGTTGCGACCACGCGCTTGGGGTCGGCCACCAGCGGCTGCTGCGAGCGTCCCTATACTCTGTCGGGCGGTCACGCGCTGCTGGTTGCCTCCGCTTATAACCACTGGTGGTGGTTCATCGACGCGCATACCGGCAAGGTGCTGGGAAAGATCGACACGCCCGAGGTGCCCAATTCGCACAATCTGACCGTCACCGCCGACGGCAAGATGGCTGCGCTCGCCTCGCTGACGCCGATATCGGCGGCACTCGCTCCCAAGACATCCGCCGCGCGCCTGTATGGCAAGCCCAATGTCGCCATCGCCGACCTGGACGGCACGTCCGGCAAGGTGCGCTGCTACATCCATTTCAGTGATTCGCCGCGTCCCCTGACCATGAACCATGACGGCAGCCTGATCTATGTGAATGTCAACAATCTCGACGGGTTCGAGATCGCCGACACCAGGACCTGCAAGATGATCAAGCGCGTCGAACTGCCGGGTGAGTTGTGGAAAGAAAAATGGGCCGACCCGAACAATCACTTCTTTGGTCATGGCCTTCCCAGCCACGGCATCGGCATGACGCCGGACGAAAGCGAGATCTGGGTGACCGACGCCGTCAACGACGCCTGGCAGGTCTGGGACAATCCCGGCGATGGCCGCGGGCCCGTCTACAATCCATCCAAGGCCGTGAAGATCCAACCGGGGATCGGCTCCAGCTGGATCACCATGTCCAATGACGGCAAGCTGGCCTTTGTCGGCGACGGCAGCATCATCGATGTGCGGGCGCACAAGGTGATTGGCATCATGAAAGACGAGTATGGCACCCCGATCCATACCACCGAAAAACTCGCTTACATGACCTTCGATGGCAGCGGCAAAATGATTGAGGCCAGCAACCAGTTCGCCATCGGCATGGCGGATGCCTACAACGCGCGTATGCAGCGCGGCGCACCCAACAAGCAGGCCAACAACTGAGGTCGGTATCTCTTCACTGACGGGCTTCTGCGCAGAACTGCCTCACAGCATCTTGAACTCTGGATCCAGCCGCTCCTTGACCGCGGCTTCGTTGAGGCTGATGCCGATGCCCGGCGCATCGGGCACGGGCAGGAAACCTTCGGCATCCAGCTTCACCGGATCGCACAATTCGGTGAAGGCCTTTTCCTGATACTGGGTGAATTCCTGCACCAGCAGGTTGGGGATCACGCCGCAGACATGGGTGATGGCCAAGGTCCCCAGCGGGCTGCACACGCCGTGCGGCGCCACTGGGATATTATAAGTCTCAGCCATGTTGGCGATCTTCATGCCCTCGAACAGCCCACCGGTCTTGGTGAAGTCGGGTTGGATGATGGAAAGCGCCTGCTTCTCCAGGAACGGCCGGTAGCCGTAACGGGTATAGATGTTCTCGCCTGCCGCGATCGGCACCCGCGTGTTGTTGCGGATGCGCAGCATGGATTCGACATTGTCGCTGGGCACCGGTTCTTCCACCCATAAGGGACGATAAGGCTCGATCTGGTTGCAGATCTGGATGCCGGTCTCGGTGTCGTAATGGGCATGGCATTCCAGCCCGATCTCCACATCCTTGCCCAGCGCCTTGCGGAAGCCGGCAAAGAAATTCACCACATCGTCCACCTGATTGTTGGTCATATGCAGGTCGTAAGGCCTGGTCGGCTCATAGCCCTTTTTGATGGACCAGCTGTCGTCCGAATAATCCAATCCAACCTTGATGACTTTGGTCTTGGTTTCGTCCATCACCCGGCGCGCGATCTCGGGACTGGCGGCGTGCAGATAGACCGGCACGCGATCCCGCATCTTGCCGCCCATCAGGTGATGGATGGGCAGGCCAAAGGCCTTGCCCGCCAGATCCCACAGCGCCATCTCCACGCCGCTGACCGCGGTGAGATAGGGACCGCCCTGACCATGGACGAACATCACCGACGGCGCGCCGCCCAGATTGACTTTGTGATAGCCCCAGAAGTCCGCCAGGATGCCCTGGATATCGAGCGGATCGCGGCCCTTCAGCATCACATTGAAGTTGTTGTTGATGATATATTCGGTGCCGACCGAATCCACGCACTCGCCGGTGCCGGTCAGGCCTTCCTCGGTGTAGACCCGGACAAAGCGGCTATTGAAGCCGTTCTTGAGGCGGATGGCGCGCACCTCGCGGATGCGCAGTTTGGGCGCGCGGCTGGTGCCCGCCGCCTTGGCATCCGACAGCAACGCGGCGTAGAAGCCCGCGCCAATAAAAGAACGGCGATCCATCAATCCCTCCCCAATCCCCAAAGAGACAGAGGCGCGACTAAAGCACGGCGCGGTGGGGTGCGCTATCGAATGACGGACGTCAGGCCTTCGCCACAGCCTGCGCCACCAGATCCGACACCAGATGGGTGGGATGCGGCCTGACAGCCGCCTCATAAAGCGAGGTCAGCACCACACAGATGGTGCCGGTGTCCGGATCAGCCCAGGACAGGGTGCCGGTCGAGCCGTTATGACCGAAGGTAGCAGGGCCGCAACCGGGCGAGCCCACGCTGGGCGGGAGATCGAAGCCAAGGCCGCTGGCCTTGACGCCGGGCGGGCTCTGATTGGTGATCATCAGCGCTTCGGTCGCCGGCTTCAGGATGCGGCCACGCTGTTCCATGAATTCGCGATAGAAGCGCGTGATGTCGGCGGCTGTGCCCAGCGCCCCGCCCCAGGGCGCGCCCAGGTTGCGCCAGTATTCGCTATTCCAGTTCCAGCTCGGCCAGCTTTTCTTGCCGGGATCGGTCATGGCCGGCGCCGCCTGGCTGGCTACCATGGTGGCGTTGTCGCGGCCGCGCAGGCCATAGGTTGTGCGGCTCATGCCAAGGGGCTGGAAGACGCGTTCCTGCACCAGATCGGCGATCGGCTTGCCGGTGATCTTCTGGGCGATCTCGGCCGACAGAAGAATGCCCATGCTGGAATAGGAGTATTTGCTGCCCGGCGCGAATTTGAGCGGAGCCTTGAGCGCGCCTTCGCGATAGTCGGCCAGCGATGCATGGCGTTCGCGCAGGGCTTCGTCGTCGGCCAGCATGTCCGGCAGGCCACCCGTATGAGTCAGGAGATTGCGGATGGTAATGGTCTCGCGGCCTTCACCGGTGAAGGCAGGGAAGAATTTGACAACTTTGTCATCCAGCGAAAGCTGGCCCGCATCCACCAATGTCATCACCGCCGCCGCCGTCATCGGCTTGGTAATGGACGCCAGCAGGAACACCGGCTCGGTGCCCTTGGCCGTGCCGAAATTGCGCACGAACTGCCGATTTCCCTGGCGGCTGCCTTGCGTTACCAAGATCGAAGCCCCGGCCACCCGGCCGTCCTTGATCCAGCCGGCCATCACGGCGGCTGCCTGATCCAGCTTGGCGCGGTCCCAGCCCCCTTTACCCATTTCCGGTGCCGCGGCGGCCGGCAAGGATGTGGCGATCATGGCGGCCCCCGAGGATTTAAGCATGTCCCTGCGGTCCATCGGTTTCCCCGTTGTTTGGAACAGTCCTAGCATGCGAAACCGGCCATCCAAAACGGGCATGAATCCATAGCCAGTTTGGCTTGGACCCGCTAAAAGCCGGGCCGTAATTTGCGTGGCTAGCGTGAAAGACCGGAGGAAAGTATGAGCAAAATGTCCCCCACCGAGATGGCCCAGACTCTGGCCAAGGGGCTTTTGTCCTTTCCGGTGACCCATTTCGACAAGGACTTCCGCTTTCAGGAAGGCCCCTATCGCGAGCATTGCGCCTGGCTGCTGGGCTTCAGGCGCCTGACCGGCCTGTTCGCGGCCGGCGGCACCGGCGAATTCTTCTCTCTGACGCCGGCAGAAGTCGACCAGGTGGTGACGGCGGCGGTGAAGGAGACAAGCGGCAAAACGCCCGTGATCGCGGGATGCGGCTATGGCACCGCCATCGCGGTGGAGTTGGCCAGGTCGGCGGAAGCGGCGGGCGCCGACGGCCTTCTCTTGCTGCCGCCTTATCTGATGACACCCAACCAGGAAGGCCTGATGGCGCATGTCGAAGCGGTGTGCAAGGCCGTGAAGATCGGCGTCATCGTCTACAATCGCGACAATGCCATCCTGAATGAAAACAGCCTGGCCAAACTGTGCGACCGCAATCCCAATCTGGTCGGCTTCAAGGACGGGGTCGGCGACATCGAGCTGATGATGCGAGTTTATTCCAAGATGGGCGATCGCCTCACCTATGTCGGCGGACTACCCACGGCGGAGACCTTCGCCCTTCCCTATCTGGAGATGGGGGTCACCACCTATTCCTCGGCCGTGTTCAATTTCGTGCCGGAATGGGCGCTCTCCTTCTATGACGCGGTGCGCGCCAAGGACCATGCCAAGGTGATGAAGGGCCTGAAGGAATTCGTGCTGCCCTATATCGCCATCCGCAACGAGAACAAGGGTTACGCCGTCTCCATCGTCAAGGCCGGCATGCGCGTCATCGGCCGCGATGCCGGTCCGGTGCGCCCGCCCCTGACCGACCTGACCGACGACCAGTGCGCGCGTCTGAAAAAGCTGATCGAGGCGACCCAGCCGGTCAAAAAGCCGATGGCGGCGGCGGTTTAAGGTGGTATCCCGATTCCGAAATTCGCATGACCTCTATATTGGGCTCCAGGCGAATTTCGGAATCGAAGGACACCACTAACTTATTGATTCCTAGTGTCGTTTGGTTTCGAAGTTCGCTCGGACATTGATATCGATAATATGGCGAACTTCGAAACCACGACACTAGGACCGTTTCGCGCTAGTCTGCCGCCATGACGGGCCACGCCTTCTGGTCGCAGTTCGAGCTTCGTCAGCTTCGCTGCTTTGTTGCCGCCGCCGAGGAATTGCATTTCGGCCGCGCCGCCGCGCGCATGAACATGACCCAGCCGCCCTTGTCGCGACAGATCCAGCTTCTGGAGCATGTGCTGGGGGTCAAGCTGCTGGACCGCACCAGCCGCGCCGTCAAGCTGACGCCAGCGGGCCGGGTATTCCTGCTGGAAGCGCGCCGCATCCTGCGCCTGGCCGAAAGCGCGGCGCTGGCTACCCGCCGTATCGCTTCGGGCGAAGCGGGCACCATCACCCTGGGCTTCACCGCCTCCAGCGGCTACAGCTTCCTGCCGCACCTCCTTCTCCAGCGCGCCAGCCATGCGCCCAATATCGAGGTGGCGTTGAAGGAGATGGTGTCGACCGATCAGGTCGAGAGCCTGCTCACGGGGCGCATCGACATCGGCCTGCTCCGCCCGCCGATCGGGCGCAGCGAATTCACCACTTTGAAAGTGGCGGAAGAGCGGCTGGTGGCCGCCCTGCCCGTCGGCGATCCGCGTCTGGCGGAAGCGACGCTGAACCTCACCCATTTCGACCGCCAGCCGCTGATCATGTATGCGGCCGAAGGCGCCCGCTATTTTTACGACATGCTGGCCGAGCTGTTCGAAGCCGAAGGCATCTCGCCCATCGCCATTCAGTCGCTGAGTCAGATCCATTCCATGCTGGCGCTTGTGCGTGCGGGCATCGGCGCCGCCCTGGTGCCGGAAGCGGCGCAATCGCTGCATTTCGATGACGTGCTGTTCCGGCCGGTCGAGACCGATCCGCTGCAGCCAGTGGAGCTCTATGCCGCCTGGCGCAGTGACAATGAAAATCCGGCCCTGCCGCCGTTCCTGGACCTGTTGCGTCCCACCGCCGCCGAACCGGAGGGAATGGACGAACTCGAAGCACCGGCCTTTGAGCCGGATTGATGCGTTCCCGGTATTGATCGCTTGAACCTTTGGCTTGGACGGGCCAAGCTCATCCCCATAACTTTCAGTGCCTTTTCAAAGGCCCCAAAAAATTGACAAAGGCCCGCCAGCGGCCGGTTTTCCGGGCATAAAAGGGGGCGGGGATCAGGGGAATGGAACAGCCATGACGAGCGACGATACGCGCAACAGCCATATCCGATACGGGGTGATTGCAGTTCTTTTCATCGTCTCGTCCATCAGCTACGCCAGCCGCTCCACCTTCACTTTCGCCACCGTACCGCTGCAGAAGGAAATACATCTCAGCCCGGTACAGATTGGCTACATCTTCTCCGCCTTCGGCTGGTCCTATGTCGCCGGCCAGATTCCTGGCGGCGCGCTGCTGGACCGCTACGGTTCGCGCGCCGTCTATCTCTGGGCCATCGTCCTGTGGTCGATCTTCACCGGCCTTCAGGCCTTCGCCACCTGGCTTTCCTTTGTGCCGGTGATGATCAGCCTGTTCATGCTGCGCCTGGCGCTGGGTTTTGCCGAGAGCCCGAGCTTTCCCGCCAACGCTCGCATCGTCGCCAACTGGTTTCCCAAATCCGAGCGTGGCACCGCCAGCGCCATCTTCAATTCCTCGCAGTATATGTCGGTGGCGGCCTTCAATCCGCTGATGGGCTGGTTGGCGCAATATTATGGTTGGCAATCGGTCTTCTTCTGGATGGGTGTGATCGGGCTGGCCGGCGCCGTGATCTTCTGGGCGGTCGTACAGTCGCCATCGCGCCACAAGCACATCAGCAAGCGTGAATATGCCTATATCGAGGAAGGCGGTGCGCTGGTGAATCTGGATCGGCCGTCGGCTGCACCCCAGCCCATCCGCTGGGGCATCCTGGGCCAGCTACTGGCCAACCGCATGCTCCTGGGCATCTATCTGGCGCAATATTGCATCACGGCTCTGACCTATTTTTATGCCACCTGGTTCGGCCTCTATCTGATCCAGGCGCGGCACATGAGCTTGGTCAAGGCCGGCTTCATGTCCACCGGTCCCGCCATCGCGGGCTTTGTCGGCGGCGTGCTGGGCGGCATACTGTCAGACTATCTGCTCAAGCGCGGCATGGGCCTGTCGCCGGCGCGCAAGACGGTGATCATCATCGGGCTGGTGATCTCCTGCGCCATCCTGGCCTGCAATTATACCGACAGCCAGGCCATGATCATGCTGTTCATGTCCATCGCCTTTTTCGGCAAGGGCGTGGCGGCGCTGGGGTGGGCGGTGATGAGCGATGCGGCCCCGCGCGAAGCAACGGGTTTGGCGGGCAGCGTCTTCAATCTGTTCGGCAATGCGGCGGGCATCTTCACCCCCATCGTGATCGGCTACATTCTGCAGGCCACCAACAATGACTGGACCATGGCGCTGGTCTTCCTGTTCGCCCATTCCGTCGTCGCCATGATCAGCTATGGTTTCATCACCGGCGAGATCAAGCGCGTGGTGCTGAAAGCCGCTTAAGCAAGGACTTCCATGAACAGTCACGTCACCGGCGCACCGCGCGTCACGGAAATGACTGTCATTCCCGTGGCGGGCCAGGACAGCATGCTGCTGAACCTGTCGGGCGCCCATGCCCCCTATTTCGCCCGCAATCTGGTGGTGCTGAAGGACAGCGCCGGCAATAGCGGCGTGGGCGAAGTGCCGGGCGGCGAGAAAATCCGTCAGACTCTGGAAGATTCGCGCGACCTGGTGATCGGCCAGGGCCTGGGCGCCTGGAACAATGTGCTGGGCGAGGTGGGCCGCCGCTTTGCCGACCGCGATTCCGGGGGCCGCGGACTTCAAACCTTCGATCTGCGCACCACGGTGCATGTCCAGGCGGCGCTGGAATGCGCTCTGCTCGATCTTCTGGGTCAGCATCTGGGCGTGCCGGTGGCCGCGCTTCTGGGCGAAGGCCAGCAGCGCGATGCGGTGGAGATGCTGGGCTATCTCTTCTTCATCGGGGACCGCAAAAAAACCAACATGCCCTATCGGCATGATCAGAAGGGTGACGACTGGATCAGGTTGCGCGACGAAGAAGCCTTGACGCCCGAGGCCATCGTGCGGACGGCCGAGGCCGCCTATCAGCGCTACGGCTTCAATGACTTCAAGCTCAAGGGCGGTGTGCTAGACGGCCGCGAAGAGATGAAGGCGGTCGAGGCGCTGGCCAAGCGCTTCCCCAAGGCGCGCATCACTCTGGACCCCAACGGCGCCTGGTCCCTGAAGGAAGCCATTGGCCTGTGCAAGGGCCGCGGCGACGTGCTGGCCTATGCGGAAGACCCCTGCGGCGCCGAAGCCGGTTATTCGGGCCGCGAGATCATGGCGGAATTCCGCCGCGGCACAGGTCTTCCCACCGCCACCAACATGATCGCCACCGACTTCCGCCAGTTGGTGCACGCCTTCGACCTGGGCTCAGTGGACATTCCCCTGGCCGATCCGCATTTCTGGACCATGGCAGGCAGCGTGCGCGTCGCCCAGATGTGCAACGACCGGGGCTTGCGCTGGGGCAGCCATTCCAACAACCATTTCGACGTCTCGCTGGCCATGTTTACCCATGTCGCGGCCGCGGCGCCGGGCAACATTACTGCCATAGACACGCACTGGATCTGGCAGGATGGCCAGCGCCTGACCAGAGAGCCGTTCAAGATCAAGGGCGGCCTGGTGGCTGTCCCGGCACAAGGCGGACTGGGCGTCGAACTGGACATGGCCGAGGTCGAGAAGGCGCACAACGTCTACAAGTCGCTGGACCTTGGCGCCCGCGACGACGCCGCAGCCATGCAGTTCCTGATTCCGGGGTGGAAATTCGATCCCAAAAAGCCCTGTCTGGTGCGGTGAGGGCCGTTATAATCGGGTTATGAACATCCAGAACAAGCCGCCCCACGAAGCGCCGCGCCGCATCCAGGTGCACAGCTCCGACAATGTGGCGATCGTGGTCAACGCGTTGGGCCTGGCCGCCGGCACAGTGTTTCCCGATGGTCTGACGCTGAACCATTTCGTGCCGCAGGGCCACAAGGTGGCGCTGGCCGATATTGCCGACGGTGGTGACATCATCCGCTATGGCGAAGTGATCGGCACCGCCAAAGGTCCGATCAAGCGCGGTGACTGGGTCAACGAAGATAATGTGGTGATGGGCAGCGCCCCGCCCCTGGACCAGCTTGAAATGGCCACGCGCCCCGCCCCCAAGCTGGAGCCGCTGACCGGCTACAGCTTCGAAGGCTATCGCAACGCCGACGGCACAGTCGGGACTAAGAATATCCTCGCCATCTCCACCAGCGTGCAGTGCGTCGCCGGCACCATGGAATTCGCCCTCAAGCGCATCAAAGCCGAGCTGCTGCCAAAATACCCGAACGTCAACGACGTGGTGGTGCTGACTCACGCCTATGGTTGCGGTGTGGCCATCAACGCGCCGGCCGCGGTGGTGCCGATCCGCACCCTGCAGAACCTGGCCAAGAATCCCAATTTCGGCGGCGAAGTGTTGGTGGTGGGCCTGGGCTGCGAGAAGCTGGCGCCTGAACGCCTGCTGCCGGATGGAAAAAGCGGGAGCACCTTGCGGCTGCAGGACGAAGCCTTTGTCGGCTTCGGCGCCATGATCGATGGCATCCTGGAGCGGGTGGAAGCCCGGCTGAAGGTGCTGAACGAAAGAAAGCGCGAGACCGTGCCCGCCTCCGAGCTGATCGTCGGCATGCAGTGCGGCGGCAGCGACGCTTTCTCGGGCCTTACCGCCAATCCCGCCTTGGGTTTCTGCGCCGATCTTCTGGTGCGGGCCGGGGCGAGGGTGATGTTCTCGGAAGTGACCGAGGTGCGCGACGCCATTCATCTTCTCACGCCCCGCGCGGCCACCAGGGAAGTGGCGGAAGCGCTGATTCAGGAAATGCGCTGGTATGACGACTATCTGGCCAAGGGCGAGGTAGACCGCGGCGCCAACACCACGCCGGGCAACAAGAAGGGCGGACTTTCCAACATCATCGAAAAGTCGCTGGGCTCGGTCGCCAAATCCGGCACCAGCACCATCAATGCCGTGCTCAAGCCGGGCGAGAAGGTGCGCCAGCGCGGCCTGGTTTTCGCGGCCACCCCCGCCAGCGATTTTGTCTGCGGCACCTTGCAGCTTGCCTCCGGCATGAACCTGCATGTCTTCACCACGGGCCGCGGCACGCCTTATGGCCTGTCCGCCGTGCCGGTGATCAAGGTCGCCACCCGCAGCGAGCTGGCCAAGCGCTGGAACGATCTGATCGATCTGGACGCGGGGCCTATCGCCACCGGCGAGAAGACCATCGACCAGGTCGGCTGGGAGCTCTTCCATCTGATGCTGGACGTGGCCAGCGGCAGGAAGCAGGTGTGGGCCGACAAATGGGGCCTGCACAATGATCTGGTGCTGTTCAATCCGGCGCCAGTGACCTAAGCGCGCCTGGCATCTTCCAGCACCATCTCACTGCCTTTGGCGGCGATCATGATGGTGGGCGTGTTGGTATTGCCCGACGTGATGGTCGGCATCACCGAAGCATCGATCACCCGCAAGCCCTGAAGGCCGAACACCCGCAGCCGTTCATCCACCACCGCGCCCGGATCGCTAGCGAGCCCCATCTTCGCCGTGCCGACAGGATGGAAAATGGTCGTGCCGATATCGCCCGCCGCATGAACCAGATCGGAATCGCTGTCGGAAACATCGGGTCCGGGGCGGAATTCTTCGGGCCGGTAGCGCGACAGCGCCGGCTGGCGCATCAGGCGCCGGGTCAGGCGGATACAATCGGCGGCGATGCAGCGGTCCTCGTCGGTGGAAAGATAATTGGGTGCGATCTCGGGTTGTGCCTCCATCGCGGCCGAGGTGATCCGCACCGTGCCGCGTGAGGTGGGGCGCAGATTGCAGGGGCTGACCGTGATGGCCGGAAAGCGGTGCAGCGGCGTGCCGAAGCGATCCAGCGACAAAGGCTGGATGTGGAACTGGACATTGGCGCGCTCCTGCGACCGGTCGGAGCGGGTGAGCACGCAGAGTTGCGACGCCGCCATGGTCATGGGGCCGCGCCTGAGCAGCGCATATTGCAGACCCATCAGCGGCCGGCCCAGCGGGGAGTAATAGACCTCGTTCAGCGTCTTCACCCCGCTGACCCGATACATGGCGCGCAATTGCAGATGATCCTGGAGATTGCGTCCTACCCCTTCCAGCGCATGCAGGACCGGAATGCCCGCCTGGTTCAGCCAGGCGCCCGGACCGATGCCGGAGCGCTGCAAGATCTGTATCGAGCCAATGGCGCCCGACGACAATATGACTTCGCCTTTGGCCCGCGCGTCGAAGACCTGATCGCCCTGGCGGTAGCGCACGCCTGTCGCGCGCTTGCCGTCGAACAGCACACGCTCCACCGCCACATCGGTCACCAGCCGCAGATTGGGGCGATGCAATACCGGCTTCAGAAAACCCCGCGCCGCCGACCAGCGCCGGCCGCGCTTCTGATTGACGTGAAAATAATAGCTGCCCTCATTGTCTCCGGTGTTGGGATCCGCTGTCCTGGGAATGCCAATCTCTTCCGCCGCGTCGATGACCGAATCCAGTATCTCCCATCGTACCCGCGGCAGTTCCACTGCCAGCTCACCGCGCGCGCTGTGATGCTCGCTGTCGCCCAGGAAATGCCGATCCAGGGCGCGGAACACCGGTTGCACATCGTTCCAGCCCCAGCCCGTCAGGCCCAACTGGCGCCAATGGTCATAGTCGCCCGCCTGGCCGCGCATGGAAAGCATGGCGTTGATGCTGGAGGAGCCGCCAATCGCCTTGCCGCGCGGATAGTTCAGCTTCCGGCCGTTCAGGCCCGCTTCCGCGTCCGTCTCGAACATCCAGTCACTGCGCGGATTGCCGATCAGAAACAGATAGCCGACCGGGATATGAAACCAGATCCAGTCGTCATAACCGCCGGCTTCCAGCAGCAGCACGCGATTTCTGGGATCGGCGGAAAGGCGATTGGCCAGTACGCAGCCGGCCGAGCCCGCGCCGACAATAATGTAGTCGTAGTCGCCTTCCAGCATCATCTGGGTCCTGGAACCGAAGCGACAGTTCCCTAGAACAAAGTTTTCGGCCCCGCAAGGAACAGGCCGGTGACGCTGACGTTATCTCTCTGTGACTGTCGGTCGTAGGATCGATAGCACAAAGAACGGCGAGGACGGGCGAAAGTCTAGTTCCCCGCCGTTCTCGTTTTTGGGGCCCATACCCAGATCAGTGCAGCAACACGCCATCCGTCGGCTTCGGCACCGGCCGCGGCCACGAGGTCCAGCGCCTGTCCTGCGAGATGTCGCCCTGCGGCGCATCCCACGGCAGGGATTCCAGACCGTTCAGGTCATAGACGATCTTGCCGTCCTTGATGGTCAGTTCCGCCACCAGCTTCTGGTTGCCATCGAAGCGGGTATTGACCATGTCGGTGAAGCCGAAATGGCCTTTCTGCAGGCTCAAGACCGCCACATCGGCAATCGCCCCTGCTGACAGATTGCCCAGCTCGTCATGCTTGATTTCATGCGCCGGGTGAGAGGTCATGTCGGCCACCACTTCCTGCAGGCTGAGGCCCATCGCCATGAACTTGCTGGCGACGTTGAGCATGTCTTTGGTAGAACTGTTCATGCTGTCCACATGCAAATCGGTGGACAGGGAGTCAGGCTTGAACCCCTGTTTGATGAAGGGTATCGCCAGCGACCATTTGAAACTGCCGCCGCCGGTGCCGGCATCGAAAATGATGCCGCGCGCGCGCCCCTCAATCATGCCCTTCTGCGGACCCTTGGTAACCGAGTCCTGCTCGTGGCGCAGGCCCGAATACATATGGGTATAGATGTCGCCGGGCCGCAGCTTCTTGGTCAGCAGGTCATAGAGCGGACGGGTCGGGCGGTCGGCGCCGAAATCCACCATCACGGGAATATTGGCCTTGGTGCCGGCGATCACCGCCTGCTCCACGGGCTTCCATTCCGGGCCTTCGAAGTGCGCGGTCTTGATGCCCACGATCAGGCCCGGATATTTCAGCGCCATCTTGGCAGTCGCTTCGCCATCCATGTCGCTGGTGTCTTGCTGAATGTTGCCCGAGCGCATGCCCTTGCCCACGATATTGAGCATGACAAGGATGCGTGTCTTGGCCCGATCGATGATCCGGTCCTTGAAATCCTCGAAGTTGCGCCAGCCCGAACAGCCCGCATCCACCACAGTGGTGACGCCGTTGCGGAAGGTGAAGCCGTCGGGCCGGATGCTGAGATCGCCGGCATAGGAACCACGCTCTCCCGTGCCGGTATAGTTATGCGTATGCAGGTCGATCAGGCCCGGCGTGACATATAGGCCGCGGACTTCGATGGTCTTGATCGCGTCGGCGGGCTTGAGGTTGGGCGCCACCCTGGCGATGTGGCCGTCCTTGATGCCGACATCCATCGTCCCGTCGATATGATTCTTGGGATCGATGACATGGCCGCCACGCAGGAGCAGGTCATAGGCAGGCGATTGGGCGTTGGCCGTTCCCGCCATCAGCGCCAGAAAGGCGCTGCACAATAAAGCCTGCTTCATGTCCGGGTCGCCGTCCAGCGGGCCGGGCCATATTCGCCCATGTCCGCCGTGCCCGACATCCGATCGCCCTGGTGGGTGCCGGTAAAGGTCCAGTGGATGGGGTTGCCTGGCACTTCCATAACCGTGCGCAATTCCACCTGGTCGCCGCGTACGATGCCGCGCAGCGGACCATTATAGAGTTCGCCGTGATGCATGCCGGCAATATCGCCGCCATTCTGCGTCATGGTGAAGGTCTGGCTGCCTTTGCCGGAGGGATATTCGACGCTGACCATCCAGGCGCCGCCGATCGCGGCGGGACCGCCCGGCGGGACCGCCGGATCGGCATAATGGCCGGGATTGCTCATGGCCGCATACAGGGCATCGGCGATGATCTTGTCTTCGCCGGGATCCATCATGTACGGCATGATCGTAATCGAACTGGCCATCTGGTCGGGGCGGCGGCCGCTGCCGCCATCCAGCAGGATCCGCGGGCTGCCGGCATCGAGCTTGGCAGCCACTTCGGTGCCGGTGATGCCCAGCACCTTGGCGTCCCAGTGTACGCGCAGGCGGGTTGCCTTGTTGGAAAGATCCTCCGGCTCCAGATATTCGAAGGTGGTGGATTGGAGCGGCTTCAGGCGGGCTTCGATATTCTGCATCCAGCCCAGCCACATCTTCTGCTCAGCGGCATGGTCACGCTTGTACCACTGGGTCACAGCGGCCAGCAGGCCCATGGTCTCTTCCTTGCTGCATTTCAGCGCCCGGCCATAGGCGTGATGCGGCGCGGCCTGGAAATAGGCCGCCTTGCACAACTCCTTGTTGCCCAGCAGGAGCCCGGAGGATTGCGGGCCGCGCAGGCACTTGCCGCCCGAATAGCAGACCAGGGTCGCGCCGCGCGACAGATGCGGATTGGGATTAAGCGGCTCTTCCGCCGCCGCATCCACCAGCACGGGAACGCCCGTCTTTTTGGAGATGGCGATGATGGCGGGAATGTTGAGCCGGTCTTTTTCCGCGCGCGGGGACGACATCACATAGATCATGGCCGTGCGTGGCGAGATCTTGGCCAGCATCTCCTCGGGTGTATCCACCTCCACGACTTCCGCGCCCACCATGCGCACACCCAGGTCATAGGGATTGCGCGAATATCTGGGGATGATGACCTGGTCCTTGGCCTTCACATAAGGCAGGCCCTGGCACTTCTCGACATCGCTGCCGGCAATGCTGGCGATGGTGGCGAGGCAAATGGCCGCTTCCGCGCCATTGGTGATGATGCCCCATTCGGCACCCGTCAGCTTGGCCAGCTGTGCACCGACGCCGTCCTCCATCTCGTCCAGCTGGACGTAATAATGGGAGGCCTCATACATGGCGCGCTTGACCTCCGGCAGGGAGCGCGAGCCGCTGATGATGGTGTAGGTGCCACGTCCGTTGACCAGCGGGCGCACGCCGATGCGGGTGAAGATGTTTTCCGGCTCCCGCCCGTTCAGCGTGGGCATTTGCACCGAGGCTTCGGCGCTGCCGCTGCTGGCGGCGAGCGGCACCGCCGCCGCGCCGGCGACCGCGCCGGAGCTTTTCAGAAGGTCACGCCGCGACCATTTTCCAAACAGACCCATGGGCTCGCGCTCCTTCAGATATAGGCGATGACGTCGATTTCGATCAGCGAATTGCCGGGAACGCCGGCAGCCGCTGTCGTGGTGCGCACCGGTGGCGGGTTGCCCCAGTCATAGGTGCGATAGACCGCGTTCATGCGGTCATAATCCTTGAGGTCGGCCAGGAAGACGCTGACTTTCAGACATTTCTGCAGCGAAGACCCGGCGTCTTCCAGGTTCTTCTTGATCTCGTCCAGCACGCCCTTGGTGTGATCCTCGATGGTGCCGGGCTTGTGGTAGCCCACGCCCGCCAGGAACAGCATATTGCCGTAGGTGACGGCGCGCGAAAACATGGGCGGGCTGGCCGGCGGCGGATTGGGCGCCGGATAAGGGGAGCGTTTTTGCATCCGCGGCTGGGCTTCCGCGCTTTTTGTGGTAAGGGCGACGCCCGCCGCCGCGGCGGCCGCAGCCTTGGCGCTGTTCTTTAAAAGTCCGCGGCGTGATCCGTTTTCCATGAAACTCCCCCTCTTGTTTTGGGAAGCTTAACGCCGCTTTTTACGGGGGCCAATGGCCTATTTCTTTGGCTTATAGCCGCAGCTTTTCAGGAACGGCTGACACTGACGTCAGCTGCTGAGCGAAAACTCGATCGGCACCACCGCATCCAGGGTGTTGGTGGGAAAACCGGCCGGCAGCGGCGGCAATTGCGCCCGCTGGATCAGAGCCAAGGCTTCATTGTCCAGCACGGGACGGCCGCTGGACTTGGCGATGTCAAAGCTCACCAGCTTGCCTTGTGCGTCCATCACGAAATGCAGCATCACCACGCCCTCGATATGGGCCTGCCGGGCGGCGCGAGGATATTGCTTCACCCGGTTGAGCTGGGCCAGCAAACGGGCCAGGAAACTGTCCCGGCTCTCGCCAGTGGCCTGGGGCGGGGTGGCGGGCGCCGGCACCGCCTGAGGCGCGACGGGCGCGGCCACAGGCGGTTGGGCGATCAGCGGCGGCGGCGGGGCCGTCTGGATCACGACTTCCGGCACGGGCGCTGTCACCGGCGCGGGCGGGGCCAGCTTGGGCAGCGGCCTGGGTACTTCCAGCGGCTTGGGCCGCTCCGGCGTGATTTGAACTGATAATTCCTGCAACACCTTGGGCCGCACCACCTGCACCGTGGTCAAGGCGGCGACCGCGATCAGCACATGCACGGCGATGGTAATGGCGATGCTGACCAGCCGGTCGCGCTCCGGCAGGTTTTCGCGCGCGGGACGCAGAGCCCGCGACTTTTCGAAGGCGTGCAGCGGATAGGAGACCGTCATGCCGGCTCCCCTTCCTCCAGCGCTTCAGGCAGCGGCTCGCTCATGGGCACATGGCGCTGGCGTTTCCCGACCCACATAACTACGCCGGTGACTACGAAAAGGGTTGGCACCAGGCCCGAGAGGAAGACCAGGAATTTCCACACCACGCCCAGCGAGCCCTGATGCACCGGGCGCATCCAGGCCATGAAGCTGTCCGAGGGATCGCGCACGCTCAGCACCGTGCCGCGATAAGGATCGACATAAGCGGTGGCGGCGATGGCGTCGTGGCTGAGATAGCTGACGCTGATCGGCTGGTCGGGCGCGGCAGGAATGGTGACGCTGCGTGCTTCCAGCCCCGGCACCGCGCGCTGGGCGGCAATCACCGCTTCGGTCGCGCCCAGGCGCCGGCCGTGACCGAGCTCGACAGCGGGTATGCTGCCGCGCCCGTTCGGCATGCCGAAGGTCTGCGGCCAGGCGATCACCACGCCGGAGAAACTGACGGCCAGGAAAACGACGAAAATCCAGATGCCGGTGGCGGCATGCAGCTCGCGATGGAAGCGCAGGCCGGAGGCGGTGCTGCGCACCTTGAAGGCATATTTCCACTGACCTTTTTTCGGCCACCACAAGACCAGACCCGACAAGCCCAGGATGCACATGGCGACGCCAAGCCAGCCCACCACGAGCGTGCGGCCCTCGCGCCCCATCAGGAAATTACCATGCAGCTGGTGGGCAAAAGTCAAAAGACCTGGCGCTGCCGTGCCGCGCGAAGCGAGCACCTCACCCGATACAGGATCAATGAACAGCTGCAGGCCTCGGCGAACCGGCATCCCCGGCATGTTCCCCATCACCGAAATCCCGCCCAGCCGCACCGTGATGGGCTGCAGCGGTTTCTCGGGTAGGATGATCTGCATCTGTCCCCCCTGCACGCCCTGCTGGTCGGCGGCATCGCGCGCGATGCTCTGAATCATGGAAAGCGGCAGCGGCATGCCGGCCGTCAGGGCCTGGGGCGGGCGGTCCAGCAAATTGGCGAAAGCATCGTCATAGACCAGCACGCTGCCGGAAAGACCCAGCGCCGCCAGGAACAGGCCCAGCACCAGGCCGACCCACATATGGACCGTGAACAAGGTACGGCGGACGGTTGTGAAACTCATGACATCCTCATGACTTTTCTCATACTTGGGTCCAGCGGCGGACCAGATTGTGATAGAGCCCGGTCAAGCGAACAACCTCGGGGTCGTCGCCCACTTTTCCGCGCAGGCCCTGAATGGCGGTGTCGAGTTCGAACAGCATCGTGCGTGCAGCTTCGTCGCGGACCATGCTCTGGATCCAGAAGAAGGAGGACCAGCGGCTGCCGCGGGTCACCGGCCTGACATGATGGCGGCTAGTGGCGGAATAAAGCACCAGGTCGCCGGCCGGCAGCTTGACACCGTGGCTGCCGAACGTGTCCTCGACCACCAATTCGCCGCCGTCATAGTCGGCCGGATCGGTCAGGAACAAGGTCGCGGACAGGTCGGTGCGCACGCGGATGGGATTACCGGAAGCCAGCGACGGTTTCACAAAACGAATGGCGTTGTCGATATGGGCGCCGAAACCCATGCCGACGTCGTAGCGATTGAACAGGGGCGGAAAGACCCGCAGCGCCAGCGACGCCGACATGAAACGCTCGTTGCGGCCCAAGGCGGAAAGGATGACCTCGCCCAGCGCATGCGCTGTTGGCGAATCTTCCGGCAGCTGGAGATTGTGTTTCTCCGCCGCCGACTGGGCGCCCGCCGTCACTTTCCCATCCACCCAGTTGCCGCCACCGAGCTGGCCACGGATCTGCGCGACCTGATCGGCTGACAGCAATTGGGAGATATGGACCAGCATGGCTAGTGTCCCGATTCCGAAATTCGCGTGATCTCTATATCGGGCTGCAAGCGAATTTCGGAATCGAAGGACACTAGCAAACTATTGAATCTCGTGTCGTTCGGTTTCGAAGTTCGCCTCCGAGGCCGATATCGATAGCATGGCGAACTTCGAAACCACGACACTAGAGATCGATCCCGACTGAGACAATGAAGGCGCGTCCTGCCGACGGCGTGCCGCGATTGCCGAAGGACTGGGTGTAGTTCAGCTCGTCCGTCAGATTGTTGACGTTGAACTGGAAGTGGTACCTGTCGATGTCATAGCTCGCCACCGTATCCAGCTCGAGCGTGCGTGGAATGACGGCGATGCGCGACAGACCGGTGGCCACCGGCGAAGGTCCGGCGGTGGTATTCCGCACGAACAGCTTGGACTGATAGACCAGGCCGCCGCCGATCCCCAGGCCCGGCACCAGCTCATCCAGCTTGTAGGAGGTCCAGAAGGATGCCGCGTTCTTCGGCACGAAAATCACCGGGGTGCCGATGGTGTAGGGATTGGGCAGGCAGACCAGGGTGGTCGTGTTGCAGAAATTATCGCTGGTGACCTTCGAGTCCAGGAAGGTATAGGCGGCCAGCACATTCCACTTGTCGGTGATCTGGCCGGTGGCCGAGAGCTCGACGCCCTGCACCCGGTCGCGCTCGCCCGACTGGGCGGTGGTGGTGCCACTGACCGGATCGGTGATCAGGGCATTGCTCTTGAGTACCTTGAAGATGGCGCCGCTCAGCCCCAGCGCGCCATGGAAGAAGCTTTTCTTGGCGCCCAGCTCCAGGGTCTCGCTCAGCTCCGGATCCAGCCCCTGATTGGCGGTGGTGATGGGCGTGGGCGAGCCGACCACGGAGGTACCTTGCGGCACTGACGACTTGCCGTAAGAGAAGTAATAAGTCTGATCCTCAGACGGCTCCCACACCAGAGCGGCGCGCGGATTGACCAAGGTCTGGGGCGACATTGCCACGATGGTCTGCGGTCCCGTCGCCACGGTGCCAACGGTGACCGCTGTGTAGGTTGGCGTGTAGCGGTCCACTCGCACACCGCCGATCACCGACCATTCGGGCGTGAAATAGAAGCGGTCGGT
>Ga0310811_10000724_pt1 | contig 42294 bp, 38 predicted proteins | sample YCmetagenome_FD_207642 | JGI IMG/M metagenome (GOLD analysis project Ga0310811, IMG submission 207642) | Soil microbial communities from experimental microcosm in Duke University, North Carolina, United States - YC | ecosystem: Engineered > Artificial ecosystem > Soil microcosm > Unclassified ...
CGGCCGCGTCGGGATAGTCCGCCGGCACGTGCTTGGCGGGCTTGGTTCTCCAGCTCGACGGGGTCCAACGCTCGGTCATCGGGGTCTCTTCGCGCGGGAAGCCCGCGTCTTCAAAGGGAGCGCCGGTATAGGCGCAAAATCGTTTCGGGGAAAACGCGGGAACGGGCTTTGAGCCTCCGTCCAACCGCCTGGCCGCCCGTCCACATGGGGCGGCCCGTCCTGGCTAGGCCAGGTACGCGCCGCCGGCCCGCCAATAGCGGGCGGTCGTAAATCGAAGGGCGGCCGACGCGGTCATGAGCGCCACTTAGGGCGCGGTCGCTCCACCGTCAAGATCGGGGCCGATCTCCACCTCGGCCGCGCGCGCCTTGGCGAGGGCGATGCAGACGGCCGCGGTCAGGGCGCCCAGGGCCAGCCACCACTCCTGCCAGATCCCGAAGCTGAGGGCGCCGATGGTGAGATAGGCGCTGACCGCCGCGGCGATCGCGGCGGCGAGGCGTCGGTCGATCGCCTCCAGCCGGTCGATCTGCACCAGGATCCAGCTCCAGAACAGGGCGGCGAGGCCCGCGCCCACCGCGCCGAGTTCGAGCCAGAGCTGGATGGCGCCGTTGTGGGTGTGCAGGGGGATGTAGGGACTGAAGGTGCGGGCCGCGTCGATGCCCCAGCCCAGGTACGGATGCTCGTGGATGCGGGCGGCGGCGAAGCGCCAGATGTCGAGCCGGATGGCCCAGGACTGGATCCGGACGTCGTCGGGCGCCGGATGCAGCATCTGGCCGCTGTCGAACAGGGCGATCAGCACCGGCGCGGCGGCGAAATACAGCACCGTCCCCACCAGCAGGGCGATGAGCGCCGGCCGGCCGAGCAGGCTGACCGCGAAGAACACCGCCGTGGCCACGCCGAAGGCCGCGACCGGGGCGTCCGCGTTGAGCACGAAAGCGCCGACCAGGGTGGCCGCGGCCAGGGCCGCCGCGACGAAACGCAGGCGCGGACTGTCGAACCGCACCGCCGCGGGCCAGAACAACAGCGCCAGCACATAGGACGCACGGCTGAGGTCCCTCAGGCCCCGGTCCGTCCGGGGGGCCTGATGCGCCAGGGTCCGGATGGCCCGGTAGAGCGGGGCCTGGAGCACCGCGTCGACCATGAACACCGCCGCCATCGCCGCCAGGCCGATCCCCAGCACCAGGGTGGCGCGGCGGGCCGTGGACGGGGGCAGGGACAGGGCGGCGATGGCGAAGGCGCCGTAGAGGGCGAGTTCCAGGGGCAGCTTCAGGGCGGTGAGCTCTCCGGCCTTGTGGCGGCTGAAATCCGGATGGGGCGGTGCGGCCACGCTCCACAGCATGGAGGCCATGGCCCAGATCACCAGGACGAGCAGGATGGCGACGCCGAGATCGGGGCGACGGCGGCGCAGCAGGGTCGGCAGGCAGGCGAACCCGGCCAGTCCGACCAGCAGGGCGAACCCCAGGTTGCCGAAATAGGCGAAGAAGGGGGTCGCGCCGAAGACGCCGACGACCACGGCGCCGACCCAGGTCCGCCTCCAGGTCCGGGCGGCCTCGCCCGGCGGCGGCGCTCCGTCCGCGCTTCCGGCGACGCCGCTCATTCCGCGGCTGCGAGTTCGTTGGGGACGTATTTCTCGCGCAGGGTGACCAGTTCCTCGGCGGCGGTGGGGTGCAGGGCGCAGGTCTCGTCCCACTGGGCCTTGGTCAGGCCGGCCTTCACCGCCACGGCGGCGATCTGGATCATCTCGGCGGCGTCGGGGCCGACGATGTGGACGCCGACGACCCGGCCGGTGGCGGAGTCCACCACCAGCTTCATCAGCATCCGCGCCTCCTCGCCGGCGAAGGCGGTGCGCATGGGCCTGAAGCGGGTCAGGTAGATGTCCACCCCGCCGAGCTGGTGGCGGGCCTCGGCCTCGGTCAGGCCCACCACGCCGACGGTCGGCTGGGAGAAGACGGCTGTGGGGATGCCGGCGTGGTCGAAGCGGGTAGGGCGGCCGTAGAATTCGGTCTCGGCGAAGGCCGCGCCTTCGCGGATGGCCACCGGCGTCAGGTTCACCCGGTCGGTGACGTCGCCCACCGCCCAGATGTGGTCGACGTTGGTCTTGGAATAGTCGTCGACGGCGATCGCCCCCGCCGGGTTCAGCTTCACTCCGGCCGCTTCCAGATGAAGGGCGGCGACCTCCGGCTCGCGGCCGGTGGCGAACATCACCTGTTCGGACTGGATGGTCATGCCGTTGCTCAGGTGGCTGGTCAGGGTCCCGTCCTCGGCCCTTTCGATGGTGTTGTGCTCGCAGGCCAGGGCGACTCTGAGGCCGCGCTTGTGGAATTCGTCAGCGATATGGGAGCGCACGTCCTCGTCGAAGCCGCGCAGCAGGTTGGAGCCGCGGTATATGAGTGTGGTTTTCACCCCCAAGCCATGGAAGATACAGGCGAATTCAACTGCTATATAACCTCCGCCCACCACCACGATGGACTTGGGCAGCCTGGGCAGGTGGAAGGCCTCGTTGGAGGTGATGGCGTGTTCGACGCCGGGGATGGCGGGCGTCTTCGGCTTGCCGCCGGCGGCGATCAGCACCTTGGCGGCGGTGATCCGCCGGGTGGTCCCGTCGGGGGCGGCGACCTCCAGGGTGTGGGGATCGACGAAACTGGCCCAGCCGAGGAACAGGTCGGCGCCGGCCTTCTTCAGGTTGCTGGTGTAAATACCTGAAAGTCTTGCAATTTCTATATCCTTGGTGGTGAGGAACTCGGTCCAGTCGAAGCGGGCGTTTTCCAACCCGTTCCAGCCATAGGCCTTGGCCAGTTCGAATTCCTTCCTGAATTCCGAGGCGTAGACCATGAACTTCTTGGGCACGCAGCCGCGGATCACACAGGTTCCGCCGACCCTGTAGGCCTCCGCCACCGCCACCTTGGCCCCGCTCATGGCGGCCAGCCTGGCGGCGCGGACGCCGCCCGAACCGGCGCCGATGACGAACAGGTCGTAGTCGTATTGGGACATGGAATCCTCGCTGCCCGGCCTTCCGGCCAAGCCAAGATAGGGGCTCAGGGTGCGATCCGCTCGACTCCGCCCGGGGTCCCGATCAGGCCCTCGTCGGCGAGGTCGAGAAACAGGCCGTGCTCGACCACTCCGGTGACGCTTTTCAGGGCGTCGGCCAGGCGGGTGGGATCGGGGACGACCCCGCAGGCAATGTCGTAGATCACCCCCCCGCCGTCGGTCATCACCACCGCCCCATTCCGGACGCGCAAGGCAGGGGCGGCGCCCAAGTCGCATTCGGCCAGGGCGTCGAGCAGCCGACGGGCCGTGGTCCTGTGGCCGAACGCCACCACCTCGACGGGCAGGGGAAAGGCGCCCAAAGCCTTCACCCGCTTGGCCGCGTCGGCGATGACCACGCAGCGGCGCGAGGCCTCCCACACCAGCTTCTCGCGGAGCAGGGCTGCGCCCCCGCCCTTGATCAGGGAAAGGCCGGGGCCGATCTCGTCGGCGCCGTCGACGGTCAGGTCGATCTCGCCCGCGTCGTCGAGGTCGAGCAGCGCCAGCCCCCGCGCCGCGGCCAGGGCCTCGGTGGCGGCCGAGGTGGCGACGCAGCGCAGTTTCAGCCCTTCGGCCGCGGCGCGGGCGGCCAGGGCCTCGACGAACCAGGCGGCGGTGGAGCCGGTGCCCAGGCCCACGGTCATGCCGTCCTGGACCAGCCGGGCGGCGGCCTCGCCGGCGGCGCGCTTTTGAGCGTCGGCGCTCATTTGGATTTGTTCCTGGCGCGGAAGGCGGCGGCCCAGCCCGGTTTCTCGACCTGCCGGCCGCGGGCCAGGGCCAGGGCGTCGGCGCCGACGTCCTCAGTGATCACCGAGCCGGAGCCGACATAGGCGCCGTCGCCTACCGTCACCGGCGCGACCAGGGCGGTGTCGGAGCCGATGAAGGCGCCCGCGCCCACGTGGGTCTTGGCCTTGGTGAAGCCGTCGTAATTGCAGAAGACGGTCCCGGCCCCGATGTTGGCCCCGGGCCCGACCGATCCGTCGCCGAGATAGGACAGGTGGTTGGCCTTGGCCCCGGCGCCCACCTCCACGTTCTTCACCTCGACGAAGTTGCCGATGTGGGCGCCCTGGCCGATGTCGGCGCCGGGGCGCAGGCGCGCATAGGGGCCGACGATCGCGCCCTCGCGCACGGTGGCGCCCTCCAGGTGGCTGAAGGCGCGCACCACCGCGCCGGTCTCGACCGTCACGCCCGGCGCGAACACCACATAGGGCTCGACCACGGCCCCCGCGGCGATCTTGGTGTCCCAGGACAGCATCACCGTCTCGGGCGCCGGCATGCCCACGCCCCCGTCGAGGAAACGCTTGCGCTGGCGGCGCTGGAACACGGCCTCGGCCTCGGCCAGTTCGGCCTGGCTGTTGACCCCCTGGACCCGGACCTCGTCGGTATAGACCACCCGCACGTTCATCTGGCGCGAGCGGGCGATGGCGACCACGTCGGTGAGGTAGAATTCGCCCTTCGCGGTCTGGGTCACCGCCGCCAGCAGGTTGAACAGCAGGGGCGCGGGCGCGGCCAGGACCCCGGAGTTGCAGCGTTTGATCTGCAGCACGGCATGGTCGGCGTCGGCGGCCTCGACGATCCGCAGCAGGCCGCCGTGGGGATCGACCACCAGCCGCCCGTAGGCGCGGGGGTCAGCGGGCTCGAACCCCAGGACCACCAGGTCCACGCCCCCGCGGCGGGCCGCGAACACCGGCTCCACCCCCTTGGAATCCAGCAGGGGGGTATCGGCATAGGTGACCACCACGTCGCCGGTGAACCCGGCCAGGGCGGCCTCGGCGGCGCGGACGGCGTGGCCGGTGCCCAGCGGCGGATCCTGGATGGCGACCGATTCGGCTCCAAGCCTCGCGGCGGCGTGACGGGCGACCTCGGGGGAATGGGCCCCCGCGACCACCACGATCCGCTCGCAGCCCAGGCTCTCGGCCGCGTCGATGGCCCGGTCGAGCAGGGTGCGCCCGCCCACCCGGTGCAGGACCTTGGGCGTCTTGGACCGCATTCGCGTGCCCTGGCCGGCGGCCAGAATGACGGCGGCGCGTGCGGTCATGAGATGTCCTTTGGAATCGTCTAAGGTTGAGGTCGGGCGCGATTTAACCGAAACCAACGGCCCTTTGACAGTCCCGCTCCCCAAGAGCCCTTTCGAGCCCCTGAAGCGAACCATGAGTCTGAGCGGCGCCACCATCGCCTTCGACCTCGACGGCACCCTGGTCGAGACCGCCCCCGACCTGATCGGGGCGCTGAACATCGTCCTTGGCGAGCGCGGCCTGCCGCACCTGCCGGTGGAGGCGGCGCGGGTGCTGGTGGGGCGCGGGGCCCGGGCGCTGCTGGAGCGCGGATTCGCCGCGGCCGGAGAACCCCTGGCCGAGAACGAGGTCGGCGGCCTGGTCGCCCGGTTCATCGAGGTCTACCGCGGCCGCATCGCCAGCGAGAGCCGGCCCTTCCCCAACCTGATCCAGGCTCTGCACGACCTCACCGCGGCGGGGGCCCGGCTGGCGGTCTGCACCAACAAGCGCACCGACCTGTCCCTGGCCCTGCTCGACGCCCTGGAGATGACCGCGCTGTTCGCCGCCGTGGTCGGCTCGGACGGCGCGCCGGCGGCCAAGCCCGACCCGCGGCACTACATCGCCGCCATCGAGGCCGCAGGGGGCGACCCGGCCCGGTCGCTGATGGTCGGCGACAGCGTCAACGACGTGGCCTCGGCGCAGGGGGCGGGCGCTCCGGTGGTGGTGGTCAGTTTCGGCTACACGGACACGCCGGCGCACCAGCTCGGGGCCGAAGCGGTGATCGACGATTTCAGCGAACTGGTGGCCGTGGCGGAACGTCTATTGTCCGCCTTGCCGGGCGTCAGCGCCTCCGCTATAGGCACGCCCTCCCCAGCGGATGCGTAGCTCAGCGGGAGAGCACCTCGTTCACACCGAGGGGGTCACAGGTTCAATCCCTGTCGCATCCACCATTCTTTTCAAGATATTGCGCCTTCTCCGCGGACAAGTTCCGCACAGGCGCGCCCGGTGAACCAGCGGGCGGCCTCAGCCGGCCTCGCAAAGCCATCTGCGTTTCAAGGAAAAGGTAGCTGGACCGTCGTCCGCGCTCCGGTCATCGGCCGAAGACTTTCCTCGACAGTCGCCGGCCGCCGGATAGGATGTCCCCGATACGGACCGCCAAGGTCCGACCTACGGAGGACGCCATGACCAGATTCGCCCTGCTGCTCGCCGCAGCCGTTCCCTTGCTGGCCGCCGCGCCGGCCCTGGCCCAGGTCCAGAGTGCGCCGACCCCCGGCTGCACCGCCACGCCGGCCCAGCTCGACGCCAACCGCAAGGTGGCCATCGCCTTCTTCCGGCGTGGCGCGACGGTCGATGATCGGCTGGCCCTGCTCGATCCCGGCTACATCCAGCACAATCCGCGCTTCAAGAAATATGCGGTCGACAACAAGGTGAGCGACATCGAGGCCTTCAAGGCGGTGATGGCCCAGGGCGGCGGTGGCGGCGGCGGCGGTGCCGCTCCGGGCGGTGCGGCCCCGCCCCAGGGCGATCCCCTGGCCATCGTCACGGCCGAATGCGACCTCGTCACCATCGTGCACAAGAACTTCCGCCAGGATCCGACCGCCGCGCCGGGGACCTGGTTCGAGGCCTATACCTTCGACACCTTCCGGGTGAAGAACGGCAAGCTGACTGAGCACTGGGACGCCGCGGTGATCGCCCCGCCCGCCCCGGCGCGCTGATCGGGGGCGGGATGAGCCCCCGATAATCCGGGTTATCGGGGATAATTTCCGATAATCGCCGATTATTACGATAATCACCGATAACCTTCGAATCGGGCGTGTCGCTCCCTCGACAGCCGCCGGCCGCCGTTTAAGGATGCCGCCGATATCGGACTGCAAAGGTCCGAACGCCCGATTTGGAGGATGCCTATGACCAAGTTCGCCCTGCTGCTCGCCGCGGCCGTTCCCTTGCTGGCCGCCGCGCCGGTCCTGGCCCAGGCCCCGGCCCCGGTCCGGGCCCAGGTCCAGACCAACCCGGCGCCGGGCTGCACCGCGACGCCGGCCCAGCTCGAGGCGAACCGCAAGGTCGTCATCGCCTTCTTCCGGCGCGGCGTGACCCAGGTGGAGCGGCTGGCCATGGTCGATCCCAGCTACATCCAGCACAACCCGCGCTTCGTGAAGTTCGCGGCCGAGCATCACATGAGCGACTACGACGCCTTCAAGGCGGTGATGGGCGGCGGCGGCGTGACCGGGGTCGGGGCCGGTCCCGGCGGCGGCGGCGGCGGCCTGCCGGCCCCGCCCCCCGGCAGCCCGACTCCGCCTCAGGGCGATCTGCTGAACATCGTCACCGCCGAATGCGACCTGGTCACAGTGGTCCACAAGAACTTCCGCCAGGACCCGACCGCGGCCCCGGGCACCTGGTTCGAGCTCTACGGCTTCGACACCTTCCGGGTGAAGAACGGCAAGCTGACCGAGCACTGGGACGGCGCCGCCATCGAGGCGCCGCCGGCGGCGCGCTGATCCGAAGGCGGGGCGGCCGGGCTTTCCGGTCGCCGCCGCTTTCCGCTTCGCGGCGTTCGAGCCTAAGCTCCGGGGTCAGGAGCGTGCGCCGTGCCCTTCCGCGATCCGATCACCGACCTGCCTACCCATGCGGTGACCAACCAGCCGCCGCCGCTTGAGGACTACGACCTCTACGCCACCGATCCCGGGTTGCAGGCGGCCCTGGCGCGCGAGGGCGCGGGCTGGGCCGAGGCCGAGGCGGCGGCCATGGGCCGGGCGGCGGGGTCGGCGGCGGTGATCGCGGCGGGCTTCGCCGCCAACCGCCATCCGCCGGAGCTGAAGGCCTTCACCCCGACCGGCGCGCGGATCGACGAGGTCGAATTCCACCCGGCCTGGCATCAACTGATGCGGCTGGGGCTGGAGGCGGGGACCCATTCCATCGCCTGGACCGCGGGGCGGCCCGGCGGCCACGTCGCCCATGCGGCGCTGGAATACCTGCTGACCCAGGCCGAGGCCGGGGTCTGCTGCCCCGTCACCATGACCTACGCCGCCGTCCCGGCCCTGCGCCAGGTCCCGGCGCTTGCGGCCGAATGGGAGCCGAAAATCCTCGCCCGCGCCTACGACCCGCGGATGATCCCGGCGGCCGAGAAGGCGTGCGTCACCGTCGGCATGGCCATGACCGAGAAACAGGGCGGCTCGGACGTGCGCGCCAACACCACGGTCGCGCGCCCTGTCGGCGACGGCGCGGTGGAGCTGACCGGGCACAAGTGGTTCTGCTCGGCCCCGATGTCGGACGGTTTCCTGACCCTGGCGCAGGGGGAGGGGGGATTGGGGTGCTTCTTCGCGCCCCGCTTCACGCCGGACGGTCGGCGCAACCGCATCTTCGTCCAGCGACTGAAGGACAAGCTCGGCAACCGTTCCAACGCTTCGGCCGAGATCGAATACGACCGCGCCTGGGCCACGCCCGTCGGCGAGCCCGGCCGGGGCGTGGCCGCGATCATGGAGATGGTCCGCCACACCCGGCTCGACGCCGCCGTGGTCTGCGCCGGGATGATGCGCCAGGCGGCGGTGCAGGCGATCCACCACTGCGCCCACCGCTCGGCCTTCGGGCGGCCCCTGATCGACCAGCCACTGATGAAGGCGGTGCTGGCCGACCTGGTGGTGGAGGCGGAGGCCGCCCTGGTCCTGGTCATGCGGGTGGCGCGGGCCTTCGACGGGGAGAGCGAGGCCGAGCGCGGTTTCGCCCGGCTCGGGGTGGCGGCGGCCAAGTTCTGGGTGACCAAGCGCCTGCCCAACCAGACCTACGAGGCCTTGGAGTGCCTGGGCGGGGCCGGCTACGTCGAGGAGTCGATGGCCCCGCGTCTCTACCGCGAGGCGCCGCTGAATTCGATCTGGGAGGGGTCGGGCAACGTCAACGCCCTCGACGTGCTGAGGGCCCTGGGCCGGGAACCGGAGGCGCTGGCGGCCTATCTCGACGAGGTGGAGCTGGCGCGCGGCGCCGACACGCGCCTGGACAAGGCCATCGACGCCCTGCGCGGGGCGGCGGCGTCGCCGCGGGAGGCCGGGGCGCGGCGGCTGGTCGAGGACATGGCGGTCGCGCTGCAGGCCGCGCTGCTGGTGCGCCACGCCCCGCCGCCGGTGGCGGAGGCCTTCATGGCGACGCGCCTGCCGGGGTCGATGCGCGGAATCTACGGGGCCCTGCCGGAAGGGCTGGCGCTGGACGCGGTCATCGACCGGACCCGGGCGAGCTGACCGGCGCCTCAAGGTTTACCAAATCTTAATAGGGCGCCCACAGTTGCGGAAGTGACACACTGTGGCATTTCCTCGTTTCGCGGCAGTTGAGATATCGGAACCGATGCCCTAGCTACGGGGTGCGCCGCTTTAAGGGCGCATCAGGGGATATCTATCTATAATGAAAAACGTTGTTGTTGCTTCTTTCGCTGCCGCGGCTGCTGTTTTTGCGTTGGCCTCGTCTGCGTCCGCCCAAACCCTTTCCGCGCCGAAGGTGTACGGGAACCTGGGCTATACCTACGTCAACGATCGCGACTCCGACGCGAACGCCAATGTGCTCACCGGCCGCCTGGGCGTCCGCCTGCACCCGAACTTCGCCCTTGAAGGCGAAGCCGGCTTCGGCATCGGCAGCGACACCGTGACGGCCTCGGGCGTCAGCGCGAAGGTCAAGGTGGACCACACCTTCGCCGGCTACGCCGTGGCCTACCTGCCGGTCACCCCGCAGTTCGAACTGTTCGCCCGCGGCGGCTACGGCACCACCCGCATCAGCGTCAAGTCGGGCACGGTTTCGTCGGCCGGCAGCGAGGATAGCTGGAACTACGGCGTCGGCGGCCAGTACATGTTCGACGGCGTGAACGGCCTGCGCGCCGACTACACCCGTCACGACTTCCGGAACAACGCGGGCTCGTTCGACGCCTGGGGCGTCTCCTACGTCCGCAAGTTCTAAACCGGTCCGGGTCCTCCCGGTTCGAGAGCGCCCCCGGTCCGCCGGGGGCGCTTTTTCGTGCGCGCCGTTAAATCGCAACACGACGTAACGGTCCGTGTCTTGCCGCGAGTCGGCCGGGCTTATAGAGGGCGCGGCCATGAACATCGCCTTCATCGACCTCAAGGCCCAGCGCGCACGCCTGAAGGAGCGCATCGACGCCGCGGTCATGCGGGTGCTGGACCACACCGCTTTCGTCATGGGCCCGGAGGTGGGCGAGTTCGAACGGGCGCTCGGCGATTTCGGCCGCGCCGCCCACGTCCTGTCCTGCGCCAACGGCACCGACGCCCTGGCCCTGCCGCTGATGGCCTGGGGGATCGGGCCGGGGGACGCGGTGTTCTGCCCAAGCTTCACCTTCGCCGCCACCGCCGAGGTGGTCCCCTGGTTGGGGGCCCAGCCGGTGTTCGTCGACGTGCTGCGGGACACCTACAACCTCGACCCGGACCGTCTGGAACAGGCCATCCAGGAGGTGAAGGCCAAGGGCGAGCTGACCCCGCGGGCGATCATCTCCGTAGACCTGTTCGGCCAGCCCGCCGACTATCCGAGGATCGCCGCCGTCGCCCGCCGCCACGGGCTGAAGCTGATCGCCGATTCGGCCCAGGGATTCGGCTGCGCCCTGGACGGCGAACAGCCCCTGCACTGGGCGGACGCGACCACCACCAGCTTCTTTCCGGCCAAGCCCCTCGGCTGCTACGGCGACGGCGGGGCGGTGCTGACCAATGACGCCGACCTGCACGCGGTGCTGGTCTCCCTGCGCAACCACGGGGCCGGCGCCGACAAGTACGACAACGTCCGCATCGGCATGAACAGCCGGCTGGACACGATCCAGGCCGCCATCCTGATCGAGAAGTTGGCGGTGTTCGCCGACGAGATCGAGGCCCGCAACCGCATCGCCGCCCGCTATCGCGACGGCCTGAAGGGCGCGGTGTCGACGCCCCAGGTGATCATCGGCGGGGTCTCGACCTGGGCCCAATATACTGTGGAGACGGACGACCGGGACGGCCTGGCCGCCCACCTGCGGGAGCGGGGGATCCCGACGGCCATGTACTATCCCCGACCCCTGCACATGCAGACCGCCTATCGGGACTATCCCGTCGGCGGCGGCGGCCTGCCTGCGACCATGGCGGCGGCGGGCCGGGTGATCAGCCTGCCGATGCACTCGGACCTGGACGAGCCCACCCAGGACCGGATCGTGGCGGCGGTGCGTGCGTTCGTGGGATAAGCCGCCCGTCCACTGGAGCCCGACGCCATGACCGAGCCATCCCCCTCCGGCTTCGACCTGACCCCGCCCGATGCGGCCTCCCGTGCGGCGCTCGAGGCGGGACTGACCCTGGAGGAGCGGGACGTCCTGCTCCACCACGGCACCGAGGCGCCCTTCTGCGGGGTGCTGCTGAAGCAGAAGAGCGCCGGAGTCTATTGCTGCCGTCTGTGCGGCCTGCCCCTGTTCCGCGCCGACGAGAAGTTCGAGAGCGGCACGGGGTGGCCCAGCTTCACCGCCCCCTACGACCAGACGCACCTGAAGTTCATCCGGGACACCGCCCACGGCATGGTGCGCACGGAGATCCGCTGCGCCCGCTGCGACAGCCACCAGGGCCACGTGTTCCCGGACGGCCCGCCGCCCACGGGCCTGCGCTTCTGCATCAATTCGGTTTCGCTGAGCTTCATCCCCCGGCACCAGCCCTTCCCCGACCCTATGAAGCGGGGCGAGGCGGACCTGGAAGCGGCCACGGGGGATTGAACCTCGCCCCTCCCGGCCGTGGGGAGAGGCGGGGCGCGTCTTCGGTCACGCGTCGACGGCGCGGGCCTGCCTGGCCGCTTCGACCATGTTGATCAGCGCGGCGCGGGTCTCGGGCCATTTGCGGGTCTTCAGCCCGCAATCGGGATTGACCCACAGCTGGTCGGCCGCCAGGCGGCTGCGGGCGGCGTTCAGCAGCTCGGCCATCTCATGGACGGCCGGCACCCGCGGCGAGTGGATGTCGTAGACGCCGGGACCGATCTCGGCCGGGTAGGCGTAGCCGGCGAAGGCGTCCAACAGCTCCATCTTGGAGCGCGCGGTCTCGATGGAGATGACGTCGGCGTCCATGTCGCCGATGGCGGCGATGATGTCGTTGAACTCCGAGTAGCACATGTGGGTGTGGATCTGGGTGTGGTCCGCGACGCCCGAGGCGGTCAGGCGGAAGCACTCCACCGCCCACCGCAGGTAGTTGTCCCAGTCGCTGCGGCGCAGGGGCAGCCCCTCCCGCAGCGCCGCCTCGTCGATCTGGACGATGCCCGCGCCGGCCGCCTCCAGGTCGACGACCTCGTCGCGGATCGCCAGCGCGATCTGGCGGCAGGCCAGTTCGCGCGGGACGTCGTCGCGCACGAACGACCAGTTGAGAATGGTCACCGGTCCGGTCAGCATCCCCTTCATCGGCCGGTCGGTCAGGCTCTGGGCGTAGCGCCACCACTCGACCGTCATCGGCTTGGGCCGCGAGACGTCGCCGTAGAGGATCGGCGGCCGCACGCAGCGCGAGCCGTAGGACTGGACCCAGCCGTGCCGGGTGAAGGCGAAGCCGGCCAGTTGCTCGCCGAAATACTGGACCATGTCGTTCCGCTCGAACTCGCCGTGGACCAGCACGTCGAGGCCGATCTCCTCCTGCCAGGCCACGGTGCGGGCGGTCTCCTCGCGCAGGAAGGCCTCGTAGCCCGCGTCGCTGAGCTCGCCCTTGCCGTGGGCCGAGCGGGCTTTGCGCACCGCCTCGGTCTGCGGGAACGAACCGATGGTCGTGGTCGGGAACGCCGGCAGGTTCAGGCGCTCGATCTGGACCTTGCGCCGGGCGGCGAAGCCGGACGCGCGCCGGGTCATCGCGGCGTCGACCCGCGCCAGCCGCGCCGTGACGGCTTCGTCGTGGATCTTCGCCGACGTGCGCCGGGCCCGGGCCGCCGCCGCGCTGGCGGCGAGCGCCCCGGCGACGCTGGCCCAGCCCTTGTTCAAGGCCCCCGCCAGAATGACCAGTTCCTCGATCTTCTGGACGGCGAAGGCGAGCCAGCTCCGTACGTCGGGGTCCAGACCCGTCTCCAGATCGAGATCGATCGGCGTGTGAAGCAAGGAGCAGGAGGGCGCCAGGACGATCTCCCGCTCGTCCTTCAGCAGGGGGCCCAGACGGTTGAGGATCTTCTCCAGGTCGGCGCGCCAGACGTTGCGGCCGTCGATCACGCCCAGGGACAGGACCATCGCCGCCGGGGCGCGGGCCAGGACGTCTTCGAGCTGATCGGGCGCGCGGACCACGTCCAGGTGCAGTCCGGCCACCGGCAGGGCGAGCGCCGTCTCCAGGTTGTCGCCCAGCCCGCCGAAATAGGTGGCGAGCATCAGCCTGATCCCCGGAGCCGCCCGCGACAGCAGCCCGTAGGCTCGCGAGACGGCGGCGCGGTCCGCGTCGTCCAGGTCGAGCGCCAGGGACGGTTCGTCGATCTGGACCCAGGTCGCGCCCGCCCCCTCCAGCCGGTTCAGCATCTCGGCATAGACCGGAACCAGGTCGTCCAGCAGGGTCAGGGGATCGAAGCTCTCGTCCTTGCTCTTGGCGAGCTTCAGGAAGGTGACCGGCCCCAGCAGCACGGGCCGGGTGTGGACGCCCTGGGCCTTGGCCTCCTCGAACTCGTCCAGCGCCTTGGTCGAGGACAGGGCGAAGGTCTGGCCGGGCGACACCTCCGGCACGAGGTAGTGGTAGTTGGTGTCGAACCACTTGGTCATCTCCGCCGCCGGAACGTCGACGCCGGGGTGGTGGCGGCCATGGCCGCAGTCGGCGTGCTCGGCCTCGCCCTGGGCGCCGCGCGCCATGGCGAAATAGGTGTCGAGCGTCACCGGCCCGCCGGTCCAGCCGTAGACGCCGGGCACGGCGCCCACCATCGCGCTGGTGTCGAGCACGTGGTCGTAGAGCGAGAAGTCGTTGCTGGGGATGTGATCGACGCCGAGGTTCCGCTGGCGGGCCCAGGTTCGGGCGCGCAATTCCGCGGCGACGGCCAGCAGGGCCTCCGCGTCGCTCCTGCCGGACCAGAACCGCTCAAGCGCGGTCTTCAACTCCCGGCGCGGGCCGATGCGGGGGAAACCAAGGGAAGCGACGGTGACGGTCATGATGCCAAGCCAATCTGTTGTGGCGAGGCGATCAGACGCGAGCAGGCGCGCGCCAGCGGGCTGGTCACGCCTGACTTGCGGCCTGACCGGACACCCCGCCGGAGGACGTTATCTATCGGGGCAGGTCTCCTGGCTCACGGGTCAACGCCTCTGTCCTGGCCTTCCCGAGACGCCACCGTTGAAGTTCGGCGTCCCAGTGACACGTATCGGACAGCGGCTCGCCGCTCACAGTTGCGGGGGCAGCTCCGGAATAGGCCCGAGGGCCAGCACCGGCTTCCATCTTAGCCCCAGGGAGCGAACCCCCGAGGGTACCACGATGGGCGGGAACAAAGCCCACGAGCCGCCCCTTGTCAACCGACGGATACGGATAAGGACATCTTCATATCAACTTGGTCGGGGAAGCCTACGGCACGTATAGTTCGGCTTGTTGTTTCCCGCTGATCTTGGCGGCCGTGCGCCGGGCGCGCGAATCAGAGCGCGGCCCTTATCCTCTGCGCGGTTTCGGCCCGGTGGGCGTCGCTGGCGTAGCGCACCCGCCGCCACACCATCGACCCGCCGGAGAACAGCTTGTCTCCGAAGAAACGCGGGACGATGTGGACGTGCAGGTGGGGCACGCTTTGGCTGACCACATTGTTCTGGGCCACGAACACCCCGTCGGCGGCGAAGGCGGCCTTGAGCGCCACGGCCACGGTCCTGGCAGCCAGGGCCAGGGCCGTCACCGTCGCCGCGTCGGCCTCGAACAGGGTGGCGACGTGGGCGCGGGGGATCAAAAGGCAGTGGCCGATCGCCAGCGGGGCGTGGTCGAGAAAGGCGAGGGTGGCGGCGTCCTCGTAGACCACCTCCGTTGGGGTTTCGCCCGAGGCCAGGGCGCAGAAGGGGCAGGGGCCCGGCTTACGCGCCAAGGATCCAGCCTTCCTCCCGCTCGGCCGTCTCCACCAGGTCCGGCTTGGCGTCCTTGGGCGGAGCGAAGGCGCCGGCCAGCTTGCCGGCCTCGTCCAGCTTGGCGAAGTGCTCGGCCAGGGCCCGGACCTGGGCGCGGTCGGGAATTTCCCCCGGCTCCGGCCTGGCCGCGACCAGGGCGGGATAGACCTCGGCGGCGACCAGTTCGCGGCCCTGCAGGTCGTCCGGGGTCAGCGCCCGCCAGCCGGTCTCGAACGGCCAGACCAGCGCCTTGTCCCCGAGTTCCTCCTTCAGCCTCTTCACCGCGGGGATGCCGACCAGGGCCTGGCCGCCGACGGCGCCCGCGCCGGTGAGCTGCCACATGCTCTTGGCCCCGGCCTTGCCCAAGCCTTGCGTCGCCAACTCGGCGCGGCGGAGCTGGGCCGGCAGGGCGGCGTCGAGGGCGGACGCGGCCGGCCTGGTCGGCTGCAGCCAACGTTGCGCGTCCTTGGGCGGGGTTCCCCAGAACGGCCGGGCCTCGTCGGTCATCAGCCGGTTGATCTTGGCGGCGACGGCGAAGCGGTTGTTGGTATTGTCGGCCTTGTCGACGATGTTGGCGCCGAGGAAGCTCCACATCCCGCGCCAGTCCGGCTCCTTCAGCTTCAGGGCCTCGGCGGTGCCGGCCGGGAAGCCCAGCGAGAAATCGAAGCCCAGCAGGGCCTTGTCGCCCCGGCGGCGCAGGTCGGCCAGGATCTCGCGCAGCTGGACCTCGGCGGCGTGGCGGGTCGGCGGGTTGAAGGCCTCGAAGGTCAGGCGGAAGCGGATGTCGCGCTTCATCACCCCGATCCAGACCGAATCCTTGCCGAGCTTGGGCGCAGCCGCGGCGCTCCAGTCGATCATCACATAGGCGTTGAACAGACGGGACACGCGGGACCTCGTTGGCCTGGAAGCGAGCGCTTGTAGCGCGCGGCGCCGGCCAAGCCGAGACAAAACCAGCTTGTGCGCGAGCAAAGATGCGAGGCCCGCCCTTGCCCCGGCGACGCTTCGCGGACACACATCCGGCGGCTTTGGACTTTCCGGGAGATGGCCTTGTTGTTGAAGGCGGGCGTGGCGGGGGCAGGGGTGTTCGGCGGCTATCACGCCCGCAAGTATGCGAGCCTGCCGGACGTCGACCTGGTGGCGGTCTACGACCACCACCTCCCCAGGGCCCAGGCCCTGGCGGCCGAACTGGGAGCGAAGGCCTTCGACGACCTGGACGCCTTCCTGGAGGCGGTGGACGTGGCGACCGTGGCGACGCCGGCCGACAGCCACGCGCCCCTCGCCCGCTTCGCCCTGGCGGCCGGCCGTCATTGCTATGTGGAGAAGCCGCTGGCGGTCGGGCGCGACGATGCGGACGCCCTGGTGACGGCGGCGGCCGAGTGGGGCCTGGTGTTGGCCTGCGGCCACCAGGAGCGGGTGGTGTTCCAGGCCATGGGGCTGATGTCCGCCCCCGAGCGCCCGCTTCGGATCGAGGCGGTGCGGCGGGGGACGCCGTCGGACCGCAACCGCGACGTCTCCTGCGTGCTCGACCTGATGATCCACGACCTGGACCTGGGGCTGGCCCTGGCCGGCGGGTGGACGGACGTCGAGGCGAAGGGCGGCTTTGACGACCTCGCGGCCGAGGTGGATTTCGGCGGCGGCTGCACCGGCCGGTTCGAGGCCTCCCGCGTCGCCGAGTGGCGGGAGCGGACCATGCGGCTGGTCTATCCCTCCGGTGCGGTCGAGATCGACTTCCTGGCCCCGTCGTTCGCCGACGGGGCGAGGTTCGGGCTGAACGCGGACTTCGCCGCCACGGCTCAGGGGCGCGATCCCCTGGGGGCCAGCGTCGCGGCCTTCCTGGCGGCGGTGCGGGGCGAGGCGGCGCGGCCGGCGGTCACCGGCGCGGAAGGGGCGGCGGCCCTGGACCTGGCCTTGGCGATCGAGGCGGCGGCGAGGGGGCGAGGGGGCTCGTTCTGACGCTTCGCCCGTCTTGCCTCCCCATACGCCCCCTGATAAACGCTCCCGTTCCGGCGAAGGCCGTACGCGCCGGCGGCTAGCCGCTTCCGGCGCGTTCTCTATTGTCCGGAATGCGCGTAGGAGTGTAGCTCAGCTGGTAGAGCATCGGTCTCCAAAACCGAGGGCCGGGGGTTCGAGTCCCTCCACTCCTGCCATTCGAATTCACGGGCATGGCGCCCATATGAGGCTCGGGAACGCAGAGCGGCGTTTCCGGAACACGGGAATAGAGTAGCCGTCATGGCCAAGGATCAGGGCGTGAAGACGCCGACAGTGCAGAAGGCGAAGGGATCGGCGCGAACTCCCGCGACGGCCGGGGTTTCGCCTTCCGTGGCCGCTCCGGCCCCCAAGCGCCGGACCAATCCGGCGCAGTTCGTCACGGAAGTCCGCGCCGAGGCGCGCAAGATCACCTGGACGTCCTGGAAAGAGACCTGGATCACTTCGGTGATGGTGCTGATCATGGTGGTGGTGGTCTCCCTGTTCCTGCGGGTCGTCGACCTCGGGCTGGGCCTCACCATCCAGCAGATCCTCAAGCTGGCGAGCTGACCTCATGACCGACCTTCAAGCCGCCACGGCCGACGCGCCGAAGTCCAACCCCCACCACAAGTGGTACATCGTCCACGCCTACTCGAACTTCGAGAAGAAGGTGGCCGAGAACATCCGCGAACAGGCCAAGACCCAGGGCCTGGAGGACTGCTTCTCCGAAATCCTGGTGCCGACCGAGGACGTGGTCGAGATCCGCCGCGGCCGCAAGATCAACGCCGAGCGCAAGTTCTTCCCCGGCTACGTCCTGGTTAAGATGGACCTCACCGACGAGGCCTATCACCTGATCAAGAACACCCCGAAGGTGACCGGCTTCCTGGGCTCCGGCTCCAAGCCCATGCCGGTCTCCGACAAGGAAGTCGCCCGCATCATCGGCGCCATCGAAGAGGGGGTGGAGCGTCCCAAGCCCACCATCCGCTTCGAGATCGGAGAGACCGTCCGCGTCACCGACGGCCCGTTCCAGAGCTTCTCCGGATCGGTCGAGCAGGTCGACGAGGAGCGCGCCCGCCTGCGTGTGACCGTGTCCATCTTCGGACGCGCCACCCCGGTCGAGCTCGAGTACGGCCAGGTGGAGAAGGGCGGCTAAGAATCCCGTCCTGCTTTGCGTCCCTTCGAGACGTCGAGCGTGACGCGAGCACACGCGCCGGCCACATGCCGGTCCGCGTGAAATCCGTGGGAGGGGAGCGGCTGTCGTAACCCCGCACCACGGCTTCTGCATCGGTCCGCAATCCCGCGGCCCGAAACACGGAGACAAAGATGGCCAAGAAGATTCTCGGCTACGTGAAGCTGCAGGTTGCAGCCGGCTCCGCGACCCCCTCGCCGCCCATCGGGCCGGCGCTGGGTCAGCGCGGCGTCAACATCATGGGCTTCTGCAAGGAGTTCAACGCCCGGACCGCGGACGTGCCCAAGGGCACCCCGCTGCCGACGGTGATCACCGTCTACCAGGACAAGTCGTTCACCTTCATCACCAAGACCCCCCCGGCGACCTTCTTCCTGAAGGAAGCCGCCGGCATCAAGTCGGGCTCCGGCAAGGTGGGTCGCGAGTTCGCCGGCAAGGTCACGCGCGCCCAGCTGCGCGACATCGCCGAAAAGAAGATGAAGGATCTCAACGCCAACGACATGGACGCGGCCACTCGGATCATCGAGGGCTCGGCCAGGGCGATGGGCCTGCAGGTGGTGGACTAAGCAGATGGCAAAGCAACCCAAGCGCATCCAGGCCTGGAAGGGCGACCTTACCAAGACCTATCCCGCCCTCGACGCCGTCAAGCTGGTCAAGGAAAACGCCACGGCCAAGTTCGACGAATCCGTCGAGATCGCCGTCAACCTGGGCGTCGACCCGCGCCACGCCGACCAACAGGTCCGCGGCGTGGTCAACCTGCCTTCCGGCACCGGCCGCGACGTCCGCGTCGCCGTCTTCGCCCGCGGTCCCAAGGCCGATGAAGCCACCGCGGCGGGCGCCGAAGTGGTGGGCGCCGAGGACCTTTTGGAAAAGGTCCAGGGCGGTTTCATGGACTTCGACCGGGTGATCGCCACCCCGGACATGATGGCCCTGGTCGGCCGCCTCGGTAAGGTGTTGGGCCCCCGCGGCCTGATGCCCAACCCCAAGGTGGGCACCGTGACCATGAACGTCGGCCAGGCGGTGAAAGACGCCAAGGGCGGCGCGGTGGAGTTCCGGGTCGAGAAGGCGGGCATCGTCCACGCCGGCATCGGCAAGGTCTCCTTCACCGAGGAGGCCCTGCTGGCCAACGTCAAGGCCATGGTCGAGGCCCTGAACCGGTCCAAGCCGACCGGCGCCAAGGGGACCTACATCAAGAGGATCTCGCTGTCCTCGACCATGGGTCCGGGCGTGAAGGTCGACACCGGGTCGGTCTCGGCTTAGGCGCGAACTTCAGCGCAGAACGAATGGGGCGGTCGCAGCGATGCGGCCGCCCTTTTTCGCGCCGTCCCGGCGCTACAGCAGTTCCTTCACGGTTTCGGACGGGCGGCAAAGTTTCGTTCCCTTGGGCGTGACCACGATCGGGCGCTCGACCAGGATCGGATCGGCGACCATGGCGTCCAGGATCGCCTCGTCGGCGGCGGAGGGCGCGGTCAACCCGAGCTCTTCGGCGCGGGTTCCGCGGGTGCGCAGGATGTCGCGCGGCCGCGCACCCATGTAGGCCAGGAGCGCCATGAGCTGCGGCTTGGTCCAGCCGGCCTTCAGATATTCGACCACCGTGGGCGTGTGGCCGGCGGCGCGCACCGCCTCCAGCACGTTGCGCGAGGTGCCGCACGCGGGATTGTGAAAGACGGTGATGGGGAAGGCGTCGGTCATGGACGGGTTTTCTCCTGCAGAAGCCAGCCGAACAGGCCCACGGCGGCGATCGAGCCGAGGACCTGGGCGGCGATGAACGTGGGCGCCGAAACTGGCGCTATGCCGGCGAAGCTGTCCGACAGGCTCCGCGCCAGGGTGACGGCGGGGTTGGCGAACGAGGTCGAGGCGGCGAACCAGTAGGCGGAGGCGATATAGAGCCCCACCGCGGTCGGCGTGAAGCCCGGCCGGAACCTGAGGGTGGCGAAGATCACCCCCACCAAGCCGAAGGTGGCGACGAATTCCGAAAAGGCCTGGGCCGGCCCGTCCCGCAGCTTAGTCGAGACCTGCAGGATCGGCTCGGCGAACATGGCGTGGGCGGTCCACACCCCCAGGACCGCGCCCGCGGTCTGGGCTGCGACATAGGCCAAGGCCGCCTTCCAGCCGAGTTCGCGGCGCAAAAGGAAGGCCAGGGTCACCGCCGGATTGAACTGGGCCCCCGAGACGGGGCCGAACATGACGATCAGCACGGGGAGGGCGGCGGCGGTCGCCAGGGTGTTGCCCAGGAGGGCGATGGCGACGTTCCCGCCCGCCAGCCGCTCGGCCATGATGCCCGAGCCCACGACCACCGTCAGCAACAGGCCCGCGCCCAGCGCCTCGGCGGCGAGGCGGCGGGAAAGGCTGAATCCGGTCATGCCTCGGCCGAATGGGCTGGGTCGGAGGATTTGCCGATCTCGTCCATGCTTTGCTTCAGCGACAGACGGTCCAGCTTGGCGATCGGCAGGCTGGCGAAGATGCCGATCCGGTTGCTCAGCATCCGGTAGGTGTCGGCGAAGGCCAGGGCCACCTCGGTATCGGAGCCTTCAACGCCGGCGGGGTCGGGCATGCCCCAGTGCGACGAGATCGGCTGGCCGGGCCAATAAGGGCAGATCTCGCTGGCGGCGTTGTCGCAGACGGTGATGACGAAATCGAGTTCCCGCGCGCCGGGGGCGGAGAACTCCTCCCAGGATTTCGAGCGCAGGGCGCCCGTATCGTACCCGAGGCTGGAAAGCAGTTTGACCGCCTGGGGATGCACCTCGCCTTTGGGCATGGAGCCGGCCGAATAGGCCCGGAATTTACCCCGGCCGAGCCGGTTCATCACGCACTCGGCCAGAATCGACCGGGCCGAGTTGCCGGTGCAGAGGAACAGGACGTTGAAGGGTCCGGCGGGCTCGTTCGACGACATGGCTTCCTCCGTTCGGTCAGGCGCAACAGGCGGCGCGGGCGGCGATCTCGGCGACGGGGCCGCAGACCTCGGGAGCCCCGCCACAGCAGTCCTGCATCAAAAAGCCGAGCAGCTCGGCCATGCGGCCGTAGTCGGCGGTGTAGATGATCGAACGCCCTTCGCGACGTGACCGAACGAGACTCGCGTGGCTCAGGAGGTTGAGGTTGGCCGACAAGGTGTTGGCCGGGCAGCCGACGGTCCGGGCGATGTCCCCGGCCGCCATGCCGTCCGGCCCACCCTGCACCAGCAGCCGGAACACGGCCAGACGCCCCTCGTGGGCCAGGGCGGAAAGGGCGGCGGCGGCGGACTTGTTCTCCATACTTCCAGAATAATGGAATTATGTGACGGAAGGAAGTCGCCCGGACGCTTTGCCAAGGTCGGGCGATTGGGGCCTAATCGCCCAGGATCGCGGGAGCAGGCGGTGAGCCGGGACCATATCAATATTCGACCGGCCGAGGTCGCCGACGCCGCCGCGGTCCAGGCCATCTATGCGCCGATGGTCGAGCGGACCACGATCTCGTTTGAAGAGGTCGCGCCGTCGATCACCGAGATGGGCGAGCGTATCGCCGTGGCGCTGCAGACCCATGGCTATTACGTTGCGGAGCGGGATGGTCGGGTAGTGGGTTACGCCTATGGCAGCCAGCACCGCGCCCGGGCCGCCTATCGCCGGTCGGCGGACGTGGCGATCTATGTCGCCGAGGAGGCCCGGGGGATCGGCGTCGGGCGGGCTCTCTATCAGGTGCTTCTGCCGCGGTTGAGCGATCTCGGATTTCATCGCGCCTACGCCGGCATAGCCCTGCCCAACCCGGCCAGCATCGCCCTACACGAGTCCGTCGGGTTCGCGCCGGCCGGGATCTACCGCGAGGTCGGGTTCAAGTTTGACCGCTGGCTGGACGTGGGCTGGTGGGAGAAGCGATTGGACGACGGCTGAGGATCGGTTCGGTCCGACGTTTCCAGTTTCATGGATGCGAAGGGAATCCACATCCGGTTGAACTTCCCGCCCGCTTCCTGTATCAGCGCGCGTTCCGGCGGCGAGGGTTGCTCCTTACCGCCGATCCTGTCCGAGAACTGCGGGGACCCCAAGAGCTTGCTTGGCGGGTCCTTAATCCTTCCACCGCGGGGAGACGGGGAGCAAACGCCGCATCGACGATCCGTGCTTCGCGCCGGAGGTCGGCGGCCGCGCATCCTTGGGACAGGCTGATCGGCTTCGCGCCGGGCTCGAAAGAGGCCGGCAAGAGGCTTTTCGGCTGCCGGATGGTCCGGCCGCTGTAAGAACGAGTAACGGAGACCGCAATGGACCGCGCTCAAAAGTCGGAAGCCATCGACACGCTGAAGGGCGTGTTCGACGACGCCGGCGCCGTGGTCGTGACCCACTACATGGGTCTGACCGTTGCGGAAATGACCGACCTGAGGGGCCGCCTCCGCAAGGAAGGCGCCTCGCTGAAGGTGGTGAAGAACACTCTGGCGCAAAAAGCCCTGGCAGGGTCCAAGGGAGAGGCCGGCGACGCCCTCTTCAAGGGGCCCGTGGCCATCGCCTATGCGGCTGACCCTGTCTCCGCCGCCAAGGTCGTGACCGAATACGCCAAGGGGAACGACAAGTTCTCCATCGTCGGCGCGTTCATGGGTCCGACCGTGCTGGACCAGAAGGGTGTGGCGGCTTTGGCCACCCTGCCTTCGCTGGACCAAATCCGCGGAAAGCTCATCGGCCTCCTCAACGCGCCCGCGACCAAGATCGCCGGCGTGCTGCAGGCGCCCGCGGGGCAGCTCGCTCGGGTCATGGGCGCCTACGCGTCCAAGTCCGACGCCGCCTAAGCCGCCTGGTCATCTCCGCCTAATCCAACTCCAACCTCCGCCTATAGGAACCTTATCATGGCCGACCTTTCCAAGATCGTCGAAGACCTGTCCAAGCTCACCGTGCTGGAAGCCGCCGAGCTGTCCAAGCTGCTGGAAGAAAAGTGGGGCGTCTCCGCCGCCGCTCCGGTGGCCTTCGCCGCCGCCCCGGGCGGCGCTGCCGCCGCTCCGGCCGAAGCCGCCGAAGAGCAAACCGAGTTCACCGTCGTCCTGACCGCCGGCGGCGACAAGAAGATCAACGTCATCAAGGAAGTCCGCGGCATCCGTTCCGACCTGGGTCTGAAGGAAGCCAAGGACCTCGTCGAAGGCGCGCCGCAGAACGTGAAGGAAAACGTCTCCAAGCAGGAAGCGGAAGAGATCAAGAAGAAGCTGGAAGAAGCCGGCGCTTCGGTCACCATCAAGTAGGCAGGCCTCGCGGCCGCTACGGTTTGCGGGCCCGGAGAAACCTCCGGGCCCGTTTTCGTTTCCCGCTTGCCGAGACAGGACGTCATGCCCGAGTTCTCCGCCGACTGGTTCACCGCCAACATCCCCCATTGGAAGGCTGCGCTCGCCTTCGTCCGCTGGGACGCGGACCAGCCCAGGACCGCGGTCGAGATCGGTTCATTCGAGGGCCTCTCCAGCCTGTGGATGCTGGAGAACCTGCTGCGCCATCCGGACAGCCGTCTCCATTGTATCGACACCTTCGAGGGCGGGGTGGAGTACACCCAGGCTCAGAACGACGGGATGTTCGACCGCTTCGTGGCCAACGTCGGCCAGGCGGCGGGACGGACCAAGGTGACGATCCATCGCCAGCGGTCCAACAAGGCCCTGCTGAAGCTGGCGGCCCAGGGCCTGCGGTGCGATTTCGTCTATGTCGACGGCTCGCACCAGGCGCCCGACGTGCTGAGCGACCTTGTGCTGTCGTTTGAGATCCTGAAGCCCGGCGGCCTGATGATCTGCGACGACTATCTGTGGTCCCACGAGGAACTGGGCCGCCAGGACATCCTGAACTCGCCCAAGCTCGCCATCGACGCCTTCACCAACATCTTCCGGCGCAAGCTGATCTTCGTCGCCAACAGCCGGACGTGGCAGTTCACCTGTGTGAAGAGAGAGGACTAGGCGTTTTCGCGGTCGAGCCCGCCTTATGGGGCGAATGATGGTTTTGTCCGCCGGACGGGCGGCGGTCATGGCTTGACTCCGCGAAAAACCTTCCCGAACCCCCTTCCATTCGGCTTGCAGATGGCCTATCTCGGGCCCCTCGCGAAATTCCGATTCGATTCCGCGCGATTCGTCGCGCCGCTATAGCTCCGAGGCATGGTCCGTCGCCCTCCGACCATGCGAGGGAGCTCCCCTCCCGTCCTCCCAAAAGGGTGGGGCAGGGGTTCCAGCGTCCGGCTTCCGTTCACACGGGGGTTGAGGGTGGACGCAGGACACAGATTTCCGGCGCTCGGAGTTCCTTCCGCGCGCCCACAAGGGAACATTGATGGCTCAGTCCTTCACCGGCAAGAAGCGGATCCGGAAGTCTTTCGGCCGCATCCCCGAAGCCGTGCAGATGCCGAACCTCATCGAGGTTCAACGCTCCTCCTACGAACAGTTCCTGCAGCGCGAAGTCCGCCCCGCCGATCGGGGCGAGGAGGGTCTGGAGGCCGTGTTCAAATCGGTCTTCCCGATCAAGGACTTCAACGAGCGCGCGGTGCTCGAATACGTCTCCTACGAGTTCGAGGAGCCGAAGTACGACGTCGAGGAATGCATTCAGCGCGACATGACCTTCGCCGCGCCGCTGAAGGTCAAGCTCCGCCTGATCGTGTTCGAGAACGATGAGGAGACCGGCGCCCGCTCGGTCAAGGACATCAAGGAGCAGGACGTCTACATGGGCGACATCCCGCTGATGACGGAGAAGGGCACCTTCGTCGTCAACGGCACCGAGCGGGTGATCGTCTCGCAGATGCACCGCTCGCCCGGCGTGTTCTTCGACCACGACAAGGGCAAGACGCACGCCTCCGGCAAGCTCCTGTTCGCCGCCCGCGTCATCCCCTACCGCGGCTCCTGGCTCGACTTCGAGTTCGACGCCAAGGACATCGTCTACGTCCGCATCGACCGGCGCCGTAAGCTGCCGGCCACCACCTTCCTCTACGGCCTCGGCATGGACGGCGAGGAGATCCTCACCACCTTCTACGACGTCATCCCCTTCGAGAAGCGCGAAGGCGGATGGGCCACCCCCTACAAGCCCGAGCGGTGGCGCGGCGTGAAGCCGGCCTTCCCGCTGATCGACGCCGACACCGGCGCCGAAGTGGCCGCCGCCGGGACCAAGGTCTCGGCCCGCGCCGCCAAGAAGCTGCAGGACCAGGGCGTGAAGACCCTGCTGGTCGCCCCCGACGCCCTGATCGGCCGGTTCCTGGCCCGTGAAGCCGTCAACATGCAGACCGGCGAGATCTATGCCGAGGCCGGGGACGAACTCGATCCGGCCTCCATCGCCGCGCTGGAGGAGCAGGGCTTCTCGACCATCGAGGTGCTGGACATCGACCACGTTACGGTCGGCGCCTACATCCGCAACACCCTGCGGGTGGACAAGAACACCGGCCGCGAGGACGCGCTGTTCGACATCTACCGGGTCATGCGTCCGGGCGAGCCGCCGACGGTGGAAGCCGCCGAGGCCATGTTCCGCAGCCTGTTCTTCGATTCGGAGCGCTACGACCTCTCGGCCGTCGGCCGGGTTAAGATGAACATGCGCCTGGAGCTGGACTGCCCCGACGACGTGCGGATCCTGCGCAAGGAGGACGTCCTGCACGTGCTCAAGGTGCTGGTCGGCCTGCGCGACGGCCGCGGCGAGATCGACGACATCGACAACCTCGGCAACCGCCGGGTCCGCTCGGTGGGCGAGCTGCTGGAGAACCAGTACCGCGTCGGCCTGCTGCGCATGGAGCGGGCGATCAAGGAGCGGATGAGCTCGGTCGACATCGACACGGTGATGCCGCACGACCTGATCAACGCCAAGCCGGCGGCGGCGGCGGTGCGCGAGTTCTTCGGCTCGTCCCAGCTCAGCCAGTTCATGGACCAGACCAACCCGCTGTCGGAGATCACCCACAAGCGCCGCCTGTCGGCGCTTGGGCCGGGCGGTCTGACCCGCGAGCGGGCGGGCTTCGAGGTCCGCGACGTGCACCCGACCCACTACGGCCGGATCTGCCCGATCGAAACGCCGGAAGGCCCGAACATCGGCCTGATCAACTCCCTGGCCACCCACGCTCGGGTGAACAAGTACGGCTTCATCGAGAGCCCTTACCGCCGGGTCGTCGAGGGCCAGACCACCGAGGACGTGGTCTATATGTCGGCGATGGAGGAGGCCAAGCACGTCATCGCCCAGGCCAACGTCTCCCTCGACAAGGGCCGGCTGACCGACGAACTGGTCACCACCCGAATCAACGGCGACGTCACCCTGTCGGCCCGCGAGCACGTCGACTTCATGGACGTGTCGCCCAAGCAGGTGGTGTCGGTGGCCGCGGCCCTGATCCCGTTCCTGGAAAACGACGACGCCAACCGGGCGCTGATGGGCTCGAACATGCAGCGCCAGGCGGTGCCTTTGGTGCAATCGGACGCCCCGCTTGTGGGGACGGGCATGGAGGACGTGGTCGCCCGTGACTCGGGCGCCGTGGTCATCGCCCGCCGCACCGGCGTGGTCGAGCAGATCGACGGCACCCGCATCGTCATCCGCGCCACCGAGGAGACCGACGCCAACAAGCCCGGCGTCGACATCTACCGGCTGTCGAAGTTCCAGCGCTCCAACCAGAACACCTGCATCAACCAGCGTCCGCTGGTGCGGGTGGGCGACCAGATCCGGGCCGGGGACGTCATCGCCGACGGCCCCTCGACGGAGCTGGGCGAACTGGCCCTGGGCCGCAACGCCCTCGTCGCCTTCATGCCCTGGAACGGCTACAACTTCGAGGACTCGATCCTGATCTCCGAGCGGATCGTGTCCGACGACGTCTTCACCTCGATCCACATCGAGGAGTTCGAGGTCATGGCCCGCGACACCAAGCTGGGTCCCGAGGAAATCACCCGCGACATCCCCAACGTCGGCGAGGAGGCCCTGCGCAACCTCGACGAGGCGGGCATCGTGGCCATCGGCGCCGAGGTCATGCCGGGCGACATCCTGGTCGGCAAGGTCACGCCCAAGGGCGAGAGCCCGATGACCCCGGAAGAGAAGCTGCTGCGGGCCATCTTCGGCGAAAAGGCCTCGGACGTGCGCGACACCTCGCTGCGCCTGCCGCCGGGGGTCACCGGCACGGTGGTCGAGGTCCGGGTGTTCAACCGGCACGGCGTCGACAAGGACGAGCGGGCCCTGGCCATCGAAAGGGCCGAGATCGAGCGTCTGGGCAAGGACCGCGACGACGAGTTCGCCATCCTGAACCGCAACATGACCTCGCGCCTGCGCGAACTGATCACCGGCAAGGTCGCCGTCTCCGGTCCCAAGGGCCTGGGCCGCGGCGAGGTCACCGCCGACAAGCTGGAGGAGATCGCCCCCGGCCTGTGGTGGCAGATCGCCCTGGACGACGAAAAGGCCATGGGCGAGCTGGAGGCGATGAAGCGCCAGTTCGACGAGGCCCGTAAGCGCCTCGACCGCCGCTTCGAGGACAAGGTCGACAAGCTGCAGCGCGGCGACGAGCTGCCGCCAGGCGTGATGAAGATGGTCAAGGTGTTCGTCGCGGTGAAGCGCAAGCTTCAGCCCGGCGACAAGATGGCCGGACGTCACGGCAACAAAGGGGTCATCTCCAAGATCCTGCCGATCGAGGACATGCCCCACCTGGAGGACGGCACCCACGTCGACGTGGTGCTCAATCCTCTGGGCGTGCCGTCGCGGATGAACGTCGGCCAGATCTTCGAGACCCACCTGGGCTGGGCCTGCGCGGGCCTGGGCAAGCAGATCACCAAGCTGGTCGACGACTGGCGCACCAGCGGCGGCCAGCGCCAGGCGATCATCGATCGTCTGCGCGAGATCTATGGTCCCGACCAGGAACTGCCGGACAACGACGACGACCTGATCGAACTGGCCCGCAACCTGGCCAAGGGCGTTCCGATCGCCACCCCGGTGTTCGACGGCGCGCACATCTCGGACATCGAGGACATGCTCGAATCGGCCGGGTTGAACCGTTCAGGCCAGGTGATCCTGTTCGACGGCCAGACCGGCGAACAGTTCAAGCGCCCGGTCACGGTCGGCTACATCTACATGCTGAAGCTGCACCACCTGGTGGACGACAAGATCCACGCCCGCTCGATCGGCCCCTACAGCCTGGTCACCCAGCAGCCGCTGGGCGGCAAGGCCCAGTTCGGCGGTCAGCGTTTCGGGGAGATGGAGGTGTGGGCGCTCGAAGCCTACGGCGCCGCCTACACCCTGCAGGAGATGTTGACGGTGAAGTCGGACGACGTGGCCGGCCGCACCAAGGTCTACGAGGCCATCGTCCGCGGGGACGACAGCTTCGAAGCGGGCATCCCGGAAAGCTTCAACGTGCTGGTCAAGGAGATGCGCTCCTTGGGCCTCAACGTGGAGCTCGAGAACCACTAGCGCCCGCATCGGTCCCGGTCGCGCCGTCGGGTGCGGCCGGGGCCGGCACAATTCAGCGCGGAGGGCGCGCCGTCAGCACCCCTCCATCGCTCGTCGATCACTGACGACAGACTGGGAACTCTCATGAACCAGGAAGTCCTGAATATCTTCAATCCGGTCGCGGTCGCCCCGACCTTCGACCAGATCCGCATCTCCCTCGCCTCGCCGGAGAAGATCCGCTCCTGGTCGTTCGGCGAGATCAAGAAGCCGGAGACCATCAACTACCGGACCTTCAAGCCGGAGCGCGACGGCCTGTTCTGCGCCCGCATCTTCGGTCCGACCAAGGACTACGAGTGCCTGTGCGGCAAGTACAAGCGCATGAAGTACAAGGGCATCATCTGCGAGAAGTGCGGGGTCGAAGTCACCCTGGCGCGGGTCCGGCGCGAGCGCATGGGCCACATCGAGCTGGCCAGCCCCGTCGCCCACATCTGGTTCCTGAAGTCGCTGCCGAGCCGCATCGCCATGATGCTCGACATGCCGCTGAAGGACATCGAGCGGGTGCTCTATTTCGAGCACTACATCGTCACGGAACCGGGCCTGACGCCCCTGAAGCAGCACCAGCTGCTCACCGAAGACGACTACATGCGCTACCAGGACGAGTTCGGGGACGACAGCTTCACCGCCGAGATCGGCGCCGAGGCGGTCCGCGGCCTCTTGATGGCCATCGACCTGCCCAAGGAAGCCGACCGGCTGCGCGCCGAGCTGGCCGACAACCCCTCGGACATCAAGCAGAAGAAGTACTCCAAGCGCCTCAAGATCATCGAGGCGTTCATGGAGTCCGGCAACAAGCCGGAGTGGATGATCCTGACCGTGGTCCCGGTCATCCCGCCGGAACTGCGTCCGCTGGTGCCCCTGGACGGCGGCCGCTTCGCCACTTCCGACCTCAACGACCTGTACCGCCGGGTCATCAACCGCAACAACCGCCTGAAGCGGTTGATGGAGCTGCGCGCCCCCGACATCATCATCCGCAACGAGAAGCGGATGCTGCAGGAGGCCGTCGACGCCCTGTTCGACAACGGCCGCCGCGGCCGGGTCATCACCGGCGCCAACAAGCGTCCGCTCAAGTCCCTGGCCGACATGCTGAAGGGCAAGCAGGGGCGCTTCCGCCAGAACCTCCTGGGAAAGCGCGTCGACTACTCGGGCCGGTCGGTCATCGTGGTCGGTCCCGAGCTGAAGCTGCACGAGTGCGGCCTGCCCAAGAAGATGGCCCTCGAGCTGTTCAAGCCCTTCATCTATGCGCGCCTCGACGCCAAGGGCCTGTCCGGCACCGTCAAGCAGTCCAAGCGCATGGTCGAGCGCGAGCAGCCCCAGGTCTGGGACGTGCTGGAAGAGGTGATCCGGGAACACCCGGTGATGCTGAACCGCGCCCCGACCCTCCACCGCCTGGGCATCCAGGCGTTCGAGCCCAAGCTGATCGAGGGCAAGGCCATCCAGCTTCACCCGCTGGTCTGCGCCGCCTTCAACGCCGACTTCGACGGCGACCAGATGGCCGTGCACGTCCCCCTGAGCCTCGAGGCCCAGCTGGAAGCGCGCGTCCTGATGATGTCGACCAACAACATCCTGTCGCCCGCCAACGGCCGCCCGATCATCGTGCCGTCGCAGGACATCGTGCTCGGCCTCTATTACCTGTCGATCGCCAAGGACAAGGAGCCGGGCGAGGGCAAGTGCTTCGGCAACCTGTCGGAGATCGACGCCGCCCTGGACGCCGGCGTGGTCACCCTGCACACCAAGATCAAGGCCCGCTTCGACGAGACCGACGAACAGGGCGTGCGGGCGATCCGGCTGATCGACACCACCCCGGGGCGGATGAAGCTGGCCGCCCTGCTGCCGCAGAACCGCAACATCGGCCACCGCCTCGTGGCCAAGCCGATGACCAAGAAGGAGATCGGCAACCTGATCGACGCCGTCTACCGGCACTGCGGTCAGAAGGCGACGGTGATCTTCGCCGACCAGATCATGGGCCTGGGCTTCAAGGAGGCCGCCAAGGCCGGCCTCTCCTTCGGCAAGGACGACATCGTCATCCCCGCCCGCAAGAAGGTCCTGGTCGAGGAGACCCGCAAGCTGGTCGAAGAGTACGAGCAGCAGTACGCGGACGGCCTGATCACCAAGGGCGAGAAGTACAACAAGGTCGTCGACGCCTGGGCCAAGTCCACCGACCGGGTCGCCGACGAGATGATGCTGGAAATCTCCACCGGCGAGAAGGACCCGAAGACCGGCCGCGAGAAGGAGATCAACTCCATCTACATGATGGCCCACTCCGGCGCCCGCGGCAGCCAGGCCCAGATGAAGCAGCTCGGCGGCATGCGCGGCCTGATGGCCAAGCCGTCCGGCGAAATCATCGAGACCCCGATCATCTCGAACTTCAAGGAAGGCCTGACCGTGCTGGAGTACTTCAACTCCACCCACGGCGCCCGTAAGGGTCTGGCCGACACGGCCTTGAAGACCGCCAACTCGGGCTACCTGACCCGCCGTCTGGTCGACGTGGCCCAGGACTGCATCATCACCGAGGAAGACTGCGGCACCACCCGGGGCATCACCCTGCGGGCCGTGGTCGAGGGCGGCGACGTGCTGGTCTCGCTCGGCCAGCGGGTCCTCGGCCGCTCGGCGGCGGAGGACATCAAGGATCCGTCCACCGGCGAGGTGATCATCCCCGCCGACGCCTATCTGGACGAGGTCCAGGTCGACCTCCTGGAAAAGGCTGCGGTGCAGTCGATCAAGGTCCGCTCGGTGCTGGTCTGCGAAAGCAAGGTCGGGGTCTGTGGCGCCTGCTACGGTCGCGACCTGGCGCGCGGCACCCGGGTCAACATCGGCGAAGCGGTGGGCGTCATCGCCGCCCAGTCGATCGGCGAGCCGGGCACCCAGTTGACCATGCGCACCTTCCACATCGGCGGCACCGCCCAGGTGGCGGAGCAGAGCTTCTTCGAGTCCTCCAACGAGGGCGTGGTGAAGTTCGCCATGGGCAATACGGTGAAAGGCTCCGACGGCGATCTGGTGGTCATGAACCGCAACATGCAGATCGTGGTCCAGGTCGACGGCAAGGATCGGGAATCCTACAAGCTGCCCTACGGCGCGAAGCTGAAGGTCGCCGAGGGCAAGACCGTCAAGCGCGGCCAGCGCCTGGCGGAATGGGACCCCTACACCACTCCGATCATCACCGAAGTGGGCGGCAAGGTCCGCGCCGAGGACCTGGTCGAAGGCTTCTCCGTGCGGGAAGAGACCGACGAGGCCACCGGCATCGCCAACCGCGTCGTCACCGACTGGCGGGCCTCGCCCCGCGGCTCGGACCTGCGCCCGGCCATGGCCGTGCTGGACGAGAGCGGCAACTACAAGAAGCTGGCCAACGGCGGCGACGCCCGCTACCTGCTGCCGGCGGGCGCTGTTCTGTCCTTCGGCGACGGCGACGAGGCCAAGCCCGGCGACGTGCTGGCCCGTATCCCCACCGAAAGCGCCAAGACCCGCGACATCACCGGCGGTCTGCCTCGAGTGGCCGAGCTGTTCGAGGCCCGGCGGCCGAAGGACTGCGCGATCATCGCCGAGATGTCCGGCAAGGTCGAGTTCGGCAAGGACTACAAGAACAAGCGCCGCATCAAGATCACCCCGGAAGAGGGTGGCGAGCCGGTTGAGTTCCTGATCCCCAAGGGCAAGCACATCGCCGTCCACGATGGCGACTTCATCGCCAAGGGCGAGTACATTATCGACGGCAACCCGGACCCGCACGACATCCTGCGGATCCTGGGCATCGAGGAGCTGGCCAACTACCTGGTCAATGAGATCCAGGAGGTTTATCGCCTGCAGGGCGTGCCGATCAACGACAAGCACATCGAGACCATCGTCCGTCAGATGCTGCAGAAGGTCGAGATCATCGAGCCCGGCGACACCGGCCTGATCCGGGGCGACCACCTCGACAAGCCCGAAGCCGAAGAAGAAAACGCCAAGGCCGAAGCCCGCGGCGGCCGCCCGGCCATCCTGGCTCCGGTGCTGCTCGGCATCACCAAGGCGAGCCTGCAGACCCGGTCGTTCATCTCGGCGGCCTCCTTCCAGGAGACCACCCGGGTGCTCACCGACGCCAGCGTGCACGGCAAGACCGACACCCTGGAAGGGCTGAAGGAGAACGTCATCGTCGGCCGTCTGATCCCGGCCGGCACCGGCGCCTATCTGCGCGGCCTGCAGCGCATCGCCACCCAGCGTGACGAGGCCCTGACCGCCAGCCGCGAGGAGGCCCTGGAGGCCTTCCCGGCCGAACTGGAAGTGGTGCATTCCACCACCACCCCGGCCGAGGCCCCCGCCGAATAGGCGGGCGGCGCCCGATCAAGACAGACGGCCCGGGAGCGATCTCGGGCCGTTTTTCTTTGCCCCCTTGCCCAAGCCTGTGGGAGGGGCTCGTTTTCGCGATCGGCGCGGCGACGCCTTGGCGTTGCGGCCGGGCCCGTGATCCAATGGGGCTCTCGCCCACCGGTCAGGGAACGCCATCATGCGCATCGTCGGAATCGCCGGAAGCCTGCGCCAGGACTCCTACAACCGCTCGCTGCTGCGCGCCGCGGCGGGGCTCGCGCCGCCCGGCATGAGCATCGAGATCCACGACCTGATCGACGTGCCGCTCTACAACGCCGACGTCGAGGCCGCGGGCGACCCGCCGGCGGTGGCGGCGCTGAAACAGGCGATCATGGCGGCGGACGGGGTGTTGATGGTCACCCCCGAATACAACCACGGGGTCCCGGCGGTGATGAAGAACGCCGTCGACTGGTGCTCGCGCCCGCCGCGCACCGCGCCGCTCAACGCCAAGCCGGTGGGGATCATCGGCGCCTCCCCGGGCGTCGTCGGCTCCGCTCGCGGCCAGAGCCAGCTACGCCAGGCCTTCGAGTTCACCAACTCCTACTGCATGCCCCAGCCCGAGATCCTGGTGTCCAAGGCCCACGAGAAGTTCGACGCCGCCGGTACGCTCACCGACGAAGCCACGGCGAAATTCCTTGCCGAGTACCTTGTCGCCTTCAAGGCCTGGGTCGCCCGGTTCACGGCGGCGTCAGCCGCGTCTCCTCGGTAAGGACCCCGACCGGCGGGGTGAAGACGCAGGGAAGGCCGGGGATCTTGATCTTCGCCGAGGTCGTCCCGGGCGTGCCGCCGAACAGGGAGGCGAAGTTGCAGGACAGGCCAGGAGGCTTGCCCCCGCCGACGGTGTTGTGGACGGCGTCGTTGGCTGCCACCACCGCGTCGTAATAGGCGCGCTTGTCCGGGGGGATGCCGCTGAACCGGTAGGAACTTTCGGCCAGATGCACCCGGCGGGCCGCCTCGTCGGCGGCCCGCGCGTTGGCGAGGCGCGTGTTGAAGGCGTCGATCTGATTGCGGCAGCGTTCCTTTTCCGCCGGGGTCAGCAGGATCAGGTCCTCCGGTTCGCAGCCCGGATGGCGCCCTGCGCCCTGGCCCGCCGTCGCCCCGGTCACGGCCTGGCCGGGACCGGCGGCCGTCGCAGCGCGGTTCTGTCCGGTCGGCGCGGTCGCGGCCTGGGCCTGGGCCCCGTCGGCCGGGGCGGACAAGGCCAGGGACTGGCTCGGACGGAGCAGTTGGGAGGGCGCGGCGGGGCGGGTCGCCGCCGGGACGGCGGCCGCCTGCTGCACGGACGGACGCGGCGCCAGGGTCGGCGGGGCGGTTTCCGGCAGGGTCGGCCCCTCGGCCGGCCGCAGTTCGGGCCGCGGACCGGTTTTGAGCGCGGGCACGGAATTGGCCAGCTGCACCGGGGGACGCGGCGCCACGGTCGGGGGCGCGGTCTCCGGAAGGGCCTGGGCCTGCCGCAGCTCCGGCCGGGGAGCGGGCTTGGCTGCCGGCACGGTGTTGGCGAATTGGACGGAGGGCCGGGCCGCCAGGGTCGGCGGGGGCGCAGGCTCCGGCTCGGCCAGGGCCAGGGTCGGCGGCGGGACGAATCTGGGGACCGCAGGCTTGGCCGCGGCGGTGATCGGGCTGACCGCGTCGACCGGCGGACGCAGGGCCAGGGTCGGCAGATTGCTGGGCTCGGCGGCTGCGGCGGCGCGCAGGCCAGCGTCATTGGCGGAGGGGGCGAGCGCCAGATTGGGGGCCGGCTCGAACCTGGGCGGGGCCGCCGGCGTGGCCGGACCGGCCTGAGTCGTCGGCAGCGCGGGAGCCGGTTGCGCCGCGGAGGGAGCGTCCAGCGTGCGCAGGCCGGCCGCGAGGGCGCTGCCGGCGGCGGGCGCGGCGGCTCCTCTCAGCCCCGAGGCGGATTGGGGGGTGAGGTCGACCTCGACGGGGGGCGGGGGCGGGGGTTCGAACTCGGTGTCCCAGATCACCGAGGGGCCGGGGTGGACCGAGGTCAATACGATCAGCCATATGGCGTGGACGGCCAGAGAGGCCGCGACCGCAACGATTTTCAGGCGGCGCCGCCTGTTCAAGGTGGACGATGACGCCAACCGCTTACCCGCAACGGCTCAGCCTCGACGCGAGACCGGGAGTCCAGCCTAACCGGAATAGGACTGGGTGTCTTCGGCTTCCGGAGCGGCAAGGCGCGGCCCGAGCCGGAGAAATGCCGACCGCCCTATGAACGGCCGGCATTCGAGGCTACTCACCTCGGCTGAATTCGTGATCTGGCGCGACGGCGTCCGGCAGGGGGATGACATGGCGATTTCACTCTACGATCTCAGCGTCGCCAGCTATCTGCAGACCCTCGACGCCATGAGCGGCTTCCTGGAGAAGGCCAAGGCCCATTTCCAGGAACAGGGCGTCGACCTGGCGACCATCGTCGACATGAGTCTGTTCCCGGACATGCGCCCCTTTCGCTTCCAGGTGCAGCAGGTGGCGTTCCATTCGGTCAAGGCGCTCGAGGCGGTCGAAGCCGGGATCATCAAGGTCGGCCCCCGCGAGCTGCCCCAGCACGACTACGAGGGACTGCAGGCGCTGGTCGTCGACGCGCGGCAGGCTTTGCGCAAGTTGACGCCCGAGGCGGTGAACGCCCACGAAGGGGCCGAGATGGTGCTGGAGGCGCGCGGGACCCAGCGGGTGTTCACGGCCGAGGGCTTCGTGATGTCCTTCGCCCTGCCTAACTTCTATTTCCACGCCACTACCGCCTACGACATCCTGCGCGCGGCCGGCGCGCCCGTCGGCAAGCTGGACTTCATGGGAGCCCTGCGCCTGAAGGTGTAGGGCAGGGGAGGTCTTCCCGCGAGGGGGAGACCTGCCGGCCGCGGACGTCGGACCAGGTCCTGGCGTCCAGGCCCCAGCGGGCCGCGACCTGGCGGTCCAGGCCGACGGTCAGGCCCGGAGCCGGGATGGGCGAAGGGGTGAAGCCGAATTTCTGCAAAAGGCCGATCGACGCGTCGTTGTCGATGGCGACGTCGGCGGACACCTCCTGCAGGCCGACCTCGTCGAAGAGGTGGGTCAGGACCGCCGCCACGGCTTCGCCGCCCAATCCCCTGCGCCGCCATCGGGCTGCGGTCACGTAGCTGATCTCCCGCGCGGCGCCGGGCTGGACCGCGAAGTACATGACCGCGCCGACGGTCTGGCGCCTGATCCGGTGGACCATCGCCCAGGCGCCGCCGTCGCGCGGATCGATCCCGTGGGAAGCCTCGACCCAGCGCCGCGCGGCCTCGGACACCTGGCCGGCGCCGGGGTTTTCCCGGGCGAGAAGGTCGAGATCGTCCACGGTCAGGCGCCGCAACACCAACCGGGGGGTCGCGATCGATCGGCGTCTCAAGGCAATTCCCCGACGTACTGAAAGGCCCCAGGGCGTGGCTAGAACCGGTCGATGGCGGGAGATGGACCGGACTTTTTCCGCAAGGTTACGATGTCGCCGGCGTCCGAAGCCGATCTGACATGCGCGGGGGATGCGCTGCGCCGATCTCATCTGTATCGACAGGCCATGGCCTATTTCCGCAACGGCGCGGTCAACCGCGTCAACCTGCACTTCGGCATCCAGGCGCTGGCGCAGGGCAGCGGCGGCCTGTTCACCCTGGTTGTGCTGCTGCGGGCAGGGGTCTCGGTCCCGCAGGCACTCGTGGCCCAGGCGGTGATCCTGGCCTTTCGGTTCGTGTTCCGGCCGGTCGTCCTGCCGCTAGCCAAGCGATGGGGGCTGCGGCCGCTGGTGATCGCCGGCGCCCTGGGTGTCGCCTGCCAGTACCCCCTCGTCCCCCTGGTCCACGGGGCGGACCGCGCCTTTCTGGCCTTCTGTATCGTCGCCTCGATCGCCAACGCCTTCTACTGGGCTTCCTACCACGCCTACTTCGCCGCTGTCGGAGACGCCGAGCACAGGGGCCGCCAGATCGGCGTGCGCGAGGCGGTCGCCGCCGTGGTCGGGATCATCGCGCCCCTGGTCGGGGCCTGGTTGCTGCTGGCCATCGGCCCTGGCTGGACCTTCGTCGCCGTGGGCCTGGTCCAGGCGCTGGCGGCCGCGCCCCTGCTGGGGGCGCCGGACGTGCCGATCCGGCAGATCGCGCCGGGGGCGTTCCACGCCGCCCGGCTCGGGGTGGCGATGTTCGCCACCGACGGCTGGTTCGTCGTCTGTTACAGCGTGGTCTGGCAGATCGCCCTGTTCGGGGCCCTGGGACGCAGCTTCGCGGCCTATGGCGGGGCCATGGCCCTGGCCGCGGCGGCGGGGGCTGTGGGCGGCCTGCTGCTCGGCCGCCATATCGACATGGGTCACGGCCGACGCGCCGCCTGGCTGGCCTATGGAATCGCTTCGGCCGTCGTGCTGTTGCGGGCGGCGAGCCTGGGTTCGCCCTGGCTGGCGGTCGTGGCCAATGTGCCCGGCGCCCTGGTGGCGGCGCTTTTGACCGCGGCGCTGATGGCCCCGGTCTACAACCTGGCCAAGGCCGCGCCCTGTCCTCTGCGTTTCCACGTCGCCCTGGACGGGGGCTGGGACATCGGCGGCTTGTTCGCCTGCCTGACGGCGGCGGCCGTCGTCGCGGCGGGCGGCGGGCTGGCCATTCCCCTGCTCCTGGCCCTGCCGGGGGCCTTCGTCGCGGTGGCCCTCTTGAGGCGGTATTATTCGAACGACGTCCCGGGCGGGATCAGGCCACCCGCCCCACCCGCGTCGCGTTGATCTCGCGGATCGTCGGCGTGCCCATCTGCTGCATGGTCATCCGGAATTCGGCGCGCAGGATCTCGAGCACGCGTTCGACGCCGTCCTGGCCGAAGGCGCCCAGGCCCCAGATGTAGGGCCGTCCGATGCCCACCCCCCGCGCGCCCAGCGCCAGGGCCTTGTAGATGTCCGCGCCGTGGCGCACCCCGCCGTCGACGAAGACGGGAACCCGGCCCTTCACCGCCTGCACCACCTCGGGCAGGCACTCGATGGTGGGGCGCAAGGTCTCGATCGAGCGTCCGCCGTGGTTGGAGACGATGATCCCGTCCGCCCCGTGCTGGACCGCGAACCCGGCGTCTTCGGCGCTGTCGATGCCCTTTATCAGCACCTTCATCCTGGTCAGCTTCTTCAGCTGTTCGAGGGTCGCCCAGGTGGCGAAGTTCGGGCTGCCCGCCGTGCCCGAGAGTCCGTCGGCCATCGGATGGTGCATGGCGACGCCCGGCCCGCCAGTGTGGCACGCGACACAGTTGCGGGTGTCCATCCGCGCGAAGCGGGTCGCGGTGGGGGTATTGCGCCCGGCGAGCAGGTCCACGGTCCAGACCAGGGCCGGGGCGCCCGCGTCCTCGATGCGCTTCACCAGCTTGACGGTGTCGGCCCACACCACCGGCATGTAGAGCTGTTGCCACGGGGGGGCGCCGAGCGTTTTGGCGACATCCTCCACCGAGTAGGTGGTGGCGTTCGACAGGATCATGGCGTGGCGCCGGGCCTTGGCGGCGCGGGCCGTGGCCAGTTCGCCCTCGGCGTGATAGGCGCGCTGCCCCCCCACCGGACAGAGGAACAGCGGCGTTTCCCACTTGGCGCCGTAGACCTCGGTCGACAGGTCCGGCTTGGAGACGTCGACCAGGCGGCGCGGCTTGAGGCTCACATGCCGGTAGCCCTCGACATTGGCCCTCAGCGTCAGGTCGTCGTCGACTCCGGTGGCCATATAGCCCCAGTGGGCGGGGGGAACGATGCGCTTGGCGGGCTCCTCGAAGTCCATCACCTGCAGCGCGTCCTTGGCGCTGGCGAGCACCGTCGGGTCGCGGGTGGCGGCGACCTGCTGGGCGAGGGCTCGGGCGGCGGGGGTCAACGCCACGCTGGCGGCCAGGAAGCGAAAGAATTGGCGACGGCTCTCGATCACGCCCACGTATCGTCTCCCCATGATTCAGAGGCGTCGAAGCGCCGCCGTTATGGGGCCGTAACAGAAACCGAACCGGAGCGGCAGGCAAGGGGACCCCGTCTCAAACCGCAGCGGCCAAGAGGCTCGACGCCGCTTCGCTTGACCCCTCCCGCCATCCCGCGTATGAGCCGCCCCAGTTGAAAGCTGATGCGTATGGGCTTGACGCCCGCCGGAACGCCCAAAGCGCGCGTCCCGGCCTGTCGTGTTTTTCAGCGCAGATAAAACCAACCGGGCCGAAAGGCGCGGAAGAAGGCAAACGAGGGCGTTCGGCCGAAAGGCGCAGTCCTCCACACAAGGATACCTAAGTGCCTACGGTCAACCAGCTCATCCGCAAGCCGCGTCAGCCCAAGCCGACCCGGAACAAGGTGCCCGCGCTGAAGGGCTCGCCCCAGCGCCGCGGCGTTTGCACCCGCGTCTACACCACCACCCCGAAGAAGCCGAACTCGGCTCTGCGTAAGGTCGCCAAGGTGCGCCTGACCTCGGGTATCGAGGCGGTGTGCTATATCCCCGGCGAAGGCCACAACCTGCAGGAGCACTCCGTGGTGCTGATCCGCGGCGGCCGGGTGAAGGACCTTCCCGGCGTGCGCTACCACATCCTGCGCGGCGTGCTCGACACCCAGGGCGTCAAGAACCGCAAGCAGCGCCGTTCGCACTACGGCGCCAAGCGCCCGAAATAAGGATCAGATAGATGTCCCGCCGTCGCCGCGCAGAGAAGCGCGAAGTTCTGCCGGATCCCAAGTTCGGGGATCTCGTCGTCACCAAGTTCATGAACTACATCATGTACGAGGGCAAAAAGGCCGTCGCCGAAAACATCATCTACGGCGCCTTCGATATCGTCGGCGCCAAGCGCCGCGACATGGACCCGATCGCGGTGTTCCATACCGCCCTCGACAACGTCGCCCCCTCGATCGAGGTCCGCTCCCGCCGGGTCGGCGGCGCGACCTATCAGGTTCCGGTGGAAGTGCGTCCCGAACGCCGTCGCGCCCTGGCCATCCGCTGGCTGGTCAACGCCGCGCGCAACCGCGGCGAGAACACCATGACCGAAAAGCTGGCGGGCGAGCTGCTCGACGCGTCCAACAACCGCGGCACGGCGGTGAAGAAGCGCGAAGACACCCACAAAATGGCCGAAGCCAACCGGGCCTTCTCGCACTACCGCTGGTAAGCCACTACATAGCGAGCTTCCAGGCGCGGGCGGTTTGAGTTAAACCGCCCGCGCCTCCTTATCCGACATCCCCCCGCGCGCCAGTTCGAGGCGCGGCCCGACCGCAGAGCCCTTTCCAATGTCCCGCCAACACGCCATCGAAGACTACCGCAACTTCGGGATCATGGCGCACATCGACGCCGGCAAGACCACGACCACCGAGCGGATCCTGTACTACACCGGCAAGAGCCATAAGATCGGCGAAGTCCACGACGGCGCTGCGACCATGGACTGGATGGAGCAGGAGCAGGAGCGGGGGATCACCATCACCTCCGCCGCCACCACCGCGTTCTGGAACGGCAAGCGCCTCAACATTATCGACACCCCCGGCCACGTGGACTTCACCATCGAGGTGGAGCGGTCCTTGCGCGTCCTCGACGGCGCCGTGGCGGTGCTCGACGGCAACCAGGGCGTCGAGCCCCAGACCGAAACCGTCTGGCGCCAGGCCGACCGCTACGACGTCCCGCGCATCGTGTTCGTCAACAAGATGGACAAGATCGGCGCCGACTTCGAGATGTGCCTGCGCACCATCCGCGAGCGCCTCGGCGTCAAGGCGGTGCCGATCCAGCTGCCGATCGGTTCGGAATCGTCGCTGAAGGGCTTGGTGGACCTGGTCCGCATGAAGGCGGTGATCTGGGAGAACGACGGCCTGGGCGCCAACTACCACGACGAAGAGATCCCCGCCGACATGCTGGAGGCGTGCAAGACCGCGCGCAACTACATGGTCGAGAACGCGGTCGAGCTCGACGACGAGGCGATGGAAGCCTACCTCGGCGGCGAAGAGCCCTCGGAAGCGGTGTTGAAGAAGTGCCTGCGCAAGGCGGTGCTGACCGGCGCCTTCTATCCGATCCTGTGCGGCTCGGCCTTCAAGAACAAGGGCGTCCAGCCCCTGCTCGACGCCGTGGTCGACTACCTGCCCTCGCCGGTGGACATTCCGCCGACCCCGGGCATCGACTACAAGACCGAGGAGCCGATCGTGCGCCGGGCCTCGGACGACGAACCCCTGTCGGTCCTGGCCTTCAAGATCATGGACGACCCCTTCGTCGGTTCGCTGACCTTCTGTCGCATCTACTCGGGCAAGCTCGAGACCGGCATGGGCCTCCTGAACTCGACTCGCGACAAGCGCGAGCGGGTCGGCCGCATGCTGCTGATGCACTCGAACAACCGCGAGGACATCAAGGAGGCCTACGCCGGCGACATCGTCGCCCTGGCCGGCCTCAAGGACACCCGCACCGGCGACACCCTGTGCGACCCGCTGAAGAGCCCGGTGATCCTGGAGAAGATGAACTTCCCGGCTCCCGTGATCGAGATCGCCATCGAGCCCAAGTCGAAGGCCGACCAGGAGAAGCTGGGCGTCGCCCTGGCCAAGATGGTGGCCGAGGACCCGTCCTTCACCGTCCATACCGACCAGGAGTCGGGCCAGACGATCATGAAGGGCATGGGCGAGCTGCACCTCGACATCAAGGTCGACATCCTCAAGCGCACCTACAAGGTCGACGCCAACATCGGCGCGCCGCAGGTGGCCTACCGTGAAAGCCTCGGCAAGAAGGCCGACATCGACTACACCCACAAGAAGCAGACCGGCGGCACGGGCCAGTTCGCCCGCATCAAGGTCATCTTCGAGCCGGGCGAGCCGGGGTCCGGCTTCGTGTTCGAGAACACCGTGGTCGGCGGCAACGTCCCCAAGGAGTTCATCCCCGGCGTCCAGAAGGGCCTCGAAGCGGCCAAGGAAAACGGCCTCCTGGCCGGCTTCCCCCTGATCGACTTCAAGGCGACGCTCTACGACGGCGGCTACCACGACGTGGACTCCAGCGTGCTGGCGTTCGAGATCGCGGCGCGGGCGGCCTTCCGCGAGCTTCGCGAAAAGGGCGCGCCCAAGTTGCTCGAGCCGATCATGAAGGTCGAAGTGCTGACCCCGGACGAGTACATGGGCGACGTGATCGGCGACCTGAACAGCCGCCGGGGCCAGATCCAGGGCACCGAGACCCGGGGCAACGCCCAGGTGGTGACGGCTTTCGTTCCTTTGGCGAACATGTTCGGCTACGTCAGCCAGCTGCGTTCATTCAGCCAGGGACGCGCCCAGTTCACCATGCAATACGACCACTACGAGGTTGTGCCGAAGGCGCAGGCCGACGAAGTGATCAAGAAGTACGCCTAACCCAACCCTAGACAGAGGACAGGCCCGGACAGGGCTGGAGCTTGAAATGGCCAAGGAAAAGTTCAACCGCAACAAGCCGCACTGCAACATCGGCACGATTGGTCACGTGGACCATGGCAAGACGACGCTGACGGCGGCGATCACGATGACGCTGGCGAAGGCGGGGGGTGCGA
>Ga0310811_10000725_pt1 | contig 42285 bp, 43 predicted proteins | sample YCmetagenome_FD_207642 | JGI IMG/M metagenome (GOLD analysis project Ga0310811, IMG submission 207642) | Soil microbial communities from experimental microcosm in Duke University, North Carolina, United States - YC | ecosystem: Engineered > Artificial ecosystem > Soil microcosm > Unclassified ...
TCCGAGTGGTCCGAGTGGTCCGAGTGGTCCGAGTGGTCCGAGTGGTCCGAGTGGTCCGAGTGGTCCGAGTGGTCCGAGTGGTCCGAGTGGTCCGAGTGGTCCGAGTGGTCCGAGTGGTCCGAGTGGTCCGAGTGGTTCCAGCGGCTCGTCGAGCGGTTGCGTCTGCAGTAGTGCGCATGCCGGCTTCGGCGGGCGAGCCGCAGGCGCGTCCAACAATGGCGGCTTCGGTCGAGGCTCCTCAGGCGGCTTCGGCGGCGGCTTCGGCGGCGGCTTCGGCAAAGGCGGCGCATCGAGCGGCTCCAGCGGCGGTTACGGAAGCGGCCACGGCGGCGGTCACGGAGGCGGCGGCGGACGTTAGCAGCCGTCTCGCGAGGTGGAACGTCGGACCGTTTCGCGACTCCCCGCAACGTCGCCCACCCGCGCTGCCACGGTCACGGGCCGCAGAAACCATTCGGCGTAGCATCTCTCCTACCGGTTCACCACCCGACAGGAGAACAAGAAAATGCAGACCCCCGTGCCTCGTGTTGCGCTGCGTTGCATCGGCGCGTTCGCCGCCCTGCTTGCTGTCGCGGGCGCAGCCCACGCGCAGACTCCTGCCGCGCAAGCGCCGGCCGCCGCCGCGCAGCCGGCGACGCCCGCCGTCGACCCGTCGTTTTCCGCGTGGACGCTCGCGCAGTTGTGCCAGCAGAACGACACCGTCGCGCAAGGTCAATGCGTCGGCGCCGTGCGCGGCATCATTCACGGCTATCAGTACGGCGTGCTGTTCCTCGCGCAGCAAACCACGCCTGCCGCCGGCGAGATGCAGCGCATTTCGCTGTGTCTGCAGGACGTGCCCGTATCGACGATCGTTCAGGAGTTCGTCACCGATGCGGGCCAGGTCAGCCCCGACGCGCTCAAGCAAACGCCCGCCGAAGTCGCGCTGCTCGGCTCCGTGCATCTGCACCACGCGTGCACGTAACCCACGCACTACCCGCGCACTACCCACGCAACACCCGCGCACGCGGCCGGATGAACCGCCGTCGCGCGCCTACAGCATCTCCAGCGAACGCTTGCCGCGCGGCGGCTTGAAAGCCGCATCGATCGCCGCGTAGTCGGCCTCGGTCAGCGCCAGGTCGAGCGCGGCGCGGTTGTCCCGCACATGCTCGATGCGCGCGGCCTTCGGAATCGCGAACACGCCCGGCTGCCGCAGCACCCACGCGAGCGCGACCCGATACGCGGACACGCCGTACGCCGCAGCGATGTCGTCGAGCACCGAGCGCTTCGGCAGGCGCGCGTGATCGATCGGGCTGTAGGCCATCACCGGCATCCGGTGCGCGGCGCTCCATGGCAGCAAGTCGAATTCCGGTCCGCGCCGCGCGACGTTGTACAGAATCTGGTTGGCCGCGCATCGATCGCCGCCCGGCGTCGCGAACAGTTCTTCCATGTCGTCGGTGTCGAAGTTGCTCACGCCCCAGTGACGGATCTTGCCCGCGCGGCGCAGCGCCTCGAACTCTTCCACCGTCTCCTCGAGCGGCACGCCGCCGCGCCAGTGCAGCAGATACAGATCGAGCCGGTCGGTGCCGAGGCGCTTCAGGCTCGCGTCGCACGAGCGCTGCATCGCGCGCCGGCTCGCGTTGTGCGGATACACCTTGCTCACGAGAAACAGGTCGTCGCGCAAGCCGCGCAGCGCTTCGCCGACGAGCGTTTCGGTCGCGCCGTCGCCGTACATCTCGGCGGTGTCGACGAGCGTCATCCCGAGCGCGATCCCTTCGCGCAGCGCGGCGATTTCGTCGGCGCGACGCGCGGGGCGCTCGCCCATCTCCCAGGTCCCGAGGCCGAGTTTCGGAATGCGCTCGCCGTCGGGCAGCGCGACGGTCGCGAGGTCGGTCGTCATGGCTTCTCCTTCGTGGTTCGGTGAATGGTTACGAGAGTGCGAGCGGACGGCCAGTTTAGCGTCTACGGCAGACAGACGAGCACTCGCGCCCGGGCGTCGGGATAAAATTGCCGTTCGCCTTTCGAGCCGCCCCGCCATGAATGCTCCCACGGAAGACCGCTGGCACGACCTGCGCCCGGACCCGGACAACGACACACCGCTCTACCTGCAACTCGCGCGCAAGTTGAGCCAGGCCATTCACGAGAGCCGCTGGCAGGCCGGCGAAGCATTGCCGTCCGAGCGCGTGCTCGCCGACGCGCTCGGCGTCTCGCGGATCACCGCGCGCAAGGCGATCGCGCTGCTCGTCGAACAGGGGCTGATTCGCCGGACCCAGGGCGCGGGCAGCTTCATCACGCCGCGTTACGAAGACCCGCTGTCGCGGCTCACGAGCTTCAGCGAGATGCTGCGTCAGCGCGGCTTCAAGCCGGGTTCGCAGTGGCTCGCGCGCGAGATCCAGCCGGCGAACCGCGACGAGGTGATCCAGCTCGGGCTGTCGCCGGCGGCGGCGGTCACGCGCCTGAGGCGGCTGCGTCTCGCGGACGGCATCGTGATGGCCGTCGAAAATTCGACGTTTCCCGCGGCGCTGATTCCCGATCCGTATGCGATCGGCGATTCGCTGTACAGCTTTCTCGAACAGCGCGGCCTCGCGATCGTGCGCGCGCTGCAGCACTTTCGCGCGGTCAACGCGAGCGCGGAGATCGCGCGGCAGATGGGCATCGCGCCGAACGACGCGCTGCTGTTGATCACGCGCGTCGGCTACACGGGGGACCAGCGCGCGATCGAACTCACCGACACGTACTGCCGCAACGATTACTACGATTTCGTCGCGGAGCTGCGCAAGTAGCCCGTTCCATCGGGTAGCGCGGGCGGCGTCAGTCGTCCCAGCGCGCCGCGTGCGTGCCGACCGGCACCGGCGGGCGCGCATGGAACGCCGGCGTCGCGTCGAGCCGCTCGGCCGGACCGATCGCCCGCACCACGCCGAACGGCGAATCCGTCTCTTCGATCCAGTCGGCCACGTCGGCCGCGGTCATGTCGGGCGTGCGCAAGCCGTCGTCGATCTGCCCCATCGTCTGCAGCCAGCGACCCGTCTGCGCGAGCGACAGACGCACGTGCCAGCTGCCGCCCTCCGTTGCGCGGCGCGCGAGCGCGACCATCGCGCCGAACGCGGCCAGGTAGCCGGTGCCGTGATCGAGCGCCTGACACGGCAGATGCCGCGGCGCATCGAACGGCCGTCCGTCGCGCGCGCTCGACGCCGCGCGGCTCTCGTTCCACACGATCCCGCTCGCCGACTGCACGAGGCTGTCGAACCCGCGCCGCGCCGCCCACGGCCCGCGATGCCCGTACGCGCACACCGACACGCAGACGATCCCCGGCTTCATCCGCGCGAGTGCTTCCGGCGCGAAACCACGCGCGGCGAGCGCGCCCGGCCGGTAGCCCTGCACGAACACGTCGGCGCCGCGCACGAGCGCGCGCAGTTGCTCGCACGCGGCGGCGTCGCGCAGGTCGAGCGTCGCCGAACGCTTGCCGCGTCCGTTGTCGATCACGAGCGGCGCGATGTTCGGCAGATGCGGGCCGTTGATCAGCAGCACGTCCGCGCCGTGATGCGCGAGCGTGCGCCCGGCGACCGGCCCCGCGATGATGCGCGTGAGATCGAGCACGCGCACGCCCGACAGCGGCCGCGCGGCGTCGCCGGCGGCGATCGGCTGCGGCGGCGCATCGCCGATGCGCTCGATGTCGAACAGCGGCAGGTCCGCGACCGCTCGCGCCTGCGGGCTCGCCGCCCACTCGCGCGGCGAGCGCACGAGCGCCGCGCACATACCGGCGGACGCGAGCGCGTCGTCGAGCGCCGCGCCGTCCCACTCGCGGATCGCGGCGGCGACCGAGTCGCGGTCGTCTGCACAGCCGAGCACGTCGACGATCCCTTTCAGGTGATGCGCGAAGTTCGCGTGCAGCTGGATAAAGCGGTCGTCGCGCGTCGCGTAAAAACCGGTCACCGGATGACGAAGTTCGGGCGGCGCGCCATCGCCCACACGCAGATACCGCTCGCTGCGAAACGCGGCGAGCGCGCGACGCACGTCGATCCCGACGCGCTGAGCACGCCCGGTGCGCAAGCGAAAACATTCGGCCGCCGCGAGCCCCGCCGCGCCGATCGTCGCGGCCGCGAGCGCACCGACGCGATAGACGGAAGGCAGCGCCGGATCGTCGCCTTCGATGTGCAGTTGTTCGAGCGCGGCCGGATCGCATCCGGCCAGCATCCACAGGTGGTCGACAGCATCGCGAGGCGTCATGGTCGGCGTGGCGTTCGGTGAGTGACGGAGCTTCGAGTCTAGAAGCCGCGCTTGCCATTATCAATATTGATTACGATAATCAATGTCGATTCGACCATCCGCGTTTCATGCGCGTGCCTTCCATGTCCACCTATATGACGGCGGCAGAAGCCGCAGAAACGCTCGGCATCAGCCGGGCGACGCTCTACGCGTACGTGAGCCGCGGGCTGCTGCGCTCGGCGCCCGGCGTCGACTCGCGGGAGAACCGCTATCCGGCCGCCGACGTGCGCCGGCTCGCGCGCCGCAAGGCCGACGGCCGGCGCGCGGGCAAGGTCGCGCAGAAGGTGCTCGACTGGGGCGTGCCGGTGCTCGAATCGTCGATCACGCTGATCGCGGACGGGCGGCTCTTCTATCGCGGCCACGATGCGGTCGATCTCGCGCGCGACGCGACGCTCGAAGACGTCGCCGCGCTGCTGTGGGAATGCACGCCGCGCCGGATCGCCGACGCGCCGGCCGCGCCGATCGCGTCCGCGCAATGGTCCGCGTGGCTCAAGCTGTGGGGCGCGCACACGCCGCTCGAACGGTCGCTGGTGCTGCTGCCGGCCGCGGCCGCGCAGATGCCGCGCCTGTGGGCGCAGGGCCGCGACGCGCAGATCGACACCGGCGCCGTGCTGATGCGGCTCCTCGCGGCCGCGCTGATGTCGGCCGCGCCGTCGAACGAGCCGCTGCACCGGCAGTTCGCGCACGCCTGGGGGCTGCGCGGCCGCGCGGCGACCGACGTGCTGCGCGCGGCGCTCGTGCTGTGCGCGGATCACGAGCTGAACGCGTCGACGTTCGCCGTGCGCTGCATCACGTCGACCGGCATGCATCTGTTCGGCGCGGCGGCGGGCGGACTCGCGGCGCTCGGCGGCCCGCGCCACGGCGGTGAGACCATGCGCGTCGCCACGCTCTTCGACGACGCCGCGCGCGCACCGGACCTGCATCGCTTCCTCGCGGAACGCCTCGCGCCCGACGAGCGCGGCGCGTCCGACAGCATCGCGCCGCTGCCCGGCTTCGGGCATCCGCTGTATCCGGAAGGCGATCCGCGCGCGCGGCTGCTGCTCGACTTGCTGCGCGCGATCGGCACGGCGCGTGCTCAGATGCCGGCAGTCGACGCGCTGGCGCAGGCCGTCGCCGAGACGACCGGCGCGCGCCCCACCGTCGACTTCGCGCTGGCGGCGCTCGAGCGCGTGCTGAACCTGCCGCGCGGCGCGGCGTTCGCGCTGTTCGCGGCGGCGCGCGTGACCGGCTGGATCGCGCACGCGTTCGAACAGAGTGCCGACGGTCGCCTGATCCGGCCGCGCGCCCGCTACGTCGGCGACTTCGAGCCGGCGAGCGCCGGCGCGCGCTGAATCGCCCGTGAAGTCCATTGCGGCCGGCGGACCACCCAGCCGGCTGCGCACCCGAAACTTTTCCCATAATGGCCGCTGCCCGTAATCCGGCCCGCGCGCCCAACGAAACCATGTCCGTTTCCACGCCGCCCACTCCGACCCGCACGACGCCTTCTTCCCGCTCGCTCACCGTGATGCTGTGGCTCGTCGCGACGGGCTTCTTCATGCAGACGCTCGACTCGACGATCGTCAACACCGCGCTGCCCGCGATGGCCGCGAGCCTCGGCGAGCGTCCGTTGCGCATGCAGTCGGTCGTGATCGCGTACTCGCTGACGATGGCCGTGATGATTCCGGTCTCCGGCTGGCTCGCGGACAAGGCCGGCACGAAGCGCGTGTTTCTCGCCGCGATCCTCGTGTTCGCGGTCGGGTCGCTGCTGTGCGCGAATGCGCATACGCTCACGCAGCTCGTGTGGTTTCGCATCGTGCAAGGCGTCGGGGGCGCGATGCTGCTGCCGGTCGGCCGGCTCGCGGTGCTGCGCACGTTCCCGGCCGAACGCTATCTGCCCGCGCTCGCGTTCGTCGCGATTCCGGGGCTCATCGGTCCGCTGATCGGGCCGACGCTCGGCGGCTGGCTCGTGCAGATCGCGTCGTGGCACTGGATCTTCCTGATCAACGTGCCGGTCGGCGTCGTCGGCTGCATCGCGACCGCGATCTACATGCTCGACAGCCGCAACCCCGACACGCCGCAGTTCGATCTGCCCGGCTATCTGCTGCTCGTGGTCGGGATGCTGACGATCACGTTCGCGCTCGACGGCCGCACCGAACTCGGCATCCAGCACGCGGCGGTGCTCGTGCTGCTGATCGTGAGCCTCGCGGCGTTCGTCGCGTACGGGCTGCACGCGGTGCGCACGCCGAATCCGATCTTCTCGCTCGAACTCTTTCGCATCCACACGTTCAGCGTCGGGCTGCTCGGCAATCTGTTCGCGCGGATCGGCAGCGGCGCGATGCCTTATCTGATTCCGCTGTTGCTGCAGGTCGCGCTCGGCCACACGCCGTTCGAGGCCGGCCTGATGATGCTGCCGACCGCCGCGGCCGGCATGGGCACGAAGCGTCTCGTGACGACGCTGATCCTGCGCGTCGGCTACCGCCGCGTGCTGGTGACGAACACGGTGCTGGTCGGTCTCGCGATGGCGAGCTTCGCGCTGTCGACGACCGCCGAGCCGCTGTGGCTGCGCATCGTGCAACTCGCGATCTTCGGCGGCGTGAACTCGATGCAGTTCACCGCGATGAACACGCTGACGCTGAAGGACCTCGGCACCGGCGGCGCGAGCAGCGGCAACAGCCTGTTCTCGCTCGTGCAGATGCTGTCGATGAGCCTCGGCGTGACGGTCGCGGGCGCGCTGCTCGCCGCATTCTCCGGGCTCATCCACCACGAGCCCGCGCCGTCGGTCGACGTGATTCCGGCGTTCCACGCGACGTTCCTGTGCGTCGGCATCATCACCGCGGCTTCGTCGTGGATCTTCGCGCAGCTGTCGCCCGAAGTGCGGCGGCCGGCGAACAAAACCGATCCGTCGGAGCGGACGTGATCCCCACGTCGCCCAGGCGGCCGACGCCCGGCGCGACCGCTGCCGCGTAGTCGACCGTCCCAATCGCCGGGCATCGTGCACCGCCGAAGTGCGACCGATGCCACGATAAGAGCGGCGCGACGCGCATCGGCGGGAGCCGCGGCCGACGCGGCCGCTGCCGCCCGCCGCGCGCCGCGACGCGCGAGTCCAGACCCGACGGAGCGCGCGCTGTCTGTTATCGGCACGTGCATACTTCTTGCTGTCCTATCCTGTAAACTTGTCGCACCCGCGTGCCAGGTCCCTCGCCGCGTCATCCAACGACATAGACGAAGCATGATCGATCTCGATCCCCCAGGCTTTCAGGCCCGGCCGGTCGCCGGCGAACAGGGCGCACGACGCACCGTGCTGTACGGCGGCTATACCGTCTTCAGCGTGTTTCAGCCGGTGTTCTCGGTCGCGCACCGGCGCGCGATCGGCTACCACGCGTCGCTTCGCGCGCACGACGAAGAAGGCCAGCATGTGCCGTCGCAGGAAGTGTTCACGCAGGCCGCGCGACGCGGCGATCTGCTCGAACTCGGACGGCTCGCCGAATCGCTGCATCTCGGCAACTTCAACGCGTTCGACTGCCACGACGAATGGCTCTTCCTGAGCCTGCACCCCGCCGCGCTGATGGACACGAGCTACGGCGACGCGCTGCTCGCCGGCCTGAAGGCGCTCGGTCTGCCGCCGCAGCGCGTGGTGCTCGAAGTGTCCGAGCAGGCGGGCGGCGAAAACACGCGCTTCGCCGAAATCATCGACGGACTGCGCAAGTCCGGCTTCCTGATCGCGCTCGACGGCTTCGGCGCGAAGCATTCGAACATCGACCGCGTGTGGCATCTGCGGCCCGACATCGTGTCGATCGATCGCAGTCTCCTCGCGCAGGCGGTCCGTCATCCGCATATCGAGCGGGTGCTGCCGGGGCTCGTGTCGATGCTGCACGAGTCCGGTCAACTCGTGCTGATGGGCGGCCTCGCGACCGAGCGCGACGCGCTGATCGCACTCGAATCGAATGCCGACTTCGTGCAGGGCACCTACTTCGCGCGGCCCGATGTCGAGCCGGTCAAGCACCAGGTCGCCGCGCATCTGATGGAGAGCCTGTCCGCGCGCGAACGCGAGCGCGTCGCGAAGCGCGAACGCGACCAGGCCGAGCGGCTCGCGCCTTACGTGAGCGCGCTCGAAGCGGCGAGCGCCGAACTCGCGTCGGGCACCGCGATGGCGGACGCGACGCTGCCGCTGCTCGGGCTCGACCAGACCGCGCGCTGCTTCTTGCTCGACTGCTCCGGACGCCAGATCGGCGACAACGTGCTGCCCGACGGACGCACGACGCAACGCGCGAAGCGCTTTCGGCCTCTGCTGCATTCGGAGGGCGCGAGCTGGGAGCGCCGGCCGTATTTCATCGAGGCGATGCGCGCGCCCGGTCGCGTGCACGTGACGCCGCCGTATCTGTCGATCAACGAAGCGCACCTGTGCGTGACCGCGTCGATCGCCGTGCAGGGCACGCACGGGCTGCAGGTGCTGTGCGTCGACATCAACTGGGACGTGGCCGCGAAGCAGCGCAGCTGATTTCGCGCGGACGGTCCACGTTGCGCGTGCAGTCGCGATTGCATTGCGACGAACGGATCGACGCGCCCCGCCGACCCCTCGTACGCCCCGCGCAAACAAAAAAGCCCTCGACAGACGTCGAGGGCTTTTTGCATGACTGGGCCGCGTTTAAGCGAAGTTCTTCGCAGCGAAGTCCCAGCTCACGATGTTCCAGAACGCTTCGACGAACTTCGGACGCGCGTTGCGGTAATCGATGTAGTAAGCGTGTTCCCACACGTCGATCGTCAGGAGCGGCTTCGCGTCGGTGGTGAGCGGCGTGGCGGCGTTGCTGGTCGACACGATGTCGAGCGAGCCGTCCGCCTTCTTCACGAGCCACGTCCAGCCCGAACCGAAGTTGCCGACAGCGGCCTTCGAGAACGCTTCCTTGAACGCGTCATACGAACCCCACTTCGCGTTGATCGCGTCGCCGAGCGCGCCCGACGGAGCACCGCCGCCTTGCGGCGACAGGCCGTTCCAGAAGAACGTGTGATTCCACACCTGGGCTGCGTTGTTGAACACGCCGCCCGACGACTTCTTGATGATCTCTTCGAGCGACAGATTTTCGAACTCGGTGCCCGGGATCAGATTGTTCAGATTCGTGACATACGCCTGATGGTGCTTGCCGTAGTGGAACTCAAGCGTCTCTTCCGACATGTGCGGAGCAAGCGCGTTCTTCGCGAACGGCAGCGGCGGGAGCGTAAATGACATGATGCGGTTCCTTCTGTCGTGTTATGGGGAGTCAGCGTAACAACCGGCATGGAGCACTGGATTGTAGGCGACTTGGAATAACCCCGCAAACCAACGGCCATTAGCCAAAACACTGGCCGTGCGGGCTCGCGGCGTCGGTCGGCCGGCACGCGCCGTCCCCGGTGGATGGACCCTTCTCGCCGCATTGGCGAGTGTGCTGCTGGAGCGTCGGCGAGAAGGCACGACCGAAGCGTCGCACGATGCGTCGCACGGGTCGCGGAAAGAGAAGTGGAGCAAGCGACGCGCCCGCCGTGCATCGCGCGATCGTGCTGCGTGCGGGCGTCGTGCAACGCGGGATGAAACTCCGCCTGCAAGCTCGCAGGCAGATCGTCAGAATCCATCGGACAAACGCGGTTGCACGTCGGCGAGCGAAACATCGGCGCTGCCCTGCGCGAGATGCACGGTCAGACGACGTCCCGGCTTCAGCGTCGACGGCGAGCGCACCGCCGCGCCGGTCTCCACGTCGAGCAGCGCCGCGTAGCCGCGCTCGAACGTCCGCTGCGGACTCAGCACGTCGAGCCGCGCCGCCAGCTCCGACACGCGCGCGCGCTGACGTTCGTGCCGCCGCGCGAACGCGTCGTCGAGCCGGCGCGCGAGCGTGTCGACGCGCGTGCGCTGCCACGTCGGATCGGGACGCGCGCGCTGCCAGCGCATCTGCAGCACGTCGAAGCGCGCACGCGCGTCGGCGGCCGCGCGCGCGCCGGCGGACGCGAGCCGCAATTGCAGCTGACGCAGATGCGTGCGCTGCTGCGCGAGCCGCTCGACGGGCGACACGAGGCGCCGCGCGAGCCAGTCGAGCTGCTGCGCGCGGCGCTCGATCAGCCGCCCGAAACTCCGCGCGAGCGTCGCATGACGCTGGTCGAGATCGCGCAGCAGCAGCACGCGCTGCGGACTCACGAGTTCGGCGGCGCCGGTCGGCGTCGGCGCGCGCAGGTCCGCGGCGAAGTCGGCAATCGTGAAGTCGGTTTCGTGACCGACGCCGCTGACGACCGGAATCGCGCTCGCCGCAATCGCGCGCGCGAGCCCTTCGTCGTTGAACGACCACAGATCCTCGATCGAGCCGCCGCCGCGGCACAGCACCAGCACGTCGACTTCGGCGCGCGCGTTCGCGGTCGCGATCATCGCGGCGAGCTTGTCGGCGGCGCCCGCGCCCTGCACCGGCGCCGGGTAGACGATCACCGGCACGTGCGGCGCGCGGCGGCACAGCGTCGTCAGCACGTCGCGCAACGCGGCGGCCTGCATCGACGTGACGACGCCGATCGCGCGCGGATGCGCGGGCAGCCCGCGCTTTTTCGCCGGGTCGAACAGCCCTTCCGCTTCGAGCTGCGCCTTCAGGCGCAGGAACGCTTCGTACAGCCGGCCCTGGCCCGTGCGGCGCACCGCCTCGACGTTCAGTTGCAGCTCGCCGCGCGGCTCGTACATCGTGACGAGCGCGCGCACTTCGATGCGGTCGCCTTCGCGCGGCAGGAACTCTGCATATTGCGCGCGGCCGCGAAACATCACGCAGCGGATCTGCGCCTGCGCGTCCTTGATCGAGAAGTACCAGTGGCCGCTCGCGGCGCGCGTGAAATTCGACACTTCGCCGGACACCCAGGCAAGCGGAAACGAGCGTTCGAGCATCGCGCCGATCGCGCGGTTCAACGCGGACACGGGCACGACGACGTCGCCGCCGGAAGAACCGGACGCGAAAGGCGAAGGAGAAAAACGATCGGAATTCATCGGCAGGGTGCGTGGAAACGGGGCGCACAGACGATAGACCGATTGGCCGGCCGACGTCCAGCGCGGACCGTGGGAATTGTCCGCGAAGCGTCTGCAAACCGTCCAGGTGTCCACATCGTGCGCAAACGTTGTCGTTGACTTTTTCCTACATTCAGATCGCTGCCATTCTTACATCAAGTCGTTGATTTTTTGGGGATTTAACGTTTATCAAAAATGTCCTTTTCCGATGGGAGGCCGATGTGCCGGCGCTTTCGGGGTGTGGGGCGACCGCTTCTCCACAAAGTTATCCACAAGGCGCTTCGATTTTGCGGCGCGCGCGGCAAGCCGCGCTGGCCGGACGGACGGCTTGCCGCGCAACCGGCGCGCGCGCTAGAGTGCCGGGTTCCCGTGGCCATTCGAGAGCGCGTCGCCGCGCGCATGTCGGCCACTCCGTTCATCGTCTGGAGAATCCCGATGACAGCCCCATCCGACCGACTGCCCGCCGCGCGCGGCGCCCAACGCCCGTGAGCGGCGCCGTATCGGGCATCGAGGCGCGCCTCACCCAGGAATGGCGGCGGCGCGGCCCCGTCGCCTGGGCGCTGACGCCGCTCGCGGCCATGTTCGGCGCCGTGACCGCACTGCGCCGCGCCGCGTATCGGACCGGCTGGCTGAAGTCCGTGCGCGTGCCGGTGCCGGTCGTCGTCGTCGGCAACGTGACCGTCGGCGGCACCGGCAAGACGCCCACCGTGATCGCGCTGATCGACGCACTGCGCAGCGCCGGCTTCACGCCCGGCGTCGTGTCGCGCGGCTACGGCGCGAAGGTCGCGCGGCCGACGCCGGTGTCGCCGCAGACGCCCGCGCGCGTCTGCGGCGACGAACCGCTCCTGATCGCGCGGCGCACCCGCGTGCCCGTGTGGGTGTCGCCGGATCGCGTCGCGGCCGCGCAGGCGCTCGTCGCCGCGCATCGCGACGTCGACGTGATCGTCAGCGACGACGGCCTGCAGCACTACCGGCTCGCGCGCGACGTCGAACTCGTCGTGTTCGATCACCGGCTCGGCGGCAACGGCTTCCTGCTGCCGGCCGGCCCGCTGCGCGAACCGCTGTCGCGTGTGCGCGATGCCACGCTGATCAACAATCCGTTCGAACGCGCGCTGCCGCCGTGGCCGAACACGTTCGCGCTGCAGGTCGTGCCGGGCGACGCGTGGCATCTGTCGAACCCGACGCTGCGCCGGCCGCTCGCGCAGTTCGCGAACCAGCGCGTCGTGGCGGCGGCCGGCATCGGCGCGCCGGAACGCTTTTTCGCGATGGTGCGCGCGGCGGGCCTCGCGCCGCACACGCTCGCGTTCCCCGATCACCACGCGTTCGACACGAACCCGTTCGCCGACGTCACCGCCGACGCGATCCTGGTCACCGAAAAGGATGCAGTAAAATTGGGCGCCTGGAAAGACGCGCGGATCTGGGTTGTCCCGGTCGACGCCGCGCTCGATCACCGCCTCATCACCCTGGTTGTGGAGAAACTCCGTGGACGCCCGTCTGCTTGAAATCCTGGTCTGCCCGATCTGCAAGGGCCCGCTCAGCTACGATCGCGCCGCGCAGGAGCTGATCTGCAACGCGGACAAGCTCGCCTATCCGATCCGCGACGGCATCCCGGTGATGCTCGTCGACGAAGCGCGTCAGACCGTCGAAGGCACGCCGGTCGATCCGGCCGGTCGCGGCGGCAGCGGCGCCTGAGCCGGCTGTTGGACAGCCGGCTCAGCCAGTCGGGCCGCCTCGCCTGAACCCGCGGACGAGCGCACACGCCTCATCCGCACCTTCTTCGTCCCGCGCGCCGTCTCCGGCGCGTTTTCCTTTTTTGAGCCGATAGCCGCGATGACCGCTCCCGCTCCTTCCTTCATCGCCGTCGTGCCCGCGCGCCTCGCGTCGACACGACTGCCGAACAAACCGCTCGCCGACATCGACGGCAAGCCGATGGTCGTGCGCGTCGCCGAGCGGGCCCGCGCATCGGGCGCCGAGCAGGTGCTGATCGCGTCGGACGCGCAAAGCGTGCTCGACGCCGCGCGCGAGCACGGCTTCGACGCGGTGCTCACGCGCGCCGACCACCCTTCGGGCACCGACCGTCTCGCGGAAGTCGCTACCACGTTCGGCTGGAGCGACGATACGATCGTCGTCAACGTACAGGGCGACGAACCGCTGATCGACCCGGCGCTGGTGTGCGGCGTTGCGTCGCACCTCGCCACGCATCCCGACTGCGCGATCGCGACCGCCGCGCATCCGATTACGTCGCCGGACGAGATCTTCAGCCCGAACGTCGTGAAGGTCGTGCTCGATGCGCGCGACGTGGCGCTGTACTTCTCGCGCGCGCCGATTCCGTGGGCGCGCGACGCATGGCAGCCGCACTGGTCGCCCGCGCATCTCGATCTCGCGCAAATGCCCGCGCCACCGGCTCCGGCGACCGTCTACCGGCATATCGGCCTCTATGCGTACCGCGCGAAATTTCTGCGCGGCTACCCCGCGCTTGCGCAGTCGCCTATCGAGCAGGTCGAGGCGCTCGAACAGCTGCGCGCGATGTGGCACGGCGAGCGAATCGCGGTTCTCGTGACCGCCGAAGCGCCCGCGCCAGGCGTCGATACGCCGGCCGATCTCGCCCGCGTGCAGGCGCTGTTCCGCACATAGGCCGATCGGCAAATCCGGTCGTAAGCGCGATAAGGCGTGGCATAATCGGTTGCTTGCGCGAGCGGTCCGAAGCCTTTCTCGCGTCGGAGTCCCCGTTCGCTACGTGCAAGTTCTGCTGCGCCGTCAAGTTCAGACGCTGCCGCGCGGCATGTATCGCTTCGCTGTCCGTGCGCCGCTCGCCGGCACCAGCAAGGCCCCAGCGGCGATACGCGGAGGAGACGCATGACGCTGCCGCTACCGTGTGTACCCGCTTTGCGGGAAGCCGCCGCGCCGCAAGAATTCACATCGATCGGAGATTGTTCACATGCGTTTGATCCTGTTGGGCGCCCCGGGTGCAGGCAAGGGTACCCAGGCAAACTTCATCAAGGAAAAGTTCGGCATCCCGCAGATCTCGACGGGCGACATGCTGCGCGCCGCCGTCAAGGCCGGCTCGCCGCTCGGCGTCGAGGCAAAGCGCTTCATGGATGCGGGCGAATTGGTTCCGGACGAGCTGATCATCAACCTCGTGAAGGAACGCCTGCAAGAGCCTGACTGCGCGAACGGCTATCTGTTCGACGGCTTCCCGCGCACGCTGCCGCAAGCCGAAGCGATGAAGCAGGCCGGCGTCGCGATCGACTACGTGCTCGAAATCGACGTGCCGTTCGACGAGATCATCGTGCGCATGAGCGGTCGCCGCGTGCATGCCGCGTCGGGCCGCACGTATCACGTGAAGTTCAATCCGCCGAAGCAGGACAACGTGGACGACGTGACCGGCGAGCCGCTGATCCAGCGCGACGACGACAAGGAAGAGACCGTGAAGAAACGTCTCGACGTGTATGTCGCGCAAACGAAGCCGCTGATCGCGTACTACAGCGACTGGGCAAAGCGCGGCGAAGAAAACGGCCTGAAGGCCCCGCAATACCGCAGCATCTCGGGTCTCGGCGGCGTCGACGAAATCCGCTCGCGCGTGTTCGAAGCACTGAAGTAAATCCCCTCCTCTCGCGCCGGGAGCAGCAGCAATGCAGATCCGTGACGGCGTTTTTCTGATCACCGGTGGCGCGTCGGGTCTCGGCGCGGCCACCGCGCGCGTCGTCGCCGCGGAAGGCGGCCAGCCCGTCATCGCCGATCTGAACGAGGACGCCGGCCGCGCGCTCGCGCAATCGCTTGGCGGCGCGTTCGTCCGATGCAATGTCGCGAGCGAGGAAGACGGCGCGGCCGCCGTCGCCGCAGCCGCCGCACTCGGCCCGCTGCGCGGCCTCGTGAACTGCGCGGGCATCGCGCTCGCGGCAAAAACCGTCGGCAAGGACGGCCCGCATCCGCTCGACGTGTTCACGAAAACGCTGTCCGTCAATCTGATCGGCACATTCAACATGATCCGCCTCGCGGCCGCGTCGATGGCGAACAACGCGCCGAATGCGCTCGGCGAGCGCGGGGTGATCGTCAACACGGCGTCGGTCGCCGCATACGACGGGCAGATCGGCCAGGCCGCCTATGCGGCATCGAAAGGCGGGGTCGTCGCGATGACGCTGCCGATCGCGCGCGATCTCGCCAGAAGCGGCATCCGCGTGATGACGATCGCACCGGGCCTCTTCGAAACGCCGATGCTGCTCGGCATGCCGCAGGACGTGCAGCAGGCGCTCGGCGCGATGGTGCCGTTCCCGTCGCGGCTCGGCAAGCCGGACGAATACGCGATGCTCGTGAAGCAGATCGTCGACAATCCGATGCTCAATGGCGAAGTGATCCGGCTCGACGGCGCGATCCGGATGCAGCCGAAATAACGGCGCCGGCGCGCGCGAGCGGCACAAAAAAAAGCCTGCTGGTCCAGCAGGCTTTTTCGTTGGTGGCGAAGCGATCAGTCCTGTTCGTTGTCGAGCAGGCGCTGCCGCAATTCCTGCAACTGCGATTCGACGACGGTCGCGTCCTCCGCTTCCGGCCGCTCTTCCAGATAACGTTCGAGATCGTCCAGCGCCGGGCGCAGATAATCGAGCCGCGCATACGCGAAGCCGCGATCGCGCACTTCGTCGATGCTGTCCGGCAGCAGGATCACGAGCCGCTGCTGGATCGCAAGCAGACGCTCCCAGCGCTCGGTCTGCAGATAGGTGGTCTTCAGGTTGCGCAGCATCCGCGCGACGATCTCGCGGCGCGTCGCCGGTTCGAGCAACATCCGCAACGCGCGCGCGACCGATTCGCCCGCGTTCGCCACGTAAGGTTCGAGCAGTTCGACCATGTCAGACTCGGACAGCGAGCGGCCCGTCGTCGGATCGAGGATCACGTCGCCGTCGGGCGTCTCCACGCGCAACAGAAAGTGCCCCGGAAACGACACGCCGCGTACCGGCAGATGGAGCTGACTCGCCAGTTCCAGATACAGCACCGCGAGTGAAATCGGAATGCCGCGCCGCCGTTTGAGCACGACGTTCAGATGACTGTTGTCGGGGTCGTAGTAGTCGTTCAGATTGGCCGCGAAGCCAAGCTCGCGAAAGAAGCAACGATTGAGCGCACCGACTCGCTGATGCACGTCGCCGCCTTCGGGCATGCGCCGGCGCACGCGCAGCGCCAGTTCGTCGATTTCCGCGAGCGTACCCTGCAGATCGAGGTCCGGATACGCGTCCTGGGCGATCGCGAGCGCCGCTTCGGTGAGCGGCAGGCTGTCATCGTCAGCGACGAGCGCGCTGAAATAGTCGAGAACCCGCGTATTCATCGTCACTTCGCCCGTCTCTTGAAGTAAGCGTATTTGAAACCCATCAGCCACAGCATACCGAAATATAGCGCCGCAAACAGAACGAGGCAGGCCGCGAGCAGCGCGATCCGCGCGAACGGCGCATGCCGCAGGCCGATCCAGTCGTAGCTGATCGCGCACCAGTGCATCGCGCCGGCCAGCACGAGGCACGCGCCGATCAACTGCACGAAGAACCGCCGCCACCCTTGCGACGGCATATAGATGCCGCGCCGCCGCAGCCCCGCAAACAACAGCAGCGCGTTGATGCAAGCGCCGAGCCCGACCGACAGCGTGAGCCCCGCATGCGCGAACACCGGCACGAAGACGTAGTTGCTCGCCTGCGTCGCGGCCAGCACGCCGATGCCGATCTTCACCGGCGTCTTGATGTCCTGACGCGCATAGAACCCCGGCGCGAGGATCTTGATCAGGATGAGGCCGATCAGCCCGACGCCGTACGCGGCGAGCGCGCGGGCCGTCATCACGACCGCTTCGGCGTCGAACTTGCCGTAGTGGAACAGCGTTGCGGTCAGCGGTTCGGCGAAGAAGAACAGCGCGACGGCGCTCGGCGCGGCGAGCAGGAACGTCACGCGCAGGCCCCAGTCGAGCAGCGCCGAATACTCGTGCGGATCGGCGTCGACGTGCGCCTTCGACAGGCTCGGCAACAGGATCGTGCCGAGCGCGACGCCGAGCAGCGCGGTCGGGAACTCCATCAGCCGGTCGGCGTAGTTGATCCACGACACCGCGCCGCGGCCGAGGTGCGACGCGATGTTCGTATTGATGATGAGGCTGATCTGCGCGACCGACACCGCGAACATCGCGGGCACCATCTTGCCGAGCACGCGCTTCACCCCGCGATGCGCGAGCGCGCGAAACGGGTCGAGCCCGATGCGCGGCATCATGTCGATGCGTTTAAGGCCGGGCAACTGCACGATGAACTGCAGCACGCCGCCGACGATCACCGCCCACGCGAGCGCGTACACCGGCTGACGCAGGTGCGGCGCGACGAACACGGCGGCCGAGATGAACGCCACGTTGAGCAGCACCGGCGCGAACGCGGGCAGCGAGAACTGCTTGTACGTGTTCAGCACGCCGGACGCGAGCGACGTCAGCGAGATGAAGATCACATACGGGAACATGATGCGGGTCATCGCGACGGCGAGCGGGAACGCATCGCCGTTGCTCTTCAGACCCGACGCGACCGCGAACACGACCCCCGACGCCCCGACGATGCCGAGCACCGACACGATGGCGAGCACCCATGCGAGCACGGTCGACGTCGCGTTGACGAGTTCGCGCGTCGCGTCGTGTCCCTTCTGGTTCTTGAACTCGGCGAGGATCGGCACGAACGCCTGTGAAAACGCGCCTTCGGCCGAGATCCGGCGCAGCAGGTTCGGGATGCGGAAGGCGACGTAAAACGCGTCCGTGTATTGGCTCGCGCCGAACGCGCGGGCGATCAGCGTCTCGCGGGCCAGTCCGGTCACGCGCGACAGCAGCGTGAAGCCGCTGACCGTCAGCAGGGCTCGGAATAGATTCATGGGGCGCCTATTATACGGGCGCGTCGTCGGCCCACCCCGTTACGGTTGCTGCCGCGCGTGCCGGCACCGGTTCGGCGACGGCGGGAGCGGCGCCCGCTCTCCGAAGCGTCCTATTTGTTTGCCTCGCCACTGATTTTGTTGCTATAATCGCCGGTTTCGAAGCTCACCCGCGCCATTTCGGGTCCCTCGTGCCGTAGCACAGCAAGCGCACAGCAAGCAGCGCGCGCCGCCGAGGGGCAACCGCACGAAGGCAGACAGCGCAGAATGCGCCGAGCCCACGCACCGAAACCGGCAAAGATCATTTGGCAATGAGCGCCGCCCCGCCCGGCATGGTGGAGTGGCCTGCAAACACCGCAAACAGGAACAGGACAAGGAACCGTCATGGCTAACTCCGCACAAGCACGCAAGCGCGCCCGTCAGGCCGCCAAGGCAAATTCGCACAACTCGGCGCTGCGCTCGAAGTTCCGCACCGCGATCAAGGCTGTCCGCAAGGCGATCGACGCCGGCGACAAGGCCCAGGCCGCCGAAATTTTCAAGGCATCGGCAAAGACGCTCGACATCATTGCCGACAAGAAGATCGTTCACAAGAACAAGGCTGCTCGCCATAAGAGCCGCCTCGCGGCTGCCATCAAGGCGCTGCAGGCCAACGCGCAGTAAATCCGGCTGGCCCGCCACGGCGGGCCGCTTCCTGTTTGCACTGCGCCACGAAAAAACCCGCTTCGGCGGGTTTTTTCGTATGCGTGAAGAAAGCGGGGATCGAGAGCTGGAAGCGCCGATCAGACCTTGGACGCCTTCTGCGTCGCGTGCTCGGGCGGCAGCTCGCACCCTTCGGTCACGAGGAGATCGTTGTCTTTCGCGAAGTTCATCACGAAGTTGAACGCCATCGGCTCGATGTCGCGCAGCCGGGAATCGAGCACCACGCATTTGAGGTCGCCGATCATCGTCGGCCGCACGTACAGGGAATATCGAAGGTAGGCGTTCGGGCCCCGCGCGTTCATGGATGCTTTGGGGCCGAATGAGGCCATGACACCCGCCAGTCGCTCCGACCAGTCGCTCGGGCGAAATCGCTTGCCGGTACTGGTGATGCCCTGAATGAAGTATTCGGTTGCGGATGCTTCGGCCATGAGGGATACCTGTGTGACTGCCTGGCGCGGATCTTGTTGCGAATTTCAGGACGGACTACGGTGCGCGTTGCGCCCGGCATGCCGGGCTCGCGCCAGCGCCGCCGCCATTGCGCTGCCGCACCGGTACACGCGCCAACCGGGCAGAGGGCCATAACGGGGCGAAAACCAGGAGAGCAAATCCAGACCGGCCCGGACCGCCCGCGACCGCAGCCGTGCTGCGACCGCGCCGCATTGACACGCTGTTTGCCGCGCGTCTTGCCCCCTGTTTTGCCACGCGTTCTTCCGCGCGTTTTTTCATGCGTTTTCCACGCGTTTTCGACAGTACGGCGGCACGAAACCGCGCGCCGCGCCTGATAGAAAACTTCCCGATTATATCGCAGCGAGGGTTTTTCCGCACTGCACACAAACGGTGGGAAGCCCGCGTCCGGCGCTCGACGCCCGTCCCGCCGCGCTCGCCGACGACTCGTCAAATCGCGCAAAATCCTTTATGCTGCATTGACTTATCACTCACACTGCGGCGTCGCCGGCCGGCTTCGTGCATCAAGTGCACCAGTAGGGCCGGATGGGCGCCGTTCCTGTTTCATGACTTCCCGGACCATACGCCACTACCTGCAGTTCAAGGATTTCTCGCTCGACGATTACGACTACGTGCTCGAACGCGCTCGTATCCTGAAGCGCAAGTTCAAGAACTACGAGACCTATCACCCGCTTCACGACCGCACGCTCGCGATGATCTTCGAGAAGAACTCGACGCGCACGCGCCTGTCGTTCGAAGCCGGCATCTTCCAGCTCGGCGGCCACGCGGTGTTCATGAGCACGCGCGATACCCAGCTCGGCCGCGGCGAGCCGATCGAAGATGCCGCGCAGGTGATCTCGCGAATGGTCGACATCATCATGATCCGCACGTTCGGGCAGGACATCATCCAGCGCTTCGCGGAAAATTCGCGCGTGCCGGTGATCAACGGGCTCACCAACGAATTCCATCCGTGCCAGGTGCTCGCGGACATCTTCACGTACTACGAGCATCGCGGCCCCATTCGCGGCAAGACGGTCACGTGGGTCGGCGACGCGAACAACATGCTGTACACGTGGATCGAGGCCGCGCATATCCTCGATTTCAAGCTGCGCGTGTCCACGCCGCCGGGCTACCGGCTCGATCACGCGCTGGTCGCGCCGGAAAGCGCGCCGTTCTTCGAGGAATTCGACAATCCGCACGATGCGTGCGACGGCGCCGATCTCGTGACGACCGACGTGTGGACCAGCATGGGCTTCGAAGCGGAGAACGAAGCGCGCAAGAAGGCTTTCGCCGACTGGTGCGTCGATGCCGCGATGATGGCGCGCGCGAAGCCCGACGCCCTCTTCATGCACTGCCTGCCCGCGCACCGCGGCGAGGAAGTGAGCGGCGAGGTGATCGACGGGCCGCAGAGCGTCGTGTGGGACGAGGCGGAAAACCGTCTGCACGTGCAAAAAGCGCTGATGGAATATCTGCTGCTCGGCAAGCTGAATCACTGATTCGCGAGCAACGGCAGCGGTCCCGGCGGCGGCGCCCGTTTCGGCGCGCAACGCCGCAAAAATCGGCGGCGCCGCCGTTTGGTGTCAAAATATCGGTTTCGCGTGGTCCGGCATCGGTACACGCAGATTTTCTCCAGTTACGGGTTCACCATGAGCGATATCAATAAGGTCGTGCTCGCCTACTCGGGCGGTCTCGACACCTCCGTCATCCTGAAGTGGCTGCAGGACAACTACGACGCGGAAGTCGTCACGTTCACCGCCGACATCGGCCAGGGCGAAGAACTGGAGCCGGCGCGCAAGAAGGCCGTCCAGCTCGGCATCAAGCCGGAAAACATCTTCATCGACGATCTGCGCGAAGAATTCGTGCGCGACTTCGTGTTCCCGATGTTCCGCGCGAACGCGCTGTACGAGGGCGAATACCTGCTCGGCACGTCGATCGCGCGTCCGCTGATCGCGAAGCGCCAGATCGAAATCGCCCGCCAGACCGGCGCGCAGGCCGTCTCGCACGGCGCCACCGGCAAGGGTAACGACCAGGTGCGCTTCGAACTCGGCTACTACGCGCTCGAACCGGGCATCAAGGTGATTGCCCCGTGGCGCGAGTGGGATCTGCTGTCGCGCGAAAAGCTGCTCGCGTACGCGGAAAAGGCCGGTATTCCGATCGACATGAAGCACCGTCAAGGCGGCGCGCCGTATTCGATGGACGCGAACCTGCTGCACATCTCGTTCGAAGGCCGTCACCTCGAAGACCCGAAGGCGGAAGCCGAGGAAGACATGTGGCGCTGGACCGTGTCGCCGGAAAAGGCGCCCGACGCGGCGGAATACGTCGACATCGAGTACGAACACGGGGATCCGGTGGCGATCAACGGCAAGCGGGTCACGCCGGCCGAAGCGCTGACCGAACTGAACCGCCTCGGCAGCAAGCACGGCATCGGCCGTCTCGACCTCGTCGAGAACCGCTATGTCGGCATGAAGTCGCGCGGCTGCTATGAAACGCCGGGCGGCACGATCATGCTGAAGGCGCACCGCGGCATCGAGTCGATCACGCTCGACCGTGAAGTCGCGCACCTGAAGGACGATCTGCTCGCGCGCTACGCGGCGCTGATCTACAACGGCTACTGGTGGAGCCCGGAGCGCCGTGCGATCCAGGTGCTGGTCGATCACACGCAGCAGAACGTGAACGGCTGGGTGCGCGTGAAGCTGTACAAGGGCAGCGTGTCGGTCGTCGCGCGCGATTCGAAGGACACGCTGTTCGACAAGACGATCGCGACGTTCGACGACGATGGCGGCGCCTACAACCAGGCCGACGCCGGCGGCTTCATCAAGCTGAACGCGCTGCGCATGCGGATCGCCGAGAACGCCCGCCGTCAGCGCGGCAAGTAAGCCGCTTCAGCGGGTCGCAAAAAAGCCAGGTCGGTCAGCCGTCCTGGCTTTTTTTTCGCGCAGTTCACTTCGTCGTGCCGAGCCGCTTCGCCAGTTGTTTCAGCAACGGCGCGACGCGCTCGCGGAACACGTCCTCGCCCATCGACGACGCGGGGCCGCTGCAGCTCAGCACGAGCCAGCGTCCGTCGCGCGGCTCGCAAAACGGCACCGCGACCGCATTCACGTCTTCGTGCCAGTCCCGGAACGAAAAGCAGCAGTGTTCGGTCGCGAACGCGTCGATCTCGCGCTCCGCAGCCGCGACGAGCGCCGGGCCGTCGCGCCCCGCCGCCTTCCGCAACTCGGCGAGCAACGTCGCGCGCACGTCCGGCGGCTGCACCGCGAGATACGCGCGCCCCATCGAACTCGTCAGCATCGACAGCCGCGAGCCGGACGCGAGCCCGAGCGTCAGCGCGGTCTCGCTGCGGATCGTCTCCAGGTAGACCATGTCGAGCCCGTCGCGGCAACCGAGCGACACCGCCGCCCCCACCTCGCGCGCGAACGCCCGCATATGCGGCCGCGCCAGCTCCAGCGTGTCGTTGCCGGCGAGCAGCGCGAAGCCGAGCGACAGCACGCCCGCATCCAGCGCGTACTTGCCCACCGTGTCGTCGAAGCGCAGGTAACCGAGCACCGTCAGCGTGTAGGCCAGACGGTTGACCGTCGCCTTCGGCAGCCCCGTGCGCTCGACGAAATCGCGATTGCCGAGCAGCGTCTCGCCGGGACGGAACGCGCGCAGCAACTCCAGTCCGCGCGCCAGCGCGACGACGAACTTGCGCTCGTCGATGGGCGTATCCGGCGAAGCCGGCAACGGGTGCAACTGCGGCAGCGAAGATGCGGACATGGCGGTTCGAGTGCTACACTTGAGCGAATTTGCAGAACATTGTTTCGCACAGCGGAACCTTCCGTCAAGCGACAGGAAGCGAAATCACGCGCGAAATCGCCAGAATTCTCTCCGAGGAGTCCCGTCATGGCCGCAAAAGCCCAGTTTCATTGGGAAGATCCGCTGCTGCTGGACCAGCAGCTCACCGAAGACGAACGCATGGTGCGCGACGCCGCGCAGGCCTACGCGCAGGACAAGCTCGCGCCGCGCGTGCTCGAAGCGTTCCGCCACGAGTCCACGGATCCGGCGATCTTTCGCGAAATGGGCGAGATCGGCCTGCTCGGTCCGACGATCCCCGAGCAGTATGGCGGCCCCGGCCTCAACTATGTGAGTTACGGGCTGATCGCGCGCGAAGTCGAGCGCATCGACTCCGGTTATCGCTCGATGATGTCTGTGCAGTCGTCGCTGGTGATGGTGCCGATCTACGAATTCGGCACCGACACGCAGAAGGAAAAATATCTGCCGAAGCTCGCAACCGGCGAATGGATCGGCTGCTTCGGGTTGACGGAGCCGAATCACGGCTCCGATCCGGCGGGCATGGTCACGCGTGCGAAGAAGGTCGAAGGCGGCTATTCGCTGTCCGGCGCGAAGATGTGGATCACGAATTCGCCGATCGCGGACGTTTTCGTCGTCTGGGCGAAGCTCGAAGAGGTCGGCAGCGACGACATTCGCGGCTTCATCCTCGAAAAAGGCTGGAAGGGGCTGTCGGCGCCGGCGATTCATGGCAAGGTGGGCCTGCGCGCATCGATCACCGGCGAAATCGTGATGGACGAAGTGTTCGTGCCCGCCGAGAACATCCTGCCGGACGTGAAGGGCCTGCGCGGACCGTTCACCTGCCTGAATTCGGCGCGTTACGGCATTGCGTGGGGCGCGCTCGGCGCGGCCGAGTCGTGCTGGCATACCGCGCGTCAGTATGTGCTCGACCGCAGGCAGTTCGGCCGCCCGCTGGCCGCGAACCAGCTGATCCAGAAGAAGCTCGCCGACATGCAGACCGAAATCACGCTCGGCCTGCAGGGCGTGCTGCGACTCGGGCGGATGAAGGACGACGGCACCGCCGCCGTCGAGATCACGTCGATCATGAAACGCAATTCGTGCGGCAAGGCGCTCGACATCGCACGACTCGCGCGCGACATGCTCGGGGGCAACGGTATTTCCGACGAATTCGGCGTCGCGCGCCACCTGGTGAATCTCGAAGTCGTGAACACGTACGAAGGGACGCACGACATTCACGCACTGATTCTGGGCCGCGCGCAGACCGGCATTCAGGCATTCTTCTGATTTTTTGCGCCACGCGTGCACATGCACGCACCGCGCGTACTACGTGTAAAAACAAAGCGCCGCACGATTCGTGCGGCGCTTTGTTTTTACCGGGCCGTAGAGCGTATTACTTGTTCGGCTGCGGCGTCATCCGCAAGTACGGACGCAACGCCTTGTAGCCCTTCGGGAACTTCTGCTTGATCACGTCTTCGTCCTTCAGCGACGGGACGATCACCACGTCGTCACCCTGCTTCCAGTTGCCGGGCGTCGCGACCTGATAGTTGTCGGTCAGCTGCAGCGAGTCGATCACGCGCAGCACTTCGTCGAAGTTGCGGCCCGTACTCGCCGGATACGTGATGATCAGGCGGACCTTCTTCTTCGGATCGATTACGAACAGCGAGCGCACGGTGAGCGTTTCGTTCGCGTTCGGGTGGATCATGTCGTACAGCTCGGACACCTTGCGGTCGCCGTCCGCGAGGATCGGGAAGCCGACGTTCGCCGCCTGCGTCTCGTTGATGTCCTTGATCCATTCGTTGTGCGACGCTGCGCTGTCGACCGACAGCGCAATCGTCTTCACGTTGCGTTTCGCGAATTCGTCGGCGAGCTTCGCGGTAAGGCCGAGCTCGGTCGTGCAGACCGGCGTGAAGTCGGCGGGGTGAGAAAACAGCACGCCCCAGCTATCGCCCAGCCACTCATGAAACCTGATACGACCAATGCTCGAATCCTGCTCGAAGTCGGGCGCGGTATCGCCAAGACGTAGACTCATGGTGCAACTCCTTGAACGGTGAGGACGCGCAATCGCGTCGTGTGGCGGCAAGAATCAACAACTTTAAAGGATAAGGGACCCGCAGTGCACGACGAACGAACATCGGCTCACACCGTTATGAGTTTTGGTAATTTTGTTCTGCCTCTGCGAAACTTCGTGCTGAAGGTCGATTCCGCGGGCGAAGCAATTAGCGAACAGCTTCGTGCAGTGTCGACTGTCGGATCGGGAATGGTTCGTGCGAGCGCGCAATGAGCGGCGCAACGCGCCCGCCCGCAGCCGTTTCTTTGTTACGATTCACGCGTGGCGTGACACGAAGGGAGCAGTCAATGTCAGAAGTCAACAAGGAGAGACTGATGTCGGATATCAAAACCGTTCTCGCGGACGCCGAGGACCTGCTCAAGCAGGCCGCCAGCGCCACGGGCGAGCGCGCTTCCGAGCTGCGCGAAACGGCGTTGACTCGCCTGAAGCAAGCGAAAGAAAAGGCGGCCGACGTCCAGGTGGTGGTCATCGAAAAAGGCAAGAAGGCGGCACGCGCGACCGATGACTACGTGCACGAGCATCCGTGGGCGTCGATCGGTATCGCCGCCGGCGTTGGCGTGCTGATCGGCCTGCTGATCAACCGCAAGTAAGCCACCAACGAGTACGGCGGCGAGCGGTCCGCGCGACGCGCACCGCCCGTACACGGCTGGGCGCCGCGCGAGCGGCCGCCCTCATTCTGCTGCGCATCGTGAATGCGCCACCGCCTCTTGCCATGACGACCGACACCCAATCGCAGCGAGCAGAACCCGGCCCGGTGCGCCGCATCGTCGACTCCGTGTTCTCCCTTCTCGCCACGAGGATCGAGCTGATCGGAATCGAGCTGGCCGAAGAGAAGGACCGCTTGCTCGGCGTGCTCTTTCTCGGCCTCGCGGCGACGATGCTCGCGGGGATGGCGCTGCTCACGCTAACCGCGCTGATCGCCATTACGTTCTGGGACACCTACCGCTGGCAGGCGCTCGCCGGCATCACGGCGATTTATGCGATCGCTGCGATCATCTGCGGCTGGAAGGTGCGGCAGGGGCTGCGTAACGCACCGCTCGTATTCCAGGCGACGTTGAACGAGTTCGAGAAGGATCGCGAACTGTTCCGCAAACACTAGCCGCGTTCGCGCATCGAGCATCGCGTCACGCCCCTCCCCGACCCCGCCCGCCGAAGCCGACCCTGCCATGAGCCAACCGCATCGCGACTCCTTCCGCCCGAATCGCGCACCCGCGAGAGACCTGTCCACGCCGCAGTTGCGCGCGCTACGCAAGGAACTTTTGCTCGTGCGCGCGGATGTCGAACGCGCGGAAATCGCCGAATCGTATGCGCAACTGCACGACAAGGTCACGCATTTCGGCTGGCTGCGGCAGTTGATCCCGACATTCGGCAAGTCGCGCGGCGGCCCGCTCGGCGCGACGCTCAGCGGGCTCTTCAAGCAATACCCGCTGGTCGGTTCGCTGCTGTCACTCGTGCTTGCGAAACCGCTGCGCTCAGGCCTCGTATCGGGCGCGCGACCGCTGCTCAAGTGGGCGGGCATCGGATTGACCGCGTGGGAGGCGTATCGCATCTGGCAACAACTGCGCCGACAGCTCCGCGAAGACCATGCGGCCACGCGCTCGACCAGCGGCGGCTGATTCCGCCTTACCGCTCGAAACTGCCCCGTTCGCCCGGCAGTCATCGGTCCCGCCAGCATTCGCCAATCGACGGTGCAGCGACCCCGACCGGCAGAACATTCGTCCTCGCGCCCGTCGCATCGAGTCGGAACGCACCGCATGCGTCGTCGCGCATCGGGCCCGAATCGACTGGACGCGCATCGATCACGTAACCGCCATCGGCCTCATCGCCCTTCGACACATTCAACCGGTACACGGGCGTGCCCGACTGCGGCGCCTGATCCAGGCCAGTCGGCAAAGCGTCCGTTTCCGGCGATGCGCTGTCGATGAACTGCGCCGCCCGGTAGATCGCGGCGATGGCGTCGGCGCGATGGCCCTGGGCGATCTGCGCGTGATAGCCCGGCCATGCGAACGCTGCGACGATGGCGGCAATCGCCAGTGCAATCACGAGCTCCAGCAGTGTGAATCCCCGTTCGCGCCGCATCAGAAAGGCCTCGAAACGACACGCCGCCAGTGGGACTCGACCTTCCCTCCGCTCCCGTCGAGCACCAGTTGAAGCTGAAGCCAGTTCTGCGCGTCGAGCGATGCGCCAAAGCCGCGCGCGGTCAGGAGAAAAGCCCGCGCATCGGGACGCTCATCGAGTCGCCACCCTTCGATCATGCATTGCGGCGGTCGCACAGAGCCCGGCCAGCTATCGACGGGGATAAATGCGCGTGCATCGAAATCGGTTTGCCGAAGCCATGCGGACGGCTCGCCTCGCGCATCGGGCATCGACGGCACCGCGACAGACCCGGCAAGGAGCACGCGTGCGCACAGCCGCAGCGCCGAATCCGCCGCGTGGAACGACTGCAGATCATCAACCGTTGCGCCCGCCTGACGTGCGTCGAACAACGCCGACTCGAACCACGCGGACGACGTCACGAGCATCATCGCGACAATCATCAACACGAGCGGTAGCGCGAGGCCGCGCTGCCATCTCCGGGCCATCGTCGCGCTTCGCGGAGCGGCGGCAAGCAACAGCGATTCCGTCATAACGGTGCTCCAGCGCGATTGCGGATCGCGATGTGCCGCCAGAAGGTTTGTCTCGGCCGCCGATCTCCGGCGACCGAAGAAACGCCGTCACAATCGATGTAGCGAAGCGTTCGGGCCGTGGCGACGCCTCCGCGCACCAGCACACACAGGTCGACCGCTGCGACGGCGTCCCACTGGTCCGAGGTCAGCGCGGAAGCCTCGACGGACTGCGCCGCTCCCTCGAGCCAGTAGCGCAGTTGCAACCGCTCGACGCCCTCGATCACCGGCTGCGCGATCCCGGCCTGGCCCGATCCCTCGCAATACAGCTCGGTCTCGCCACTCGACGTACTGGGCTTCGCGTGAAACGCGTTCACGATGACCGTCCCCGGAGGCCCACTCCCCTGGCCGAGACAATCAGCGACCTCGCCGGCCGTGGTGACCCACGCCGACTGGCCGTCGCCGACGTACCGAACGGCGATGCCGTCGGAACGGCTCGATAAAGACGTGCACGCGAACCCGCCCTGACTCATGGCGGGACGGCCGGCCGAACAGCCGAACAGGCGCGGCGCCGTGCTGTCCGCGGGAACGTCTGCCGGCTCGAACCCCGCCATCTGGATCTGGTCGCCGATCATCACGAGCGCGTTGATGCCCGCGTCGCGGATACGGGCGTTGTCGGCCGCATGCGCGAACGCGGCGCGCTGCGCGCGATAGGTGGCGATGCAGCCGGCGACGACGACTAAACCTAGCGCGACCGCAATCGTGATTTCGAGCAGCGTATGGCCGCCGCAGCGACGCTCGATAAACGAAGGGATCCAGATCATCGCGCGAACACCGTCGTTACGCATTCCCGATGGTCCCGACCCGGCTCGGCTGGGCACCCCATGTGCACATCGTCGCTACCCGACGCCGGACCATACGATTTCGCCAGCCAGCTCACCGTCGACTTCGACGTATCGGCTGCCGCCGCGCTGGTGGAAACGACGCCACCTGGAATCAGAACCGGGGTCCGCGCTTTCCACTGTTCCGCCGCGCCAGCATGCTCGCTCGCGTCGATGGCCATCTCGGCGAACGCGTCGACGATGAACGCGGCCTGGGCCCGCATCGCCGCGGACTGCCCGTGCCGGGACAACGACAGCTGCGTCGCAACGAGCCCGATGCCGCTCGTCGCCAGCAGGGCTATCGCCAGCACCACTTCGAGCAACGTCGACCCGCGCGACACCTCCCGCTCGCGTGGCGTCATGACGACGCTCCGCAAGCGCCGTTGCTGATGCGCGCACGACCGCCTGCCGCAATACGGATGCAACGGCGCCAGCTTGCGTCGGCCATCGACGGGGTCGACACGCGCGGAGCGACTTCGAAGTTGCGCAGCGTGCCGATCGTCTGACCGGCCGGCGGTGTGAACGCAAAACTCGTCAACGTCGACGACACGGCAATCCCGTCAAGCGCTGCCTGGATGCGCAACGGCCGCCATGCACCGTCGGAACCGGCCATCACGGCCCAGCCGCACGACCAGTCGGCGCGACCCGACGGACATGCAGCTCCGGACGGAAGACAGCGTCGTTCAGCGTCAATGCGACAGACCGTGATGCGCGTGTGACGCCGGATCGCTTCGCTGCGCGCATACGCGAACGTGCCGAGCAACGCGCGCGCACGCGCATCGACCTGATCGCGAACGCGCCATGTCGCGAACGTGGGCACGGCGACAGTCGCGCACAGCGCGAGCAGCAGCACCACGACCATCGATTCGACGAGCGTGACGCCTCTGCATTCACGCCGTCGCAATGCACGCGATTTCATCTGCAATCCTCATGGCGATTCGTTGCAGACAATCTAGCGATCGAAACGGAGCGCGACAATCGGCCGAACGGCCAGCTATCGGCGAGCGCGACAGCGACCGACAATGGTCGCAGCCAACAAACACTGGGGAACGGAAATGAAGATGCGCGAGAGCAGGCGCTCAGCGCTTGCGGGCCGGCGGCTTCGGCGCCGCAGGTCCAGCCATGCGGCGGAACTCCTCGATGACGTCCTCGAACTCCGAGACGTCTTCGAAGCGCCGATAGACGGACGCAAAACGAACGAACGCGACCTTGTCGAGTTCGCGCAATTCGGCCATCACGAGCTCGCCAAGGCGCTCGCTGCGCACCTCGCGCTCGCCGCTGCCGAGCAGTTGATATTCGATGCGGGCAACCGCCGCGTCGATGGCGTCCGCGGAAACCGGCCGCTTGCGCAGCGCGAGCTTCATGCTGGCCACCATCTTGCGGCGGTCGTATTCGGTGCGGCTGCCATCCTTCTTGACGACTGCCGGCATCGCCAGTTCAACCCGCTCGTACGTCGTGAAACGCTTGTCGCAGGCCGGACAACGGCGGCGGCGCCGGATTGCGGCGCCGTCCTCGGACACGCGGGAATCGACTACCTGCGTGTCCTCATGCCGGCAGAACGGGCAGCGCATGGCCGGTCAACGATAAACCGGGAAACGCTTCGTCAGGTCGGCGACCTGCGCACGCACGCGCTCGATCGTCGCCGCGTCTTCCGGATTCTCGAGCACGTCGGCGATCAGGTTGCCGACCTGCTCGGCTTCCTTCACGCCGAAGCCGCGCGTCGTCATCGCCGGCGAACCGAGGCGGATGCCGCTCGTCACGAACGGCTTTTCCGGATCGTTCGGAATGGCGTTCTTGTTGACCGTGATGTGCGCGGCGCCGAGCGCGGCTTCCGCCGCCTTGCCCGTAATGTTCTTCGCGCGCAGGTCGACCAGCATCACGTGGCTTTCGGTACGGCCCGACACGATGCGCAGGCCGCGCTTCACGAGGGTCTCGGCGAGCACGCGTGCGTTGTCGACCACCTGCTGCTGGTACGCCTTGAATTCCGGCGACGCGGCTTCCTTGAACGCGACGGCCTTGCCGGCAATCACGTGCATCAGCGGACCGCCCTGGATGCCCGGGAAGATCGCCGAGTTGATCGCTTTCTCGTACTCGCCCTTCATCAGGATCACGCCGCCGCGCGGGCCGCGCAGGCTCTTGTGCGTGGTCGTCGTCACGAAGTCGGCGTGCGGCACCGGGTTCGGGTAGACGCCGGCCGCGATCAGTCCCGCATAGTGCGCCATGTCGACCATCAGGTACGCACCGACGCTCTTCGCGATCTTCGACAGACGCTCGAAGTCGATACGCAGTGCGAACGCCGATGCGCCCGCAACGATCAGCTTCGGCTTATGTTCGTGCGCGAGCTTCTCGGCCGCTTCGTAGTCGATGTCTTCGTTTTCGTTCAGGCCGTAGCTGACGACGTTGAACCACTTGCCCGACATGTTGACCGGCGAACCGTGCGTCAGGTGACCGCCGTGCGCGAGGCTCATGCCCATGATCGTGTCGCCCGGCTTCAGCATCGCGAAGAACACGCCCTGGTTCGCCTGCGAGCCGGAGTTCGGCTGCACGTTCGCGGCTTCGGCGCCGAACAGGTGCTTCACGCGGTCGATCGCGAGCTGCTCGACGATGTCCACGTACTCGCAGCCGCCGTAATAGCGCTTGCCCGGGTAGCCTTCGGCGTACTTGTTCGTGAGCTGCGAGCCTTGCGCGGCCATCACCGCCGGGCTCGTGTAGTTTTCCGACGCGATCAGTTCGATATGCTCTTCCTGACGGCGGTTTTCCAGTTCGATCGCGTTCCACAGTTCGGGATCGACTTTGGCGATGGTGCTTTCGGCTCTGTCAAACATACGGATTCCGCTAAGTGTGTTCAGGTTGACCGGATCTCGCGCGAATCGCACAGGCACATGACGCCTGGTGGAGCGCTGCTGACGCGGGTTGACGGAGAGGTCTTGGCTGAACGTGGCGCAAAAGGAAGGACGACCGCACACGCGAGACAGGACAGCTCCGGCAGCGCGAAGAAAGCGCGCGGATTTCGGCTGCCCAGGCGAACGGCAAAACGGCACCCTGCGCTTCACGGTGGGTCGCTCCACCTTTGGCCTTCAAAGGGCCTTATCGCCAGTCACGCAGGGATTGAGCGCGTTAGTGTATTGGAAGCGCCCCGAATAGGCAACCGGCCGCGGACGGGGTAACGAGCCGCCGCGCCTGCCACGCAGCATGCGCTTGCCGGCCGCCGAAAGCCGCGGCCGCATTTGCCGGCGCGACGCCGCACCGCCTTGCCGACGCACAGGTTACACGGCGTTTACGGACAGATTTACGGCAGGCCGCCCATTCTTGCCGCAGCGCCGCATTGCCAGTAGGCTTTGCGCTTTCTCCGGCCTTCCCCACCGACAACAGGAGCAAATCATGATCGTATTCGTCACGGGCGCGTCAGCAGGATTCGGCGCCGCCATCGCCCGCGCCTTCGTGAACGGCGGACATCGCGTCGTCGCCACCGCGCGCCGCAAGGACCGGCTCGACGCGCTCGCCGCCGAACTCGGCGACGCGCTGCTGCCGATCGAGCTCGACGTGCGCGACCGCGCGGCCGTCGAAGCCGTGCCGGCCGCGCTGCCGGCCGAATTCGCCTCCATCGACGTGCTCGTCAACAACGCAGGCCTCGCGCTCGGCGTGGAGCCGGCACAAAGAGCGTCGCTCGACGAATGGCAGACGATGATCGACACGAACTGCAGCGGCCTCGTGCAAATCACGCATGCGCTGCTGCCGGGCATGGTCGAGCGTAATCGGGGCCACATTTTCAACCTCGGTTCTGTCGCGGGCCGCTGGCCGTATCCGGGCGGCAACGTCTATGGCGCGACGAAGGCGTTCGTACGCCAGTTCAGCCTGAACCTGCGCGCCGATCTCGTCGGCACCGCATTGCGCGTGACCGACATCGAGCCGGGCCTGTGCGGCGGCACGGAGTTCTCGAACGTGCGCTACCGCGGCGACGACGCGAAGGCCGCGAACGTCTATAAGGACGTCGAACCGCTGACGGCGGAGGACATCGCCGATTCGATCTACTGGATCGCGACGCGTCCCGCACACGTCAACATCAACACGATCGAACTGATGCCGGTTGCGCAGTCGTTCGCGGGCCTTACGATCCATCGCGGCTAATCCCCCAAGCCGACCCTGACGAAGCCGTAGAGAGCAGGTGCGTTCCGGTAGAATGCGCGGCATGGAAACAACCGCCCGCCTGCCGGAGGCCCTGCAACCCGGCGCAGACAATGCATCCGTCTGGCCGATCCGCGTGTATTACGAGGACACCGACGCCGGCGGCATCGTGTTCTACGCGAACTACCTGAAGTTCTTCGAGCGCGCGCGCACCGAGTGGCTGCGCGGGTGCGGAATCGACCAGCACCGGCTCGCCGCCGGATCGGACGTGCAGTTCGTCGTCAGAAGCACGGCCGTCGACTACCGCGCGCCCGCGCGCCTCGACGACGTGCTGACGATCGTGAGCCGGGTCGAGCGGCTCGGCCGCGCATCCGTCGACTTCATTCAGGCGGCGTGGCGCGGCGAAACGCTGCTCGCGGCCGGCAATATCCGCGTCGCGTGTGTCGAAAAGACCGCGATGCGCCCCATCCCGATTCCCGCCGACGTAGACGCCGCGCTGCGGCGCGGACCGGGGATCGCACCAGCGGCCGTGTCAACGGCCAGCCGGTGATTACCGTTGATACGACGCCAGTGAACTCCGGGCGGGCAAACCAGGACAAAGGTGCGTTCGGCGGTGCGGGCGTCGACGCTTTCGTCCGGCTTTCGGACGGCGTCGGCCCGTTTGACGGCCGCAGACGAAGCACGCCCCTCCCGGGACGCCAATACGAACACTTATGAACACTACACAAGATCTGTCGATCATTTCACTCGTTCTTAATGCGAGCTTGCTGGCGCAGGCAGTGATGGGGCTCCTCCTGCTGCTGTCGGTCGTTTCCTGGACGTTCATCTTCCGCAAGTGGTTCGCGATCCGCCGCGCCCGCTCGCAGACCGAGCAGTTCGAGCGCGATTTCTGGTCCGGCGGCGACCTGCAGCAGCTGTATCAGAGCGCCGCGAACAACCGCCATACGATCGGCGCGCTCGAGCGCATCTTCGAGTCCGGCATGCGCGAATTTCTGAAGGCGAAGGAAAAACGCCTGAACGACCCGGCCGCGGTGCTGGACGGCGCCCGCCGCGCGATGCGCGCGTCGTTCCAGCGCGAGATGGACGCGCTCGAGGCGAATCTGTCGTTTCTCGCGTCGGTCGGGTCGGTGAGCCCTTACATTGGTCTTTTCGGTACGGTCTGGGGGATCATGAATGCATTCCGCGGTCTCGCGAACGTGCAGCAGGCGACGCTCGCGAACGTCGCGCCCGGCATCGCCGAGGCGCTGACCGCGACCGCGATCGGTCTGTTCGCCGCGATTCCGGCGGTCGTCGCTTACAACAGCTACGCGCACGACATCGATCGCCTCGCGATCCGCTTCGAGACGTTCATCGAAGAATTTTCGAACATCCTGCAGCGTCAGGCTCACTAAGTCAGCAAGGAGTCGACGATGGGTTCCTCCATTCGTTCCTCGAGCATGCGCGGCGGCCGTTCGCGCCGTTCGATGGCCGACATCAACGTCGTGCCGTACATCGACGTGATGCTGGTGCTGCTCGTCATCTTCATGGTGACCGCGCCGCTGATCGCGCCGTCGATCGTCAATCTGCCGACCGTCGGCGGCGCGTCGCAGCAGCAGCAGACGCCGCCCGTCGTGGTCAACATCCGCCCCGACGGGCAGTTGAGCGTACGCTACAAGGACGACGCGGGCGCGACCCAGCAGGAAAACATGACGCGAGCCGATCTTGGCGGCTTCGTGACTGACCGGATGCAAAGCCATCCGGACGAACCTGTCGTGATCGCCGCCGACAAGTCCGTCAAGTACGAGACGGTGATGAACGTGATGTCCGACCTGAAGGCGCGCGGCGTCAAACGCGTTGGCCTGCTCGTCAAATCGCAATGACCCGCAACACTCCCCGATCCCGGTTCGAACCGCCGCGCGAGCGTGGCACGTGGCGTGCTCTGGCACTCGCGCTCGTGATGCACCTGCTGCTCGGCCTGTTCCTGTACCACGGCATCCAGTGGCAGAACAGCACGCCGGAAGGCGCGGAGGCCGAGCTGTGGACCGACGTGCCGGATGTGTCGACGCCGCGTCCGCTGCCGACGCCCGCGCCGGTCACTCCTGCCCCGCCCCCGCCGCAGGTGCGCACCGAGGACGCCGACATCGCGCTGCAACAGCAAAAGCGCAAACAGCAGGAAGAAGAAGCGGCTCGGGAAGCGGAACTGGCAGCGCAGCAACGTCTGAAGCAGCAGCAACAGCAGGAAGCGGATGCGAAGCGGCAACAGCAACTCGCCGCACAGCAGGCCGCGGAGGTAGCGGCGCAGAAGGCCGCGAAGCTCAAGCAGCAACAGCAGCAACTGCTGCAGCAGCAGGCGGCCGACAGACTGCGTCAGCAGCAGCTCGCCGAGCAGAAAAAGCAGCAGCAACTGCAGCAGCAACAACAGCAGCAGAAGGAACAGCAACAACAGCAGGCGCAGCTGGAAGCCCAGAAGAAGGCGGATGCGGAAAAAGCCGCGAAGGCGAAAGCGGACGCGCAGGCCAAGGCACAGGCCGAAGCGCAGGCGAAGAAGGTCGACCAGGAGCGCCGCGCGCGCATCGCGCAGATGCAGGGTCTCGCTGCCGGCGGCGGCACGAGCGAAAGCGGCGACGGACTCGGCAAGAACGGCACCGGCAGCGGCGCGGGCGGCACAGCGACGTCGGCCGGCTACGCGGAGAAGGTACAGCGGCGCGTGCGTCCGAACATCATCTGGGCGGGCGAAACGCAGGGCCTCGAGACGGTCGTCGCGGTGCGCTGCGCGCCGACGGGCACGCTGCTGTCGGCGGAGATCACTCGCCCGAGCGGCAACCCGCAGTGGGATCAGGCGGCGCTGCGCGCGGTGCGCAGTTCGGATCCGATGCCGCTCGATACGAACGGCAAGGCCCCGGCAAGTTTTACAATCACGCTGCGCCCGGCGGGCTAAGGCGGCGAGAGCCATGAAGTCGGACGCGACGGCGACACCCAGCGAGGAACGAATGAAACGTTCATGGGTCTGTTTGCTGTCGCATCCTCGTTACAAAATCGTTTTTTCAGGAAACTTCACAGCATGAGTCTGATGACGAAGCTCGGCCTGCGCACTCTGGTTGCGTCGTGCCTGATCGCCGCCGGTACCGCCGCGCATGCACAACTCAACGTCCTCGTGACCGGGGTTGGCTCCACCCAGTTTCCGATCGCCACCGCCAACTTCGCGAACGAAGCGAGTTCGCCCCAGCAGATCAGCGCAATCGTGCGCGCCGACCTGCAGCGCAGCGGCAAATTCACGAACATCGACGCGGGCAGCACGCCGGTCGCGGAAACGGAATCCGTCGATCTCGGCGCGTGGAAGGCGAAAGGCGCGAACGCGTTCGTCGCGGGCAGCGTGAACCGTCTGGCGAACGGCCAGTATGAAGTGCGCTTCAAGCTGTACGACACGGTCAAGCAGGAAAGCCTCGGCGGCCTCGTGCTCGTGAGCCCCGAGAGCGGCTTGCGCATGAGCGCACACAAGGTCGCGGACTACATCTATCAGAAGCTGCTCGGCGATCGCGGCGTGTTCGCGACGCGTCTGTCCTATGTGATCCGTACAGGCGGCCGCTATCAGCTGCAGATTTCGGACTCCGACGGACAAAACGCGCACATCGCGCTGTCGAGCCCGGAGCCGATCATCTCGCCGGCATGGTCGCCGGACGGCACGAAGGTCGCTTACGTGTCGTTCGAAAAGCGTAAGCCGATCGTCTATGTGCACGATCTGCCGACCGGTCGCCGCGTGATCATCTCCGACCAGAAGGGCAACAACAGCGCGCCCGCGTGGTCGCCGGACGGCCGCACGCTGGCGGTCGCGCTGTCGCGCACCGGCAACACGCAGATCTTCGCAGTCAACGCGGACGGCACGGGGCTGCGCCGTCTGACCGAAGGCTCGACGATCGACACCGAACCCACCTACTCTCCTGACGGCCGCTGGATCTATTTCACCAGCGACCGGGGCGGCCAGCCGCAAATCTACAAGATGCCGGCGCAGGGCGAAAACGCCGGCGCCGCGCAGCGCGTGACGTTCACCGGCAACTACAATACGAGTCCGCGCGTGAGTCCGGATGGCAAGCAGCTTGCGTACATCTCCCGAGTCGGCGGCGGGTTTAAGTTGTACATTCAGGATCTGCAGTCCGGCGTGGCCACCGCACTCACCGACACCAATCATGACGAATCGCCGAGCTTCGCGGCGAACGGTCAGTACGTTCTTTACGCCACTCAGGTGAACGGCCGTGGCGTGTTGGCAGCCGTATCGACCGACGGTCGCACGCGGCAAATCCTGTCCGTTCAGGGCGGTTCCGTGCGAGAGCCGTCTTGGGGCCCCTTCATGCAATGACACTTAGGAGAGAAAAATGATGTCCAAAAAAGCCCGCCTGGCCCTGGCAGTCGTGATGATCGGTGCACTGGCCGCCTGTAAGTCCGGCGTCAAGACCGACCAGAATGCAGCCGGCTCGCTCGGCAACCAGCCGAACCCGAACGCCGTCGCGCAAGTGACCGTCGACCCGCTGAACGATCCGAACAGCCCGCTCGCGAAGCGCAGCATCTTCTTCGACTTCGACAGCTACACCGTCCGCGACGAATATCAATCGCTGCTGCAGGCTCACGCGCAATATCTGAAGTCGCATCCGGAGCGTCACGTGCTGCTCCAGGGTAACACCGACGAGCGCGGCACGAGCGAGTACAACCTCGCGCTGGGCCAGCGTCGCGCTGAAGCCGTGCGCCGCGCGCTGTCGCTGATGGGCGTTCCCGACTCGCAGATGGAAGCGGTCAGCCTCGGCAAGGAAAAGCCGGTCGCGCTCGGCCACGACGAAGCATCGTGGGCGCAGAACCGTCGCGTCGACATCGTCTACCAGTAACACGTAACCGACGTATCGGATGAAGGGGCGTATGTCGCACCGTTTCTCCTGGCTGCGCGTTGCCGCAGCCGCTTCTGTCGCCGGCGCCGCCTTCGCGGCGATGCCGGCGCACGCAGGTATCTTCGACGACGATCAGGCGCGCCAGGCGATCCTCGATCTGCGCGCGAAGACGGACAATCTGGCGAGCCAGTTGTCCGCCGCTCAGCGCACGATCATGGACCAGTCGAACCGTCTCGATCAGCTGAACCAGCAGGTTGCTACGCTGCGCGGTCAGAACGAAGACATGGCCAACCAGCTCGCGACGCTGCAGAAGCAGCAGAAGGACTACTACACGGATCTGGACACGCGGCTCAAGAAGTTCGAGCCGCAGCAAGAAACCGTGGACGGCGTGCAAGGCACGGTCCAGCCAGGTGAGACCGACGCGTTCAACGCCGCTTCGCAGCAGTTCCGCAGCGGTGACTTCAAGGGTGCGGCGGCGGCGTTCCGCAGCTTCATCGCGAAGTATCCGCAAAGCCCGTATCAGCCGACCGCGCAGTACTGGCTCGGGAATGCGCTCTACGCGCTGAAGGACTACAAGGGTTCGACGGCGACGTGGGAGAACGTGGTGCGGAACTACCCACAGCATCCGCGTGCGCCCGAGGCGTTGTTCGCAATCGCGAATAACCAGCTCGAACAGGGGCAGAAGGCTCAGGCGAGGAAGACGCTCGAACAGGTCGTTGCGCAGTACAGCGGGTCCGACGTCGCTCAGGCGGCGCAGAGCAAGCTGTCGCAACTCAAGTAAGGCGGCTTTTCTCGCGGCTGCAGCGGTGCGCGTCACCGCTCGGCGGCCTTTCTCGGAACACGTCCACCAAGGCCCGGAATGCGGATTTCGCGTTCCGGGCCTTGTTTTCTTCGTGCCCGCCGCATTGTTGACGCCCGATGTTTGCGTCGTTATAATCCCGCTTCTTTCGGGTCGTTAGCTCAGCTGGTAGAGCAGCGGACTTTTAATCCGTTGGTCACTGGTTCGAATCCAGTACGGCCTACCACTACCCTCCCGGGTAGGAAGATCAAGCACTTGCGAGCCATCGCAGTGCTTTTTTTTCGCCCATACCACGGCCTCGCTACGGCAAAAACTGCCCTTTGCCCAAGTGCGGGCAGAGCCCGCGACGATACTCGGCATCGTGAACGCCATTGCGGATAGCACGCGTAAGTCTCCGCCGGCGCTCATGCCGTCGGAGTCGACCCTGTAGTCCCGGACACAGCATCGCGCTAAGGTTGCTGAAGCATCGAACGCCGGTACTCGCGAGGCGAGTAGTAACTCCGCGCGCCCTGGGGATGCTTCTCGTCGTAATGCTCGAACGCGATGGCCGGGTTACGTGCAGCCGTCGCTGCATCCGGGCTTCGGCAAAGCCTCTGAATGCAAGCCATTCCAAAATTTATTCGTTGAGTCGATTGTGCAGGTGCAGGGCAATCCAGCGGCGCAGATCGCGCTGGTTTCCATTGGCGCATTGGCCCTCATCGGCCTCGCCCCTTGCGTTGTCCTCCCCGGTTTTCCTAAGCGAAGCAGTACGAATCAGAAAGACGGAATTCGTCGAATGCGGAGGCACCTCGTCGCGATTCGCTTAAGAAGTGGATCGTCCTGTCGTAAACCCGTATGACGCCTTTTCAGCGCGTGCTGAAACAAACTGCCGACTCCGAGGACCAAGTTGATGAACCTGAGTAGTCTCAATGCCAAGTTGCGTGTTGCGCTCGCCGCCGTGTGGATCGGACTACTGGCCATCGCGATCCTGTGGGTGTTTTCCAATCGGGCCACGATGATGGCTGAAAAGCGTGCCGACCTGGTCAATGTGGTCGATTCCGCCGTCAGCATCGCCGAGCACTACCAAAAGCTGGCCGCCAGCGGCTCAATGCCCGTCGATACCGCGAAGAAAGCCGCCCTGGAACAATTGCGTGCTATCCGCTTCGGCACGGGCGGCTATATCCCGATCATCGATTCCGCTCCGAATATGGTGCTGCTCGCGCCCAATCCGTCGATGGAAGGCAAATACATGGGGGACGTGACCGATCCCGACGGCGTCAAGCACTTCCGCCGTATCGTTGAAATTGCCAAAGGACCAGGCACCGGCTTCCTGACTTACTACTGGCCCAAACCCGGCGAAACGGAGCCGCTGGGCAAGCTGACCTACATCCATTACATGCGGGACTGGGACTGGTTCGTCTGCGCCGGCGTCTATGTCGACGACGTGACGGCAGCGTTTCATCAAAACCTGCTGCGGGCCGTCGGGCTTGTGCTGCTTATCGGCCTTGCGGTGACAGCCGTACTGCTGTTCATCATTCGCAGCGTGAAGGGCAGCCTTGGTGGTGAGCCGGCCTACGCCTCGGAGATCTCGGCGCGGATCGCCAGCGGCGATTTGACCGGTGCGGTGATGACCACCCCACGCGATCAATCGAGCCTGCTCTTTAGCATGAGGGCGATGCAGGACCAGTTGAGCGGCATCATTGCGCGCATCCGCGCCGGCGCCGAGTCGATCACGTTAGCGTCCCGCGAGATCGCAGCCGGAAACACCGATCTGTCGCAGCGTACTGAAGAGCAGGCCGCAGCGCTCGAAGAAACCGCTTCGAGCATGGAGCAACTCACGGCGACCGTGAAGCAGAATACCGAAAACGCCAGACAGGCAAGCCAGCTCGCCACGAACGCGTCCAGCATCGCCGGAGAAGGAGGCGAGGTGGTCGAGCAGGTCGTCGGTACCATGCGCGATATCTCGAACAGTTCGCACAAGGTGGTCGACATCATCAGCGTGATCGAGGGTATCGCGTTCCAGACCAATATCCTTGCCCTCAATGCCGCCGTCGAAGCGGCCCGTGCCGGGGAGCAGGGACGGGGCTTCGCCGTCGTGGCGGGCGAGGTCCGCACGCTTGCGCATCGCTCGGCAACCGCCGCCAAGGAAATCAAGCAGATGATCGAGGAATCGACCGGCAAGGTGGCCACCGGTACGCAACTGGTCGAACGCGCCGGCACCACGATGCAACAGATCGTCAAGGCAATCAGGCAGGTCACCGACGTGATGAACGAGATTGCCGCGGCTTCCGAGGAACAGTCAACTGGCATCGATCAGGTCAACCGCGCGATCGCGCAGATGGACGAGGTAACGCAGCAGAACGCGGCACTAGTGGAGCAGGCGGCGGCGGCGGCAGTATCGCTGGAAGAGCAGGCGGTGGCACTGCAAGATGCCGCCGCCACCTTCAGGCTCAGGGATTCGCACTCCTCCGCCTCCGTCCCTGCGCTTTCCGTCAGCGCGTAACGCGGCCGCCGCCGTTCAACCGCTTACTGGCGGGTACCGCCCACGTTCTTGTCGAGCCAGTCCGCCATCACCCCGGCGATGGCATCGCTGTTCTTCTCGAGCATCATCATGTGACCGTTGCCATGTATGCCGAGGTCGGCGAGCCGCAAGTGCGTATTAGGCACGCCCGCCTGCGTCAGGTACTCTGACGTGCACTGATCGTAGGTCGCGCGAAACGATGCTTCGCTGGTAACGATCGCGATCGGAATACCCCTCAGGTTCGGTAGCTTGCGCGCTGGTTCGGCCTGAAGCCAGCAACGCACAAGACCGGGGCCGTCGGCCTTCTTCTGTTCGACGCGAGCGATCTGGGACGGGTCCGTCACGGGAGGATCGTATGTCAGTGGTACCCGGGTGATGCCCCACGGACGCTCGGCTTTCTGGCCATAGTGGTACCAGTCAGCCCCGCCGGTGAATATCGGATCGTAGAAGGCGGGGCCGTTAGGTTCCACGGCGACCACTGCCTTGACCAGTCGAGGGCGCTCGTCAGCGATTTTCCAGCCGATCGTGCCCGACTGGGAGTGCGTGAGCAGGATCGCCGGCCCGATCCTGTCAAGCAGCGCGGCGGCGGCATCTGCGTTGATGGCCTCAGTTTCAGGTACGTCGGCGATCGATTCGACCTGCGACGCCATGAATTGATCGAAGGTCGGATTGCCCACTACGCCCGGGCCGCCGGGCCATTGAGTGTGAAGCGAAGCTTCCGGCCACAGTTTGTAGCGCTCGGGCGCCGTAAACATCTGCTCCACCGGCAGCGCGGCAAAGCGGGTATAGGCGCCGTAAGCCGATGGGTATTGTCCGGAGCGGGCGCGGCCCACCTGGTCGACCACGTACACCGTATAGCCGCGCGCGACGAAATAATCGGCCCAGCCTCGTCGGCCGTCCGGAGTGCCGAGATAGTTGGTCCCGGTCTGGTCGGTACCGTGAACCATGATGATCGGATACGGATGCTTGACCACCTGCGGCACTTCGTATTGCACGAACATCTGGCCGGTCATCCGTTGACTGTTGGCGTCGCCCTGGTAGTGGCCGCCGACGTAGAAGTACCCTTGGTCGGCCAGTTCGAGAGGCGGCTTCGCAGCGGCGGCTGCTACCGGGCTCGCGGCGAAGGCCCCAGCAAAGGCCCCGGCGACGGAGAGACAACATATCGAATGGATGTGCCGCACGAATCGTGATCGCAACATGATCTTCCTGGCATAGGTGATGGGTGGCGGCCCGGTTCAGGATCGAACCGGACCACCCTGAATGACGGTTGTTAAGGCGAAACCTTGAATTTTTAAACGTGCACTTATGTTCAAAGGCGCCCCACCGGCCTCGCGACCAGAGGTGGCCGCGCAAATTCGGACAGTCGGATAAGTGGTTTGGCCGAGGCCTAAGCCAGCGATAATGCTGGCAAAGGAACCGAGGAAATGACGAAGAGAACCCGACGGACG
>Ga0310811_10000726_pt1 | contig 42238 bp, 49 predicted proteins | sample YCmetagenome_FD_207642 | JGI IMG/M metagenome (GOLD analysis project Ga0310811, IMG submission 207642) | Soil microbial communities from experimental microcosm in Duke University, North Carolina, United States - YC | ecosystem: Engineered > Artificial ecosystem > Soil microcosm > Unclassified ...
GGCGGCCGGCATCAGCGCGGCGAAACACGCCGCGCTCGTGATGAGCACGACGGGCCTGTCTCCGAACACGGCGCCGAGCACTGCGGCGGCGATCACACCGCCGAGCGTGCCGACAGTGCGGGCGACGGCGCGATTGAAGATCGGGCCGAGGTCCGGTTTGAAGATGAAGGCCACGGCGAGTGGCAGCCAGTACGAGCGCGCGGCGTGGTCGAGCCCTGCCGCCAACGCGGTCACGAAGATCGCGGCCGTCAGCGCCGCGGCGAATCGGACGCGGTAGCCCGCCGGCAGCGGTGTCGGCGCCGGCGGCCGCGGCGGGACGATGGTTGCCGGGGTGGGGATGCCTTCGGCGAGCAGGCCTTCGAGCCGCGCGAGAGACGCGGTCCGGGCCGCCGTCGGCGATGCTCTCAGCTCGGTGTGCCCTCGTCCGATCTCCCGCACGGCCGCGATGTACTCGGCCGGGACCCCGTGCCCGTCGGCGTGAATCACCACACTGATCTCGGCGATGTCGACGACCGCCGAGAGAACCGCGGTCGCGGCCGAGGGGTCCGATCCGGGGTGGAGCCCGCCGCGATGGACGAGTTCTGCCGCGAGGTCCAGATCTCGGACCGCTTGCCGCCGCACCGGCTCCAGGGGTCCCCGCCCGGCGGAGGCCAGGACAGCTGCCACGCTCTCCGCTGCCCGCTCGACCGCGCGCGCAGGGTCGGAACGACGCCTCGCGAGCCAGAGGACGAAGGTCATCACGATGACACCCGTCGCCCCGCCGAGCATCAGGAGCGGCGCTTCCCACCACGCCCACGGTACGACGAACCAGCGTCCGAGGATCGCCCCGAGCAGCAGGTGGAGCCCGACGAGCGTCCGAACCGGGCCGCTCGAGCTCAGCAGGCCGTTGACCGCGGCGATCACGGCGAGCGCCGCCGCAGTCGGCCACGCCGAGAGCCCCGCCAGCGCGATCATCTCGCCGAGGACGAAGCCCGCCGCGCTCGCGAGCGACAGCGCCACCATCCGGTTGAGACGCTTCCCGGGAGGGCCGGGCAACTCCTGAGTCGACGCCCACAGCGCGCCGATGCCCGCGACGATCCCCGCGAGCGGCGCGCCGACACCGGCACCGATGGCCAGCGGCGCGGTGATGCCGACCGCCGCCCGAAGACTGGCCGGCCAGGCGGAAAGAAGTACCGTGAGATACGCCCTGCGCGGGCGCGCCGCCTTCGCGGTCATCGGCCGCCGCATTCGGCCGGAGCCTCGCGGCGACCCGCCCGGAGCGAGACCGCTCCCACCAGCAGCCCGCCGGCCGCGAGCGCCGCGCCGACCCAGCCGGTCGCGCGATAGCCGAGCCCGGCGGCGATCACCAGTCCGCCGAGCCACGCGCCGAGCGAGTTGGCGATGTTGAGCGCCGAATGGTTGAGCGCCGCGGCGAGCGCCTGGCCGTCCGCCGCGACGTCCATGAGGCGTGTCTGGAGCGCCGGGACGCTGGCGGAGCTGACGGCGCCGAGCAGGAAGACCAGCGTGACCGCCGCCCACGGATTCCCGGCGGTCAGGGCGAACGCGACGAGGACTGCGAGTGTGGCGGCGAACGAGCCGAAGAGCGTGGGCATCACCGCGTGGTCCGCGAGCCGGCCGCCGACCGCGGTGCCGATGGTCATCCCGAGTCCGAATACCGTGAGCACCAGCCAAATCTGCGAGGCCGCCAGGCCGCTCACGCCGGTGACCGTCGGCGCGATGTAGCTGTAGACGGCGAACATACCGCCGAATCCGACTGCGCCGGTGGCCAGCGCGAACCAGACCTGCGGGCGTCGCAACGCCCCGAGTTCACGGCGCATCGACCCGTCGGCCGCGGCGGGAATCCGCGGCAGCCACAGCGAGATCGCGCACATCGCGCACAGTCCCGCGACGGCGACCAGCAGATACACCGATCGCCAGCCGAAGTGCTGGCCCAGGAGCGTCGCCAGCGGGACGCCCGCCACGTTCGCGACGGTGAGTCCGAGCATCACCATGGCGAACGCCCGTCCGCGGCGCGCTGGCCCGGCCAGCCGCGCGGCGGTGACCGCGCCGACGCCGAAGTACGCGCCGTGCGGCAGGCCGCTGACGAACCGGGCGATCGCGAGCGTGCCGAAGGACGGGGCGAGCGCCGAGGCGAGGTTGCCGACCGCGAACGCGGCCATCAGGGCGCTCAGCAGGAGCTTGCGGTCGACGCGGGCGCCGAGCGCCGCGATCAGGGGGGCGCCGACCACCACGCCGAGCGCGTACAGCGAGATCAGATGGCCCGCGGACGGGATCGAGGTGTGCAGTCCGCCGGCGATGTCCGGCAGGACGCCCATCGTCGCGAACTCCGTGGTGCCGATGCCGAATCCGCCGATCGCCAGCGCGAGCAGGCTGAGGCCGATTGCTTTCGGGGGCTCGAACGACGGCGTTGCGGGCGGCTGCGCACTCTGGGCCGGGTTCGGCCGGTCGAGATCGTCGGACCGGGGATGCGGAGAGGCCAGTGATTGTGTCACAATCCGAGTCTCGCATGATTGTGTAACAGCCACGTGAATCGTCCTCGACTGGGAGCTTCAGTGCCGAACCCCGCCGTTTCGCCGACGCTGTCCGCTGTGGAGAAGCTCGAGCGTCAGTTGACCGCCCGCATCATCGACGGCGGACTCGCGCCCGGCACGCACCTGCGCGAGGTGGAGCTCAGCGACGAATACCAGGTCGGCCGGCACACGCTGCGTGCCGCGTTCGACGCCCTGGTCCGCCGCGGGCTGCTTCAGCGCGAGCGCAATTGCGGTGTCTTCGTCCGCTCGTTCTCGGCCGCGGACCTCGCCGAGGTCTACGAGTTGCGTGCCGCCGTCGAGGTCCAGGCGGTCCGCGCCCTCGCCACGCGCGGATATGTTCCGCCAGGCGCGGCGGCGGCTCTGGCGGACGCGAAGCTGCTGGACCCTCATGCACCCAAACGGAAGTTCGTGGACGCGGACCTTGCGTTCCACTCGGCGCTCGTGCACGGCGCCGGCAACACCCGCCTCAGCCGAATCCACGACGAGCTGGCCGGCGAGCTCCTTCTTCTGCTCGCCCGGCTGGTCAACCGGTACGCGGGTGCCGAGCAGCTGAGCCATCAGCACGCCGACCTGATCGCGATCATCGAGGCCGGTGACCCAGACGCCGCGGATCGTGCCATCCGTACCCACCTCGACGGCGCGGCCCGCTGGCTCGTCGAACAGCTCGAACCAGCTCACGCAATGCGGATACCGGAGAAGGGTGCGTGAGCATGCTGCCGGTGCGGCATTGCGCCGACTTGCTCATTACAAAACGAGGCGTATCGTTTCGTAGAGCAGATGCAGAGAAGACACCTTGACGAAGTAAGGGGAGCGGAGCCATGCCTCAGGCGCCGGAGAAGAACGCGAACGGAGCAGAGCGGCTGCGGACCGCGCCGCTCGGCGAGACCGGGATGGACATCACCCGCGTCGGCTTCGGCGCGTGGGCCATCGGCGGCGGAGGCTGGGAGTTCGGCTGGGGGCCGCAGGAGGACGACGCGTCCATCGCCTCGATCCACCGCGCGCTCGAGCTCGGCGTCAACTGGATCGACACGGCCGCCGCGTATGGCTTCGGCCGGTCCGAGCAGGTCGTCGGGCGCGCGCTGGAGGGCCTGGAGCAGCGGCCGTACGTGTTCACCAAGTGCTCGCTGCTCGACGACGGCACCGGCCGGGTGCGGCACAGCCTGAACCGGGAGTCGGTGCTGCGCGAGGCCGAGGCCAGCGTCCGCCGGCTCGGCGTCGACGCGATCGACCTCTACCAGATCCACTGGCCGAACCCCGAGCCCGAGATCGAAGAGGGCTGGGCGGCGCTCGCCGAACTCAAGGAGCAGGGCGTCGTGCGGCACATCGGAGTGTCCAACTTCGACGTCGATCAGCTGCGGCGCATCCAGGAGATCGCGCCGGTCGAGACGATCCAGCCTCCGTACTCGCTGGTCGACCCGGCGGCCGAGGAGAAGATCCTGCCCTACGCCGAGCAGCACGGCATCGGCGCCGTCGTCTACTCACCCATGGGCTCCGGGCTGCTGACCGGCGCGATGACCCGGGAGCGGATCGCGGCGATGCCCGCGGATGATTGGCGCAGGACCGACCCGCGCTTCACCGAGCCGCTGCTGACCCGGTACCTCGCGCTGGCCGACCGGCTGCGCGCGATCGGTGAGCGGCACGGGGCGACGCCCGGCGCCGTCGCGGTCGCCTGGACGCTGGCGAACCCGGCGGTCGACGGCGCGATCACCGGCTTCCGCCGGCCAGACCAGGTCGAAGCGGTCGTCACCGCGGCGAACCTCCAGCTCACCGAGCAGGACCTCGCCGAGATCGACGCCGCCGAGATCGAGGCCGCGCGCCGCTGAGCGCGCAGGTCGGACATCCGCGTTGATCCCGAGAAAGGCAAGGATCATGACAGACATCGCATTCGTGGGTCTCGGCGCGATGGGCGCGCCGATCGCCGCCCGGCTGCTGGAACGGAACCGGGTGTACGGCACGAACCGCAGCCCGGCGAAGGCGGGCGCGCTCGTCGAGCAGGGCATGATCTGGCGCGACACGCCACGCGAAGCCGCCGCCGCGGCGCAGGTGGTCTTCAGCATGGTGACGGACGACGCAGCGCTCGCCGCCGTCACCGAGGGGCCGGACGGGATCCTCGCCGGGCTGCGGCCCGGCGCCGTCTACGTCGACATGAGCACCGTCAGCCCGGACGCCAGCCGCGACCTGGCCGCGCGCGTCGCGGAGCGCGGCGGCGCAATGCTCGACGCGCCTGTCTCGGGCAGCGTCCCGGCCGCTGAGGCGGGGAAACTGGCCGTGATGGTCGGCGGCCCCGAAGAGGCGTTCCTCGCCGTCAGCCCCCTGCTTGAGCGGCTCGGCACCGGCGTCACCCACGTGGGTGGGAACGGGCAGGGGCTGCAGCTGAAACTGGCGATCAACATCAGCCTGGCCGTGCAGATGCTCGCGTTCAGCGAAGGGCTGCTGCTGGCCGAGCGCGGCGGCGTCGACCCGCGCTTGGCCGCGCGGGTGATGACGGGCTCTGCCATCGGTTCGCCGATGCTGCAGGCGCGGGCCGCGCTCGCGCTCGACCCGCCGGCGCAGGCGTGGTTCGACATGCGCTTGATGCACAAGGACATCCGGCTCAGCCTGCACGCGGCCCGCGAGGCCGGCGTCCCGCTGCCCTCTGCCGCGGTCGCCGACGTGATTCTCGAGCGGGCCGAGGAACTCGGCTTCGGTGAGAGCGACATCGCGAGCCTCTACCAGGTGCTGGCCCGCACCCCGGCCCGGCCGTCCGCCGACGGCGCAGTCCTGCAGGAGCACACGGTATGAGCGCCGAGTCCGCGGGCGCCGACCCCGCGGACCGGTCGCCGCGGCGAGCGCGGCGGCAGCAGCGACAGCTGCTGCCGGACCCGCGGCAACTCACTGCGCAGCCGCCCCGAGGGCGTCCGCGCAGTGAGAAGGCGCACAAGGCGATACTTGAGGCGGCCGCGGCGCTGCTGCTGGCCCGGGGTTTGTCAGCCGTCAGCATGGACGCGGTCGCCGAGCGGGCAGGCGTCAGCAAGGCCACCATCTACCGCTGGTGGCCGAGTAAGGAGGCTCTCGCCCTGGACGCCCTCTACACCGATTGGGCGGCGGTGCAGCCGGAGTTGCGGGACTCCGGCTCGCTGCGCGGGGACCTGATCGCGCTGCTGCGCCCCTGGGCCCGTCTCGCGGCCGAACAGCCCTATGCCCGTGTCGTTGCCGCGCTGCTGTCCGAGGTGCAGAACAACCCCGACTTCGCAGCCGAATACCGGCGCCGGGTAGTCGAGCCGCGGAGGGTGCTCGCCAAGGACGTGTTCCTGCGCGCGATCGCGCGTGGTGAGATCGACTCGGGCCTCGACATCGAGGTGGCCCTCGATGTGATCTACGGCCCGCTCTACCACCGGCTGCTGCAGGGGCACGCCAAGCTCACCGACCGCTTCGTGCAGGAGGTTGTCGACTACACCCTCAACGGCATACAGCACCGGAACCCTCAATCGAGGAACGTGGAGCGGTAGGCGGTCGTTCCGTCGTACCGTCATCGAGTTCGATGCTCGCAGCAATGTGATCGGCCCCGGCAGGTGAACCACGCTGGTGGAAGGGCGCATGCAGCCCGCGTCGGGTGACCCGATCAGTCCGCCGACGCCTCGGCCATCGACCGCGGGAATCGGGTTGGGGAGAAGCTGATCGCGCCGGCCGGTACCATCCACGGCAGGATCTTCACGCTGTACCGGCCGGCGAGCACCGCGGGGTCGGCGTTTTTCAGCTCCCGCGCCCGCTCCGGATCCACGCGCAAAAGCGCCAGCCCGCGGAGAGATTCGTCGGCATCGCCGAACAACGGCCCGGCGGCGACAAGGTGGCCGTCGGCGTGCAGTTGGGCGAGGTGGGCCATATGCGCATCCTGGAGCTCGGCCTCAGCCCCGGCATCGAGGACCGGCGCGTCCTGCCTGAGCACGAGAAGGGCGACGGTGAACCGGTCGAAGTCCATAGTGATCATTGTCCGTTCTATCGGTGCCGAGGCGCTCGGTACTGATCACGCGGTGGTTCCAGCTTGCCCGGTCCGGGTCAGGGGCGCGCCGGTCTCCAGGAGGGTCTTCAGGCCGGACAGGACGAACATCCATCCGGGCCCTGACACGCTGTGCGCGGTCTTCGGGGCGCCGTCGAGCCGGTCGTGGGTCAGGGTCAGCTTGCAGTAGCCGCCTTCCTGCGGCTCGATTTCCCAGCTCACCCTGCTCGGCCGCTCGGCCGCCATGTCCGGGTCGTACATCGAGCGCCACTCGTGCACGAGCCTGCGCGGCGGGTCGAACTCGAAGATGGGGCCGTCTCCCCAGGTCGAGCCGTCCGGGCCGTGCGCGACGTAGCGGCGGCGGTCGGCTTCGATCCGGGCGCCGTGGAAATAGAGGGCGGATTGATCGGGTGTGGTGATGGCCCGCCAGATCTTCTCCGGATCGGCCTTGATGAATACCTGGTAGACCTGGGTGGTGAGGTCCGTCGTCGCGATCATCGGTCTTCCTCGGTTTCGAGTGCGGTCTTGAGGCCGGCGAGCAGGGAGGCCGGCGCTTCTGTGTACTTGTCGATCCAGCGGTCGTGGATCAGGCGGATCGGGACCGGGTTGAGGAAGTGAAGCTTCTCCCGGCCCGAGCGGCGGGTCACGACGAGTCCGGCCTCCTCCAGCACCTTCAGGTGCTTCGCCACTCCGAACCGGGTCATCTCCGTCTCGCGCTCCAGTTCGGTGAGTGTTCGGCCGTCGCGCTCGAAGAGTCGATCCAGCAGCAGGCGGCGGGTCGCATCAGCGAGCGCTTTGAAGACGCGGTCGTCATCATCCATCGCCCCCAAGATAGGTGACCAAAGAGTCACATGTCAATGATACCGGGAAACCTGTTTCGGCCGGGCATCGCGGTAGAGAGCCTGGGAATCCCCACGCCTGGTGAGACCGCGCTGATCGCGGCGGCACTCTATGCGGGTACTACGCACCCGCTGAACATCACGGCGATCGCCGGGGCCGCCGTCGCAACGGCGGCCCCGGCGATGACGCCAACCTGGCCGGTTTACGGCAGGACCTGTCGGGTGAGCTGTCCTTCCATGCGGTACAGCGCGAGCTGGGGAGTCGTGAAGAACGACTGGGACGTTCCGGCCTCGAAGTTGTCGATGTGAACCACCGTGGCTCCGCTCTCTTCCTGCCAGGAGATCACGTAGAGGCCGGAGCCGACCCGGGACCATTCGTATTCGGCGCTGCCCCGCGCTCCGGCTCCTTCGCCGGCGACGATCTCGTACGAGACCGTCTGGGAGTCTGCGGAGTAGGTGTTGGTCGCCGTGAGGGACGGATAGGTCACGAGAAAGCTGCCGCCCGCGAACGGGGGAAGCGAGGAACGAGTCACGGCTGTCCTCTCATATGCCGAGCAGTTGATCGTGGACCTTTGCGGTTGCCGCCGAAGGGAACTACAGGGCGGCGCGAATCGCGTCGGGAAGGTCCGCGTCGACCTGCCCCCAATACCGGAAGAATCGCTCCTGGATCGCCGGGACCGTCAGTGCCTTGTATTCTCCGGCGAGGGTTGCGGCGAAGCGGGTCTTCTCCTCGGCCGTGAATACGCTGCGGTAGAGCGTGCCCGCCTGGCCGAAGTCGTCGTCGTCAGGGCGCAGCGTGTAGGCGCTGCGAACGAGTTCGCCGTCGGTCTCCCAGCTCGCCTCGAGCCCGCTCGTCACGTCGGGTCCGGGGCCGGCCGCCGGCCCGTAGGAGTTCGGGAAGTAGGTGCGGTGCTCTGCTTCGGCGAAGTGGTATCGCATCTGGCCCTCGTGCGAGTAGTTGCGCACTTCGGCGGCGTGCGGTTGATTGACCGGGAGCTGGCTGAAGTTCGTGCCGATGCGGTAGCGCTGGGCGTCGTTGTACGCGAACACGCGGGCCATGAGCATCTTGTCCGGCGAGATCCCCGTGCCCGGTACTTGATTGCCGGGTGAGAAGGCGGCCTGCTCGATCTCGGCGAAGAAGTTGCGCGGGTTGCGGTTCAGGAGGAAGGAGCCGACCTTGATGCGCGGATAGTCGGCCTTCGGCCACACCTTGGTCAGGTCGAAGGGGTTGAGGCGGTAGGTTTTCGCCTCCTCATAGGGCATGACCTGGATATACATGTCCCAGGCGGGGAACTCGCCGCGTTCGATTGCGGTGTAGAGGTCACGGCGATAGAAGTCCGCATCGGCCCCGGCGACGCGCTCCGCTTCGTCGGCTCCCAGCGCCTGCACGCCCTGCCGGGACAGGAAGTGGTACTTCACCCAGAACCGCTCACCGTCGGCGTTGATCCACTGATAGGTGTGCGAGCCGTAGCCGTTGAGGTGGCGCCAGGAGCGGGAGAGGCCGCGGTCGCCCATCAGATAGGTGACCTGGTGCGCGGACTCGGGCGAAAGGGTCCAGAAATCCCACTGCATGTCGGCGTCACGCAGGCCCGAGCTGCCGAGTCGCTTCTGGGAGTGGATGAAGTCCGGGAACTTCATCGCGTCGCGGATGAAGAAGGTCGGCGTGTTGTTACCGACGATGTCGAGGTTGCCCTCTGCGGTGTAGAAGCGCAGCGCGAACCCGCGCACGTCACGCCAGGTGTCGGGCGAGCCCTGTTCACCGGCCACGGTGGAGAACCGCACTAACGTCTCCGCAGTCGCGCCCGGCTGGAAGACCGCGGCGCGGGTGTAGCGCGACACGTCCTCCTCGACGGTGAACTCCCCGAAGGCGCCCCCGCCCTTGGCGTGCGGGTTGCGCTCGGGCACGCGCTCCCGGTTGAAGGCCGCGAGCTTCTCGACCAGGTACCTGTCGTGCAACGCGGTGACGCCGTCGGAGCCTGTCGTCAGCGAGAACTCGTCGCTGGGGACCGGAGCCCCTGATTGCGTGGTGGTCGACGGGCGTTCGGTCATCGCTGTTCTCCTTTGCGCGAATCTCAACTGGGCCTACGGGCTCGATGTGCAGGCGGCTGGGCCTCGGCCGTCAGCTGCCTCGGCCACCGTGCCGTGGCCATCTCCAGAACTGATCCTACAATAGACAGTGTCTAAGTCAAGATGAAAGCTAGCTAGGGACTCGATTGAGTCCACGACCACTTACTGTTAGCCTGGCTTCATGAGCGACCTCCTGGAACGTCTGCGCGAACGAGGCTGGCGGCTGACCGCGCAGCGTCGCGTCGTTGCCGAGGTTCTGGACGGCGACCACGTCCATCTCACCGCGGACGAGGTGCACTCGCGTGCCGTCGTTCGCCTGCCGGAGATCTCCCGTGCCACCGTGTACAACACGCTCGGCGAGATGGTGAGCATCGGCGAGGTGATCGAGGTCGCGACGGACGGCCGAGCCAAGCGGTACGACCCCAACGCGCACCGTCCGCACCAGCACCTGGTCTGCTCGCGGTGCGGCACGATCCGCGACGTGCACCCGCACGGCGACCCGCTCGCGACGCTGCCCGCGGCCGAGCGGTTCGGCTTCGCCGTGTCCGAGGTCGAGATCACCTACCGGGGCCTGTGCCCCGACTGCGTATGACGCCGAGGCGACCCCCGCCGAGCACGTCGTCCGCCGGGCGCCCGATGCGCCAGACGAGAAGTTCCTCATGGTCGTAAGCGGCCAGTGATGTGCAGGCTGCTTCGTTGACCGGCTTCACCCGATGAACCGCAGCCGGCGTGGCTCGTTATGGGCCTGCAACGACACGTGGGCCACGGCAGGCAGACCAGCTGCGAGTCCGACGGCGGTGGCGGACGTGTGCACCGGCGGAATCCCGGCCACGTCTACGACGTCTGCGTCAGGGAATTCATATGGATCGCGCGGATGGATACGCAGATGTCGGCTATCACACACGGCATACTCGTCGACTCCGCTCAGCTTGCAGCCGTCGACGGCGTCACGCTCACGAGTAGGTGCTTCATCAGCGGTTGGTCGCTCTGGCGGCTGTAGTCGTCGAGCGCGCACAGGATGTTGAGTTCGGGCATGTAGCCGGCGGCGCTGCCGCGCGGGATGTCGTAGGCGACGGCGCGATAGCCGTAGACCGACCGTGTGCTGCCATCGCGCGCGTGGCTGGTGATGTCGATCAGATCGAACTCGGCCAGCCCGTGCGCGGCCATGTCCTCGCGGTTCATGAACAGCAGCGTGCGCAGGTTCTTGACTCCGCGGTAGCGGTCGTTGTCGGAGTAGATCGTCGTGTTCCACTGGTCGTGCGAGCGCATTGTGGAGAGCACGAACTTCCCCTCGGGTGCTGCGACGTCCGGCAGCGGCGAGGAGTGGAACTCGGCGCGGCCCGAATCGGTCAGGAAGACGCGGTCCCGCGCGGGTTGCGCGATGCGGAACCCGAGCGGCACGCGAACCCGCCGGTTGAAGTCCTCGAACCCGGGCAGCACCTTCGCCATCGTGTCCCGGATCCGGTCGTAGTCCTCGACGTAGGGCTCCCACGGCGTGCGCGAGTCCGGCAGCGTCGCCCGGGCCATGCCGGCGAGGATCGCGGGCTCGGATTTGAGCTTCGGGGACGGCGGGTTGCGCATGCCGAAGGAGATGTGCACTTCGCTCATCGCGTCCTCGACGCTCACGCCCTGCTCACCGGAGGCCTGCACGTCCTTCTCGGTGCGTCCGAGGCAGGGCAGGATCAGCGCTCTCCGGCCGTGGATCAGATGGCTGCGATTGAGCTTCGTGCTGACCTGGACGGTCAGCTCGGCGCCGCGCATCCCGGCGGCGGTCGCGTCGGTGTCGGGCGCGGCGAGCACGAAGTTGCCGCCGAGGCCGACGAACACCTTCACCCTGCCCTCGTTCAGCGCCTTGATCGTGCCGACCGTGTCCAGGCCGTGCTCGCGCGGCGAGGTGATCCCGCAGACCTCGTCGAGCTTGTCGAGGAACGCGGGCGTCGGGCGGTGGTCGATCCCGCAGGTCCGGTTGCCCTGCACGTTGCTGTGCCCGCGTACCGGGGAGGGCCCTGCGCCCTCGCGCCCGATGTTGCCGCGAAGCAGGAGCACGTTGACGATCTCGCGGATCGAGTCGACGCCGTGGTCCTGCTGGGTGACCCCGAGGCACCAGGAGATGACGGTGCGGTCCGCGGCCATGTACCGCTCCGCGAGGTCGCGGATCTTCGCCTCGCTCACGTGCGACTGCCGCGTCAGCTCGTCCCACGGCGTCGCCTGAACCAGATCGCGGTAATCCTCGAAACCGGTCGAGTGCTGCTCGATGAACTCGTTGTCGAGCACCGACGGATCCTTCTCGGCACGTTCGAGCACCGCCTTCGCGACCCCGCGCATCAGGGCGAGGTCCCCGCCGACGCCGACCTGCACGTTCATCGTGCCGGTCGGGGTCGCGTGGAAGGTGGCCATCGCACCGAACTCGTGCGGCACGATCGTTCGCCGCGACGCCGCCTCGACCAGCGGATTCACGTGCACGATCTGCGCGCCGCGCCGTTCGGCCTCGGCGAGCGCCGTGAGCATGCGCGGGGCGTTGGAGGCCGCGTTGACGCCCATGACGATCAGCAGGTCGGCAGCCTCCCAATCGCGGATGTCGCACGTCCCCTTGCCCGTGCCCAGCGACGCCTGCAAGGCCCGGCCGGACGCCTCGTGGCACATGTTCGAGCAGTCCGGCAGGTTGTTCGTGCCGAACTCGCGCACCCACAGCTGATAGAGGAACGTCGCCTCGTTGCTCAGCCGCCCCGACGTGTAGAACGCCGCCTCGTTCGGGCTGTCCAGGCCGCGCAGCGTCGAGCCGACCAGGTCGAATGCCGCCTGCCAGGAGATCGGCACGTACCTGTCCGTCGCCGCGTCGTACACCAGCGGCTCGGTCAAGCGCCCCTGGTCCTCGAGCGCGAAGTCCGTCCAGCCCGACAGCTCGGTGACGGTGTGCGCGGCGAAGAATTCGGGCCCGGCCTTCTTGCGCGTCATCTCCCAGGTGACGTGCTTGATGCCGTTCTCGCAGATGTCCAGATGCAGGCCCTTGCGGTCATCCGGCCACGCGCAGCCCGGGCAGTCGAAGCCGCCGTTCTCGTGGTTCATCTTGAGGATCGCCTCGGGCCCGCGCAGCGGCTCCCGCGTCCTGGCCAGCACCCGCATCACGCTGCGCGCCGCACCCCAGCCGGCCGACGGAGCGGTGTCGTCCTGCCGGGACGCCTCGCCCCCGCGGTTCGGCCCCCGCCCCCGCGCCGCGACCCCCGGGGCCCCGCGGCCCAGGTCGTGGCCGGGTCGGGTTCCGGACTCGGTCTCCTGCGAAGCCATCGCGCGCTCCTTCGCTGCCGTAGTGGCTGAGCCCGTCGGTCAGTCGAGGCCTTCGACGATGCGGAAGTCGCGCTCGACGCCGTCGGCGAGAGCGGCCAGTGCCGCCTGGTAGGCGTCACTCTCGTGGGCCGCGAGCGCCTGTTCGAAGGTGTCGAACTCGATCAGGACGGTGCGCTCGGCGATTCCGGCGTCGTGGGCGACGACCCGGACGCCGCGGGACAGGACGCGTCCGCCCCCGGCCTGGACGGCCGGAGCGGCCAGTTCGTTGTAGGCAGCCAGCTTCTCGGGGTCTGAAACGGTGCGGTACGCGCTGACCCAGTAGCCCTTGGCCACGGACCCTCCAGTGATCGGATGAACATATCTGACTTCGAAATTCACGATTCGGATCGATCATACCGAGCACCGGGTCACCGGGGGGATCCAGCCCAAGGGCGGACGTGCCAGAACGCGCTGTCGGCGAGCGGGAGCCAGTTCTATGGGTTCAGCCCGGTCAGGGCCTTCCGGGCACCTGCACGTGAATCGCCGAGATCGTCCTGGCGGCTTACTCGAGGCGATGCCGATCTTCGTGCTGCTTGTGCTCGCCGGCGTCGCCCCCGGCGTCGTGGGGATACTCAAGCACTGCGGTCAGCGCGCCGCACGCGGGCGCCGCCCGGGCCCAACCCGGACGGCGCCCGAGGCTGCTACGGTCGAGCTAGTCGTTGTCCTCGCCGTAGAGTGCACCCTGGCCGATGGTCGCGGCGGCCGGGTCGTTGTCCTCGAGGTGGCGCGCGTAGCCGCCGTTCTGCAGCTCCTGCGGGTCGACGCCGAGCTGCTGGAGCAGCTTCGCATGCTGCGGGTCGGACGGGTCGACCCGGTGCCCGTCGATCTTCGCGAGCATCTGCTTGGCCTGCTGCTGGTTGCCGCCGAGCCGCTCGACGAGGTTCGCGATCTGGTTGATATCGAAGCTGGACATCAGTGCCCTTCTAAGGTCGGAAACGGGTGATTTGGCCACTGACAGACAAACACCGGCCCGCGCGGTCCGCAACGCCTCGACACGCCGAGATCCGACGCTGGACAGCGGCGGACCTGCCTCGTCGGACGTCGAGTGACCTGGGCTATCGACAGTCGCGCAGCGCGCCGAATCAGTAGGTCACGATCACCCGTGCGGGCCAGGGCCAGCGGCCGACCGGGTCAAGGAGCCGGCCTGGTGACGGCGATCGAACCACGGCCCTCGAGACAGTTCCCAGCGCGGACCGGTGAACAGATGCACGCACGAGAAGCGCATGTACTCCGCCCGCTGGTCGCCGGTGAAGTCCGCGAGATAGCCACGCCCGTACTCCGGGCACTTCGGCCGGCCGCCGCGCTGATCCTCTTCCTCTTCCCACGCCTCTTCGACGTCTTCCCGGGTGGAGTTGCTGCCCGTAAAGCCGAGCGTGTGCCGCAGCGGGCGCTGGTGCGCTTCGCCTTCGTCCGGAAGGCTGACCCCGCTCGCCGCCCGGAGCACACCGTGATCGAATCGCAGGATGGACGAGCAGCGGCCGAACGCGCACCTGTTGGGCGGCCCGGAGCCGATCGGCGGCAGGCGCGTGCACGTCGACCTCGACGCTATCGAGGTCCACGCGGCCGTGGCGGACGGATCGGTGTACGTGTGGGTGCGGGTGAGCATGTCCGAGCCGACACCCGAGGGTGGGTGGCTGCGTGTGTACCGCTACGCCGGTCGCGAATGAACCGAACGCGACTCGACCCGACTTGACCGGCTGTAAGGCTCGCTGCCGCCGTCATCCGGGCGGTGCACTGCGCCCGTCCTGCCGCGGATCCCTGCGCCGACGCCGGCCGGACCTGTCGGTCGCCGTCCTGGCGGTCGCGCAGAGTCGGTGGGACCTCCGCGCCGCTCCGCCCCCACCAGCGGCCCTTCAGTGCTGCCTTAGTGCTCAGGTGGGAAAATCCGGGTCCGTCCACCGGCGAGCTGGCCGAGCTGCTCAACAGCCCCCGTCTCGATCATCGAGCTTGCCAGCGTGCTACGGTCCCACGGCCCACACGCCGGGTACCCTGGCGACATGTTCTCGGCTGAGGGCCCATCGCTGCGGGAACTTTCCGTCCAGGCCCTGTCATCGGTAGAGCACGGGTACGACCTGCTCGCTCCCAAGTTCGACCATACGCCGTTCCGCACACCCGACGACGTGCTCGAGTCGAGCATCGAGGTGCTGCGACCGCTCGGGCCTTTCGGCCGGGGTCTGGACGTGTGCTGCGGAACCGGTGCGGGCGTGCGCGTGCTGGCCTCGGTATGCCGGGAGCCGATCACGGGCGTCGACTTCAGCGCCGGGATGCTCGCGCAGGCGCGTGAGGCGTTTCCAGCCGCCACGTGGGTGCGGGCCGATGCCCGTGCCCTGCCGCTGAACGGCGGCTTCGATCTGGCGGTCAGTTTCGGGGCGCTCGGGCACTTCCTGCCCGCCGACCGGCCGGCGCTGTTCGCCGGCGTGCACCGCGCATTGCGCCCCGGCGGTCGCTTCGCCTTCGTGATCGGCGCGCCGGCACCGATCACCTCAACCGGATACTGGGCGGCCCTCGCCTTCGACGCGGCCATGCGCGTCCGCAATACCGTGTGGCGCCCCCCGTTCGTCATGTACTACCGAACGTGCCGGCTACCCGCGCTCACCAGTGAACTTACGGCGGTCGGGTTCGCCGTTTCGACACTCGCGCTCACGACGCTTGGCATGCGCAAAGACGGCAGCCCGCACTACCGGCTTGTCGTGGCGCGGCGCGGCTGATACCCCGCCCCCTGACGGTCACGGCGCTGACCGACGCACACCGGATTGCGCACGTTTTCAGCTGGGCTGCGCGGCTCATGCCGGTCAAGGCTCCGATCCGCCGACTCCCGAGCACCCTTACCAGGGCTGTTCTGATCGAGAGGCCGACCAGGACTCCTGTTCGACGGCGCGGCCTCGAAGACGATGGGGGCCCGCGAAACGCGGGCGGAATCTCACGTGAGATCCGTCCGCGCTGGGTTTGAAGCACGCGCGATCACCGCGTGATCCGGACCACGATCTTTCCGCGCGTGTGGCCGCCCGCGACCTGCGCGAGCGCCTTGCGAACGTCGTCGAACTGCACTACTTCCGCGGTATTCGGCTTCAGGCTGCCGGCGTCGATCAGACGGGTGAGTGCTTCCAGCCGGGCTCGGTCCACCCGCGCGGCGAAGGAGTCGCCCGTGATGCCGCGCTCCAGTCGGGGGGCGGCGTCCTGGATGACGATGAAGCTGGCGCGGCCGCCGTCGCGGACGGCGGTGATGGCTGCATCCCGGGTCTGGCCGCCTGCGCAGTCCATGAGCAGGTCGACGCCGCCGGGCGCGGCTTCACGCACCTGCTGCGCCCAGTCGGTGTCGTGGTAGTCGAACATCTCGTCAGCGCCCAGGCTCCGCACGAAGTCGTGGTTGGCCGCGCTGGCTACGCCCAGTACGCGAGCACCGAGCGCGGCGGCGATCTGGACAGCCGCGGTGCCCACTCCTCCCGACGCCGCGGTGACGAGCACAGTCTGACCCGGCTTCAGATGCCCTCGGTCAACCAGTCCCTCGTGTGCGGTGCCCGCTGCGATCACCAGGCCGGCCGCGTCCACGAAGTCCACCGCCTCGGGCATGGGCGCCAGCCGGGCCGCATCGGCGATGGCCTGCTCGGCCAGCCCGCCGCCGGTTGGAAACAAGGTTCCGTACACGCGCGTGCCAGGCTTGAAGTCCACGCCCTCGCCGACCGCCTCAACGATGCCGGCGACCTCCTGCCCGGGAACGAAGGGCAGCGGAAGCTCGGGGAAGCCGCCGCTCAGCATGCCGACGTCCCACGGACCGACACCTGCGCCGTGCACTCTGACCAGCGCCTGCCCGGCTGCGGGAACAGGGGCCGGAACTTCACCCGTCTGGAGGCCGTCGATGCCGCCGAACGTCTCCACGAACGCAACACGCATGATCTTCACTCCCTGTAGCCCACTGCGATTTCCCACGGCAACGGCACAGCTTGATGCGGACGGCCTGGCTCTGCTGTGAATAGCCTGCTGCGACACCGATGCACGTCATCTTGGCACAGTCCGTGATCATGTGTGCCCAGCCCGCATTCGGCGTGTCAACGAGACATACGTCGTACACGCACGGCAATAGTGCGCTGCTGTGGCGCGGGTGAGCCGAGGTCTGCCATTCAATGAAATGGTCGGGGGTGGTGGATGCGGGTGGCGGCAGCATCGAGGGGCTGTGTGCGTCCGGCGTGGTGTGCGGACGCTTTGGTCACAGTGGAGTGGCGAGAAGCAGTATGGTCGGTGCTCGTGCTGCTCCGGAAGCGTTCGACATCCCGCGTGCTCCTGGTGGACGAGCGCGACCGTCTGCTGCTGTTGTGCGGGCGCGATCCACGAAGGCCGGGGGCGAGATGGTGGTTCACCGTCGGTGGCGGCGTGGAGGACGGCGAGGATTTCGTGGCTGCCGCCCTGCGCGAGGTGTTTGAGGAGACGGCGCTGTCGTTGCCCGTCGATCGGCTGGGCCCGATCGTCTGGACTCGGCAGGCGGTCTTCAGCGTCGATGGGCATGGTTTCGACCAGTATGAGGAGTACCGTCTGGCGCGCGTCACTTCCAGCGAAGCGGAAGCAGTCTGCATCGATGCGCATGAGGCGCGCTATGGCCACCGCTGGTGGTCGATCGAGCAGTTGGCCACGACGCGTGAAACGGTCCGGCCCAAGAAGATGGCAGCGCTCCTGGCCGATGTGCTTACCGGCGACCCGCGGCGCCCGCCGCGCGACCTCGGCCGTTTCAACGAGGACATAGATCCTGATTGACGGCCGCACCTCCAGTCACTCGGTTCGGTGGAGAGGCCTTGATCGTGGTCCTGATACGCAAGAGATCCCCTGGCTGGAAAGGGGCGGCTTATCAAACCTCACGTGTTCCAACACGAGGAGCACCTACGAGATAGGCAGAGCTCTATGCGCCGGACTGCGCGAGCACGGTGACGAAGGTGGAGGTGGCGAAGAAAGTGCCGGTGGTCAGGTGTTCGAGCCAGGCGTGTGCGTCGTCGACGGTGAGGTAGCCGGCCGTGACGGCGCGTTGGGTGTTGCGGCGTAGTCCGAGGATCGTCTCGGCTGTCTCGAAGTCGGTGAAGACGGCGGCGGCGTTGCGTACGGTGCGCAGGGTGTAGCCGGTTTGGGTGGCGAGGCGGGGCAGCTGGCGTCCGATGGCATGGTTTCGGTTGACGCGTTCTGCGATGTAGCGGGTGAAGGCGCGGCTGATGGCGAGGTCGGGGTGGTCGATTGCGAGGGCGTCCCAGTCGGGTTCGGCGAGGGTGAGCATGCCGCCGGGACGCAGGACTCGGCGGATTTCGGTCAGCACGGCCGCGGGGTCGGTGACGTGCATGAGCACGCGGTCGGTGCGGGCGCGGTCGATGCTGTGGGTCTCGAACGGCAGTCGGTGGGCGTCCGCCTGGCACACCTCGACGGTCGCCTGGTCTGCTGTGCGGGTGCGGGCGGTGGCGACCATCCGCGGATCCTGGTCGATGCCGAGGACCGCGCCGGCCGGGCCGGCCGCGGCGGCCAGGGCCCTGAGGTCGGTGCCGGGGCCGCAGCCGACGTCGAGTACGCGGTGCCCCGGCTCGATGGCCAGGGCCGTGAGGAGGTCGCGCTTGTAGGAGCGGCCGATGTCGGTGGCCGAGACCGCGTCGAGGTAGGGCGCTGGGGCGGAACTGGCGAGGTCGGTGCCGGTCATAGTCCTATCGAATCAGGATGATGTGAAGATGCGGTGGAGGGGCTGTGCGGGTTGTGTGCAGGAACGGATTCGCCGAGACCGCCTTCAGGCTGGTGCGGAGAAGGCCCTGTCGCTGATCACGCCTGGACCTCGTCGCTGAGTCACCGAGCCTGGCAGGGGGGCTTGATGCCACCCATCGTCAGCGCTCTTTCGGTCGTAGTCGGCGCGCGAGAGCGCGAAAGGCGAATTGAGCGTGCAGAGAAACCGGGCGCGATCGAGAGTTCTGCTTCCGCGAAGCGCGGATCTATGGCTGCGGTGACTTCAACCGCGTGAGCCGGCCGGCGCGTTCGATGATCGTCTCCGCGGCGTATGCCAGCGCCGCCGCGGTGGCCGCGGCCTCGAACATCAGCGTGATCAGGTCGTATGCTTGAGAGTGGCGTCCAGGCTGGCCGAGCAGCGACCATAGTTCCGCCCGGAAGGCGCCCGTGATCGGGATACTCACGCACGCGGCGATCCCCGCGTGTATGGCTCGCTGTCGCGCGGTCGCCGACCGTACGGTGGCGCGCTGTCGGGACGGCGTCCCCGTGATTCCGAGAAACGCGCCGATGATCGCCAGGTAAGCGAACATGCTGGCTACGTGATTGATGAACAGCACCAAGTACACGAGGGGCGAGTATCCCTCCCGCAGCCCTTGCAACAGGGCGGTTGAGAGTCCGAATGCCAACGACAGAGCACCCGCCACGAGCAGCGGGTGACGGCGGATAGCCTTGACCGCGTAGCGGTCAGCCCAGAGCACGACCAGCGTGGCGCCCGGGCGCAACGGCCCAAGCCGCGTCGTCAACTGCTTGCCGAGCGAGATCAGGTCGGAGAGCCAGTCCGGCCCGTCTACCGCCGGAAACTGCTGCCGCGAAGCGCGGCGCACTTCTCGCGCGATCGCGAGCGACGCCAGGCTCACCGCGGCCAGCCCGGCGACAGCGACGGCCGTGGCGCCGGTCCAGCTGGCCCGGTGCACGCGAAGCACGACACTGATCCAGTCGCTCGCGAGCGTGGCCGTTATCACGGCGAGTAGCACGCCGCCGGCCCGCACCAGTTCGCGCGCGCGTCGGATGGGCTGTGGGGCCTTCCGGCGCCACAGCAGCGCGCGCATCAGGCACAGCGCAGTCAGCAGCGGTACCCAGAAAATCGAAAGCGAGACCAGCGCATCGTACGGATCATCCTGCCAGGGTTCGTGTTGGTAGAGCCCTGACAGCTTCTTCGCTGACCAGTTGAACAGGATGAACAGCAGCGCGAGACCCAGTGCCCCCGCGACCGCGCGCTCGGCGGCTCGACGTGCCGGATTCCCGGCAGGTAGCTCCGCGTTCGGTTGCGGCATCGTATGAACCCTCCTTGACTTCGTGGCCCTGGTTTCAGCCGTTTCAGCCCGCGCACGCAGGCAGTACGCGACGCGTAGTATCGGACCTTCCGGAACGGTTGGCTCCACGAGACTTCATGGGTCGGCATCCGGGTCGGCTCGGCAACGGTCAGCCGTAGCCGAGCCGGCGGATGAGCCGGGTCGGAACCTCTGAGGTCTGCGGCCGTCTTGACGTCAGCGGTCGTTGAGGTCGCGCAGGATGGAAAGGAACAGACCGGTCAGTATCAGCGCACAGCCGCCGACGACAGCTGACACGACGTCGAAGCCGTGACCCGCCACGGTCGTGCTGAGGCTGATCCAGGCCGTGAGCGCGCCGCCGACGGCGAGAATCGCGATGCCGAAGCGCAAGCGCGCCGGGCGGGGCGGGATTACCGCGGAAGCGCTGATGGTGCCGACGACCCGGGCCACCTGAACGGCTCCGAGGGCGAGCGTGAGCCAGTAGGAGGCGGTGATCAGCAGGCGGGGAGTGGAGTGCGCTGCGGGTTGGGCGGCGTGAACGATGATCAGTCCCACCGCGAAGAAGGCCGCGGGTACCGCCAGCGCTCTCACACTCCTGCGCAGCAGCGCGGTCACGGCGTACGGGGTGGGCCGGGGGAGCGGCATGATCATGACCACGCCGAGCAGCATGAGTGCCGCGCATTCGGTCACGTTCAGGATCCGGTGGGCGTGCCAGGTGAGTCGGGGGTCGTTCGTCGTTCCCGCCCGGCCGGCGAACCAGGTGGCCAGGGTGAGCGTGAAGGCCGCCGCGGCCGCGCGGTGCCGGCGTTGGGAGGCGGACTCGGCCGGCCAGATGACCGGGTGCAGCCACAGCTCGGCGGCGCTGGCCGCCAGTCCCGGCCAGGATCGACGGCCGGCGGCCTTCGCGTCCTCCTCCAGTTCGGCGCCCCACCGTTCGCGGAACGCGGCCGGGTAAAGACGCAAAAGCATCCGAACCGGGTTCATGCCGGGTTCACCCCGAGGCCGCGCAGCCCGGCGGCCGCCACCCGCGCCATCGCGTGCAGTTCTCGTTCGAGCACGCGGCGGCCCTCGGGGGTCAACCGGACGGGGCGGGTGCGCTCGACCTCGTCGAGCGACTCCACCAGGCCCTTGGCTTCGAGGCGGGTCAGGGCGCCGTAGAGGCTGCCGGGTCCCAGGCGCGTCCCGGTCAGCTCCTCGATGGCGGAGTTGATCGCGTAGCCGTGCAGCGGTCCGTTGGACAGTGCGCACAGCACGAGAGTCTGGGCGTCGTTGGACTGCATCGCATCCTCCTTCGTCACTCCCACACTAATACGCGACAGGTACTACGTGGCAAGTACTACGTGTCGTGTACTATTGCGCCCGCGGTCATCGGCAACCGTTGCATTCCGGGTAAATCGCTGCTCCGGAAGATCCGCTATACAGCCTCATGTCATCCCTGAACGCCCAGTGAACGGGCGCCTCAAGAGGATTTGGCAGGCCCTGTTTTCGGTCGGACGCAAGAAGAACAGCCTCAAGCGGCTGGTCACGGGTGCGGCCGTGCCGGCCGGCTCCGGAGCCGCCATGGTGATCGCCCCGGCGGCCGCCCACGCGGCCTCGTACGACGGGGTCTGCGGCTCGGGCTATGGTGTCATCGACTCGTTCGCCGTCAACGGCGGCACCGTCTTCCTGACCTACAACGGTACCTACAACTGTGTCGTGACGGTCCGCGACACCCCTGGCGCCGCGGAGTACATGACGGCGGGTGTCAAGCTCTCCGGCACGGACTGGAGCGCGAGCACCACGGACGAGGGTGACTACACCACCTACGCCGGCCCCCGTTACGTCTATGCGCCGGGCCACCGCATCGACTGGGGCGGCCGGATCAACGGCAGCGGCAAGGACATCTACAACAGCCACTGCGGCTGAGGCAGCACCGCCGCGGGCCGGACCGGAGAACTCCCGTCCGGCCCGCGGCGCTCGCCGCAGGCCTCAAGACTCTGCTCGGCGAGCGTGTTCCAGCCTGGTTCCGACGGGCGATGGCACGCTGCCGATCGTAGGCTCGAAGACATGTGTGGCAGGTACGTCGCGGTCCACAGTCCGCAGCAGTTGGCCGAGGAGTTCGACGTCGACCGGGTCATGGTGGACGCTCCGGTGGAGCCGGACTACAACGTGGCGCCCACCAAGCCGGTCCTGGGCGTCATGGCACGCGAACCGCGCGAGCGGCCGGGAGCGCGGCAGCGGCAGTTGCGCGTGCTCCACTGGGGCCTGGTGCCGTCGTGGGCAAAGGACCCGTCGATCGGCAGCCGGCTGATCAACGCAAGGGTCGAGACTGCGCCGGACAAGCCGTCGTTCCGCCAGGCGTTCGCCAAACGCCGCTGCATCCTGCCGGCATCGGGCTACTACGAGTGGGACAAGCCCGCGACAGGGGAGAAGGGCGGTGCGGCGCGGAAACAGCCGTACTTCATCCACCGTGCGGACGGCGCGCCGCTGGCGATGGCGGGCCTCTACGAGCTGTGGCGGGATCCGGAGCGAACCCGGGACGATCCGGAGGCCTGGCATTGGACCTGCGTCGTCTTGACGACCCAGGCCACCGACGAGGTCGGCCGCATCCATGACCGCGCCCCGCTGATCGTGCCCGCCGACGGCTACGACGCCTGGCTCGCTCCCGAGCCCGGCAACCCCGACGACCTGCGCGCCCTGCTGGTGCCCGCGACCCTCGGGATGCAGGTCGACCCGGTGAGTACCGAGGTCAACAACGTGCGCAACAACGGTCCCGACCTGATCCGGCCGGTCCCCGGCGATCACGGAGAGCCGCGCGAGCTCCGATGAGTCCCGTCGGCCATCGGGGGACCGGCGGCACGACCATCAGCAGCCCGGCTCCGGCGGGCGGGCCCACGCGGCGGGAGAAGAGCATGGCGGTGCGCGCCCACTCAGCCGGCCGATGACGGTGGCCGGGTTCGGGGCCCGCCCTCGTCGTCGGCGAGCAGCGGCGAGCGCGCGAGCCCGAGGACGGCGACGCCCACGAGGGCGTCCGCGTCGACAGCAATGCACGCCCCAGCACAAGGCCGGGCTCACCAGGTCTTACGTTTGGGCGGAGGCCCGCCGCCTACGGCAGGCAAGCGGGCAGATCGGTGAGCGTACACTCGGCATCAGGATCGGAGGCCATGGAACATGCCGCTTACGAGCCCTCAACGCTCGGTGGATCCAGTCGAGAATCTGCGCCGCTCGCTCGCGGGTATGTTGGCCGACCGCATCGCCGGTCCGGGGGGACCCGCGGTGCGCCGGAGGATCGTGCGGGCACGCTCCGGCTGGTTCGGGCCGGACCGTCCGATCAGGCGCGTTCACGGCGACGCGGCGATGTTCGTCGGGGGACTGCGCGCCCTGTTGCTGCAGTCGCTGCACCCGCTCGCGATCGCGGCGGTCACCGAGCATTCCGGGTACCGGGCCGACCCGTGGGGCAGGCTGCAGCGGACCAGTGCGTTCCTGGCCATCACCACCTACGGCTCGGCCGAGGACGCGCAGCGCACGGTCGACGCGGTGAAGGCCGTTCACGCCCGGGTGCACGGCGTCGCTCCCGACGGACGCGCCTACCGCGCGGACGACCCGCATCTGCTCGCCTGGGTTCACGTGGCCGAGGTCGACAGCTTCCTGCGCTGCCACCAGCGCTACGGCGCCGTACCGCTGACCGACCTGGAAGCCGACGGCTACGTGGCCGATACCGCCGTGGTCGCCGAAGCGCTCGGGGTCATCGATCCTCCGGCCACCACCGCGCAGCTCGCCGAGCGGATGGAGGCCTACCGGCCCGAGCTGGCCGGAACTCCGCAGGCCCGCGCGGCGGCCCGCTTCCTGCTGCTCGATCCGCCGCTCCCGCTCCCGGCCCGCGCCCCCTACGCCGTCATCGCCGCGGCCGCGATCGGCAGCCTGCCGCGTTGGACACGCTGGCCACTGCGCCTGCCCTACCTCCCGATCAGCGAGGCCACCGCGGTCCCCGTCGCAGGCCATGCGCTGATGCGCGCCACACGCTGGATACTCGCCTCCCGCGAACCCCTCGACACCACGACGATCACCCCACCCGGCCGCCCGGACGACGCGGAATAGCGCGGGTGTCCTCGTGACTCAGCTCCAGGCGCGGCGCTTCGTGATCCCGGGCCCGTATGCGGAGCATGAGCCCCACGTTCACCCCACCCTGCTCGAGCGGGCCGAGCGCGTCGTCGTCGCGCACGCGTGCAGCTTGAACCCCGCCGTCGTAGAACGCCGACTGAACCCCGCCTTCGTAGAACGCCGACTGAACCCCGCCTTCGTAGAACGCCTTCGACTCCCGATGCCGCCCGGCGGCGCGACAGGCCGGTGGGCGCCTTGGCGTCGCGCTGTGCCCGATCGTCGCCGCCGGAGGCGCGGCGGCCTGGTCGAATGCGGGGTGCGCCGCGGCATGAGGGCGCAGTGCGCACACGCTCAGCTCCCGGTCCGCTACGCTGGCCGAATGAGAGACCGCGGCCTCGGCGACCCGCGCTACCTGGGGGGGAGAGCATGTCCGCGCCCGCTGACCCGGCGGCACCGGAGCGGGAGCTCGAGGATCTGCTCGGCTACCTCCGCGACGCCCGCGGGTTCGACTTCACCGGCTACAAGCGGACCTCGCTGGCCCGGCGCATCAGGAAGCGGATGGCGGACGTCGGCACGGCGGCGTACGGCGACTACCGCGACGTGCTCGAGGCTGATCCGGAGGAGTTCAACGAGCTCTTCAACACCATCCTGATCAATGTCACGGGGTTCTTCAGGGACAGCGAGTCCTGGGCGTACCTGGCGGCCGAGGCGCTCCCGCAGATCCTCGCCGACAAGGCGCCCGACGACGAGATCCGGATCTGGAGCGCGGGCTGCTCCAGCGGCGAGGAGGCGTACACGCTGGCCATCCTGTTCGCCGACGCGATCGGGATCGAGGAGTGCGCGCGCCGGCTCAAGATCTACGGCACCGACGTGGACGAGGAGGCGCTGCGCGAGGCGCGCGGCGGCGTCTACCCGCACCGGGCGCTCGAGGCGCTCGCGCCGGAACTGCGCGAGCGGTACTTCGAGGCGGCCGCGGGAAACCACGCGTTCCGCGCCGACCTGCGGCGGCGGGTGATCTTCGGGCGCCACGACATCACCAGGGACGCGCCGATCTCGCGCCTGGATCTGCTGGTGTGCCGCAATACCCTGATGTATTTCAACATGGAGGCGCAGTCGCAGATCATCGAGCGCTTCCACTTCGCGCTGCGGCCCGGCGGCTACCTCTTCCTCGGCAAGGCGGAGATGCTGCTGTCCGAGGGTGAGCGCTTCCAGGTCGACAGCATGCGGCACCGGCTCTTCCGCCGCCGGATCGGAAACACCCCGCTGCCGCACGGCGCGGTGCCGCCCCGTCTCGAGGTCGCGCTCGGGCGGGACGTGCGCGACGTCGGCCGCAAGCGCCTCGTACGCGACCTCGCGCTCGACACCTCGCCGCACGCCGTGATCGCGCTCGACGCGGAGGGGGCCGTGGTGATGTTCAACAATCAGGCGCGCACCCTGTTCGGCCTGACGCCCGCCGACGTGAACCGCCCGTTCCAGGACCTGGAGCTGTCCTACCGCCCGGTCGAGCTCCGCTCCCTGATCGAGCAGGCCGGGGACGAGGGCCACATGCTGCGGGTGCCGGCGGTGGAGCGGCCGACCGCCGGCGGTGAGAGCCAGTTTCTTGATATCAACATTCAGCCGTTGTTCAGCCCGGACGGCGAGCGGGTCGGGTTCGCGCTCAGCTTCCTCGACACCACCGTCGCCACCCGGCTCCAGCACGAGCTCCAGCGGATCCGGCAGGACCTCGAATCGGCGTACGAGGCGCTGCAGTCGACGAACGAGGAGCTGGAGACCACCAACGAGGAGCTCCAGTCGAGCATCGAGGAGCTGGAGACCACCAACGAGGAACTCCAGTCGACCAACGAGGAGCTGGAGACCACCAACGAGGAGCTCGAATCCGGCAACGAGGAGCTTCAGACGATGAACGAGGAGTTGCGTTCGCGCACCGCGGAGCTCGACGAGGCGCATGCGTTCCTCGCCGGGGTGCTCACCAGCATCGCGGCCGGGGTGGTGGTGCTGGACGCCGAGCTGAGGGTGCGCAGCTGGAACCGCGGCGCTGAGGACCTGTGGGGCCTGCGGACGGCCGAGGTGGACGGCCAGCCGTTCTTCGGGCTCGACTTCGGGCTGCCGACCGCGCAGCTCCAGGAGGCGGTCCAGGAGTGCAGCGCCACGGGTCGCCGGATCGGCCCCGTCCACCTGTCGGCGGTCAACCGGATCGGGCGGCGCATCCTGTGCTCGATCGCCTGCTCGCCGCTGGACCAGGACGGCGGGGTCGTGCTGCTCATGGAGCAGGTCAAGGCGGAGGACTGAGGCGGCGGAAGGGCCGAACGGCCCTAGCGCGCGCCCCGGCGCGCGGGTAGTTTCGCCCGGTATTCAGCCATTGGCGCCCGAGCCGGCGGCGCGTGCGGACCTGCCGGTGCGGTGCGCCGGCGACGCGGGTACGGAAAGGGATCGGGCCTTGGACTCCAGGCAGGTGTACGACCTCCTCAACGACGGTGCCGACACCGCGGATGCGGAATACGACCTCGACGGGCACCTGCGCTGCTTCGCGGCCGAGTGTTCCCGCGTGCTCGGCACGCCGGGAGTGGCGCTCCTGCTGGCGCCCGAAGCGGGACGGCTCGAGTGCGGTGCCGCCTGGGGCGAGGCCGTCGAGCAGCTCGCCGCCGCGGAGATCCGCGCAGGGCTCGGCCCGAGCGTGGACTGCGCCGCCGGCGGGGTCACGGTCCGCTGCACCGACACGGCCTCGGACGGCGGGCGGTGGCCTGACTGGGCCCGGGCCGCCTACCAGGCCGGGTACTGCTCCGTGCTGAGCGTCCCGCTGCTCTCCTTGGACGACCGGCTGGGAGCGATGACCGTCTATGCCAGCGACTTCGGCTTCCCGGACTCCCAGGCCGCACGGCTCGCGCCGACGCTCGCCGAGGCCGTGGCGACCGGCCTGTACTTCCAGCGCCGCCGGCAGCAGAGCGCGGTCGAGGTCGCCCAGCTCCAGCGGGGTATCGCGTCCCGGGTCCCGATCGAGCAGGCCAAGGGGATCCTCGCGGAGCGGCACGGCTGCACGATCGCCGAGGCCTTCGAGCTGCTGCGGTCCGTCGCCCGCAGGCGCGGCCTGCGGCTGCACGACGTGGCGCGCGCCATCGTCGACGGTGTCGCCGAGGTGCCCCAGGATCTCGCGAGGCCGCGTTAGCGCGGGCTGCGTGCGCGGCCTGGGCCGAATCCGCTCACTTCGCCCGGTGCCATGGCGCGAGACCCTGCACGATCCGCTCGGCGAGGTCGCCGGGATCGACGCCCTGCGTCTCGGCCTGCTGTTCGAGCAGCCGTGCCGCCGCGTCCACGGTGATGCCGTGCCGCTGCGCCACGATCCCGCGGGCCTGGTCGATCGTGATCTGCCGGCCCAGGGCGCTGCGCCAACGGTCGATGGCACGACCGTCGGCGCGGGCTGCCTCGGCCCGGAGCAGGCCGACGGCGGTGCTGTCCGCCATCGCCTGGGCGAGCGCGCGCTCCTCCGGCGGGTCGTCGCCGGGGTCGGCGCGCATCACGCACGCCGCGCCGAGCACCCGGTCGTGGCGGCGCAGCGGGACGGCGGAGAACGCCCGGATGCCGGCCGCCGACGCCGCCGTCGCGAGCTGCTGCCACGCCGGGGCGGACAGCATGTCGGGGCACTGCACCGGCACCCCGCAGCGGTAGCAGTCGACGAGCGGCCCCGACCGGTTCTCGAGCTGCGCGAGGCCGAGCCTCCAGCCGACGCCGTCGGAACTGCGCAGGAGGCTGAGCTCGCCGTCCTCGTCCGCGGCCGCCGCCACGGCGCAGCTTGCGGCGGGCAGCAGGGAGACGGCTCGATGCACGAGGCGTTCCAGGAGCGCGGCGGTTTCGTCGTGCCCCGACTCCAGATCCGTCAGGTCGAGCAGTGCGCGCAATACCGACTGATCGACTTCGGCCGACTGGTCGACTTCGGCCATCGCGGAAGCTCCTTAACCCTGTCGCCGTGTGTCCGGCCCGGGTCCGAAGTCTAGTGCTCATGCGACCGGCCGGAGGCGGTCTCCGCGGCAGTCGCGTGCTCGAGCGCGGCCAGGCGCGCTTGCCGGAGCGCCTCGTCCGTGTGGACCACCGCGCTGCGCAGGTGGCGGATCACCGGCTCGCCGGTCGAGAGTTCGAGCGCGACGTGCAGGTCGAGCCCGATTCGCAGCAGCATATCCACCAGCAGGTGCCGGGCGGACTCCGGGGTCGGCCGGGTGGGATCGCCCGCCGACGGCGCGGCCGCGGCGTCGCGACCGCCCTGGACCAGGCCGGAGATGTGGTCGGTGTGCACGGTGAACCTCGCACAGTCGTAGGCGTCGGATTGCTTGATCGCCGACTGTCGGGGTCCGGGACAGCAGACCTTCGGGCGCGGAGCGGTTCGTGCTCCGGCCAGCCCTGGTTAGAATGCGCCTCCAGCATATGTCTGGGCACCCGGAGTAGCCAGCGCGCGACAGGACTTTCGGCCCTAGGCAAGACAGGCGAACGTGTGGATGCTGGATGGCTTGGCGGGTACCGGGTAACACGCATCCCGCGCCTTGGCCCGGCTCGCCCGCCGCCCGCCCCACACGAGCGCGGTCCACACGATCGGAATCGACTTTGAGCGAACAGGGCTCCAGCGCAGGCGGTCGCGGCGTCACGCCGCAGGGCATCCGGCGGGACGGTGATCGCGGCACCGCGGATGGGCCGGCACCGCGCCGGCTCGCGGAACTCGAATCGGCCGAGGCGCTGCGGATGCTCGGCAGCGTGCAGTTCGGCCGGGTCGTGTTCACGCTCGACGCGCTGCCCGCGATCCGGACGGTCAACCATATCCTGGCGCACGGTCTGGTCCTCTTCCGGACGGACACCCCCGGCACCCTGTCCGCGATCTGCGGGGCGGACGCGGGCGGCTCCGTCGTCGCCTACCAGGCCGACTCGATCGACGCCGATACCCGCCTGGGATGGAGCGTCTCCGTGGTCGGCCGGGCCGCGCCGGTGACCGAGCCCGAGATGAGGGAGCGCTACCTGCGACTGTGCGCGCCGTGGTTCGAGCCGGCCACGGACGAGGTCCTGTGCATCGTGCCCCGAATGGTCACCGGATTCCGACTCGTGTGACTAGAGGCCCTATTGGGCCCGTCGACACCCGGCTAGCACCGGATCCGACGGTCGCGCGACGACCGCCGGGGCCCCGTGCCGACGCCCACGCGGTCGAAGTCGCGCGCGTGCTCGGGGTCTGCGGTGCCGGTGTGCTGCTGGCCCGTGACGGCGTGCCGGATTCGGTTGCGCTGGCGTCCGACGAATCCGTGTACCGGCTGTGCGCCCTCGAAGCCGACGGAGTGCCCGGGCCCGCTGCCGCGAGCCTGAACAGCGGCGAGATCGTGCGCTTGGCCCTGGGACAGCAGGACGGGCGCTGGCCGGCCTACGCCGACGCGTTGCGGGCCTGCGGATGCGCCGGGGTGATCGCGGTACCCGTAGGCGACGGCGGCGAGCATCCGGGAGTGATGCTGCTGCGCCAGCGGCGGCCCGTCCGACTCTCGGCGGAGCGGCTGAGGCTGGCCGGGATACTCGCGACGCTCCTGATCGAGACCGCTGTGCGCGGTCAGGCGATGCGGCATCTGCAGGCGGCGATCGACTCCCTCGGCGCGACGATGCGCAGGATCGACGAGGAGGCCCCGGACCGTGGTGTCGACGCGCGCGGATGAGCTCGATGGAACCTCCGGCGGTTACGCTGGTCCGGTGACAGGCGTCGAAAACGTCGGATGCGGGCACCGGGTGCTCGCGGTCGCGGCGTCGGCAGGCGGGATCGCCGCGCTCCGCACGCTGCTCGCCGAGCTGCCGGCCGGATTCCCGATGCCCGTGCTCATCGTCCAGCACCTCTCGCCGAAGTACCCGACCTCGGTCGCCCAGGTCCTCGGACGCAGCAGCGCGTTGCCGGTCCGGCTCGCCGAGGACGGAGAACGGATCGAACCGGGTGTGGTGTACGTGGCCCCGCCGGGCCGTCACCTGCTCGCCGCATCCGACGGCACCGTGCGCCTCGCCGACACCGAACCGGTCAACTACGTGCGCCCGTCCGCCGACCGGCTGTTCGCGTCGGTGGCCGCCGTGTACGGATCCGGCGCGATCGCGTGCGTGCTCACCGGCGCCGGCAGGGACGGCTCGGCCGGCGCCGCCGCGATCAAGCAGCACGGCGGGACCGTGCTCGTCGAGGACCCCTACACGGCCGCGGTCCGCGGCATGCCGGACGCGGCCGTCTCGCGCTGCGAGCCCGACGCGATCCTCCCCCTGGAGGTGCTGGCCGGAGAGATCGGCCGCCGCGTCGCGGCGTGACGGCCGGCCCGCGGCCCGCGCCCACGCCCGGTGACTCCGCCGCTGCCGGGGACTACGCTGCCGGTATGTCCGACGACTCGTCGCAAGCGCTGCTGCGGCAGGCGCTCGGCCGCGCTTCCCTGGAACGCGCGAGGGCCAGGCGCGCCGCCGGGATCGCCGAGCGGCACGAGCGGCTGGCGCACGTCGGCTCCGAAGCAAGCCGCACGCTGCACCTGCGTATGGCCGGCACCCACCGGCAGGTGGCCGCGAGGCACGACGCGGCGGCCGCGACGCACTCGGCCTTCGCGCCAAGCTGGTCGCGATGCTCGGGGATTCGGCGCCGCTGAGCCCCACCGCCCTGTTCATGACGGCGGTGGCGGGAGTCGCGAAGGCCCGGGGAGCGGCGCTGACCCTGTTCGGCACGGCGTTCGAGGAATTGCTGTGCGCCACCTCCGACGCGCGCACGAAGGCGGTGCAGGACCTGGAGTTCGTCTGCCGCGAAGGGCCGACCCTGACCAGCGCCGTGGAGGGACGGATGGTGGCCGCGACGGATAAGGAACTCGACACGGACTGGCCGGCCTTCGGCTCCGCGGCCACCGTGCTCGGCGTTCACCGGCTGGTGGCGGTCCCGGTCGTGCTCCCGGGATCGGCCTCGGCCACATTGACCGTTCTCGATCCGCCCCTCGTCGGCGGCGCGACCGACTTCCCGCGACTGCGCGAGCTCGCCGACGCCCTGTTCCACCTGGTGCTGCCCGACGTCCGGCGGGAGATGGGCGACTGGTCGCAACTCACCGACGCGGGCCGGCGATCTCTGGTCCACCAGGCGACGGGCGTCATCGCGGAACAGCTCGGCTGCGGGCTCGAGGACGCCTCCGCACTGCTGCGCGCCCGCGCCTACGCCTCCGGCGAGAGCCTGGACGAGCTGGCGAGAGCCGTCATCGGCCGCCGCACGCGTTTCGAGCGCCCCTGACGCGCTCAGCCCGCCGGAGGCACGATCGCGACCGGGACCGGGCAGTGCACGAGCATCTCATAGACCGTCGAGCCGACCCTGGGCGCGCCGCCGGACCGGCCGTGGGCGCCGAGCACCAGCATCTGCGCGTCCTTCGCCGCGAGGAGCAGGGCCGGTGCGGGCGAGTCGCAGGCCGTCTCGACGATGGCCCGCACCCCGGGGTAGTGCCCGCGCTCCGGGTCGAGCAGCCGCATCACGTCCTCGCCCTGCGCGCGGTCCACGGCCTCGGAGCCGCGCGGCCGCGATCCGTCGCAGCTGCGCCCGGCCGGCTGCCAGGCCCGCACCGCGAAGACGCGTGAGTCCTGCCTCGCGGCTCGCCGCAGGGCGAAGCGGACGGCCGCGGGATCCTGCCGCGGTCCGACGCCGAGCACGATGTCTCCGCGGTCGGGGTCCGTGGGCTGATCGCGCACCACGACGAACGGCCGCGGCGACCGGGCCGCCAAGGCGCAGGTCACCGAGCCCGGCGGCATGCCGGACGCCGCCGCGTAGCCGCGGCAGCCGGTGACCAGGAGCTCGGCGCCGCCCCCGGCCGCGAAGACCAGTGCGGACGTCGCCGGCCCGGGGACGATCCCGGTGGTGACGGTGACGGCCGGGTGATGGCGGCGCAGTTGCCGGGCGACGTCGTCGAGCAGTTCCTCCGCCGCGCGCCCTCGATCATCGGTACCGGGCTCGAGCGCGTGCAGAAGGTGCACGGACAGACGCCGGCTCGCGGCTTCGTACGCGGCCCACTCGGCCGCGCACCGGGCCCCGGGCGAGTGGTCGACCCCGGCGACGATGTATCGACCGGCCGGTCCCGCTGTCATCGTCATGGCTCTCCTCCGCCCCGGGTAGGCGCTCGCTGCGGGTGGCAACCCCGGCAATCCCACGCTCGTGCCCCGAGGCGGAGCGCACCAGGGGCGGAGGTCCCGGGTTCCGGGCCCGCGAAGGCCGTCTTGCCGGGGATAGCGCCGGCCGCGTCGTGAACCTGCGCGACGCCCGAACGACCTGGCCAATCCGAGAGGCCGCGTCCCGTCATGCCTGAGATCAGCGCCGCAGCCGCCGCCGATGCACGAAGCCATCACCGCCACCCGACCCGCCGACCCCCACCTGACTTCACAGCTGATCGGCGGATTGCTCCAGGCCGCCGTGACCGCCGTCGGCCACGGGGCAGATCCGGTCGAAGCCGCCGGCCATGGCCTTCACCTCATCCACCACGGGCTCGACCCGAGAGCCGACTCCGCTCCGGCGGATCGCCACCATCGCGATGTCGTCGGAGAGTCTGGTGCCGACGTACCGGCGTAAGTCGTCGTGGATCGCGCGGAGGAGATCGTCGGGATGGAGGGCGGCGAGGCGATTGAGCCGCTCGGCGAAGGGGTAGAACTCGCCGGCCCGGTTGCGGGCCTCGATCAGACCATCCGTGTACAGCAGGATCGTCGCGTCCGGTGGGAAGGGCACGGCGTCGACGGCGGTCGCGGGTCCGGTTATGTCGCCGAGGCCGAGGGGCGCCGCGAAGGCGGTGGGCCGGATCGGTGTGGCGGCGCCCTGGTGGATCAAGAACGGTTCGGTGTGGCCCAGGTTCAGTGCGCTCAGTGCGCTCAGTGCGCCGTCGGTCTTCGGGATCTCGAGCAGCAGGGCCGTCACGAAGCCCTCCTCCCGGCAGCTGCCGCCGCGGGTGTGCCGGGGATCGCCGCTCATCGCCGCGGACTCCGCCAGCTCGGTGCGAAACTCCTCGTCCATCGCGGCGGCCAGCGACGTCAGCGATATTCGTCGGCGGGAGAGCCGGCGGAACGCGCTCAGGACGTAGCTGGCCATCTCCAACGCGGCCAGGCCCTTGCCCTGGGCGTCGCCGATGAGGACGCGCACCGCGTCACCGGTGTCGATCACGCCGTACAGATCGCCGCCGATCAACGCCTCCTCGTCCGCGGCCAGGTACAGCGATGAGAAGGACAGCTCGCCGATGCGCCGGGGCAGCGGCCGAAGCAGCAGCCGCTGGGTGACCTCGGCGACGGTTCGCGACTTGGCCAGGTCGCGCTCCCGCCGCTCGCGCACGATGCTCGCGCCGAGGGCGGCGACGGAGATCAGGGCGATGGCGCCGAGCTGGACGGGGAAGTTCACCTGGTCCAACTGCTGGTTCGCGTCAGCGGCGAGGACGACGGCGGCGAGGGTGGCCGCCAGGATCACGAGCACTTCGAGCGGTGTGCAGAAGACGGCGGCGAGCGCCGGAACGGCCACCATCACGGGCCCGAAACGGACGCTGGGCGGCGTGACCTCGTCGATGAGGAGCATCGCGGCGAGGACGACCAGTATCCCGGCGGTGAGCGCACGCGGATGGCGCCCCAGCGGAGTCATCGGTGAGCTCATGAGTTCGGCCAAAGTCGGTTCGGGAATGCTGATCAAAGCCTTTCCCGCGCTGCGCCGTTCGGACAGGGCCTTTCGGCCCTTGAGGTACGGGCTGCCGGCTGTAGCCGGTCGCTGCCGGCGGTGAAGCGGTACGCCGGAAGCGAGGGTCACCGGCAACGGCCGGGCACGGCCACGTGACGGGCTCGATCAGGGTTCGATGGCGCTCGTCGCCGCGATGGTCGCGGCCCATGCCTCGATCGCGGACCAGTCGCGGTAGTCGCCGTAGCGGCCGCCGATCGCCCGGAAGGCCAGCCTGCCGGTCCTCGTCAGCTGCTCCTTCGCGACGACGCCGGAGAACAGGCGATGTCCGACCGGCTCGAGCTCGCCCTCGAACTGGGCCACCAGCTTCGGTTCCTCGGTGTACGCCCAGCGATTGAGCGGTCGGCGCAGCGCACCCGGCATCCCGACGCTGAAGAGCCAGACCGGGCGGCCGGACAGTTCCCCGGCGTGCCGGCGCACCAGGTCCGAGGCGGTCGGCAGCCAGCGCTGGTTGTGGACGGCGCTTCCGATCACGAAGACGTCGTAGCCGTCGATCGCGTCCACGTCGTCGGCGGACCGGACCTCGACGTCCGCCCCGCGGGCCGCCAGGACCTTCCCGAGATGTTCGGCGATCCCCTGGGTAGAGCCGTGCGCGGTCGCATAGGCGATCAACACATGCATCTCGCACCTCCGCGGTTGTCGTGCGGGCCTCGATATCAGCGTGTCGCGGGCATGTGCCCTGCGTCCAAGGCCCTGCGGCGCACGATTTCGGTGACGTTCGGCCCACGGCTGCCGGGCGGTCGCGCCGCCGCGCGTCGTACGGCGCGGCCGCGGGCGCCTCTGCGTGCACCGTGCCTGCCACCCGCGCCGACGCCGTCAGCCGCGAGGGCCTGCTCGCCGCGGGTATATGACAGGGTATTGTGCGGTCAGGGGCCTGATACGTGCTCGGCGCGCTGCTTGATCCCCAGCAGCATCTTGCGTTCCATCACCAGGCTGCCGGGCTCCATCACGTAGCGGAAGAACGCGCGGGAGACCGGACCGGAGGGCGGTGCGGCGATCCGATTGCGGCTGATCAGGCGGGTGGCGTCCGCGGCGGCGTCGCGCGGGAGCAGGCCGAAGGCCCACACCCACGCGCCGTCCTCGGAGCGCAGCACCAGCGCGGCCTCCGGCTTCAGGATCTCGACGCGCAGCCTCGGCCCCTTGCCCATCGCGAAGCTGTCGCCGACCCGCAGATCCTGGAACTCCGGCAGTATCCGGTCCGCGCTGTGCATGTTCAGGCCGAACAGGTTCTCGATCCAGTCATAGGTGTACGCCCCGCCGCGTTCCGGGCCCATCTGCACCAGCCACGGCCAGACCGCCTTGGGCGGCGCATCGACGGTCACGGCGCGCGTGGTCACCAGCGTCGCCCCGCGCAGCAGGTCGTCGCCCGGCATCGCGGCCCGGACCTCGTCGGGCTCCGCACCCCAGGTCAGGCAGCGCCGGCGCAGCAGCAGCGGGTAGCCCGCGGCGACGGCCGTCCCCGCAGCGGCCGTCACCGCCAGGCCGGCGGCCGCCGTTCTCAGTGTGCTGCCCGATCGCATGTCAGCTCCCTACGTCCACGGGCGCCGGGATCCGTTCTCGGGCGCCCTGGTCCAGGCGGAACGGGGGATAGGCGTCGGTCATCAGGCTCGCGTACGCGGCGACGCGCAGCACCCACCGGTTCGCCCCCATCGCCAGGTTGAACAGGCCCGCGGGGTACCGGCCGGCGAACAGCAGGCTCACCCCGACGATCAGCATCAGCACGGCGATCAGCCCGTAGTCCTGAGCGCTCGTGCCGGTGTGGAATCCGCCGAGGAACACCCCCACGACGAGGTAGTGCGGGATAGCCAGCAGCCACCACTTCACCAGCGCCTTGCCGCGGGAGAGCTCTCCCGGGTACTCGACGTGGAGGCGGGCCGGGTAGTCGGGGGCGTCCTGCAGCGAGAACGGCGGGTAGCGGTCGGTGCCGAGCGCTCCGTACGAGTAGAACGCGACGCGCCAGCTCCATCGCAGCACGCCCACGTTGAAGTCGAAGATCCCGCGCGGGTACCGCCGTGTGACGAGGATCGCGACGAGTGCCGCGATGCTCAGCAGCAGGTAGACGATCCAGAGGAACCACAGTACGACGTAATGCGGGATCGCCAGCAGCCACTTGACCAGCCACAGCCAGCGCGAGAGCTGCTCACTCAGCTCGCCCTCGACGCGCACCGGGTAACCCGCGGCCGGTGCGAGGGCGTCGGTCTCTGTGCTCATGCCTCCACCGTCGCCCGCCCCCGCGGGTTCGTTTAGGGCATTGGGCCGCCGTTCACCGGGCCGAAGGTCCTCGGTTCCGAGCCGACCGCGTCATCCGGCGCCGGTCGTGCCGGCGCGCAGGGCGACGTAGCCGGCGACGAGGACCAGCAGCGCGCCGAACGCCTTCTTGAGCGTCTCGGCCGGCAGCCGGACGGAGAGGCGGTGGCCGGCGAGGGAGCCGGCGAGCGCGGCGGCGATGAACGGTCCCAGCAGCGTCCACCGCAGTTCGGCGTGCCCGGCGCGGGCGGCGAGTGCCGCCGCGGAGTTGACGGCTATCACGAGCAGGGAGGTGCCGACGGCGTCGGCCATCGGGTACCCGAGCGCGATGACGAGCACGGGCACGATGACGAATCCGCCGCCGACGCCGAGGAATCCGGTCAGGAAGCCGACCGCCGAGCCCGCGGCGAGGAGCTTGGCGACGTGGGCCGCGCCGGGGGGAGCCGCCGTGCGGCCGATGGAGCCCACAGTCGAGTGCGCGCCCGCGGTGAGCGGCCTGAGCAGGAGCATCCCGGTGGCGGCGGCGAGCATCAGCGCGGCGAAGGCGAGCAGGAGCACCTGCGGGTCGACGCGGGTGTTCGCGGCGGTACCGGCGTAGGAGGCGGCGAGCCCGGCCGCGCCGAAGGCGAGGCCGGGACTCCAGCGCACGTGGCCGGCGCGGGCGTGGACGCCGGCCGCGGCCAGTGCGGTGACCCCGACGACGACCAGGCTCTCGGTCGTCGCCGCCCGGGCGCCTTCGCCGAGCAGGTAGACGAGGGCGGGGACGGTGAGGATCGATCCGCCGCCGCCGAGCGCGCCGAGGCTGAGCCCGATCGCCAGCCCCACGGCCAGGGCCGCGGCCGTGATCATCCGACCGGCTCCGCGGCGGCCGCCTCTATCACCCCGGCGCGCAGTGCCGCGTCGAGGTCGTCGTCGACGTGTACGACCGGGTGGCCGCGGGCGGCGAGCAGCGAGGCGGCGATGGAGGCGCGATAGCCGGCCGCGCAGTGCACCCAGACCTCGCCGGCCGGGACCTCGCCGATCCGCGCGAGCAGCTCGTGCAGCGGGATCAGGAGCGCGCCGGGCAGATGCGCTTCGGCGTGTTCGAGTCCGCGGCGCACGTCCAGCACGGTCACCGGCCGGTGGTGGCGTACGTGTGCGAGTTCCGCGAACCCCGCGCGCGGATACGACCCGGCGGGCCCGTCGCCGGTCCAGTCGGCGACCGAGCCGGTGGCGTGGGCGGCCGGCTCGACGCCGATGCGGCTCAGTTCGCGGCGGGCGTCGAGGATCTGCTCGGCCGTCTCGCCGAGCAGGGTGACGGCCGCGTCGGCCGGGACGACCCAGCCGAGGTAGGTCGCGAAGGAGCCGTCGCCGCCGATGTTGACGCTGCCGACGACGTGCTCGGCGGCGAAGGCGACGCGGTTGCGCAGGTCGACGACCCAGCCGCCGCTCTCCAGGCTCGCGCGGATCTCGGCCGCATCCGCCCTGCGCGGAGCGTCGAGCGCGCCCGCGCCGGGGCCAGCGAGGTTGGCGGCGGCCATGCGGGAGTAGTAGGCGGGCCAGGCGTCCAGCCCGGCCACGAGCGTTTCGACGAACTCTGCCAGGCCGAGGGCTACGGCGGGGTTGGAGGTCTTCTCGGCTCCGATCGTGGAGGCGGCGCCGGTGCTCTGACTCGCGGAGCAGAAGCTGCCGAATCCGTGAGTGGGCAGCACGAGGGTCTCGTCCGGCAGGCCGGCCAGGCGCTGCGCGGAGGCGTATTGGTGCCGGGCGAGGGCGTCGGTGTGCTCCGGGCCGAGCAGGTCCGGCCGCCCCACCGCGCCGTGGAGCAGCGAGCCGCCGGTAAAGACACCGACGGGTTTCCAACCTCGGTCCGCGTGCTCCTCGAGGAGGTACGACAGGTGCGTGAAGGTGTGTCCGGGTGTGGCCAGAACCCTGATGCGCATCACGTCGCCGACCGGCACGACGTCGCCGTCGCCGACAGGGTTTCGCTCGAAGGAGACCGGATCCCTGGCATCCACGTGGTACCCGGCGCCGGTGGCCTGGGCGAGTGCGAACCCGCCGGTGACGTAGTCGTTGTGGATGTGCGTCTCGAACACGTGGGTGATCCGCACGCCTTCGTCGGCGGCGAGCGCGAGTACGCGGTCGATGTCGCGCTGCGGGTCGACCACGAGTGCGACGCGCCCGTCGTGCGCGAGGTAGCTGCGGTCGCCCAGCGTCGGGGTGTCGATCGAGGAGATCAGAACCATGTTTCCGGCCCTTCGGGGTTCAGGCCGCCCACCGTTCCGGACCGCGAGCCGAGGACGACGGGCCGGCCCGCTCGCTCCCAGGCCGCGGTGCCGCCGGCGACCGAGTAGGCGTCCAGGCCCGCCCGGCGCAGCATTCCGGCCGCGGCCTTGCTCCGGTTGCCCGAAGCGCAGATCACGTAGACCGGCTCCGTGCCCGGCAGCCGCGTGATCACCGAGCCGAGGTGGGACAGGGGCGTCAGCAGGGCTCCGGGAACGTGCCCGGCCGCGTACTCGTGGTCCTCGCGCACGTCGATGACGTAGGCGCCGGCGGCATGCGCCGCCGCGAAGGCGTCCGGATCGATCTCCAGCATTCCGGCGGTCTCCTCACGGTGAGTCGATATACCCCAGGGGGTATCTGAACTCCACGGTAGGCGACCGAGGGGGGTGTCCGTCAAGTCGGCCCGTATACCTCCGGGGGTATTTGCGCTCCCCCCGGTCGCCGGAACCATCCCGTTCGCGCTGTCCGACGACCACACCTCAAAGGCGCTGCTCGGCCTCGCCCTGCCCGTGCGCGGATTCGGCTTCGGCAGTGCTTGCCTCGATCGGATCCAGCGGAACTGGGTCGAGTCCTGGCTGCGCGGGCCCAGTGCGCGCTGAGCGCCGCGGCCCGGGGTCAGGGCCTCGCCTTCTCGGCCGGTCCGGCTGCGGGCCGGCGGCGTCGGCCGAAGCCGGCGACGGCGTCGACCACTTCGGCGAGCGCGGTGTACGTGTGGCCGCTGACGAAGGCGTGGCAGTACGGCAGCGCGGCGGCCATGCCGCCCGCCAGCGGCGCGTATCCGGGCGCGGCCTTCCTCGGGTTCACCCAGACGATCCGGTGGGCGAGGCGGGCGAGGCGCTGCATCTCGCGGCCGACGCACGCGGGGTCCTCGCCCTCCCAGCCGTCGGAGAAGATCACCAGGATCGCGTCACGGGCCATGCCGCGCCTCCCGTGCCGGTCGGTGAACGTGCGCAGCGAGCGGCCGATGCGCGTTCCGCCGGACCAGTCCGGAGCGGCGGCGCCCGCCCGGGCCAGCGCGGTGTCCGGGTCCGTGTGGCGCAGCAGCGGTGTGAGGCGGGTCAGTCGGGTCGCGAAGACGAATGTCTCCGCGGTCACGCCCCGTCCGGCGGCGCCGCCGCGCGCGTAGAGCCGGGGGAAGAGCCGCAGGTAAGCACGCGTGTACGGCTCCATGGATCCGGAGATGTCGCAGAGCAGTACGAGCTTCCGCGGCCTGAGCCGGTTGCGCGAGCGTGCCAGCGTGATCGGCTGCCCGCCGGTGCGCAGGCTCAGACGCAGGGTGCGGCGCAGGTCGATGCGGCGGCCGGCGGGATCCGCCTCCCGCCGGCGGCCGCGACGCGGCGGGATGCTGAACGCCAGCGCGCCGGCGAGCCGGTCCAGCGCGGCGAGTTCTTCGGGCTCGAGGTTGCCGAGGTCCTTGTGCGCGAGCGCTTCCGCGGTGCTGGCCTGCGTACGGATCGGCATGGTCGCCTCGTGCGGCGCCGGCTCGCCGGCGGCGCGCCGCGGCCGCATGACCGGTGTGCCGCCGGGCAGCGGTTCCGGCCGGTGATAGCGGGGTTCGGCGCCGGAAGGCGACGGTTCGGCGGTCGGCTCCTCCGACGGCGGGAGCGGTTCGCGGTCGTGTCCGCCGCGGCTCCCGGCCCGGTCGAGCACGCCGCCGAATATGAGATCGAATACGCCGTCGAACCGATCGACCTGGTCGCGATCGGAGACGAATACCAGCCGCGCGCACCAGTAGAGCTCGGCTCGGTGGGTCGGAGGCACGAGTCGCAAGGCGCGGAGAAACCGGTCGGCGCGTTCCGGCGGTACGGGGATCCCGGCGCGGCGCAGGGCGGCGGCGAAGCGGGCGGAGAAGACCGCGGAGTCGAAGAGCAGGAGATCAGGCATCGGATGCGCCGACGAGCCAGCCGATGCCGCGTTCGCGCACGAGTTCGTGGTCTTCGCGATACTTGAGCAGCAGACCGAGGGTGCTGCCCGCGGCGTCTGCGTCCAGCCGCGGCACGCCTAGCAGCGCGAGCGCGGAGATCCAGTCGATGCTCTCGGCGATCCCCGGCGCCTTCTGGACCTGCTGCAGGCCCCGGAGCCGGCGCACCGCGGCGGCGACGTCGGCCGCGAGGTCGTACGGCGCTTCGGGCGCGTGGCGTCGTACGATCTCGACGAGCCGCTCGGTGTCCGGGTAGTCGATCCAGTGGTAGAGGCAGCGGCGCTTGAGGGCGTCGTGCAGGTCGCGCGTCCGGTTCGAGGTCAATACGACGATCGGGGCGATGGCGGCGCGAACGGTGCCGAGCTCGGGAATCGTCACCGCGGTGTCGGCCAGAACCTCCAGGAGGAAGGCCTCGAAGTCGTCGTCGGCGCGGTCGATCTCGTCGATGAGCAGGACGGCGGGCGTCGGCCCGGGGTGGGTCAGTGCGGCGAGCACGGGACGGCGCAGCAGGTATTCGTCGGTGAACAGGTCGGCCTCGGTCAACGCCTCGCCGCGGCTTTCGGCCAGGCGGATGCTGAGCAGCTGGCGCGGATAGTTCCACTCGTACAGCGCTTCGGCGGCGTCCAGCCCGTCGTAGCACTGCAGGCGGATCAGCGGGCTGCCGAGCACGGCGGCCAGCGCCTTCGCCGCCTCGGTCTTGCCGACACCCGGCTCGCCCTCGAGCAGCAGCGGCTGGGGGAGACGCAGGGCGAGGAAGAGCGCCGTGGACAGGCCGGCGTCCGCCAGGTAGCCCGCGCGATCGAGCGCCGCGCCGAGGGCGTCGGGATCCGGCGCGGCCCAGGCGACCGCCGAGGACGCCTCGGCCTGCGCGGAAAGTCCGGGCTCGGCGCTCATGCGTCCACCGAGGCGTAGCGCGCGGGGTCGCCCGCGTACGCTTCGCGGCAGCCCGGGCGGCAGAACCAGTGCCGCACACCGTTGACGTCGGAGTGCAGCGTCTCCGGCACGACGGCCACGGTCATGCCGCACACGGGATCGATCGCGGTGGGCGGCTCGGCCGTCGCTCCCGAGGCGGCCGGCGATTCCGCCGGTGCGTCCGCCGCGGTCCCGACGGGCACACCGTGCCGCGCCGCGATGAACTCGGCGAGGATCGAGACCGCGATCTCCCCGGGCGACTCGGCGCCGATCCACAGGCCGGCGGGGTCGTGGATACTGACGCGTTCCTCGTCGCTGAGGTCGAGTCCCGCGAGGACGGCGGCGCCGCGCTTCCGGCTGGAGACCAGCGCGACATACGGGATTCCGAGGTGCACGGCCAGGGTCAGCGCGTCCTCCTCGCCGCGCCCGTGCGAGGCGACGACGACCGCCGCGGTATCGGAGAGGGCCGTTTCGCTGACCTCCTCCGGATCGATGGTCAGGACGTCGTACTCGAGCACCGGCCCGAGCGCGACCAACGCCGCGGCGATCGGCGCCTGCCCGACCACGACGATCCGCGTCGGTGGCAGCAGCGGCTCGAGGAAGATCTCCAGCTCGCCGCCGGACAGGCAGGGATTGGCGACGGTGAGCGTGCCGTCCTCTTCGGAGTGCCCGTCGACGCCCGCGTCGGTATCCGGTGTCCTCCCGGCATCCGGCGAGATGCGCAACAGCAGCGGCTCACCGGTCCGTAGGCTGCGCAGCGCCTGCAGGCGCACGGTGGATTCCGCGCACACGCCGCCCACGAAACCCTCGATCCGGCCGTCGGCCAGGACGATCGCGGTATCGCCGGGTCGCGCGCTGGTCGGGCGGCGGCCGCGTACGACCGTCGCCCGCACGAAGGGGATCCGTCCCGTGTACAGCTCCTCCATCCGCCGGTCCAGCGCCGACCCCGGGATCATTGCGGCGCCCCGACGCCGCCGTGCATCGCGTGCCAGACCCGGCTCGGGGTGAGCGGCATGTCGGCGTGCCGCACGCCGATCGCGTCCATCACGGCGTTGACCACGGCGGGCGGGGAGCCGACCGTCGCCGACTCGCCGATGCCCTTGGCGCCGATCGGGTGGTGCGGGGACGGGGTGACGGTGTAGCCGAGTTCCCAGTCCGGCACTTCGAGCGCGGTCGGCAGCAGGTAGTCCATGAAGGAGCCGGACAGGCAGTTGCCGTCCTCGTCGAATCCGATCAGCTGCATCAGCGCCATGCCCACGCCGTCCGTGAGCCCGCCGTGCACCTGCCCCTCGATGATCATGGGGTTGATACGTGTGCCGCAGTCGTCCACCGCGATGAACCGCCGCACCTTGACCACCCCGGT
>Ga0310811_10000727_pt1 | contig 42219 bp, 34 predicted proteins | sample YCmetagenome_FD_207642 | JGI IMG/M metagenome (GOLD analysis project Ga0310811, IMG submission 207642) | Soil microbial communities from experimental microcosm in Duke University, North Carolina, United States - YC | ecosystem: Engineered > Artificial ecosystem > Soil microcosm > Unclassified ...
CCTTCACCTTCGCCAACGCAGCCGTGAGCGTCGCCCAATTCGTGATCGTGGTCGGATCAACACCCGCGGCCTTCAGAATGCTCTTGTTGTAGTAGAGCGCCAGCGTGTTCGCACCGATCGGAACACCGTACGTACTGCCGTTGATCTGTCCGGCGGCCAGGATGTTCGACTCGACGGTGGACGTGTCGACGTGCGTCTGCGCGGTCGTGGTCAGCACTCCGGCGCTCGCGAGCGTGCTGACGACGGGGTTGTCCACGATCAGCACGTCCGGCGACACACCCTGCTGCGCGGCCAACAGTTCCTTGCTGGTCAGTGAGGTGGTGTCGTACGCGGTGCGCTTGACGGAGACGCCCGCCGCGCTGCCGCACTTGTCGAGCAGTTGCACCCAGGCCGAGCTGTTGTCGAACTGCGGATACGGGTCCCAGATCGTGTACGTGCCGCCCGCGGCGGCCGAACCGCCACCGCCGCCACTGGAGCCGGTCGATGTCGAACCGGCGGTGGAGCACGCCGCGACACTGGTGGTCAGTGCGATCGCCGCGAGTGCGCCGAGGGCGCGATGGAGCCTGGCATTCGATCTTGGCATGCGGTTGCCTGCCTCTCTTCGTTGAGCGGTTCCGACATTGTGAGCGCTAACAGTACGCGCGGTGGCGGTTCTTGCCGACTGGTGCCGACTGGTGCGGCTACTGGAGATTCAGCCGCCACAGGTGGTCCGGGGTGCCGTTGTCCCCCCACTGCAGGGTGAGCGTGCCGCTGGAGGTGCCCTCGCTCGTGACGCCGAGCACCATGCCGCTGTTGGCGTTGGCGATCAGGTAGCTGCCGTCGCCGTTCGGCTCGACCTGCCAGAGGTGGTCCGCGGTGCCGTTGTCCGTCCAGATCAGGGCATTGGCACCTTGCGAGGTGCTGGCGCCCGAGATCCCGAGCAGCAGCCCGCTCTTCTCGTTCACGATCTTGTACTCGCCGTTGCCCGCGGCGATGAACTCCCAGTCCTGGTCGGTCGCGCTGTTCGCGGTGGCCTGGTCGACGAGGGTGCCCGCCGTCGTGCCCGCGCTCTGCGTGTCCAGGTTCAGGCCGCTGTTCACGTTGGTCACGGTGTAGTACGCGCCGGTCGTGATGTCCGAGGCGGAGTTGAGCTTCCACAGGTGGTCCGCGGTGCCGTTGTCGGTCCACTGCAGGGCCGTGGCCCCGGACGACGTGGACGCGCCGTTGATCCCGAGCACCAGACCGCTCTTCTCGTTCACGATCTTGTATTCACCGCTGCCCGCCGAGTTCACACTCCACAGCTCGCCGGTGTCGCCGTCGTCGGTCAACTGCTCGACCGCCGCGCCCGTGCTCGTCGAGGCCCCGGCGACCCCGAGCACCAGCCCGCTGTTCTCGTTCACGATCTTGTAGTACCCGTTGCCGTCGCCGACCAGGTCCCACAGGTGGTCGCGGGTACCGTTGTTCGTCCACTGCAGCGCTGCTGCGCCCGAGGACGTGGACGCGCCGTTCACACCGAGCACCAGGCCGCTGTTGACGTTCTGCAGCTGGTAGGTGCCGTCCAGCGTGGCCGGCGTGCTGCCGGTCGGCGTGATCACCAAGTGGTAGCCGTTCGCCGAGTTCATGGCGTTGACCGGAACCGTGATCGAGCCGTTCGAGATCGTGTAGTCGCCCACCGAGATCGTCGACGGAGCGGAGACCGGCGTCGTCCGGCCGCGCGAGATCACCTGCTGCAACACGACGTGCGCACTGCCGCCGCTGAACGCCGAGAGGCTGCTCAGACCATTGACGGTGACCGCCGACGACCCGCTGCCGTTGCCGAAGATGACGCTGACCTGGTTGCCCGCCGCGTTCACCGATGCGGCGCCGTCGATTCCGGTCTGCGCGGGCGGCACGGTCGTGACCATCTCACCGCTCATGTCGCCGTACCACTTGTAGAGCCACCACGAGGCGTTCGGCAGTCCGCCGGTGCCCACGAGCGTGTCGCCCATCGTGCCGTACTGGTTCCAGAACGCGAGGTCGGCCTCGTACACACCCGCGCGCTCGAACTTCGCGATGTAGCTGCTCAGCGGGCCGGGCACGCCGACCTCGTTGGTCCAGCCGTACTCCTCGATCACGATCGGGATCGGCGTGATACCGAGGCTCTTCTCCAGCGCCACGACCTGCGAGACCTCGGAGGCGATGTTGGCGGCGTTCCACTCGTGCCACGCCAGGTACTGCGGCAGCGCGTTGTTCGCCTTCGCGTAGCTCAGGAACGAGGACATGTAGCTCTCGCTGTACGAGGAGATGCTCGGGCCCTCGGTCGGGATGGTGGCGTTGTACTTGCGCACCTCGTCGTACGTGGTGACCCAGCCGGCGTTGAAGCTGCCCGCGTCGGTGGTGTCCCAGGTGCCGTCGGGCTCGTTCCACAGCTCCATGGCCTGGACGTTCGTGGCGCCCGAGTTGTCGACGGCGACCATCTGCTTGTCCACCGCGGAGAGCCAGTCGGACCAGCTGACCCACTTGTAGGGGAAGTTCGGGTACCAGTCGGGCATCCGGACGATGACCTTGGCCCCGGCCTGCGCCGCCTCCGGCGCGACGACCAGCGCGTCGCCCGCCGGAACCGACTCGCCGTTGGGCAGCTGACTGCCGCCCGGCGCCATCTGCACGAAGCTGCTCGGATGCAGCGGATCGACGTAGCGCGCCGCCGGGGTGCCGTTCTCGGACAGGCCGTAGAGGGCGCCCGACGCGACGTGCGTCACGGGCCTGAGATCGACGTTCGCGTCGACCACGAGCGTGTTCGAAGAGCTCGCGGCCGTCGCGGTCGTCGGGTCGGCCGCGAGCAGCGTCGCGGCCAGGACGAGCGCGAACCCCGGCACCGTCGCCTTGGGTATACGCATGCTGTCTCCCTGAGCTGGGGAAGTGGGAAGCATTGAACGCAAACGTTTGCCTTCGGCAGGCTAGGGCGGGATCCGCAGCGTGTCAAGGAAAGTCTTGAGGTAGATTGGTAGCCCATCGCGGGTTGGGAAAAACGGAAGGAAACGACGATGCCGGAAGCTCCGCTCGCCCGGGTCACCCTCGCCGAGGTCGCGGCGAGCGCCGGGGTCTCGGTCGGCACCGCCTCGAAGGCGCTCAACGACCGCGGCTCGATGCGCGCCGAGACCCGGGCCCGGGTGCGGCAGGCCGCGGACCGGCTCGGCTTCCAGATCGACGCCGTGGCGCGCAGCCTGCAGACCGGCCGCAGCTACACCGTCGGCATGATCACCACCGACAGCATCGGCCGCTTCTCCATCCCGGTCATGCTCGGCGTCGAGGACACCCTCGGCTCCGGCCAGATGTCCGTCCTGCTCTGCGACGCCCGCGACGACCGGATCCGCGAGCAGTACTACCTCAAAACCCTGCTCAGCCGACGCGTCGACGGCATCATCGTCACCGGCCGCCGCACCGACCCCAGACCGCCGCTCGCCCAGCGCCCCCCGGTCCCGGTCGTCTACGCCTTCATGCCCTCCGCCGACCCCGACGACTGCTCGATCGTGCCGGACGAGGCGGCGGGAGCGGCGCGCGCCGTCACCCACCTCGTCGACATCGGCAGAAGGAACATCGCCCTCGTAGCGGGCCCCGAACGCCACCACTCCGCCCGCGCCCGCATGACCACCGCCGTGGAGACGATCGCCGACCAGGACGCCGAGATCGCCTGCGGAGAGCCCCTCTTCGGCGAGTGGAGCGAAGCCTGGGGCCGCCAAGCCGCCCGCATCCTGCTCCGCCGCGCCCCCCACACCGACGCCGTCTTCTGCGCCAGCGACCAGATCGCCCGCGGCGTGGTGGACGCCATGCGCGAAGCGGGCAAGCGCGTCCCCCGCGACCTGGCCGTAGTCGGCTTCGACAACTGGGACGTCATGACCGCCGCCTCCCGGCCGCCCCTCACCAGCATCGACATGGACCTCGAGGGCCTAGGCCGCCAAGCCGCCGAACTCCTGCTCTCCGCCATCGACGGCCACCCCCGCCACGGCGTCCACCTCCACCCCTGCCGCCTGACCATCCGCGCCTCGACGGCAGAGGACGAGGACTAGCCGCCTACCTCGCGTCCTCGTGCGGGAGCCAGACGCGCATGGCGCCGTAGGCGCGGTTGGCCCAGGCGAAGTAGGGGATGGCGGTGACGCGGGTGTGGGTCGGGGCGGTGCCGGGCTTGGTGCCGAGTTCGCGGTAGGGCCAGGGTTCCTTGGTGTCGTGGGCGTGGGCGGCGGCGTCGATGAGGACGGTGGGGAGGGTCGTGTCGGCGATCTGGAGCTGGGCGCCGTCCCAGGGCCGGCCGGAGAGGGAGAGCGCGGCCAGCTCAGTGTCCTGATCGAGGTGTTCGGCGCAGTAGACGAGGGGGCCGCGTTCGATGGCGACGCAGCCGCGGGCGTCGTCCACGCGGGGGTCGGCTTGGGTGAGGCGGGGGCGGACGGGGAGTTCGAGGTCGATGGTCTCGCCGCCGCGCCACGTCCTGGTCAGGCGCACGTAGTCGGCGTCGCCCACTTCGACGGGCTCGCCGTTGACGTGGACGGTGGCGGTGCCGTTGGCCCAGGCGGGGATGCGCAGCGCGAGGGTCCAGTTGCCGGCGCGGTCCTGGGGGATGGTGATGCGGACATTGCCGTCGAGGGGGTAGCCGGTGTCGACGGTCACGCCGCGGGTCTCGGTACGGATCTCGCCCGCCGCGTATTGGTGGATCTGCAGGCCGTCGGCGTCCTCGGTGGCGAGGTAGTGGGTGAGGCTGGCCAGCGTGCGCATGACGTTGGGCGGACAGCAGGCGCAGCTGAACCACGCCTGGCGTCCTTGCGGGCCCAGGGTCGAATCGCCGCGGACCTGCAGCGGGTTGACGTAGAAGTAGTGGTCGCCGTGCAGGGAGACCCCGGCGAGGAATCCGTTGTAGAGGACGCGCTCGAAGATGTCGGCGTACTGGGCTTCGCCGGTGGCCAGCTGCATCCGCCACGCCCAGTGCATGAGGGCGATCGCGGCGCAGGTCTCGGTGTACGCGCGGTCGGCGGGCAGTTCGAAGGCGTCGCCGAGCGCTTCGTCGCGGTGGCGTGCGCCGGATCCGCCGGTGATGTACGTCTTTCCGCGCAGCAGGTCGTCCCACTGCGCGCGCAGCACGTCGAGCAGCGCGGGCTCGCCGGTCTCCAGGTAGACGTCGGCGACGCCCGAGGCCAGGTAGAACGCGCGGACGGCGTGGCCGTGCAGGGCGCGCAGTTCGCGGACGGGGACGAGGTCCTGCCAGTAGCGGCGGCCGAACGGGCGGTCGCCCATCTGGCCGCTGCCGCGCAGGCTGATGAAGCGGTCGGCGAGGCGCAGGTACGCGGCGTCGCCGGTCTCGCGGTAGAGCTCGACGAGCGCAGTCTCCACCTCCGGGTGCCCGCAGTAGCCGACCCGCCTGCCGTCCTCGCCGAACTCGGCGACGATCAGGTCGGCGAAGCGGCGGGCGATGTCGAACAGGGAGGTGCGGCCGGTGGCGCGGTGGTGCGCGATGCCGGCCTGGATGAGGTGGCCCGCGCAGTAGAGCTCGTGCCCGGACGGCAGGTCGGTCCAGCGTTCGCCGCCGTGCTTCACGGTCACGAAGCTGTTGATGTAGCCGTCTTCGCTCTGCGCGGCGCCGACCAATGCGATCACCGACTCGGCCCGCTCGTGCCACTCGGCCGAGTCAGTGCTCTGCAGGTGCCAGGAGACGGCTTCGAGCCACTTGTAGACGTCGCTGTCCAGGAACGGGAGCTTGCCGTGGTACGCGGCGGCGTCCCCGGCGACGGTGCCCGCCGCGAGTTCGAGGTTCTCCAGCGTGCCCGCCTCGGTCATCCGCTCGAGCCCGGCGGCGAGCGAGCGCTCGGCGTTCGCGGCGACCCGTGCGGACCAGAAGCCGGTGCCGAGCCGGGTCGCGTGCGAGGGCAACGCGCGCAACACGGCGGTCGCGCCGAGCGTGCCGACCGGTCCCGACGCGGCAGTCCTATCAGCCGTCATGGCTCACCTTCCCGAGAGCAAACGTTTGCCTCAGACGGTAGCGTGATCGACCGCGTGCGCGCCAGAGGGCGGGCGGGGGTGAAAGTCCGTCAGATCGCGGCGGGGCGGTGGTGCCAGAGGAGTTCGCAGAGCCGGTCGAGCCCCTGGGCCAGGTGCCGGCGGTACGTGCCGAACGGCAGACCGAGCTCGTCGGCGACAGTCTGCTGCTGCTTGGCGTCGGCCTCGAGGTACGTGGCGGCGATGGCGAGGTACTGCTTCTCGCCGTGCCGGTCCTCGCGCAGGTGATCGAGCGCCTCGGCTATCGCGGTGCGGACGCGATCGGCGGGGACGACGTTGTCATCGGGTGCCACGAGGCGGGTGCGCAGCAGCGGGCTGCCCGCGAGCGTGTCGGGACGGTGCCAGGCGCGCAGGGCGGACCGTATCGCGGCGTTGAAGTCCTCGCGGTCGAGCGACGACGCGGAGCCGGACACGGAAACGGGAGCGTCGGCGTCCGGGGCCTGCGCGTCGGCGAGGTGGTCGAGCACGCGGGCACGCATCGCCTGGTGGCGTTCCGGATCGCGCCACTTGAGGTCGGCGTCGAGGGTCGCGCGGACGACGTCGTGCGGGTACACGCCGTGCGCGCCCGACTCGACGAAGGGCTGGTCGCGCAGCCAGGCGAACAGCGTCGCGGTCTCGGCCTCGGGGAGCGCGGCACGCAGCAGTTCCTCGTTCGTGGTGGGCAGCAGCGCGCACACGTCGAGGGCCTGGCGGTGTTCGGGGGACGGCGCCTCGCCGACGAGCTGGTCCACGAGCGTGCCGATCACCTCGTGCGACGCGGCCCAGTTCGGATCGCCCGCGACGAGCGAGAGCGCGAGCGGGTTGCCGCCGGCGAATTCGAGCACTGAGTCCTGTCGGGCCTCCGGCACCTCGCGCGCGGTCAGCAGTTTGCGCGCGTCCCGTTCATGCAGTTCGGCGAGCTCGACGACCTCGAGGATCTCCTGCCACGCCGGGTCGGAGCGCCACTCCCGGGTCGGGCGCGCGCGGCCGGCGAAGACGACGACCGAGCCGAGCGGCAGCCGGGGCAGGAAGTCCTCGCGCAGCCAGCTCTCCAGCGGCCGGTACCGCTCGAAGCCGTCGACGAGCAGGACCGCGCCCGATTCGCTGGTCAGGATCTTCGAGGCGGCGGCTTCGAACGCGGCCGGAGTGGTCTCGGCGGCGCGCGCGGGATCGAGTTCGACGACGACGCGTCCGGCTTCCGTCGCCTCCTCGGCGAATCGGCGCAGCAGCGAGGTCTTGCCGATCCCGCCGGGGCCGGTCACGAACAGCAGCGTGAACGGACGTGCACTGTCGTCGAGGGCCGAACGGAACGCGGCGATCTCGCACTCGCGGCCGACGAAGGCGCGGCGACGGGCGGCCTGAAGCTGCTGAGCGAGCGGATGCGCGGTACGTGCGGCGGTTCGGGTCACGTCGGCGTGCCGGGAGCCGGAATCGGATTGCCGCGAGGTCGAATGCGGCTCACGACGCTGCGGCGGGATGCCGATCATCCGGGCCGTCGCCAGGTCCGAGGCCTCGCCACGGATCGCGACCGCGGTTCCGGCGCGCGTCCGGGGGCGGCCCCGCGTGGTCACGATCCGCGTGTCGGCGCCGCCCGCCTTCATCAGCTTCCGGCCCAGCGCGCCGAGCCGGTCCGCCCGACCGGCCGCGCCGAACACGAGGGGCGCCAGTTCGTCGTCCGCGCTGAGCACGCGCTGGTGCATGCGCTTGAGGCCGGGGCCAGGCTCGATGCCCAGTTCGTCGCGCAGGATCCGCCGCGCGCACTCGTACACGTCGAGCGCGTCGGCCTGCCGACCGGCGCGGTACAGCGCGAGCATCAACAGCTCGTGCAGGCTCTCCCGCAGCGGATACGACGTGATCAGAGTCCTGAGGCTCGCGATCGCGGCGAGGTGGTCGCCCGCCTCGACCTGCGCGGCCGCCTCGATCTCGGCGGCGTCGGCGCGCATCTCGATCATCCGCGCGCGCACCGGCTCGAAGTACGGTCCGGGCACGCCCACCAGCGGCACGCCGCGCCACTCGGTCAGCGCCTGCCGGCACAGCTCGGCCGCCTCGGATCCCGCGCGCCGGGCCGCGACCGCAGCGCCGACCCGCCGCTCGAACACGTCCACGTCCACGGACACGTCGCCGCGCAGCGCGTAGCCGTCGCCGATCGGTTCGATGGCGATGCCCGACTCCGGGTCGCCCGCGCCCAGGATCTGCCGCAGCCGGGAGACGTAGGTGCGCACCGCGCCCGCGCCGGACTTCGGCGGCCGCTCGCCCCACAGCGCGTCCAGCAGGGAGGCCATCGAGACGTGCGCGCCCCGGGAGAGCAGCAGCACCGCCAGCACGGCCTGCTGCTGCGGCGGACCGACCTCGAGTTCGGTCTCGTCGCGCCAGGCGCGCACCGGCCCCAGCAGCCGGAACCTGAACTCCATCGGTAATCCTCCCCCGCTGACCGTACGAGGATGATCTTCGCGGGCCCGTTTCCGCGAGACATCCGTCAATCTCACTGAAGATACGCTAAGAGACGGTTAAAGGCGGCAGCGAGCGGCTTAAGAGAAGGTCAAGGCCGCTTCGCCCCGCCACCGCCCGCCACGTTGACCGCCCGTAGACGGACCGTTGATCGCCCGGAGTTAGCGTCGGCGACGTGGAGGAACAGCGGATGCGGGCGCTCTACGAGTCGCACGGTCCGCTGCTGCTGCACTCGCTCATGCGCTGGACCGGCGGGGACCGGCAGGCCGCCGAGGACCTGCTGCAGGAGACGATGTTGCGGGCGTGGCGCAATCTGCGCACGCTCGAGGACGCCTCCGCGCGCTCCTGGCTGCTGACCGTGGCCCGCCGCCTGGCCATCGACGCCTCGCGCAGCCGCGCCGCCCGCCCGCCGGAGTGCGGGGACGAGCCGCTCGGGCACATCGCCGCCCGGCACGACCACGTGGAGCAGGTGCTCGACCGCGCCGTGCTCTCCCCCGCCCTCGCCGGACTGCCCGACCCGCAGCGCGCCGTGCTGTTCCACGTGTACTACCTGCACAGCACGATGCGGCAGACCGCGGAGACCCTCGGCATCCCCGAGGGCACCGTCAAGACCCGTACCCGGCACGCCCTGCGCACCCTGCGCGGCGACCTGGCCGACCAGCTCCAGCACGCCTGTTGACCCGCTGTAGACAGGATGTTGAAGCACCTCGGACAGAATCGTCGGCCACTCACAACCCCGCGCTCACGCGCTCACATCACAGACAATTGGTGGTCCAGCTCCGTGAACCCGCCGCTCGACTCAGACTCCAGCGCCCCGGCCGGATCCCCCGTCCCCGAAAACCCGGTCATCCCGGCGGAACGGATGACGGAGGCGGTCATCGACCTCGGTGCCGTGGCCGAGAACCTGCGGATCTTCCGCTCCCGCACCGACGCCGCGCTGATGGCGGTGGTCAAGGCCGACGGGTACGGGCACGGGGCCGTGCAGGTCGCGCGGACCGCCCTGGCGCACGGCGCGACCTGGCTGGCCGTGTCCTTCGTCAGCGAGGCGCTCCCGCTGCGCGCGGCCGGGATCCGCGCGCCGATCCTGACCTTCCTGCACCTGCCGGACGAGGACCTGACCGACGCCGTCCGCGCCGACCTGGACCTGACCGTCTCCACCGAGGCGCAGCTCGACGAGGTCGCCGCCTGCGCGCGCAAGCTCGGCCGGGTCGCGGAGGTGCAGCTGAAGGTGGACACCGGCCTGCACCGCAACGGCGCCTCGCCGGAGCGCTGGCCCGCCCTCGTCGCGGCGGCCGCCCGGCTCGAGCAGGAGGGCGCGCTGCACGTGCGCGGCCTGTGGTCGCACCTGGTGCACCCGGACCAGCCGGAGCACCCGACGACGACCCGCCAGCTCGAACTGTTCGACGCGGCGGTCCGGCAGGCCGAGGAGGCCGGGCTGACCGGCCGCCTGCTGCACATCGCGAACTCCACGGCGGCGCTGACCATCCCGCGCTCGCACCACGACGTGATCCGGCTCGGCAGCGGCCTGTACGGCATCGACCACGCGGGCGGCAACGGCCTGATTCCCGCGATGACGCTGCGCGCCCGGATCGCGATGACCCGCCGGGTGGACGCGGGCGAGGGCGTCTCGTACGACCACGTGTATCAGACCTCGGAGGCCACCAACCTGGCGCTGGTGCCGCTGGGCTACGCCGACGGACTGCCGCGCTCGGCGTCCGGCAGCGCCCGGATATCCGTGGCGGGCGAGCAGCGCCAGGTGGCCGGCCGGATAGCGATGAACTCCTGCGTGGTGGACGCCGGGCAGCTGGAGACCGCGGCGGGCGACGAGGCGCTGGTGTTCGGCACCGGAGCCCAGGGCGAGCCGACCGTGGCCGACTGGGCCGCCTGGTCCGGCACGACGCCGCTTGAGGTGCTGACCCGGATCGGACCCCGCGTGACCCGGCGCTACATCGCCGCGGACGGGGACGGCGCGGCGGTCGGCGCGGACGCGGCTGAGCGCGGGAACCGGCTGCGGATCGTCGTGCTGTTCGGCGGTCCGGGCGGCGAGTACGACGTCTCCTGCGCGTCCGGCGCGACCATCGTCAGCTACCTGGACCGCGAGCGCTACCAGGTGCAGCCGGTGCGGATCAGCCCGGAGGGCCGGTGGATTCCGGGCCCGCTGGACTGGCCCGCGGGCCTGTGCGGACCGCACGACCTGGTGGCGGCGACCCCGGATCCGGCCGTGCGCAGCGGCGCCGACCACGAGCAGGCGCTCGGCGTGCTGGCCGCGGCGGACGTCGTGGTGCCCGCGCTGCACGGCCCGTTCGGCGAGGACGGCACGGTGCAGGCGCTGATGGACGCGCTCGGCGTGCGCTACGTCGGCTCGGGCATGGCGGGCAGCGTGCTCGGCATGGACAAGGACGTGGCGAAGCGGGTGCTGGTGACCAGCGGCCTGCGCGTCGCCGACTGGGCCGTGCTGCGCCGCGAGGACGACGAGCTCTCGCTCGCGGACCGCGACCGGCTGGGCCTTCCGGCGTTCGTGAAGCCGTCCCGCTCCGGTTCCAGCGTCGGCGTGAGCCGGGTGAAGAACTGGGAGGAGCTGGACGACGCGCTGGCCACGGCCCGCAAGTGGGACTCGAAGGTGCTCGTCGAGCGCAGCGTGATCGGCCGCGAGGTGGACATCGCCGTGCTCGAACACCCGGACGGCCGGATCGAGGCCAGCCCGGCCGTCGAGATCGTGCTGCACCAGGGCAATCGGGACTTCCTGGACTACACGGCGAAGTACCAGGACGCCACGGCCACCGACATCCTGCTGCCCGCGCCGATCGACCCGGAGATCGTCGCCGAGCTGCAGCGGATGGCCGTCGCGGCGTTCGAGATCCTCGGCTGCCGGGGCCTGGCGCGGGTCGACTTCCTGCTGCGGGACGGCGTGGAGCCGGTGTTCAACGAGATCAACACCTTCCCCGGCTTCAGCGCCAGCTCGCTCTACCCGCGGATGTGGGCCGAGGCCGGGATCCCGCTGCCGCGGCTGCTGGACACGCTGATCGACACGGTGCTCGCCGGAGTGCCCGCTTAACTGCTCACGCCGAACAGGGGCGGGCCGCCCGGCCCGCCCCTTTCCGCTGGTCGCCGCGTCAGTGCGCGGATTCGGCCTGTCCGGCCAACTGCTCGGCCAGCGGCTGCAGACCGGCGGGCTGCGAGGCCTTGAAGAGCACGATGTCGCCGGGAGCGAGCAGCCCCTCCAGCAGCGTGCGCGCCTCGACGTTGTCCACGGTCCGGTGCACGGTCATCCCGGCTTCTTCCGCGCCGTCCGCGATCCAGCCCGCTTCCTCGGCGCCCTTGAGCCCGCCGACGGTGATCACGACGTCCATGCCGAGCTCGCTGGTCAGCGTGCCGATCCCGCGGTGCTCCGCCTCCACGGTCTCGTCCAGGCCGAGCATCGCGCCGAGCACGACGATCGTGCGCCGCCCCTTCGCCATCGCCTTCAGGGCCCGGAGCGCGGCGCGGGTGCTGTGCGGATTGGCGTTGTAGGCGTCGTTCACGATGACGATGCCGTCCGGGCGCTCGGTGATCTCCAGCCGTCCGCGGGAGGCCGGGGTGGCGGTGCCGAGACCGGCCGCGAGCTCCTCGGTGCTCAGTCCGATGTGCCGGGCGACGGCGGCCGCGGCCAGCGCGTTCGGGACCTGGTGCTCGCCGATCAGCTGCAGCACCACGGGAGCGGAGCCCTCCGGCGTGTGCAGGGTGAAGTGCGCGTGGCCGTCCTCGTCCAGCACCACGTCGGTGGCGCGGATGTCAGCATCCTGCGAGAGGCCGAACAGCACGACCTGGGCCTTGGTGCGGGTGCGCATCGACAGCACGCGCTCGTCATCCGCGTTGAGCACGGCCAGGCCGTCCGCGGGCAGCGACTCGACGAGTTCGCCCTTGCCCTGCGTCGTCGCCTCGTAGCCGCCGAACTCGCCGAGGTGCGCGGTGCCGATGTTGGTCACGACGCCGATCGAGGGCGGGGCGATCTCGGTGAGGTACTGGATGTGCCCGATCGCGCGGGCGCCCATCTCCAGCACCAGGAAGCGGGTCTCGTCGCCGGCCAGGCTCACCGTGAGCGGCAGGCCGATCTCGTTGTTGAAGTTGCCGGGCGTGGCCACGGTCGCGCCGCGGGTGCTCAGCAGGTGCGCCATCAGGTCCTTGGTGGTGGTCTTGCCCGCCGAGCCGGTGATGCCGAGCACGGTCATCCCGTCGGCCACGCCGCGCGCGATCAGGTGCGCGGACAGCTTGCCGAGCGCGTCCACGCCGTCGGCCACCACGACCGCCGGCACGCCGACCGGCCGCTGCGCCAGCACCGCCGCGGCGCCGCCGGACATCGCGGCGTCCACGTAGTCGTGCCCGTCCACCCGCTCCCCGGGCAGCGCCACGAAGAGCCCGCCCGCCTGTGCCTTGCGCGAGTCGACGAACGCGGGCGCCTTCACGACGACGTCGTCCGCGCCGTCGTGCACGGTGCCCCCGACCACGTCGGCGAGTTCCCGCAGCGATATCTCTCTCATGACCGGTCATACGGAAACGGGCGCGGATTGGATTTCAGCCCGGCCTGCGCACGGCGTACACCGGCATCCAGGCGATCTGTTCGAGCCGGATGAAGGCGCCCCGATGCGGCGCGACCACGACCATTCCGTTCCCCGCGTAGATGCCGACGTGCGACGCGTCGGCGTAGAAGACGACCAGGTCACCCAGCCTGGCCTGGCTGAGCGGCACCCCCGTGCCGATCCCCGCCTGCTCCTGCGAGGTACGCGGGATCCACACCCCGGCGGCGTCCCACGCGCGCTGAGTGAGGCCCGAGCAGTCGTACGCGTCGGGGCCGGTGCCGCCGTACACGTAGGGCTTGCCGATCTGTGCAAGTGCGAACTGCAGGGCTATCTCGCCGCGGCTCTCGCCGGGATACGCCACCGGCGGCCGCCAACGATGCCGCGAATCGATGTCATCGGCCGAGGCGGGCGCGGTGGCGGCGCCGATGCTCAGCACCGTCGCCGCCACCAGGGCCGCGCACGCGGCCCGCGGCGATCTTCGCCGCCACCCGGAGGCCCGTCCGTTCCGACACGTCTCGCGTTCGCGCGAAGCCCGCATGGCACCTTCCCGCGCCGTGGAGGTGGTGATCACCTCTCTCGGCGCGGGACCGTACCCGCGCGCATGGAAAGCTAACGCCCGGTCGCGCGCGGCAGACGGCGCCTGTTCCGGGACGAAAGACCGAATGGGCCAAACGGAGCCCTCAGCCGGCGGCGGCCTGCGGACGCAGGTGGAAGGCGATCTGTCCCCCGTCCGCGGTCTCGGCGTCGAGGACCTTGTCCGAGAGCTGCTCGGCGGCCTCGGGCTCCAGGAAGACGCGGGCCTCGTGCACCTCGAGCACCTCGTCCTCCGGCCCGGGGCCGCTGGTCAGCGCCGCGGCGAGGGCCGGGCCGTGCGTGTTGTCCGGATTCGGGACGATGCGCAGCCCGGTGGTCTCCGGCATGTTGGGCTGCGACGTCAGTTGGCTGATCGCGGTGGCAGCCGCATCGGTCAGCATCAGCATGAGCTCTGGTTCCTCTCAGATGGACGTCGGGAAGGGCCCGCGTACCCGGTCGGTCCGGACCGAAACGGGAAGGATGCAATCGTGGGCCGAGAATCCGAGCCGCCGAGGCGCTTCGCGGACCGGTTCGCGGCGGGCCGCCTGCTCGCCGACCGCGTCGCGCGGCTGGATCCGCGCGCGCCGGTGGTGCTGGGCCTGCCGCGCGGCGGGGTGCCGATCGCGCGCGAGATCGCCGACCGGCTCGGCGTGGCGGCGGACGTCTTCGTGGCCCGGAAGGTCGGCGCGCCCGGCTACCCCGAGTTCGGCATCGCCGCGATCGCCGAAGGGCTCGATGAGGTGATCCCCGGCCCGCACGCCGCCCGACTCGGCTACGGCGCGGCGCGGCTGGCGATGCTGGCCGAACCGGAGCGCCGCGAACTCGACCGACGCGTGGCGACGTATCGAGGCGGACGCGCGCTACCCGAGCTGCGGGGACGTGAAATCGTGCTCGCGGACGACGGCCTGGCCACCGGGGTCACGGCACGTGCGGCCTTGCGTTCGTTGCGGCAGCGTGGCCCGCGCAGGCTGATCTTCGCGGCCCCGGTCTGCTCGCCGAACACCGCCGCCGGCCTCGCCGGTCTGGCCGACGAGGTCGTCTACCTGCTGGCGCCGCGGGACTTCCAGTCGGTCGGCGAGTGGTACGCGGACTTCGGGCAGCTCACCGACGCGGACGTGCTCCGGCTGCTCGACCGGTGAGCGGCTTCTACTCGGCCCGCGAGATGCCGCAGCCCGACTGCTGCGCTCCTAGAGTCTTACTCGGCTCCGGCGACGCGCAGGATCAGGCCGGCGAGGGTCTTCGCGGCGTCGGGCTTGCCGAGTTCGCGGGCGTGGTCCGCCATGGTGGCGCGGGCGGCCGGGTCCTCGAGCAGCGCGCCGATCGCGGAGCGCAGGTCATCGGCCGAGACCTCGCCGAGCAGGGCGCGCGCGGCGCCGCGTTCGTCCAGGTAGCGGGCGTTGAAGGCCTGCTCGCCACCCGCCGAGGAAGCGAGCGGGATGAGGATCGCGGGCTTGCCGAGGGCGGAGAGCTCGGAGATCGTGCCGGCGCCGCTGCGGGCCACGACGAGGTCCGCGAGCGCGAACAGGTCCGGCAGTTCCGGGCCGATGAACTCGGCGACGTGGTAGCGCGGCGCGAGTTCCGGGGAGAGCGCGGTGGCCGCCTTGCGCATCCGGTCGATCTCGGCGGCGCCGCACTGGTGCACGACGTTGGCCTGCTTGAGCAGCCAGGGCAGCGACTCGACGATCAGATTATTGATCTGCCGGGCGCCGAGCGCGCCGCCGGTGACGTACACCGTGGGCAGCGCGCGATCGAAGCCGTCGAGGCCCAGCGCGGCCACGGCCCGCTCCGGGTCGCCGCCGAACAGCTCGGCCCGGATCGGGTTGCCGACCAGCTCGGCGCGGTTGCGGGTGCGGCCGGGCAGCAGCGCGAGGCTGGACTCGGAGGAGACGGCGGTGGACTTCGCCAGCCGCGCCAGGATCCGGTTCGCCAGGCCGAGCCGCACGGTCTGCTCGTGGATCACCAGCGGCCGATGCAGCAGCCAGGCGGCGACGCTGACCGGCACCGCGACGTACCCGCCGAAGCCGACGACCACGTCGGGCCGCAGGCGCCGGACGATCCCGCAGGCCTGCACGGCGCCCCACGGCACCCGGGCCAGGTCCTTGATGTTGGTCCAGGTGAGCATGCCCAGCGGGTTGCGGGCCCGGCGCAGCTTGCCGGTGGCCACCGGCAGGAACTCGATGCCGTTCTGCCCGGCGACCCGCTCCTCTAGCTTCCCGCGCGCACCGACCCAGCTGACGCTCAGTTCGCGGTTCTGCGCCGCCAGCGTCTCGCGCAGGGCGTTCACCGTGGTCAGCGCGGGGTAAACGTGACCCCCGGTGCCACCGCCGGTCACGATCACCCGGACGGGGCGCGCCCCGTCGGCTCGGCTGCTCACCTGGTACCGCCTTCTGTTCGAGCCCGCTGCGTGCTTGGGCCAAGCCTCCCACAGATCGGCCCGGCTCCGGCAACGTACGGTGCCGTTAGCCTGGAGCGGTGTCAGACCTCTCCGCGCGCACGATCGAGGTGCTGCACGGCGCGGCGCTGCTCGGCGATCCGTTCTCGGTGACGGACCTCGCGCTGATCACCGGGCATACGCCGGTCGAGCTGGTGCCGGTGGTGGACGAGGCGCTGGCCGCCGAGGTGATCGAGCCGATCGGGCGTCAGCTGCGGTTCCGCGACCCGGCCGTGCGGCGCACGCTGTACGAGGCGGCTCCGGCCGAGCGTCGCAGTGCCCTGCATCGGCGTGCGGCGTGGACCCTGATGGCGACGGGAGCGCGGCCCGAGCGCGTGGGCCGGCAATTGCTGGACGGCGGCGGCGGGGCGAGCGAGCCGTGGGAGGCGGACTGGCTGGCCGAGCACGCCGACGCGCTGCTGCGGCGGGAACCCGCGACGGCCGCCGAACTGTTCATACGCCTCACACGCGATCTCCCGGCCGAGGATCCGCGACGTACCGAGTTCGAGGACTTACTCGCCGACGCGCACTTCCGGCTCTTCCGCTTCGAGGACGCGGCACGGATCGCCGGGGAGAACGCGGCGCGCAGCACGGATCCCGAGCGCGTCGGGCGTAACACGTGGCTGCTCGGATACAGCCTGCTGAGACTGCTGCGGCTCGACGACGTGCTGCGCGCGATCGACGACGCGGCGGCCCGGCCGGGGATGACGCCGCGCTGGCTGGCCCGGTTCGCGGCGCTGCGGGCGATCGCGTACGGCACCTGCGACCGCGTGGAACCGGCCAGGGACGCGGCGCGTGACGCACTGGCCCTCGGCAGGCGCGCGGGCGACGCGATGGCGATCGGGTACGCGCTGCACATGCAGTCGTTCGTCGCGATCGTCGGCGACCAGGACTGCGCGGCGGCGGTCAAGCTGATCGACCGCGCGATGCTGATCGTGCGCGGCGAGCCGGAGCTGGTCGATCTTCGTGTACTGCTGTGGTCGAACCGGTTCACGGTCGGCTTCGAGCTCGGCGACCCGGCCGAGGAGCTGATGGACTGGGCGCGGGAGATGCTGGTCACGGCCGAGACGTCCGGCCTGCCGCGGCTCAGCAGGCTGCGATTGCACGTGGCCGAGATCGCGTACGAGCTCGGCCTGTGGGACGAGGCGACGACGAACCTGCGTCTCATGTCAGACCACGAACTCGCCGCTCCGGTGAAGCGGCACGCGATCCTCGCGCAGATCGCGATCCGCCGCGACGAGCGTGACGCGGCACAGATCGCGTTGGCGGCGATGCGCGAGGTCGACTCGGGCAACGGCAGCTCTGCGGTCGAGAACGCGCGCGTGTTCGCGATGGCCGCCGAGGCCTTGGAGCATCAGCGCGAGGAGGCTCCGGGCGCTGCGGTCGAGGTCCTCTCCGTGAGCCTCAGCCTCGGACGTCCGAACCATCCGCTGCGTCACCGGCTGCTGCCCGAACTGACGCGATTGGCTTTGGCGGGCGGCGATCGGGTCATGGCGGAGGAGGCCGCGATCACCGCCGAGAAGGATGCGCGACAGGACCCTGTCAACCGCAGACGTGCAACGGCGCTGTGGTGCCGCGGCCTCGTGGACGGCGCGCCGGAGCCGATCGCGGAGGCGGCCGGCCTGTTCCGAGAGCAGGGGCTGCGGGCCGCGCTGGGCAACGCGTTGGAGGACGCGGCCGAACTGTTAGCGCTGGCCGGAGACCTGAAGCGGGCGCGGGAGATCCTGCTGGAGGCGCTGGACGTGTACGACGGTCTCGGCGCGGCATGGGATACACGTCGTGCCACGTCGAGGCTGCGTGCACAGGGCGTGCGGCTCCGCGCGGCGTCCGGCGGCAGGCGTGCCACGTCGGGTCCGGCCGCGCTGACGCCGACGGAGCGGAAGGTCGCGGAGCTGGTCGCCGAGGGATGCTCGAACCCAGATATAGCGGATAGGCTGAACCTGTCCCGGCGCACGGTCGAGAGCCACGTCTCGCGGATCCTGGCCAAGCTCGGCGCCGCATCCCGGGTCGAGGTCAGGACTCTTCTCGCGCCAGTCGATCCCTGATCTCCCGGCGCGATCCGATCTGCAGCTTGGCCAGGATGTTCGAGATGTGCGTGTCCACGGTGCGCCGGGACAGGAACATCCGGGCCGCGATGTCGGGATTCGAGTACCCCTCGGCCGCGAGCTCGGCGACCCGCTGTTCGGTCGCGGTCAACGCCTTCCCGCTGTCCCCGGTCCGCGCACGGCTGCCGCGCACGCCAAGCCGCACGTCGTATGCGCGCAGCCTCGACGCCGCACGTCGCGCATCCCACGCCGCGCCGAGCTCGTCGTACACGTCGAGCGCCTCGACCAGCGTTTCCCGCGCCTGCCGCGAGTCCCCGGCCTGCGCGAACAGCTCGGCCGCGTCCTCGAGCGCGTTGCCCGCGTCGAGCCGTAGCCCGGCGGCGCGGAAGTATTCGACCGCCGTCAGCACCTGCGCCGGATCCGCGTCGAGGACTCCCCGGCGCCAGTCCGCGCGGGCACGATTGCGCGGCGTCGGCTCCTGCTCGGCCTCCCACTCCGCGTCCGCCAGCCGGACGACCGTGGGCGGCCTGGCGTCGTGCTCGGCGGGTTTGCCCAGTTGAGCCGCTTCGTCCCAGTACCCGAGGTCGTAGAGCAGATCAGCGGCCTGACGCCGCACTCTGCCCTGCCAGAACGCGCACCCGCTCTCGGCCATCGTCAGCACGTGCCGCATCTCGTCCACGACGCCGTCATGCAGCCCGAGCGCGAACCGATACGTGTAGCGGTTGCCGAGAAGCAGCATCCGTACATCCGTCAGCTCAGGGTCCTGGTTCACGACGGCGAGCGCGCGGTCCACGTCCGCCAGCGCACCGGCCGTGTCACGGCGTGCGGCACGGGCATTCGAGCGCAGGTAGAGCGAAACGCCGACGGTGAACGGATCCGGCGGCACGACATCGGCGGCCAACGCGCTCTCGGCGACCACGCTGCCCTCGTCGAGCCGACCGAGTATCTGCAGGACCACGGCGCGCACCGCGTCGTTCCGGCCCCGCCACAGCTCCGGGATCCCGGCACGGCCGTGCACGTCCTCCAGCAGGCCCAATGCCTCGTCGAAGCGTTCCAGCATCAGCAGGCTGAGCGCGAGCACCCAGACCGCGGGCCCGACACGTGCCGGATCCTCGGAGCGCGTGAGGATGCCGCGCGCGATGCGTCCGGCCTGCTCATAGCTGCCGAGCTCGAAGGTGTAGAGCAGCAGGCGGTCCCGGAGCGCCGCGTAACGCGGATCGTCGGGATCGAGACCGCGCACGACCTGACTGATGAGGCCCACCGCGGTCTCCGGTTCGCGCGCGTAGACCTCGGCCACGTGCTCGACCAGCCAATCGGCCTCCCAACCGCCCACCTCGTCCTCGGCAGCGATCAGATGGCGGGCGACGCGTTCCGGAGGCGTGGACGCCGACAGACCGTCGAGAATCTTCGCGGCGTAGCGATGCAGCGCGATCCGCAGACCCGCGGGCATCGATTCGTAGAGCTCGCGCCGGATCTCCTCGTCGCGAAATCGCAGAATATCGCCGCTCTCGTCCAGCAATCCGGCCGCGATCGCACCGTCCAGCAGAACCCTGACATCCTCGGCAGGCAGGACCAGCACCGCGGCCAGCTCACGCAGCGAGAACGCGGCGCCGAGCACGGCCGCGCCACGCAGCGCGTCCGCCGCGGAAAGCCCGTTCTCCCGCGTCATCCGGATCCACCTCCCGCCTTCCCGTAGCGACGTCGGCGACCGGAATCGGTTGTCACGGACACATAACGAAAACCCATTCCGGGCCCGCGAAAAAACCTCGGAAATTCCCTCAACCCCTCGGCGGGATCGATCGTCTTTGGCGGCGTGACTACCTACGAACCGTGGCGTCCCCCGGCGGACCCCAACGCGCAGACGCGCGCCCTGTCCTGGTCCCCGGCGCCCGAGCAGGAGCGCCCGGAAGAGCGCACCCGCATCTGGTCGGCCGAGGCCGTAGCGGAGTCCGCACCCCGGCCGGGCACCCGGCGCCCGGTGAACCGCCGCCGTGTGCTGTTCGCCGCGGGCGGCCTGATGCTGCTGACCGGCGGCGGCATAGCCACGGCGGCGATGGCCGCGGACCGCGGCAGGCAGGCCGTGCGGGTGACCGGAGGCGGACCCGGCGCCGGCACCCAGCCGCTGCCCGGCTCCACCACCGGATCCGCGTCGCACTCGGCCGCCTCGTCCGGATCCGCCTCCGCGTCGGCATCCGCGTCCGCCAGTTCCCCGGCGAACTCCCCGTCCAGCCAGACCTCGGCGTCCAACTCGGCGTCGGCGTCGAACTCGGCCAGCGCGTCGAACTCGCCCTCGGGTTCCGGCTCGCCGAACGGCACGGTCTACACGCAGCCGCAGTGGTACGTCGACGACCAGGGCCCGCGGGCCATCGCGCTGACCCTGGACGACGGGCCGAGCGCGCTCTACACACCGCAGGTCCTGGAGATTCTGGGCAAGTACAACATCAAGGCCACCTTCAACATGATCGGCCAGCAGGTCGCCGGCAATCTGTCGCTGGTGCGCGAGGTGTCCGCCGCGGGCCACACGATCACGAACCACACCTGGGACCACGCCGACCTGACGCACTACTCGTACCAGCAGGTACTCTCCCAGATGGACCGTTGCAACGATGCACTGGCCAACGCGAACCAGCACCCCACCATCTTCCGCGCCCCCTACGGCAACTGGTCCAAGGCCGTCTTCCAGGCCTGCACCACCCGCAACCTGCGCCCCATCGGCTGGTCCGTCGACCCGCAGGACTGGAACACCGCCGAGGTCGACACGCAGCAGATCGTGCACACGGTCCTCAAGTCCACGACCGCGCACAGCATCATTCTCGAGCACGACGGCGGCGGCAACCGCCGCAACACCGTCGCCGCCCTCAAGCAGTTCATCCCCGCCCTGATCGACCGCGGCTTCAACTTCGTCGCGATGTGAAGAAGGAAGGCTGAGACGACAGGGGACGGCTCCGAGGGGAAGAGGAGCACGCGTCCCAGCCTTCCGGCACTAAGGCGCGGACCGTAGCCCGCGCGAGCAGGGCGGATCAGTCGCCGCCGCCACCTCCACCGCCGCCGTCCCCACCGCCGCTGCCGCCACCGCCACCGCCGCCGCCTCCGCCATCGCCGCCGGAGGAACCGCCGTAGCCGCCGCCGTCACCCCCGTCGCCGCCGTCACCGGAGCCGTCGCCCCCGTAACCGCCGTCCGACGAGCCGTCGGAAGCAGACGTGCCGTCGCTTGCAGCGGAATCCGAGGAGTCCGACGAGGAGTCCGTGGACGCCGAGGTATCCGCGCTGGCGACCGACGTCGTACTGTCCGCGGGAGCAGCCGCCGGAGCCGCGTCATCCGCAGCGGCAGCCGGAGCCGCATCTGTAGAGGTGGTGGCCGCCGCCGGAGCCGTGTCCGTGGACGTGGTCGTGTCCGTCGACGGGTCCGTGGCGGTCGTGGTGTCGGTCGTCGTCGTGGTGTCGGTCGTCGTATTCGTTGTATTCGTTGTTGTGGTCGTGGTGCTGGTCACGTTGGTCGAGACGTAGCCCCACTGGGTCGGGGCGGCGGCGAGGGTGCCGGAGATGGAGCCGCTGTACGCGTCGGCGGTGGCGGTTTGGCCTGCGGCGGCCGTGGCGGCGGCGGACTTGGTGCCGCCGGGGGCTGAGGAGTCGGCGGCGGTCGCGGATGCCGTGCCGCCGTCGGCTGAGGAGTGTGCGCTGGTGGCGCCGCCTAGGGAGGTGCCCAGTGCGGACGAGGTGGCGGCGGTCGCACCGGTCGTGCTGGTGCCTTCGGCCGAGGCGGTGGCGCCGCCGATCGCGTTGCCGGAGGCCGCCGAGGTGCCGGGGCCGTTGGTGCTGGAGCTGGCTTCGCTGCCGCCGAGGCCGAGGGCGCCGGAGGTGGAGGACGAGTGCGCGCCGTTGTCGCTCGATCCGCTCTGGGCGGCGGCCGCGGTGCCGACCGACGAGTTGCTGGACTCCGCGTTCGACGTGCCGCCGCCGTACGCGTTGGCGTCGCCGTTCGACTTCGAGGATCCGGCCTCGCTGGACGCGTTGGCGCCGTTGTTGCCGGACGCGGCCGAGGACGCCGAGTGGCCGTCGGTGTCGGCGTTGGACTCGGCGTTCGAGCCGGGGCCGGAGGACACGGCCCCGGATTCGACGCCGCCCGAGTCGGGAGCGGACTTGCTGTTGCCCGCGCCGGCGGTGTTGGTGCTGCCGCCGTACGCGCTGGCACCCGCGCTGGTGCTGCCGTCGCCCGCGTTGACGCCGCCGACGGCCGGGGCGCCGTTGGAGCTGCTGCCCCACGCGCCACCGACGCCGACCGCGCCGTTGTCGTGCCCGTCGCCGTTGCCGCTCTGGCCGAACGAGCCGCTGCCGCCGGTGCCGTACGAGCTCTGCGACGCGCCGCCGTTCGCGGACGACGGGTCGGCGAGCGAGGTGCCGGTCAGGTGGATCACGCCGAGGGCGGTGATCGCGGTGACGATCGCGCCCTTGCGGATGGCGCGCAGTATGGGTGTAGGTGTGGGCGTGGGTGATTCGTCTGCTGACATGGAAGAAATCTCTCCAAGCGCTACGAAGCTGACGTCATCACGCTAGTCGCGGGCCCGCGTGCTTCCCTCGGTCCCGCGACATGAATTCGCGGCGCGGACTTGTCACCCGGTGACAAACGCGGCGCCCCCGTAGACTGCCGCCATGACGCGCAAGCTCGCCACGAACACGACCGCCGACCGCGACGCACTGCTCGAATTCCTCAGACCCCGGCACAACGGCCTGGTCATCACGACCCGCGCGGACGGCACTCCGCAGGCCTCGCCGGTGACCTGCGGCGTCGACGATGAGGGCCGGATCGTCGTGTCGACCTACCCACAGCGGGCCAAGGCCCGCAACGCGCGCCGCGACCCGAACGTGAGCATCGTGGTGCTCTCCGACGACTTCGGCGACGCGTGGGTGCAGGTCAACGGGACGGCCGAGGTCATCGACGCCGCCGTGGACGTGGAGTCGCTGGTGGAGTACTTCCGCTGCATCGCGGGCGAGCACCCGGACTGGGCCGAGTACCGCGCCGCGATGCTGAAGCAGGGCAAGTCGCTGCTGCGGATCACGCCGGTCAGCTGGGGCCCGATCGCGACCGGCGGCTTCCCGCCCGAGCTCGCGGAAGACGGGGAATAACTGCTCGGGTCACTTCTTCTGGCGGTCGGCGGTCAGGGTGCCGCCGACCGCCCAGCTGTCGGCCGGGGTCTCCTGGATCCAGACCTGGACGGTCTCGGCCGGGACCTTGAGCGCGTCGACGAACGCGTCGGTGATGCGGGCGACGAGGTCCCGCTTGAGCTCGATGTCGCGCGGGCCCTGCTGAACGGTGACGATGGGCATTTCCAGCCTCCTGTGTGAACCGATCGAACTGATTGATCCTGCTGAGATCAGTTCATCGCGCGGCGGCCGGACGAACAACGGACAGTTCACGCATGCTGCGATCGCGAATCGCGAACGCCCAGGCCGGGAGCGGCTTCGCGGCAGGCGGCGAGCAGCGCGGCAGTGACCGTCCCAGGGGTCGAACGTCCGACGGCGAGCAGCGTGGGCAGCGCGAGATCGGGTTCGGCGAGGCGGCGGAAGACGACGTGGCGCACGTTGAGCTGCGCGGCGTGCGAGGCGTAGATGACGGTCCACCCGGCGGTTCCGGCGCCGAGTGCGGAGAGGGTCTCCTGCAAGCCCGGCGAGACGTGGCTCGACGCGGGTTCGAAGCCCGCGTCGTGGCAGGCGCCGACGACCAGGTCCACGAGCGCGCGGTTCGCCCGGCGTTCGACGAGCCAGAGCGGCAGCCCGGCGAGGTCGGCGATGGCGAGTTCCGGGGCCTCGGCCAGCGGATGCCGCCGCGGCAGCGCGACCACGAGGTCCTCGCGCCAGACCGGCAGCAGACGCAGCGATCCGCTCGCGGGCTCCTGCTCCACCTCACCGCGCACGAAGCTCGCGTCCAGCTCGCCCTCGGCCACCATCTCCAGCCGCTTGGCCACCGGCGCGGAGACCAGGTCGACCTGCGTGTCCGGCAGCCGCCGCGCAAGTCCGTCGAGGACCTCGGTGAGCCGGTCGCCGAGGCCCGCGCTGGTGCCGATCCGCAGCACCCGGGAGCGGTGTTCGGCGAAGCGGGCCATCGAGGCCACGGCCCGTTCCTGCGCGTCGAGCACGGCCAGCGCCTCGGGCAGGAACGCGCGGCCCGCCTCGGTCAGCCGCACGTGCCGGGGCGAGCGGTCGAAGAGCACGACGTCGAGTTCGCGTTCCAGGCGCCGGACCTGCTGGCTGACCACGGACTGCGCGATCAGCAGGCGTTCCGCGGCGCGCCCGAAGTGCAGTTCCTCGGCGACGGTCGCGAAGTACCGGAGTTGGCGCAGTTCCACGGACCGTAGCCTACGTGCAGCGAACGGGGCCCGCGCCGTCGCGGACCCCGCTGCGTGAGCACAGCGCTACTGGGGCGAGGACGACTAGTCGAGCAGGCCGTCGTAGTTCGGCAGCTCCCACGTCGAGTCGGCGTATCCGCCCTCGATGTCGACGGTGTTGTTGCCGATGTTGGCGATGATGTCGTAGCCCTTGGCCTCGAGTGCCTCGCGCTCGGCGGTCTTGAAGGTGTTGACGGCCTCGAACAGCTGGATCGGGTTGCGGCTGTACAGGCCGTCCACCTGGTAGCCGACCGCGGTCAGGTTGTACTTGGTGACCAGGTCGATCACGTCCGGGCGGGCGGTGATGAAGAAGATCTTGACGCCCTTGGACGCGGCGTACCGGGCGAGCGCGAGCACCGGCGGGTCGGCCGGGGTCGGGTAGGAGCTGTAGAAGTAGGAGGCCAGCGACGTGTTGTCGATGTCGAGGACGATCGCGAGCTTCGAGGTCGAGGAGGCCTCGGCGATCCGCTCCTCGACGTACGCGAGCGCGGGCGTGGTCACCGCCGTTACGTCCGTCTGCCACTGGGCGTAGGTGACGGTGGTCGCGGCGGAGGCGGGCGTGACCAGCCCGGCGACGAGACCGCCGGCGAGCGCGGTCACCGCGGCGGCGCGGCGAAGGGCGCGAGCATTCATGGGAGGGCGATTCCTTACTGAGGAGTAGGAAGTGCGACGACTCCCCATTCTGCGGAGCCAGGCGAACGCAGGGTGTCCGGGAGCTGACGCGCACGCCTTCCGCGGCTGGACAACAACGTACGAAGTCCGGATGAGAACCCTGACAGTGTTCCCATCCGGACCAGGACTCAGCCGAACAGCGTCTTTCCCCACCAGTCCCCCGCCGCGGCGAGGCCGGGCGGGACGGCGAACAGCGCGCTGCCGGTGTGCCGGATGTACTCGTTGAGGTTGTCCTGCCGGCCGAGCCGCGTCTGGATCGGCACGAACTGGCGGCGCGGGTCCTTCTGGTACGCGATGAAGAAGAGCCCCGCGTCGAGCAGCCCGGTGTCCAGGTCGATGCCGTCGGTGTACGAGTAGCCGCGGCGCAGGATCTTCTGCCCGCCGTTGGTCTCCGGGCTGGCCAGCCGGATGTGCGCGTTCAGCGGGATGACCGGCGTGCCGTCCTTCGCCTTGGCCTTGAAGTCCGGGGTGTCGAACTCGGACGTGCCGGTCAGCGGCGCGCCGCTGGTCTTGGCCCGGCCGAACACGTTCTCCTGGTCGGCCAGGTAGTCGGTGTCCCAGGACTCGATCAGCATCCTGATGCGGCGGGCGACCAGGTAGCTGCCGCCCTTCATCCAGGCCTGGTCGGTCTCGCCGCCGACCCAGACGAAGTCCTCGAAGTCGTCGGTGGACTCGGCCTTGATGTTGCGCGTGCCGTCCTTGAAGCCCATCAGGTTCCGCTCGGTCTGCTGCGAGCTCGACGTGGACGAGGTGCGCCCGAAACCGAGCTGGGACCAGCGGATCACGGCCGTGCCACGGGCCAGCCGGGCGAAGTTGCGGATCGCGTGGAAGGCCACGGTCGGGTCGTCCGCGCAGGCCTGCACGCACAGGTCGCCGCCGCTGCGGGCCGCCTGGAGCGAGCCGTCGCCGGGCAGTGTCGGCAGCGGGGCGAGCGCGGCCGGACGCTTGTTCGCCAGGCCGAAGCGCTCGTCGAACAGCGTGGGGCCGAACCCGACCGTGATGGTGAGGTTCGCCGCGGTCAGCCCGGCCGCCTCGCCGGTGTCGATGGGCGGCGAGTTGGGCGAGGTCTCCACGGCGCCGACCGGCAGGCCCTTGGTCATCTGCGCTGCCGCGGCCGCCCACGTGCCGAGCATGACCTGCAGGTCGGTGGCGCTCTTGCTGGTCACGTCGAACGCCGCGAACGCCAGCCGGTCCTGCGCCGGGGTGGCGATCCCGGCCTGCTTCGCGCCGTAGAACGGGACGATCTGCGCAGCGGCGGACGCGGTGACGGTCCCGGCCGCGGGCGACGACTCGGTCGCCCGCGCCACGCCGTAGCCCGCACCGCCCGCCGCGACCACTCCGGCGGCGCCGATCGCGCCGCCGAGCAGCAGTCTGCGACGGCTCGGCCGCGCCACGGCGCTCGGTTCGGCGGCCGCCGCGCCCTCGTCCGGCGAGCGCGCGGCGGTGTTCTCCTCGTTCTCAGGCATTTGCGACCTTCGCGGCGACCTGGGACAGCGGCTCCTGCACGGCCTTCACCGCGGCGGCGAGCTTCTGCTTGTCGGTGTCGGTGAGCGTCGAGTACAGCTGGAAGCCGGAGGCGTTCGAGCCGGTGCGGTACGTGTCGACGAGCGTGTCGAGCGCGGTGAAGGCGCTGGAGACGGTGGAGGTCAGCGTCGGGTCGATCTTCGTCAGCGCGGGCTGGAGGGCGGCGAAGGCCTGCTCGGCGCCCTCGTCGTTGGCCTGGAAGTCCAGCAGGTCGATGTGCGAGTAGCGCTCCTCCTCACCGGTGATCTTGCTGCTGGCGACCTCGTCGAGCAGGTCCTGCGCGCCGTTCGCGAGCTCGAACGGCTTGTACGCCAGGCCGTTCGTGAGCGTCTGCAGCTTCTTGACGTTGGTGACGAGGCCCGCGCCGTAGGTGGACAGGCCGGTCAGGCTCTTGTCCTGGAACAGGCCCTTCTCGATCCGGTGGAAGCCCTCCCACTGGCTCGCCGGGACGTCGTCCACCCGGGCGTCGATGTCGCTGTCGAGGTTGTCGCTGCCCACGGTGAAGGACTCGGCGACCGGCTCGATCTTCTCGTAGTACGGCCGCGCCTTCATGTAGGCCTGCTGAGCTGCCGTCAGGTCGCTGCCCTGGAGCGCCGTCTGCAGCGCCTCAGAGGTCTGCACGAGGTAGCCGATCTGCGTGGTCACGTAGGCGGCGTACTGCTTCGTGCCGGTGGCCAGCAGCGCGTCCACGCTGCTCGAACCGCTGCTCGCGGCGGTGCCGGTGACGGTGAGCGTGGTGTTCTCCTGCGCGGCGCCGGGGCAGTAGAGCGTGTATTTGCCCGCGTCCGCACTGACCGAGAAGGTGCCGGAGAAGCCGGGTGGCAGGTTCTCCTTCTCGCCGACGATCCGCTGGCCGCTCTGCAGCTCGACCTCGCTGACGGCGGTCGCGTCCTTATTGGTGATCTTGAAGGTGATCGCGCCCGCCGGGAAGCTCACCTTGTCCGCGCTGCATCCACCGGCGGCGGTGATGGTGATGTTCGCCGTGCGCGGATCCCCGCCCGCGCTCGCGCTCGTGGACGCCCCCGCCGTCGTCTTCGCGGAAGAACTGCAACCGGCCACCAGGCCGAGTGATACGACGGCGGCGGTGGCGGCTATGCCGACTCGGGCGGCGGGAAGGGTGGGCACGGCTGACTCCTGAGAACGCTGGGAACAGTGAAAGTTAGGTGAGGCTAACCTAACTTATCGGTGCAGCCGGGCGCTTCGCAAGGAGTCCGAGAAGGATGAGCAGGGCGACGGCGGCGATCGAGCCGAGGATCCAGGCACCGCTGAGCAGCGCCGAGCGCCGGTCGATGCTGTCGAGGTCGTGCCGGGCCGCGGCGACCGCGGAATCGACCGTCGCGGCCTGGAGCGTGCTCGTGGTGCTGGTGACGGGATTGTCCAGCGGCACGGTGCCGACCTGAGTGCCCGTCAGCGTCGCGAGAACCGTCTCGGTCGAACGCTTGTCGATGATCCGGCCGGTCCGCGGCTCGACCCACAGCGTGACGACGGTCTTGTCCGTGTACTGGACGCCGACGGACGTGTTCGTGTCCTGCGCCCGCACGCCGAGCGGCAGCCGTCCCCCGTTGAGCGCGGCGACCTGGGCGTACGTGAGCCGAGTCGGCCGGTCGGCGGACGCGGTCCCGGTCCCGGTCCCGGTTCTGCTGGAGGTGTAGACGTCGGTGGCGAGGCCATCGTGCACCTCGGATCCGGTGCGCTGAGCCGATATCGAGGCCGTCGCGGGAGCCGCGGGCGCCACGAGGACGAGCACCACGGCGGCGAGCGCGCCGACCGCCGCCGCGCCGGACGTGACGCGTATCAGGGTTCGGCGAGCGAGCTTGCGGTTCGGCGGCCAGGCCACGTAGAGGCCGATCGGCACGAGATAGGCCAGCCAGCCGATCACCTCGATGAGCACCGGATGGTCCTGGATGCCGAGCATTCCGGTGAGCAGCGCCGACTGTACCGAACCCGGTTGCACGAGCCAGGTCAGATCGACGGTCGAGCTCTGGCCCACGTTCAGCCACCCGGCCTCGTGCGCCGTGTGCAGCGCCGTCACGACGAGCCCGGCCGCCACCAGGACGAGCACGATTCCGGTGGCGCGGAAGAACTTCGAGAGGTTCAGCCGCACGCCGCCGCGGTAGATGCCGTACCCGAGCAGCACCGCCAGCAGGATCCCGGCGAGCGCCCCGATCCCGGCGTCGACCGAACTGCCGCTCTCGTTGAACGCCGCCAGCAGGAAGACGACGGTCTCGAACCCCTCGCGCAGCACGGCGAGGAAGGCCATGAACACCATCGCCCGCCCGGCCCGGCTGCGCGCGCCCTCATCGCCGTCGCCATCCACGCCCTCGCCGCTGGTCGCGCCACCGCCGCCGGTCGCCTCGCCGGCGCCGATCGCTGCCGCGGCCAGCCCCTCCAACTGCGACTTGAGCTCGCGGGAGTGCTGCCGCATCCAGACGACCATGTACGTGACCATGCCGACGGCCAGCACGCCCACGACTGTCTCGAGCCCCTCCTGCTGACGCTGCGGCAGGTTGGAGGACACCGCCTCCAACGTCACGCCGACCGCCACGCAGAGCAGCACCGCCGCGCCGACCCCGAGCCAGACCCAGCGCAGCAGATCCCGCCGCCCCTGCTGCCGCAGGAAGGCCGCGATGATCCCGACGATCAGCGCGGCCTCGAGTCCTTCGCGCAGGCCGATCACAAACGTAGGCAGCATCGGGCCCGGGCTCCGTCCAGATCATCACAAGATTAGGTTTGCCTAACCTAATCTATCCGCCCGATCCGGCGAAACCCGGCCCCCTCCGCTGCCGCCGAGCAGCTCGGGACTACTCGACGACGAGCTCGACCGGGATGTTGCCGCGGGTCGCCTTGGAGTACGGGCAGACCTGGTGCGCGGCCTCGACGAGCTTGCGGCCGGTCTCGTTCTGCAGCTCCTCCGGGAGCTCGACGCGCAGCACGACCGAGAGCGCGAAGCCCTCGCCGTCCTTGTTCAGGCCGACCTCGGCGGTCACCGAGATCTCGCCGGTGTCCACCTTCTCCTGCCGGCCGACCAGGCCGAGGGCGCTGGCGAAGCAGGCGGCGTACCCGGCGGCGAACAGCTGCTCGGGGTTGGTGCCCTTGCCGTTGCCGCCGAGCGCGGCCGGGAAGGCGAGCGTCAGGTCCAGCTGGCCGTCGGAGCTCACGGCCCGCCCCTCGCGGCCGTTCGCCGTGGCCGCCGCGGTGTACAGAGCGCTCATGTTCGTTCCTCCCGAAGTCCTGGTGCGACCGTCGGCCGCCCTCGTGGACAACAATGACACGCAACTCAGTTGTGCGCAACTGAACGGTGCGCGACTGAGGTATCCTGGAGAGGTGAACACCGTGCAGAGCTCCCCCGCCGAACTCGCCCTCGAACAGGCGATGCGCCTCGACGCGCAGCTGTGCTTCGCGGTGCACGCGGCCTCCCGCGCCTTCGACAGCGTCTACCGCGTCACCCTGCGCGAGGCCGGCCTGACCTATCCGCAGTACCTCGTGCTGCTCGTGCTCTGGGAACACGGCGAGGTCAGCGTCAAGGAGCTCGGCCAACGGCTGCGGCTGGACTCGGGTACCCTCTCCCCGCTGCTCAAGCGGATGGAGGCGGCGGGCTGGGTGGAGCGCCGCCGGGACCCGGCCGACGAGCGCTCGGTCGTGGTGCGCGCCACGGAGGAGGGCCTCGGGCTGCGCGAGCGGATCTGCGTCGTGCCGGAGCGCACGGTGGAGTCGACCGGGATGACGGTGATGGAGATGGGCGAGCTGCGCGACCGTCTCAAGGCCCTGACCAACTCGCTGGACGCCGCCGTGCTGCGGATGGCTACAGACTCGGCATAGGGCACGCAAAGTCCGACAGGATCCAACGGATTCGAAACCTTGCGCGGGTATCCTCACGCGCCATGCGGGATACAGACGAACAGCAGCGGGGATCGAGCCCTGACGACCGCGACCGACGGCGCTTCCTGAGGACGGCGGCGATCGTCGGCGGCTCGGTGATCGGCCTGGGCGGCGGCGTGGGCGCGGCCGCCGTGCTGAGCGAATCGGGCTCGGGCACGCGGGACACGGCCTCGGTCCGCGCCACCACCGCGTCGAGCGGCGGCAGCGGCGGCAGGCGGGCCACCGGCCCGGGCGGCGGCGCGGCGTCGAGCTCCGCGAAGCCCTCCGCGTCCCCGACGCACAGCGCCTCGGTCTCCGCGACGGCCACGAAGAAGGCGTCCGGCTTCGCGCATCCCGGGCTGCTGCACTCCCAGGCCGACCTGGACCGGATGGCCGCGAAGGTCTCCGCCGGGGCCCAGCCGTGGACCGCCGGATGGAACGTGTTGACCGCCAACTCGCATTCGCAGAGCACGTGGAAGGCGAATCCGCAGAAGATCGTCTACCGCGGTTCCGGCTCGCCCGAGAACTACGGCACGCTCTACAACGACATCCACGCCGCGTACCAGAACGGCCTGCGCTACCACGTCAGCGGCGACAAGGCCCACGCCGAGGCCGCCGTCGCGATCCTCAACGCCTGGTCGGCCACGCTGACCTCGGTCCAAGGCACCGCCGACCGCTTCCTCGCCGCCGGCATCTACGGCTACCAGGCCGCGAACGCCGCCGAACTGGTCCGCGACTACCCGGGATTCGAGCTCGCGCGCTTCCAGCAGATGATGCTCGACGTCTTCTACCCGATGAACAACGACTTCCTGCTGCACCACAACGGTGCGTACATCACCAACTACTGGCCCTCCTGGGACCAGCTGACGTACGCGTCCGTGTTCGCCATCGGTGTCCTTTGCGACCGCGCCGACCTGGTGAATCAGGCGGTCACGTACTTCAAGTCCGGCGCCGGGAACGGCTCGATCGACCATGCGATCCCGGTGCTCTACTCCGGCGGTCTCGGCCAGTGGATCGAGGTCGGGCGGGATCAGGGGCATGCGACGCTCGGTATCGGCCTGACCGGTTCGTTCTGCCAGATGGCCTGGAACCAGGGCTACGACATGTACGGATACGAGAACAACCGCTTCCTCGCGGGCGTCGAGTACACCGCGCAGTACAACATAGGCCAGTCGGTCCCGTACACGTCGTACACCTGGTACGAGGGCGCGCCGGGCGTCTGGTCCGGGAAGCAGGTGTTCACGGCGGCCAGCACGAACAGCCGCGGCAACGTCCGCCCGATCTGGGAGATGCTCTACAACCACTACGTCGTGCGCCAGGGCCTGTCCGCGCCCGCGCTCGCGAAGATCGCGGCCAGCGTGCGTCCCGAAGGAGGTGGCGGGAACTACGGCCCGAACAGCGGCGGCTTCGACCAGCTCGGTTTCGGCACGCTCGCTTATTCGTTGTGAACGCTCACTATTCGTCCGCCGCCCGCAGGGACTCGGCGGCGCGCTGCTCCAGCAGTGCGCGTTCGGCGGCATTGGTGGCCAGTTCGGCGGCGCGAGCCAACTCCGCGTGCGCCTCGGTGTGACGGCCGAGGCGGGTGAGCAGATCGGCGCGCACGGCGGGCAGCAGGTGATAGCCCGGCAGCGCATCGGCGGCGACCAGGGCATCCACCAGCGTGAGTCCCGCCTCGGGTCCGTCGGCCATCGCGACCGCTACGGCGCGGTTGAGGGCGACGACGGGTGTCGGGACCTGGGCCGCGAGCGCATCGTAGAGCCGCGCGATGGTCGGCCAGTCCGTCTCCTCGGGTGTCAGGGCCCTGGCGTGGCTGGCGGCGATCGCGGCCTGCAGCGTGTACGGCCCGCGCGGACGGTTCTCGGCCGCGGTCAGGTTCTCGGCTATGGCCAGCGCCGCGAAGCCGCGCCGGATGAACATCTGGTTCCAGCGCCCGCGATCCTGTTCGCCCAGCAGCACGACGCCGCCGTCCGCCGACGTGCGCGAGGTCAGGCGCGAGGACTGGATCTCCAGCAGTGCCGTGAGCCCGAACACCTCCGGCTCCTTGGGCATCAGTCCGCTGAGCACGCGGGCGAGCCGGACCGCGTCGTCGCACAAGGCCGGCCGGGTCCAGTCCTCGCCGGTCGTCGCCGCGTAACCCTCGTTGAAGATCAGGTAGATCACTTCGAGCACGGACGCCAGCCGGCCGGCGAGTTCCGCGCCCTGCGGCACCTCGAACGGGATCTGCTTCTCGGCCAGCGTCCGCTTCGCGCGCACGATGCGCTGCGCGATCGTGGCCTCGGGCACCAGGTACGCGCGGGCGATCTCCGGCGTCGTCAGGCCGCCGAGCAGTTTCAGCGTCAGAGCCACCCGCGCCGGGGCGGCGAGTACCGGATGGCACGCGGTGAACACGAGCCGGAGCAGGTCGTCCTCGATGTCCGGCTCGTCGAGGGCTGATTCCGGCCCCGGCGCGGCGTCCGACTCCAGTTCGCGGCCGATCAGCTCCAGCTTCCGCGCGTAGTTCCGGTCGCGCCGGATCAGGTCCACGGCGCGGCGCTTGGCCACGGTCATCAGCCAGGCGCCCGGATTGCGCGGCACCCCGTCCGCCGGCCACTGCTCCAACGCGGCCACCAGGGCGTCCTGCGCCAGGTCCTCCGCGAGCCCGAGGTCGCCGCCGACCAGCCGGGTCAGCCCGGCCACCAGCCGCGGAGCCTCGATCCGCCAGACCGCCGAGACCGCCGCGCCCGATTCGTCCACCCCGCCATCTCAGCAGGGCGCGGGCGTCCGCGCAAAACGGACGCCCCCGCCCGGCGGTCACGAGGCGCCGAAGACCGAGCGCACCTCCACGACCATCTCCCACGCGTCGCCGTGGATCAGCAGGAACCGCTTGGCCCACTCGGCCGCCTCCTCCTGCGTGCCGACCTGGATCAGCGCGTAGCCGCCGATGAACTCGCGGGCCTCGGTGTACGGTCCGTCCACCGTCGTCACCTTGCCGCCCGAGAGCTGCAGCACGGTGGCCTCCTCGGCCGGGCCGAGCCCCGCGGTGTCCAGCATCACGCCTTCGCGGGTCATCTCCGAGATGAGCTTGCCCATCTCCTCCATCAGTTCCTCGCTCGGCCCGCCCTCGGGGGCACGAGCCAGGTCCGGCCTGATCAGGATCATGTAACGCATGGGAGGGGTCCTTCCCTTCGGGGTTCTGTCGCCTGAGCGTCGAACCGCGCCCTCCCGAATCGACATCGCGGCCCGATTTTTCTCCTAGATTTTCGCGGCCTCGGGAACGACCTGCTCAGCGAGGATCTCCAGCGGCCGGAGCGTCTCGATGTCGGGCAGGTAGCCGTGCACGTGGGTCACGCCCAGCGCCGCGTAGCCGCGGAACTGCTCCAGCAGCGTCTCCACGTTCTCGCCGTCCTTGCCCGGGTCGATCGGGCCCATGATCGTCTTCTCGATCTCGTCGTAGTCGCGGCCGACGTCGGCGCAGTGCTGGCGCAGGATGTCGAGCTTGCGCTCCAGCTCCGGGCCGCCGAAGAGGTTGCAGGCCTGCGCGTACTGGGCGACCAGCCGCAGCGTCTTCTTCTCGCCTCCGCCGCCGATCAGGATCGGCGGGTGCGGGCGGGTGAGCGCCTGCGGCACGTTGAGCGTGCGGCCGAGCCGGTAGTGCGTGCCGTCGTAGGCCGCCTCCGAGTCGCTCCACATCTGCATGCAGATCTGCAGCGCCTCCTCAAGACGCTCGAAGCGCTCCTTCGTCGACGGGAACGGCAGGCCGAGACCGTTCGCCTCGTGCTCGTTCCACGCGGCGCCGATGCCGAGCCAGGCGCGGCCCTCGGAGAGCACGTCGAGGGTGGTGACGGCCTTCGCGAGCAGGCCGGGCTCGCGGTAGACCACGGCCGTGACCCACGCGAGCAGCTGGATCTTCTTGGTGCGCGCGGCCAGGTAGCCGAGCGTGGTGTAGGCCTCGAGCATGTCCAGCTCCGGCGGACCGACCACGCCGATCTGCCAGACGTGGTCCATCACGCTGAGCTTGGTCAGGCCGGCGTCCTCGGCGGCCACGGCGATCCGGGTGAGGTTCTGCGCGATCCGCTGCGGACCGTCGGGCCAGGTGAAGTTCGGGACGTGCAAGCCGAGTTCCACGGCGATTCCCTCCTGGGGGTGGTTTTGCGGCGCGGCTTACCGCTGCTCGCGAGCCTATCCGACGGCCCGTCACCTGGCGCGGGGTGGCGCGCGCGGATGGATCAACGGAGAGCGGGTACCCGGGAAGGCATGTCTTCGCCCGTCACCGTCATCGTCATCGCCGCGGCGGCCGTGTTCGCCGGGGTCGGTCTCGGCTGGGGCGCCCGGCACGTGATCGGCCCGCACTTCATCCGCCGCGCGGCCGCGCGCCGGTTCGCCCGCGAGTTCGCCACCCTCGTGCAGGGCACCGAGCTCGATCTCGCCGCACTGCGCGGCCCCTCGCACGAGTCCGTCGCCGCGACCGCCGTGGCAACGTACGCCGAGTCCACCACCGACGCCGCCATGCTCGCGCCGAAGCCGCTGAGCCCGCAGGATCAGGACTACTACGCCGCGAGTTGGCAGAACGTGCGGGGGGAATTCGCCGAGAGCCCGCCGTCCGCGCTGCTGCTGGCCGCGCACCTGACGGCGAACCTGCTGCTCAACCTCGGCCTGCTGCCCGCCGACACCGCGCGCCCCACGGAACTGCCCGAGGCCTGGACCTTCCCTTCGGCGCGCGGCTACCGGGAGGCGCTGGACATCAGCACCCGCACGACCCGGGAGCCCGTCTCCGAGCGCGATTTGACCAGGGCTTTAGCGCAGATCGGGGACTTCTACTTCGAAATGTTAACGCTCTCCACGTAGGATGCGGCGGCGTACCACACGGCGCCGCATCGACGAGAGCGACACACCGAAGTGCATCGAAGTTTCCGCCTGACCGCCGCGATTCTGATCGCGTTGTCCGGCACCATGTTGCTGCCCGCGCAGTCCGCCGACGCGGCCGGCGGCACGGACATCACGTCCGCGGTGCTCGCGGGCTCGAACGTGACGCTCTCCGGCCCCTCGATCATCAACCTGCCGTCCGGGACGACCACGTACAACGGCGTCATCTCCGGCCAGGGCACGCTCACCGTCGCCGGATCGGGCACGCTGATCCTCACCAAGGACAGCGATTTCACACTGCCGAGCGGCGACCAGCACCAGAGCGTGACCACGAGCGGCGGCAACTGGCCGTACCCGATCATCACGAACCCGGATCAGCCCGCTGTCATCGTCGAGCGCGGGGCCACGCTGCAGTACGGCACCGACGGCTCCACCGGCATCATCGGCGACTACCCGTACACCTCGATCAGTGGTCTGACGCTGAACCACGACAACATCGAGGTGGACGGCACCCTCACGCTGGACATCGCCAACCGCGAGTACAACCTCGGCACGATCTCCGGCTCCGGCCTGATCACGCAGCCCGGCAACACGTGGGGCACGCTGGATCTGGCCGACAACCTGCCGTTCACCGGCACGATCGCGGACGGCACCGGCTTCAATTTCGGCAGCGCCGCCTTCCGCCTGTCGCTGCCCAACGCCGCGGCCGTGCACAACGACGGCTCCGCGATCATCAGTGCCCGCAATTACACGCTCGTGCTGCCGGAGAACTTCTACGAGAACCACTACGGCAGCGACATCAACTTCCACACGTGGCAGGCCGGCCTGATCGAGATGACCGGCGTGGACCACTACACCGATCCGTCCCTCGACACCGGCACCGTCGCGCACACCGACAACTTCCGCGGCATCAACATCGAGGGCGCGAACGTCCAGTGGGGCAACGGAACCACGGACCGGTTCTTCCTCCCTGCGACGCCGTCCGACTCGTACATCAACATCCACAAGAACGGCTCGCTGACCTTCGACTACGACGGTCCGGTCACCCTCGACACGCCGATCTCCGGCGGCGTCTACCACGCCTCGCTCAGCACCCCGGCGGACGCCTCGATCTCCCTCGCGGCCACCAACGGGAACGCCGTCACCTTCGCCGTGCCGATGAACTACCACGGCAGCACCACGATCGGCCGCGGCGCGACCCTGCTGCTCGGCACCGGAAAGTCGGGCGGGGACAGCAGCCTGCTGACCGGCGCGTCGAACGACCAGGTCGTGGACAACGGAACGCTGACCGTGCGCAACACGAGCACGGCGATCACGCTGGCGAACGTGAGCGGCTCCGGCGGCGTCACGCAGTCGGGCACGGCCAAGACGACGCTGACCGGCACGAGCTACACCGGCCCGACGACCATCAGCGCGGGCACCCTGGTCGTCGGATCCAGCATCGCCTCCAGCAGCAGCGTCAGCCTCACCGGCTCCGGCGCGACCCTCGACGTGGCCTCGTCTGGGCAGAGTGTGAAGCAACTCTCCGGCGTCGCAGGCAGCTCGATCTCCTTAGGCAGCAACAATCTGACCGTCAGCACCTCGGGCTCATCGACATACGGCGGCACGATCACCGGCACCTCCGGCGGCGTGACCACAACCGGCAGCGGCACGCTCACCCTGACCGGCCACGCGAGCACCCCGAACGGGACGTGGCACGTGCAGCAGGGGACCCTCGCGATCGGCAGCGGCGGCGCACTCAACGTCGCCTCCCTGGTCCAGTCGGCAGGGAGCACCCTCTCGCTCACCCCCGGCACGACACCCCCGATCCAGGTCAGCGGCGCCGTCCAACTGGCCGGAACGCTCGCCGTGACCGCGTTGCCGACCGTCCCCGCCGACGGAAAGATCGTCCTCATCCACGAGACCGGCACGCAGGCGATCTCCGGCACGTTCGCCGGCCTGCCGCAGGGAGCGCACCTCACGGTCGGCGGACGGCAGTACACGATCGACTACGCGGGCGGATCAGGCCACGACGTCGTCCTCACCGCCGGCACGGCCACGTCCTCAGCTGCCGCCGCCAACACCTCCGGATCCGCCGCCGCCGAGAACGCCGCCGACAGCAGCAACGCGAGCGGCTCCGGCGGCGGCTCCATGGTCAAAGTCGCGGGTGCGACCGGAGCCGCGGCAGCCGCCGTGGCGGGCGGGGGCTTCCTCTTCCTGAAGCGCCGCAAGCGAATCGCGACCGCCACGCCGCCGAGCACGCCGGACAGCACCCCGCGCACCAGCCACCGTAGGCGCCGCTAGCGAAATGCCTGTGGGGCGCCGATGCCGACTCCGACACCGACGCCCCACAGAGGTAAGCAATTGCTACCAACGCATCAGGAGACGCTCAACGTCCATTGCTGGTTCGAGCCGCCATTCGTCGCCCACTGGTCGATCGCGGAGCCCTCGGTCGTCGAGTTGTTCTCGTCCTCGGCCGTGTAGCCGCTATTCAGCGGGGTCAGCTGGTAGACGGCGTCACCGGAGGTCGCGTACGAGCCGACCGGATCGAACGCCCACTCCTGATTCGTGCCGCCGTTGCACGTCCACTGATCGAGCTGCACGCCCTCAGTCGTGGAGGAACTGGGCACCTCCAGGCACAGCCCGCTGTTCACGCTCACAACAGTGAACACGTCGCTGGTGCCGGACACCTGCTTCAACGTCCACTTCTGGTTCGAGCCGCCGTTCGAGGCCCACTGGATGATCTTGCCGCCATTGGCCGTCGAACCGCCGCTGACGTCCATCAGGTAGGAACTCTTGCCGTTCTTCAGCGTGTAGGTGCTGCCCGAAGTCGGGTTCGAGGACGCCGACGTGGACAGCCCCGTGGTCACGTCCAGCGACCACGAATTCTGCCAGCCGACGTTCACCGTGGTGCCCGACAACGTCATCGGCAGCCAGATCAGCGGGGAGTCGCCGAGGTCCGACGTGGTCCAGCGGTCGCCCGCGTAGATGTACGTCGTGCCCGAACTACCGGACACCGGGATGATGTTCCCGACCTGCGTGTTGTACGTGTCGGTGCCCGCCGGAGCGAAGTTCTGGAACGACGTCCAGCCGCTGGAGAGCGACGTGGAACTCGCGTACACGTCGTCGTTCGTAGCCCAGCCGGTCAGGTGCGAACCGAGGATGTAGTAGCGGCCGTTCGCCTTGACCATCGCAGGGGCCTCATAGTCGGCGAACAGCGCGACGCTGCCGCCGTTCGCGGACCCGGCGCTCACGACGCTGAGATAGTCCGAGGAGAGCTCGTCGATGCGCAGACCGTTCGCGCGGTCCTCGCTGAGCAGGTACGCCGTGCCGTTCGTGTCCTGGAACAGCCCCATGTCACGGCTCTGGAAGCCGAGCGGCTGCGACGACCCGAGGTACGTGTAGGCCCCGCACGGCGTCGAACTCTCCGCGACGCCGACCTTGGCCTCCGAGTAGCTGGTGTTGTCGATGTGCATCCACATGACGTATTTGCCGGTGGACGAGTTGTAGATGACCTTCGGCCGCTCGACGATCCGGCTCGGACCGAGGTCGCCGCTGGACTGCTCGGTCAGCGCGTCGCCCTGGAAGGTCCAGTGCTGCAGGTCGGTCGAGCTGTAGCAGGGGATGGCCTGGAACGAGGTGTTCGACGAGGTCTCCCCCGCCTTGTCCTCGCCGTACGCGTACCACGTGCTGCCGACCTTGAGGATGCCGAGCCCGTGCATCTGCAGCGCGTTGCCGGACGTGTCGTCCCAGGCGGCGCCGGGGGTGAAAGTGGAGGTGGTGTCCGCGTGCGCGGGCAGCGCGGGCACGACGAGCGCGGCCACCACGGCGGCCAGCGCGACGAGGATCCGGACGGGAAGCGGGCGTGGGCGTGCGTGACCTATCTGCGTGGGATGATCCACCGGTTTCAACTCCATTGTCGAATGCAGGCAGCGGTGCAGCGATCGTATTCGAACAGAACACAACACAAACAGACGGTGCGGTGAGTGTGCCTCCGGTACCGGAACCCGTCAAGACCGGTTTCTGTCGGTGCCCCGACGTACTGTGGAATCCGACCGAAACCCTTTGACACGGGAGGCTGCCATGACGACGTTCACCGACCGGCCCAACACGGCGCTGCTGGTGATCGACGTGCAGAACGGCGTCGTCACCGGTGCGCCGCGCCGCGACGAGGTCGTCGCGAACATCAACGCCCTCGTCTTCCGGGCGCGGGCCGGCGGCGTGCCCGTCGTGTGGATCCAGCACTCCGACGAGGACGAGCTCGTCGAGGGCAGCGAGAGCTGGGAGTACGTACCCGAACTGGTGCGCGAGGCGAAGGAGCCCCTGGTCGCCAAGCGCTACGGCGACTCCTTCGAGGAGACCGACCTCGAGCAGGTGCTCGCCGACCGCGGCATCGGCAGGCTCGTCGTCACCGGCGCCCAGACCGACGCCTGCATCCGCTCCACCCTGCACGGCGCCATCGTGCGCGGCTACGACACCGTCCTCGTCGGCGACGCGCACACCACCGAGGACCTCACCGCGTACGGCGCGCCCGCCCCCGAGCAGGTGATCGCGCACACGAACCTCTACTGGAAGTACCAGACCGCCCCCGGCCGCCGCGGCGACACCCTGGACACCGCCGAGGTGGAATTCGAAACCCCCACCCAGCCTTAGGATCTGTTACAGAGATCCGTTGCAGAGATCCGTGAAAGACGACGGACCCCCAAAAGACTGGAGCCGCACGACATGGTCGAGATCCCCGAGCGCGCCCGCGAACTGCTCGGCCGCCCGATCCTGGTGAACCTCGCCACCACCCGCCCCGACGGCGCGCCGCAGGTGAACCCGATGTGGTTCATCTGGGACGGCGAGTTCATCTGGTTCACCCACACGAACCGCCGCCAGAAGTACAAGAACATCGCGCACGAGCCCCGCGTCTCCGTCTCGATCCTCGACCCCGAGGACAAGTACGGCTACGTAGAGATCCGCGGCGTAGTCGACCACATCGACCCCGACCCCGAGGGCAAGCTCTACCAGCGCCTCTCCGAGTGGTACGACGGCACCCCCATCACCCCCGACGACGCCCCCCAGCGCGTAGCCGTAGCCATCCGCCCCACCAAGTTCAACGGCCAGTAGCCCGCAGCCCGACAAGTGGTGGGTGCGCCGCCCGTCCAACCGCCCCGCACCCACCACCTCCAACCCCTCTGCTCTCCTCCCCTCTGCTCTCCTCCCCTCTGCTCTCCTCCCCTCCCCTCCCCTCCCCTCCCCTAGAATCCCCGCGTGACTACCCGCGTGGATCTTGAGGCGGAGCGCCGCCGGATGCAGAACCCTGAACTAGCCGCCGCGTACGCCCAGTGCAAGGCCATCCACCGGAAGTACGACCCGTCGTTCTACGCGGGCTGCCTCATGCTGCCGCCGGCCAAGCGCCCGTACATCGACTCCCTCTACGCGCACGCACGCCTGCTCGACCAGATCGTCGACGACCCGACCGTCACCGACGCGGCCGCGAAGACCGCCCGCCTGGACGAACGTGTCGCAGCGTACGAACAGGCACTGCGCGACGGCGACTCCCCCGACCCGATCCTCAAGGCCGCCGCCCACACGGCGCTGACCTGGGACATCCCGATCGAGCACTTCCACGCCTTCAGCGACACGATGCGCAGCGACCTCACCGTCACCGAGTACGCCACATACGACGACCTCCTCGCCTACATGTACGGCGCCGCCGCACTGCTCGGCCTGCAGCTCATCCCGATCCTCGACCCCCTGGACCCGTCCGCCGCCGACCGCTCCATCGCCGTGGGCCACGCCCTCCAACTCACCAACATCCTCCGCGACATCGACGAGGACCTGGGCCGGGGTCGCCTCTACCTCCCCCAAGAGGACCTGGACAAATTCAACGTCACCCGCGCCGACTTCGAGTCCCGCACCATGACCGACGACATCAGAGCCCTCCTGAAGTTCGAAACAGCCCGCGCCCGCGCCTACTACACCGACGCCCATGCCGCCGTGACCCTCCTCCACCCCTCCAGCCGTGAATGCGTAGCCACCGCCCTCACCCTCTACTCAGGCATCCTCGACTCCCTAGAGCACTCCGACTACCAACTCTTCGGCCCCCGCCACGGCTTCAGCAAACTCAAAGCCCTCCGCATCGCCACCCCCGCCTACCTCCGCGCCCGCAGATCCTGGAACCACTAACCCAGACCCTCGACTGACGCTCAACACCCAGCCCTACCTACGTCGCCGCCACTACGCTCGTCCCTCGCTTCGTGCCGGCAACTACGTCCGGGCCGATTACTTACCCCGCCCACCCGCCCCACTCAAGCCAGCCCTACAGTCGCTCCGCTCCTTCGGGAGCCTACGGCCCGCTACCTACGCTCCCTCGTACCTCGGTCACTACGTCCGCAGGCCTACGGCGTTTCTGTATCACGCACTTTTCGCTTCACCCCGGAAACGATAAGGATCAAAAGCACCTCTGGCGGGCCGGCTCGGACAGCACCCAACAACACTGCCCGGCTGCGGTTGGTCTTGTTGTCTGGGGTGGGGTTCGGTTGGTGTGCGCTGCGCTCGGCCCGAGTCCTGGTCGGCGCGGCTTCAGGTGCGATGTAAAAAATCCCCTCCCACCCATGCTGTCCAGTCGCCAGAACCATCTACTTGGAAAACGGTCGGCCGACCATTCGAGTTCCCAGAGAAGTATGTGAATACTCCCATGGAAGATCCGTCAGAATCGCACCCTTCGCCGCCCGGTTCGCCTACACTTTAAACATCGGTTCGGGGGCTTAGAATTGCTGGTGGCGGGCGAGGTTCACGGTCGATGCTGTTTTTTGGCTCTGTTGACCTATCCGTGGGTCTTTGGCCTGGTGTTACGTGGTTGCACGCCGTTCCCGGTCTAGGTTTCTGGGTGTCGAAGCCTGGAAACGTAGTGTGCGGAGAACGGCGTGCGGAATGTCAGT
>Ga0310811_10000728_pt1 | contig 42203 bp, 36 predicted proteins | sample YCmetagenome_FD_207642 | JGI IMG/M metagenome (GOLD analysis project Ga0310811, IMG submission 207642) | Soil microbial communities from experimental microcosm in Duke University, North Carolina, United States - YC | ecosystem: Engineered > Artificial ecosystem > Soil microcosm > Unclassified ...
GTCTGCCGCGCAGCTCGTACCCGTGCGCCGGCTCCTTCGCCAGCATGGCCAGCACCACATCCTGCACGAGGCACCCTTCATCGATCCCTGCCATAGATAACCGTTATCTATGGCAGGCTGTCAAACCGACGGCGGCGGCGACGGCGCGACGATGGGACTGCGCGGCGGCGCGGGAGACGAAGGTGGCCGGCCCGGCTGATGCCGGACCGGCCACTCATCGTGCACTGCGATGCCCTGGGTGTACCTCGCAGCTTATTGATTCAGTTGTGTTCTGCTGCTACTGCACCGGCACGTCGGGGGAGCCGAGGCAGGTGTTCGCCGGGGTGATCGAGCCGAGCGGCTGAGCGGCGTTCTCGTTCGGCACCGTACCCGTGAGAGCGTAGTGCGCGAACTGCTCGGACAGTGCCTGGTTGGCCGCGTCGGTGTTCAGGTCGGCTCCTTCGAAGACGCCGCTTGCGGGGCCGTGCAGCGGCGTCGAGGCGTATCCGAACGGCGTGTGGTCGGGTGCCTCGCCGATCGGGTTCGTCCAGCCGCAGGCGTTGTGGAACAGGGCGTTGCTCGCCGCGGTGCCGACCGCGATCACCATGTCGGAGCCGCTTGACGCGTCGGTCCATGCGGTCTCGAAGTTGCCTGTCAGGTTGCTCGCGGGCAGGGCGAGTCCGTGGGCTTCGGTCTCCGCGACGGCCATGCTCGAGGCGTCGGCCGCGTAGAGCACGACCGAGGACGGCACCGAGGTGCCGTTGCTGACCAGGAGGAAGGTCTCAGTGATCTGCTTCCCATTGGAGGTAGCCGTGATGGGCACGTCGTAGCGTCCGGCGGCCAGGTTCGGGGAGCCGGTGACGTTGAGCGAGATGGTCACCTGTCCGTTTCCGGCCACGATGGCGGTGCCCGAGGACGGCGAGACCGAGACCCCGGCGGGCGGGTTCGCCTGCCAGCGCACGGTCGAGAGCTGCTGTCCCGTCGCCTGGATCTTCAGCTGCGTGGTGCCGTGGCTGCCCGGCGCGACGGCGACTTCGGCCGGCTCGTCGGTCATCGCGGGCTGACCGGTGGCCGCCGCGTTCGGATCGCCGGCCACCGCCGCGTCGACGATGTCGCTGTCGAGTTCGAGGGTGTCCCCGCCCCAGGTCTCGTTGTGGTCCCCGTAGTACTGGTGCATGATCGCACCCTGCCAGTCGGCGGCCGGGGCGTAGGGGTTGACCAGGTTGGCGTTGCCGTTCCAGTCGGCGAACCACACGTCGTCCGGGCTCTGGTACGCCGTATTCGTGTACTGCGACGCGAGGTCGGCGATGCCGGTCGCCGCGCTCGAGTACACGCCGGACAGGTACCCGGCGGCATGCAGCCCCGCCGTCCAGCCGCCGAGGAACGTGAGGGTCGCCTGGCTGCACCCGGTGACGGTGGTGGGGTAGCTCTCCATGTCGTAGTAGATCGGCGTACCCTGGCCGTAGCCGAACTCCTGCGCCGCCGCGACCGCGCTCGCCGCCTCAGCCTCGCCCTGCGCCTCGGCGTTGGCCGGGTCGATCACCGTCGTGTCGGTCAGTTGCGTGCACGACGCCTGCGGACCCACCCAGATCGGAATGAACTGGAAGCCTTCGGCCGCGACCTGGCTGACCCAGTCGGGGGTGAAGTCCCCGTAGGTGCACGCCCAGTTCGCGCCGCCCAGGTACGTGCTGACGACGCGGTACGGCGAAGCGAGCCAGTCGCTCATCGTCGCGGCCGACGGCACGGTGCACGTGTCGATCCCGAGCCCCTGCGCGTGCTCCACCGACAGCCCCGAGGTCGCGGTCGCGTTCGTCGTCGCCTTGGCTGCGGTGCTTCCCGCCGACGCGCGCCCGGCCGCCGAGGTGGACGGCTCGGCGGACGCGTTCGCCTGCGGGGTGCTCACGACCGGGGCCTTGGCGGAGGTCTTCGCGGTCATCCGCGCACCCGAGAGGATCGAGCGGATCCGCGCCTGGTCGGTTCCGTACGTCGCCGTGACCTGCACGCCGGGTCCGGTCGCGGTGAACTGGACGGTGTGGGTCGTCGTCTCGTTCGCGGTCAGCGGGCTCGTGAAGGACGCCGTGTCCGATCCGAGCTCGACCGATCCCGCCGGGACCGAGGCCGGCTCGGGCTGCACCAGCACCGCCTCGGTCCGCCCGTAGGCGCGCGGCGGGCACTGCTGGTCGGCACCGGGAGTGCCGAGGTAGACGGCGTGCTGATTGAACAGCACGCACCGGGTCGGGTCGGCCGCGAGGTCGTAGACCGGCCAAGAGGCCGGAACCGAGATCTCGTAACCGTGGTAGGTGATGGTCTGATTCGTCGCACCGGACGACGCCGCGGACGCGGAGGGAACACCCGCGAATCCGAGCAGCGCCGCCACAGCGCCCCCAAAAGCAAGTTTACGTAACACTGCTTGACCGTACCAAGACCGTTTCCGCGTGGACAAGACGTCGCAGAACGCTGTGGCAGACCTATTACAACCCCGCCGAACAGCCGATTCGCGGACGCGATTCGCGATTTCGGCCGGTTTGTCATTCGGCAATATGAGTATGTTCCGTTTATCCGATGTCCACCCGTGCCGCCGTCGGCGCGGTGAGATCGAGCCGGGCCAGCAGCCAGAGCAGCGCCAGTGTCACCAACCCGCTGCCGGCGAGGGAGACGAGGCAGCCTGTGTACAGCGCGTAGTGGGAGACCTCGAACCCGGGGGCGTAGCGGACGCGATGGTAGTAGGTGAGCGCGGCGGAGAGCACGGCGCCGCACAGGGCGGCGGCCGATCCGAGCGCGATGGGGCCGAGTATGAGGAGGTTTTGGACCGGGCGTCGGCCGGGAAGCCGTGGTTCGGCGTGCCGGACACGTCCCGAAGCGGCCAGGGCGAGGACGGCCAGGCTCGCGCAGCACAGGACCACCAGGTCGGCACCGAGCGTGTCGCTGGGCCGATGCCAGCGTGCGATGATCGTCAGCGCGCCGATCTCGGTCGCGGGTGCTGCGGTGCAGAATGCGACCGCGCCGCGGAGCCGATGGGGAGCGACGAGGATCAGCGCGCACATCACCGCCATCGCGATGGTCGTGTGCCCGCTGGGGAAGCTGTTGCCGGCGCTCTCCCGCCATCCGGGAACGAGGTTCGGCCGGATCAGCAGCTTCTTGAGGAACTCCGTGGCGGCGACGCTCGCGCCGATGACCGCCACCCCGGTGAACGCGAGCGCGAACTGCCGGCGCAGCAGGCCGATCGCGAAGACCAGAGCGACGGCCGCGATGACGCTCCACGTCCTGATCAGGCTGAGGGCGCCGATCGCCTGCGCGGGGCGCTGCACGGCGGTCTGACCGGCGCCGAGCCAGACGGCGTTCTCGAAGCGCTGCCCCACGCCGGTGCGCACCGCGATGAGGTAGACGGCCAGTACGAGCGCGATGCTCGCCACCGCCGTCGCAGCGGCCTTACGCATGGTCGTGGTGACGGGTGGCCGAGGTGTGCCGGGATCGTCTGCGCTACCGGGGCGAACGGCGGTCGTGCTCAACGGCCGGCGGTCAGAGCCAGCACATCATTCATGTACTGCGACTCGGTGTCATAGACGTGCGCGGACTTGACGGTCATCACCAAACGCCCGACCCGACGGTCGAGGGCCTCGGCGACGCGGTGTTGCAGAGCCGCGAGTTCGACGAGGTTTCCGTAGCCCTTGGCGCCGAAATCGATGCTGTGCGCGTAGACGACCATTTCGACGGCGCCGCCCGGCAGCCAGAAATCCAGCATGCTGACACAGGGGATGTAGCTGGTGTCGGTGTGCGGCTGGAACGTGGTGATCGTGGCCGAGCGTGAGGTGGGGTCCGTGCGCAGGCGGTCGACGACCCAGGCGATCTGGTCGCGGCCGGAGTGTTCGTAGTCGAACAGGCGGGTCGCGTAGCTGTCCGCATCACCGAGCGCCGCGACCTTCGCGTGGTCGACGAAGTTGGCGTGCATCCAGGCCAGCCGCTCCGGATCCGCGTGCCGGGCGATGACCGGGTCGGCAGGGTCGGGGTGCGTCACCGCGAGGGTCACCAGGGAGATCTCCCGGATCGGGAGGTCGTCGTACCGGGTGGGGACGCCTGAGTCCAGAATCCTTCGTGCCACGGCGAACCACGCTTCGCCGATGGTCGGCGCATGCAGGATCGTCGGGTCGTCGGTGGCGGGTTCGCCGGTCAAGTTCACCGTCCCGGGCAGTGGAGGCACGGCGCGCATCCTGGACGCCGCGAACTCGATCATAGGCGCCCGGCGGAGAGCTGCGCTCGTCACCCGCCGTCGTCGGCTCGGGGCAGGTCGAGCGGGGCGAGCTGCGCGCGCGAGCCGATCCCGAGTTTCGGATACGCCTTGTACAGGTGGTAGCCGACGGTACGAGGGCTGAGAAACAGCGGGGCGCCGATGTCCCGGTTCGAGCGGCCCTGCGCGGCGAGCTGCACGACACGCAGCTCCTGCGGCGTGAGCAGGGAGGAGATCGGAGCGTCGCGACGCCCCGACGGACCATCGCCGGCCGCCTGCAGCTCACTGCGGGCACGGGCAGCCCAGGGGACGGCGCCCAGGTTCTCGAACAGCGAGGTGCGGACCGGTGGCGCGCAGCACGCCCGCCTGCTCGGCGACGGCTAGATCGTCCACGGACAGACCGAGCCGCCCTGGGCGGCGTGCCGCACGGCAAGATCGTGCTCAGGCCGTAGCGAAGGCGGTTCGGGTGGGGTCGACATAGTATGAGGTGGTGAAGAAGTCAACTGCCGAACACGCCTCGTCCCCGGCGGGTTCCGCCCTGTCGGTGGGCTCAGTCGGCTCGGTCCTGAGCATCGGATCGATCGGTTCCGTGCTCTCCATCGGATCCGTGGGATCGGCGCTGAGCGTGTTCTCCGTCGGTTCCTGGCTCTCGGTGGGCTCGCTCCTCTCCGCCCGCTCGTGGTGGTCGATCATGTCCTACCGCGGAATGCGTTCCGTCCTGTCCTGACTTGGCACGCGGCTCTGGCTTGGCATGTGGCACGTGGCATCAGTGCACGAAGAAGGGGCGCCGGTGTTCTGGTTGGGCCGTGCAGCCGTGTCAGATGCCGATGATCGGCCGGTACTCCGGTTCCCAGACGGCCGCTCTGACGCGCTGCTCGATCGAGTCGTCGATCTCGGCGCGGGCGACGCCGTCCGCGGCGGCCGCGCGTGCCACGGCGACCGCGACGTGCACGGAGGTTTCGCGCAGCTGGTCGATCAGCGGCAGCAGCGGCGCGCCGGGCGCGGTGGCGTCGGTCCGCAGCGCGACCGCGTGCGCCGCTGCCGCCAGCATGCCGTCGGTGATCCGCCGGCTGCGGGCGACGAGGGCGCCGAGGCCGAGCGCGGGGAAGATCAGGGCGTTGTTGGCCTGCCCGATCCAGTGCCTCACTCCCTTGTGATCCACCGGCTCGAACGGGCTGCCTGTGGCCACCAGGACCGCGCCGTCGGTCCAGCGGATCAGGTCGGAAGGCGTCGCCTCGGCCAGGTCGGTCGGGTTGGACATCGGCAGGATGATCGGGCGCTTGGTATGCGCCGCCATCTCGCGCACGATCTGCTCGGTGAAAGCGCCGCCCTGTCCCGAGGTGCCGATCAGGATGCTCGGGCGCACCCGGCGCACCGTCTCGTCCAGCGGGACCCCGCCGAGGCCGGCGTCGCGGCGCCAACCCGAGGTCTCCGCGCCCGGACGGGCGTATCGGCGCTGGAAGTCGCGCAGATCGCGCTGGTCGTCGGTGATCAGCCCGTACCTGTCGACGCACCAGATGCGCCGTGTCGCCTCCTCCTCGGCCAGGCCCTCACCTATCAGGGCACTGCGCAACTGGTCGGCCACACCCACGCCGGCCGTGCCCGCGCCGAAGACCACGATCCGGTGCTCGCGCAGCGGTACGCCGCTGGCCTGCACGCCGGCGAGCACCGCGGCGAGGTTCACGGCGCCGGTGCCCTGGATGTCGTCGTTGAAGGTGAACTGCGTGTCCCGGTAGCGGTCCAGGATGCGGCGGGCGTTGGCCGGACCGAAGTCCTCCCAGTGCAGCAACGCGTTCGGGAACAGCCGGGCGGCCGTGGTGACATAGGCGTCGATGAACGCGTCATAGCGCGCCTCGTCGACGCGCGGATGCCGGTTGCCGAGGTACAGCGGGCCCTCAAGCAGTTCCTTGCGATTGGTGCCGACGTCGAGCATGACCGGGATGGTGCGTTTCGGGTCGATGCCCGCGGCCGCGGTGTAGACGGCGAGTTTGCCCACTGCGATGTCGATCCCGCCGACGCCCCAGTCGCCGATCCCGAGGATCGCCTCTCCGTCGGTGGCGACGATCAGGTCGACGTCCTCCGGTCCGCGCCCGGAGGCCAGCAGCGAACGCTCGATCTGCTCGGGCGCGTCGACCGACAGGTAGATCCCGCGCGGACGCCGGTATTCGTGGCTGTAGCGCTCGATCGCCTTGCCCACGGTCGGGGTGTAGACGATCGGCAGCATCTCGGCGATGTGGTCGGCGAGCAGCCGATAGAAGAGTACTTCGTTGCGGTCGTGCAGCGCGGTGAGGTTGACGTTCTTGGCCAGGTCGTTCGGCTGGGCCCGGTACTGCGCGTACGCGCGATCAGTCTGCTGATCCAGGGTCAGCACCTGGGGCGGAAGCAGTCCGATCAGGCCGAGGTCGCGCCGTTGCTCCTCGGTGAACGCCGTTCCCCGGTTCAGCCGCGCGTCGACGAGCAACGCGCGTCCGCGGGCCGTGGTCTCGATCCTGTCCGCCGCGGTGTTCCATCTCGTGGTCATCGTCGGTCTCCTGGCTCGCGGTCGACTCGCGCGGTTGAGCAGCCCCTCTCCACCCGACGGTAGCCCGCCGCGTGCGCCGCCGCCACAGGGCCGATGCAGGGTGTTGAGTCGGGCGGGCGTCGTCCGCGTCGTCGCGGCGGCATCGTCGAGGCGTCATCGCGGAGTCGCCGCGACGGCTCGCTCACCCGAATGGCCCAATGGCGGGCCGGTCGCGGCGGTGACCGAGCCCTCTGCGCAAGGCGGCTTAAGGTGGTGTGTATCGGTTGCGCCTGTAAGCGCGCCTGTTGTCCGCCCGATGCGGAACCGTCCGAAGAAGCCCGGATGCCTGAGTCCAGATGACTGCGCTTTCCCCGCCGAATGAAGCGACGCCGACCCTGGCCGTGGAGGAGTGGGTCCGGCTCACCGGCTATGCTCAGCCCGCGCAAGCGGTGCCGGAGGGTACGTGGCTTCACCGGCCCGGCGACCAGGTCGTCGACATGATCCTCGTCGAGCAGGGCGAGGTGCAGGTCACCCGCCCGGCCGCGCCCGGCGAGCAACACTGCGCCGTGGTCGTGACGTTCGGACCGCGCCAGTTCAGCGGCGAGCTGAACCTGCTGACCGGCCAGACCGGCTATCTCGGCGCGCGGGCGGGGGCCGATACGGTGGTGCGCCGGCTGCCTCCGTCCGCCCTGCGCGAGGTGATGGAGCAGGAGCCTGAGATCTCCGATCTGTTGCTGCGGACCATGATCGCCCGGCGCGAGTTCCTGCGCACCGGCGATGCGGCGCGGAGCCTGGAGCTAGTCGGCGGCGGGATGTCGGCGGACGCGCTGGCGCTGCGTACCTACGCGGCCAGGCAGCAGTTGCCGCACACGTGGACCGACGCCGACAGTCCGGCTGGTGCCGCGTTGCTGCGGGCGGTCGGCGCCCAACCGGCCGACCTGCCGGTCGCGATCACGACCAGGGAAGTGCTGCTGCGCGCCACCCCGGGCGTGCTCGCCGAGCACCTGGGCCTGTCCTACCGGCCTCCTGCCGGGCAGCACACGATGGATCTGGTGGTGGTCGGTGCCGGGCCTGCGGGTCTGGCCGCAGCGGTGTACGGGGCGTCGGAGGGGCTCGAGACGCTGGTGCTGGAGTCGTCCGCGGCCGGCGGTCAGGCAGCGGCGAGCTCGCGGATCGAGAACTATCTCGGCTTCACCTCGGGGATCAGCGGGGGAGAGCTGACCGCTGCCGCTGCGGTGCAGGCGGAGAAGTTCGGTGCCAGGATCGCCTCTCCGTGTCCGGTGGCGCGGCTTCATGCGGATGAAGACGGCGACGTGATCGGGCTGACCTTGGACGACGGGACCGAGGTGGCGGCGCGGGCGGTGGTGGTCGCGACGGGGGCGCGGTACCGGGCGTTGCCCTTGGAGCGTTGGTCGGATTTCGAGGGCGCGGGCATCTACTACGCGGCGACCGAGATCGAGGCGCGCAACTGCGTGGATCGTCCGGTCGGGGTGGTCGGTGGAGCGAACTCGGCCGGTCAGGCCGCGCTGTACCTGGCCGAGCGCGGCAGCGAGGTCTCGCTGGTGGTGCGCGGCCCGGACCTGCGCGCGAAGATGTCGGCCTATCTCGCGGACCGGATCATGGCCCACCCGCGGATCACCGTGCACACGGGCACCGAGGTCGCGGCGTTGCACGGCTCGGACCGCCTCGAGGCGATCTCGCTTCGCGACGGAGCGGGCGCAGGCAACGATGGGACGGGCGGCGGCAGGACGGCCGAGCAGCAGCCGTGCCTGGGCCTTTTCTGCTTCATCGGAGCCGCACCCGCCACCGAGTGGCTGCACGGCCTGGCGGTCGACGAGAAGGGGTTCCTGCGCACCGACGCGCAGTTGCGCGACGAGGAACTGGCCGGTCCGTGGCCTGGCCTGGGCCGACGTCCGCTGCCGCTGGAGACCAGCGAACCGCGGGTCTTCGCGGCCGGCGACGTGCGCTCCGGATCGATGAAACGCGTCGCGGCGGCGGTCGGCGAGGGCGCCACCGCTGTCAGCTCGGTGCACGTCGCGCTCGGCCGGCTGCGCGTCTGAGCACGGGTTCCTCCCCGGGGAACGGGCCGGGCACCGCGTGGTACGCCGCGCGGTACGCCCGTTCAGGCGAACCCCGGCGAAGGAAAAGCAGCAGGTCACTTGAGCGGATCCGACAGCGGGCACGAGCCGCGCCGACCCGCGGGCTGATGGAGCCCCGGCGCCGGATTTATCGTTGAGTATCCGGGTTTTCCTCGCTCGAGAACTGGACTGTGTGATGACGACACTGCATTTCACCGAGACGACGACCGCGACGCCGGAGCAGTTCGTGGCCGGCCTGACCGATTTCGGTCCGGGCCGTCACGAGCTGTTCAGTAACAGCTCTGACAAGTACCTGAAGGTCCACGACAAGGGACCCACCTCCGCCGACGTGACCGAGGGCTCGAACGGCATCTGGGAACGGCTGAAGTACGACTGGTCCGACCCCCACCGCGTGGTGATGACGACCGTCGACTCCAACATCTGGGGCGGCCACTCCTCCCACACGTACACGCTAACGCCGCAACCCGACGGGACGACCCAGCTGAACGTCGATGTGGTGCGTGAAGGGAAGAACCTCAAGGGCCGCGCCACGGAGCTGGTGGTCGGCAGCGTGGGCAAGGGGGTCATCAGGAAGTCGTTGAAGGACACGATCAAGGCCGTCGAGGCCCGCAACCAGCCGTCCGGCGGCGACACCGGGGGCCAGGGCGGAACCGGTCCCGATCCCGTTCCCCCGGCAGGGAGTTAGCCGAACACGGCTGGTTGACAGCCCGAGACAGAACGCCGGATCGAGGTGCGCTGCCACTTTGACCTAGCATCACGACCGCTCCGGCCGCGACGCGACGATGTCGATGTGCAAGACCTACCGGCTCGCGGACGGCGTGATCGTCGAATTCCGGGGTGAGACAGACCTCTTCGGCCTTCTGCGCCGGCTCGGGTATGTCCCGCAGGAGATCCCTGCTTTCTCAGACGAGGCAGGCCGGCTCGCGCGCGCCCGGTCCGGCGATGCGGAGTGCGGTGCCCCGGCCCCGGGTTGTCACATCCCGGGGACCGGCGGTGTCTTCATGCCACACGCACCACGCCTTCGACTGACATGGAGGACACCATGGCGCTGCGCATCCCCAGGAGCGAAGTCCCCGCCGAGCTGCGGGAGGCCATGATCAAGCAGGTCGGCACCATGCCGGAGCCCACCGAGGTGGCGTTCAACAATCCCAAGGTCGCCCTGTCCACCCAGGAGTTCACCGGCAGAATCTCCGCCTGGGACGCCGTCGACTCCAGCCTCAAGGCGTTCGCCCACATGGCGTCCGCCGCCCTCATCGGCTGCAGTTGGTGCCTTGACATCAACTACTTCCTCGCCGTCCACCAGAACCTCGACATCGCCAAAGCCAGCCAGGTCCCGGTCTGGCGGGACTCGGGCGTCTTCACCCCGCTCGAGCGCGACGTGCTCGAATACGCCGAGGCCATGACCGCCACCCCGACCACTGTCGACGACGAACTCTACGCCCGCCTGCTCGACCGGCTCGGACCGGCCGCGATGGTCGAGCTCACCACCTTCATCGCCTTCGCCAACATGGCCGGCCGCAGCAACACCGCCCACGGCATCACGTCGCAGGGCTACTCCGAATCCTGCGAAGTCCCCCTGGCAGAGCCGGCGGAGGAGTCCGCTCCCGCCGTTGCAGCAGCCTGACAACCACCGCTCCCCTCCCGCCCCCTGGCAGCGTCGGAATCATGACTGACGACCCCGACCCCTTCCTCGCCCATCGCAGCCTCCTGTTCACTGTCGCCTACGAGATGCTCGGCTCGGGCGCCGACGCCGAGGACGTCCTGCAGGAATCCTGGCTGCGGTGGGCCGGCGTCGACCACTCGCAGGTCGTCGATCAGCGGGCCTACCTCGTCCGCATCGTCACCCGGCAGGCACTCAACCGTCTACGCACCCTGTCACGCAGACGGGAGGAGTATGTCGGGGAGTGGTTGCCGGAGCCGCTGTTGACCACGCCCGACATCGCCGAGGACGTCGCGCTCGCCGACAGCGTCTCGATCGCCATGCTGACGGTCCTGGAGACGCTCGCACCCGTCGAACGCGCCGTGTTCGTGCTCCGTGAAGTCTTCGAGACGCCCTACAACGAGATCGCCGAAGCCGTCGGGAAGACGCCGGCGGCGGTACGTCAGATCGGGCGGCGGGCGCGCGAGCACGTCGCGGCACGGCGGCCGAGGGTCCGGGTCAGCCGGTCCGAGCAGCAGGCCGTGGTCGAGCGGTTCCTGGCGGCGCTGCGTACCGGTCAGTTGCAGGAGTTGATGGAAGTGCTGGCGCCGGACGTGGTCCTCATCGCCGACGGCGGCGGTCTCGCACCTGCGGCACTGGCCCCGGTCCACGGCGCGGAACCGGTCACCGGGGTGCTCTCGCGGGCCAGCCGCTTCGAGGTCACGTCCACGACCACGTGGCTCAACGGCGCGCTCGCCGGCCTGATCGAGGTCGCCGGGGAACCCGCCGCGATCAGCCTCGTCGTCGACGACCAGCGCATCACCCGCATCTACATGGTGCGCAACCCCCGCAAGCTCACCCGGCTCGACCGGCCGGCCGAACTGGCGAGGTGAGACCACCGGCAGCGCGTCACAGGCCACTGTCGCAGTATCAGACCACTGTCACGCCGCCATGCCATGCGGGCGGCGGCGTCCGGTGCAGCCGCTCCGGACGCCGCCGCCTCAGGTGAGACCGCCGGCTGCCTCAGACCTCCGGCAGCGGCGGCGGGCTCAGCGCCGGGGTGCGCTCGAGGGCCTCGAGCGCGAGCCGGACCGCCTCGGCCAGCTGCGGGTCGCGGCCGGCGACCCAGTCGTGCGGCGGGATCGGGATCTCGACGTCCGGGTCCACGCCGTAGTTCTCCACCTCCCAGCCGACGGTGTCGAACCAGAACGAGAGCTTGGGCTGGGTCAGCAGCGTCCCGTCGACCAGCGCGCGCTCCCGGTCGTAGCCGACCACGCCGCCCCACGTGCGGGTGCCGACGACCGGGCCGAGGCCGTAGCGCTTGACCGCCTGGGTCGCGATGTCGCCGTCGGAGCCGGCGCACTCGTCGGTCAGCGTGACGATCGGCCCGCGCGGCGCCTCGGCCGGATAGCTCTCCGCCCGGCTGTTGCGGCGCACGTCCCAGCCGATGATCTTCCGGGTGAGCTTCTCGACGACCAGCTGCGAGGTGTGGCCGCCGCCGTTCTCCCGCAGGTCGAAGATCAGGCCCTCGCGGTTGAACTCGTTGTGCACGTCGCGGTGCAGTTCGGCCCAGCCCCGCGACATCATGTCGGGCACCTGCACGTAGCCGAGGCGCCCGCCGGACAGCTCGCGCACCAGCGCCCGGCGCGAGCGGATCAGGTCGTGGTAGCGCAGCACCGCCTCGGAGGCCAGCGGCGTGACCACGACCCGCCGGTCCTCGGCGCCGTCCCGGCGCAGCGTCAGCTCGACCGGCTGCCCGGCCTTGCCCGTCAGCAGCGCGCCGGGGCCGCGGGCCGGGTCGACGGGCCTGCCGTCCACGGCGACGATCGCGTCCCCGGGCCGAGCCGCCACGCCCGGCGCCTTCAGCGGGGAGCGGCCCCCGGCGACCGACGGCTCGCTCGGCAGCACGCGCGTGATCCGCCAGACCCCGTCCGTGTCTGCGGCCAGGTCGGCGCCGAGCATGCCCGGCGCCGACGCCGCGTCGCGGTCGGTGGACGGGGCCATCACGTAGCCGTGCGAGGTGCCGAGCTCCGCCTGCAGCTCCCACAGCAGGTCGCGCAGCTCGTCGACCGAACCGAGCCGGTCGAGCAGCGGCCGGTAGCGCTCGCCGATCGCCGCCCAGTCCATCCCGCCCATGTCGGCGCGCCAGAAGTTCTCCCGCATCAGCCGCCAGGTCTCCCCGTACATCTGGCGCCACTCGCTCACCGGGTGCACGGTGACCCGGATCCGGTCGAGGTCCACGGTGATCGCGTCCTCGTCGTCCTTCGCGTCCGCGGCGCGCACGGTCAGGCCGGCGTCGGTGCGGTAGGCCAGGCGCGCGCCGTCGCCGGACAGCGCGAAGGACTCGACCGCCTCGACCGCGCAGGCCGCCTTGCGCTTGGCCAGGTCGAAGCGGATCAGGCGCGGCCTCGGCGGCGCCTCGCCGTCCTGCCGGGACTCGCCGAGCTGTCCGTTGCGCGGCGCCTCGAGCCAGAACAGCGCGCCCTGCCCGGCGCGCAGGCCGCGCAGATCGCCGGCGGCGACCGGGAAGGGGACGACGCGCTCGGTCAGGTCCTCGAGGTCGACCCGGACCTCGGGCGCCGCGGCGGAGCCGGCGGAGTCGGGGAAATCAGAGTTCTGCTTGGCCTGGTCCGGCTGCGGCGGGCTCGCCGGCCGTCCGTCGGGTTCGGGGGCGAACGGCGAGAGGGTGTCGGCGGCGAGCGTGACCAGGTAGGGCCGCACGCCGGGAAGGAATCCGAGGTCGAACAGCTGGGTGTCGTATACGGGGTCGAAGGTGCGGTTGGACAGGAATGCCAAGTACTTGCCGTCGGGTGTGAACGCCGGCGAGTGGTCGTTGAACCGCGGCGCGGTCACGTCGACGACGGCGCCGTCGGCCAGGCGGGCCATCCGGATGTGCGAGCTGGGGAAGTCGCCGGGATACCACTGCTGCGACCAGGCGAGCAGCGCAGAGTCCGGGGAGAAGGAGAGGCCTGCGACCTCATTCTCCGTGCTGCGGGCGATCTCGGCGGCGGTGCCGCTCGCGACGTCGACGGTCAGCAGCCGGCCGTCGTCCACGGCCAATGCGACGGTCTCGGCGTTCGGGGAGGCCGCGAGTTCGAGGACGTGGCCGATCTGCCCGCTCAGGATCCGCCGCGTCTCGCCCCCGCCGCCGGGGATGATCTCGAGGCCGTCTTCGCCCTCTGCGTCGGAGACGCAGACGACGGTGGAGGTGCCGGGCAGGATCAGCGGCAGCCGGCTGCGCACGCCCGGGTCGGCGAGCAGGGTGCGGGCCGGCCCGGCCTCGACCGGAAGCCAGTGCGTGGTGCCGCGCACCTCGGTCGCGATGATCCGGCCGGACTTGCACAGGCCGTAGTCGCCGAGCGCAGACGCGGTGGCGACGGGGAAGGGCGCGCGTCCGGTGCGCACTCCGCCGAGCTGTATCCGAAGCCTGACGGGCTCGGCGTCGAGGTCCTCGAGCAGCCACAGCTCGCCGGCACGCTGGTAGACGACGCGGCTGCCGTCGGTGGCGGCGTGGCGGGCGTAGAACTCTCCGAGATCGGTGTGCCGGCGCAGCTCGGTTCCGTCCGGCAGCGCCGAGTAGAGCGCGCCGACGCCTTCGTGGTCGGACAGGAAGGCGACCCGTCCGCCCACCCACATCGCGTCGACCAGATGGTTGCCGACCTCGCCGAGGATGCGCTCGTACTCGCTGCCGTCGGGGGAGTACCAGATCTTGCCGCCGGTGCCGCCGCCGTACCGCTTCCACCATGCGGGCTCGCTGAAGTAGACGGAGTTGACCAGGACGGCGCCCTCGGGCGAGACGCTCACGCCGGAGGCCGGTCCGTAGGGCAGTTCGCGCATCGGCGCGTCGTTCAGCGGTACCGCGTGCAGCCACGTCCGTGCGCCGCGGTGGTGGCCGGCGGCGCTCGCCACGAGCACCTCGGAGTCGCTGTGCCAGCCACGAACCAGCGAGCCTTCGCGGTTCGTGCCGCTGGTGTAGGTCAGCCGTTCGACGGGTCCGCCGTCCACCGCGACCGCGTAGGCCTCCGGGCCGCCGTCGCGCAGCGAGGTCCAGGCCAGGTGCGTGCCGGAAGGGTTCAGGCGCGGGTTGTATGCGAGCGCGCGGTCGGCGGTCACCCGCCAGGCCCGGGCGTCGCCCGCCGCGGCCCGGTCGATCGGCGCGAGCCAGACGTCGTCCTCGGCGACGAAAGTGAGCAGGTTGCCGGACAGATGCGGGAAGCGTGAATAAGAGGGTTCAGGCACGTGTTCGACTCTAAGCAGTCGCTCGGTTGGAGGGCGGGGACGGCGACCCGGGAGCCCGGCGGGCGAGCCCGTCCGGTTCCGGTCCTTCTGCCGTAGCGGTCCGGGAAGTGTCATCATGCGGTGTGGCCATCGAACGACGCACCTACTCCCAGCAGGCGTACGCGGAGATCCGCGCGATGATCATCGATGGTGCGCTGGCTCCCGGTTCCAAGGTCATCGTGCGCACGCTCGCCGAGCAGCTGCGGCTTTCGGCCACACCGATCAAGGCGGCGCTGGCCGCCTTGGAACGCGACGGGTTCTTGACCGGCATCGCGCACCGGGGCTACTTCGTTCCGCAGGTCAGCGCGCAGGACATGCGCGAGATCTACGAGCTGCGCGAGGTGCTCGACGGGATAGCCGCGCGTAACGCCGCGGTGATGCCGGATCCGGCGGCCTTCGTCCGGGACGTGCTCACGCCCCTGTACGACGAGCAGCTGGTGCGGGCCGAGCGGGGCGATGGGGCCGGATATACGGATGTCGACATGGAGTTCCACCGGGCGATCTGGCGTGTGAGCGGGAACTCGCGGCTGGCGCAGGTGACCGACAACCTCGGCGGGCAGGTGCGCTTCGGCGCCGGCTCGTCCCGGCAGTTGCCCGGCCGCATCCCGCAGGCGCTGCGCGAGCACCTGTCGATCATGCAGGCGCTGGCCGCCGGCGACGCCGCGCGCGCCGAACGCGAGTCGCGCGCGCACGTGCGCCGCGCCGCCGCCGCCTTCGAGAAGACGGTGCGCCGCACCATCGGGTGAGCACGGCCGAACATTGCCGTAACCTGCCGCGCCCTGGCACGAAACACCGGATGTCGGGGGGTTGACGGGTCAGAGTTTTGGATCCAAAATCTAGACCACGCTGCTGACGGTCGGTGTTCAGCAGGTGTCTGACGCTCACCGCACACCGTTCGGCAGACTGCTGCCGACGCCCACGCAGGGAGACCCGTGACATATTCGGCACTGAGCCATCTCGAATGCTCCCGGACCGGGGAGCGCTACGACGCTGACGTCGTCCAGGGCGTGAGCTCGCAGGGCGCTCCGCTGCTTGCCCGGTACGACCTGGAGCGGGTCGCCGCCACGGTGACCCCGGCCGACATCGCCGGGCGCGCCCCGACGCTGTGGCGCTACCACGAGGTGCTTCCCGTCCGGTCGGAGGACAGCGTCGTGTCCCTGGGGGAGGGCATGACCCCGCTGCTGCCCCTCGCCCACTACGGCACGGAGATCGGCGTCCCCGGCCTGCTGATGAAGGACGAGGGCCTGATCCCGACCGGCACCTTCAAGGCGCGCGGCGCGGCGGTCGGCGTCTCGCGCGCCGCCGAGCTCGGTGTCAAGGGCGTGGCCATGCCGACCAACGGCAACGCGGGCGCCGCCTGGGCCGCGTACGCCGCGCGCGCCCAGATGGCGAGCCTGATCGCGATGCCGTTGGACGCGCCGGAGATCACCCGCACCGAGTGCGTGGTCTCCGGGGCCGAGCTGTACCTGGTCGACGGGCTGATCGGCGACGCGGGCCGGCTGGTCGCCGCGGCGGTGCGCTCGCGCAGCGGATACCAGGAGGTCTCCACCCTCAAGGAGCCCTACCGTCTCGAGGGCAAGAAGACCATGGGCTACGAGATCGCCGAACAGCTCGGCTGGCGGCTGCCGGACGTGATCGTGTACCCGGCCGGCGGCGGCGTCGGGCTGATCGGGATCTACAAGGCGATCCTCGAGATGCGCGAACTCGGCTGGATCGAGGGGCCGCTGCCCCGGCTGGTCGCCGTGCAGGCCGAGGGCTGCGCGCCGATCGTGCGCGCCTTCGAGTCCGGCGCGACGGAGAGCGTCGCGCCCGAGAACGCGGCCACCGTCGCATTCGGACTGACCGTGCCCAAGGCCCTCGGCGACTTCCTCGTCCTGGAGGCGGTACGCGCGACCGAGGGCACGGCGATCGCCGTGAGCGACGAGGCGCTGCTCGCCGAGCAGGGCCTGCTGGCCGCCTCGGAGGGCGTGTTCATCTGCCCCGAGGGCGCGGCGTGCATGGCCGCGATCGCGCAACTGCGCGAGTCGGGTTGGCTCTCGGGCGCCGAACAGGTTGTGGCACTCAACACCGGAATGGGTTTAAAGTACCCCGAACTCGTCAGCGTCGATGTCCCCACCTTGGGCAAGGACGCCGAGATCCCCGCCGCACCGGCACGCTGACCCCTCCGCCGCCGGCGGCAGCCCGGGCTTCGAGCGCGTTCGAACCCGGGCGACAGCAGCACAACGCCCCCTCGCCACAGACCCGGCGCACGATGCCTGGGCAGCTGTGCCGACACAAGTCGAGGTGGCGCCCCGGTCCGCGACCGCGGGCGGGCGCCGCACCGATCGACACCCCGCACAGTTCTGCAGACGTCGGCGTCGACGTCGTCGCAATCCCTTCCCCCCTGCCGGCCCGCGCACCGCGGGCCGGCACCCCGCCCAAGCTCCCATGCCGGCGGGTTTGTCCGCCGGTCCGGCCGCTCGGCCGGGCCGAGACGAGGAGACGTTCATGCGCGTGCCCAAAGGGCTCATACTTGCCGCGGCGGTGCTGGTAACCGCCTCGACGATGTCGGCCTGCTCCCTTCCGTCGACCACCGCCGGCAGCACATCGACCGGCGCCAAGACGACGCTCACGGTCGACATGTCCAGCTACCCCGCCAGCCTTGATCCGGGCCTCCAGTACGACACGGATTCGTACCAGGTCTACCGGAACGTCTTCGACCAGTTGCTGCACCGGGACCCGACGACGAACCAGATCGTCCCGTGGCTGGCGACGACCTGGAAGCAGACGAACCCGACGACGTGGGTGTTCACCATCCGCAGCGGCGTGAAGTTCAGCGACGGTTCGCCGCTGACCGCGGCCGACGCCGCGTTCAGCATCCAGCGCATCCTCGACCCCGCCTTCGCCAGCCAGCAGAACGCGAACTTCTCCGCCATCGCGTCCGCCTCGGGCTCGGGCCAGCAGCTGACGATCACGACGAAGTACCCCTCGCCGACCCTGCTGTCGTACCTGACCACGCTCTCGGTCGTGCCGATGGCGTACGTCAAGAAGGTCGGCAACGCGGCGTTCAACCTCAAGCCGGTGGGCTCGGGCCCGTACGTCTTCTCCTCCGACATCCCGGGCTCGCAGGTGGTCCTGAAGCGCAACGACGCGTACTGGGGCACCAAGCCCTCCATCACGGAGGCGGACTTCCGGGCGGTGCCGGACGTGGCCAGCCGCGTCGCCGACCTCCAGTCGGGCAAGGCCGACATCGCCACCGACATGACCCCCGACAGCGCCGGCCAGGTCAAGAGCGACGCCGCGCTGCAGGTGCTGTCCGCGCCCACCGAGCGGGTCTCCTATCTCGCGTTCAACACCATCCACGGCGGTGCCACCGACAATCCGGCGGTGCGCAAGGCGATCAGTGAGGCGATCGACTACAGCTCGCTGATCAACGACCTCGAAGGCGGATACGCCAAGCCCGTCGACAGTGTTCTGACACCGCTGGCGTTCGGTTACCCCGCTTCGCTTCCCGACTATCAGTACAACCCCGCGCAGGCCAAGGCGATGATCCAGAGCGCGGGCGCGGCGGGCCAGACCATCACGATGGCGACCTCGCCGACGTACGACCCGCAGATCGTCCAAGCCATCCAGGCCGACATCGAGGCGGTCGGCCTCAAGGTGGACATCCAGAACACCGATCAGGCGACGTACCTGAAGAAGGTGCAGTCTCCGACGCACTCCTGGGGATCCATCCGGTTCGGGCAGTGGTCCTGCTCCTGCCTGGACGCCGACGGCGTCGCCTACCCGCTGTTCCACACCGGCACCATCTGGAGCTCGTACAGCAACCCGGCGTTCGACGACCTGGTGGACAAGGCCCGTCAGACGATCGACCCCACGACGCGCACCGGCCTGTACGCCCAGGCCTACGGGGTGCTCGCGCAGGACGTCCCCGGCATCGGTCTGTTCCAGATCGAATCCGTCTACCTCGCGTCGAAGAACCTGCAGTGGAAGCCTGACGCCCAGCAGAGCTTCTTCGTCGCGAACATGAAGCTGGCCTCATGACGGCGGTCTCCGCCGAGCTGCGCACCCCCCGGCCGCGTCTCGCGGCCGGGGGGGCGTTGCAGCTGCTGCGCTATCTGGCCGGGCGGCTGGTGCAGGCGTTCATCGCTCTGGTCGGCATGTCCACCGCGGTGTTCTTCGCGCTGCGGTTGTCCGGCGACCCCGCGCTGCTGCTCGCGCCGCCGAACGCCACGGCCGCCGACATCGCCGAGCTGCGCCGCCAACTCGGCCTGGACGCCCCGGTGTGGCGCCAGTACCTCAGCTATCTCGGCGATGTGGCCCACGGAAACCTGGGCTACTCGTACGTCCAGCACGAACCCGCGCTGACCCTCATCGCCCAGCGCATGCCGTACACGGTGATGCTCGCTCTCAGTGCCCTGGTCCTCTCGGTGCTCTTCGGTGTCGGCGCCGGCATGGTGATGGCGCTCTCGCGCGGCCGCCTCGGCGAGCGCGTGCTGACGCCGCTGGTGCTCGCCGGCCAGGCGATGCCCGCGTTCTGGACCGGGATCCTGCTCATCCTCGTGTTCTCAGTGTGGCTGCGGGTGCTGCCGTCCACGGGCTACAGCGGACTGTCCTCGCTCATCCTGCCGGCGATCACCCTCGCCTCGCTGTCCGCGGCCACCATCGCCCGGGTCACCCGCGGGGCCATGCTCGAACAGCTCTCCCGCGACTACGTGCGCACCGCGCGCTCCAAGGGCGCCGGCACCTTCCGGCTGCTGTGGCGCCACCTGCTGCGCAACATCTCGATCCCGATCCTGACGGTCGTCGCTCTGGAGACGGCCAACCTGCTGGGCGGATCCGTGGTGACCGAGATGATCTTCGCGTGGCCCGGGATCGGCCAGCTGACCGTCCAGTCGGTCTCGGCCCGCGACTTCCCGCTCGTCCAGGCGATCGTCATCCTCGCCTCCACCGTGTACATCGTGATCAACCTGGTGACCGACGTGGCCTACGGATTCATCGATCCGCGTATCATGATATTGACGAAGGGTGGTGGTGTCTCGTGAGCCGCCTCTCGCGCCCGCGTCGCGGGCTGATACCCCTGATCGTGGTCGGGCTCTACGTCGTGGCCGCGATCGCCGCGCCGCTGATCGCACCGCACGACCCGAACCAGGCCGACCTCGCGGTGCGGCTGAGCGCGCCCTTCTCGCACAAGGGCGGGGGTCTGCACATCCTCGGCACCGACGAGCTCGGCCGCGACGTGCTGAGCCGGACGATCTACGGCGCGCGCGTCTCGATCGCCGTGGCCGTGGCCACCGTGCTGGTGTCCGGTACCTTCGGTGTCGCGCTGGGCGTGGCGGCCGGGTGGCGCCGCGGCTGGCTGGGCCTCATCATCATGCGGATCGCCGACATCGCCTTGTCCGTGCCCTTCTTCCTGCTCGCGATCCTGGTCGTGGCGGTGCTCGGCCCGAGTCTCGTCAATGTCGTGATATGCCTCGCCCTGGTGCGCTGGCCCCGGTACACCCGGATCGCCTACGCCGGGGTGCTCGAGACGCGCGAACGCGGATTCGTACGCGGGGCGGTGGCGGTCGGCGCGACGGATCGGTGGATCGTGTTCCGGCACATCCTGCCGGAGGTGATGCCGCTCGCCGTCGTCGTGGCGACGCTGGAGCTCGGACTGATGGTGGTGTTCGAGGCGTCGCTCTCGTTCATCGGCCTCGGCGTGCAGCCGCCGACCGCGTCCTGGGGCTCGATGCTCTCCGACGGCCAGCAGTACGTCGCGTCGGCGTGGTGGCTCGCCACCCTGCCGGGTGTCGCGTTGTTCGGACTGGTCCTCGCGGTCAACCTGCTCGGCGACGCCGTGCGCGACCGGCTCGATCCCCGGCGGCGGGTCACCAGGACCTCGCGCGCCCGCAGCCGCAACCGCGCCGCGGCCCGCCTGATCGGAACGGAGCAACCGGGTGCTTGACTATCACGGCGAATACGACGGAACCCGGGTCGTGGTGACCGGCGCGGCCGGAGTGCTGGGCACATGGCTGGCCGAGGCGTTCGCCGCGGCGGGCGCCGACCTGCTGCTCACCGACGCGCGCGGGGACGAACTGGCCCCGCTCGCCGCGCGGCTCGGCGCCCGGCACGTCGTCGCGGACCTGTCAGACCCCGAAGGTCTGCGCGAGGCCGGCGCGGCGGTGCGCGAGACGTGGCAGTCCCCTGATGTGCTGGTCAACAACGCGGGACTGTATCCGCGCACGCCGATCGCGAGCACCGAGCCGGACGAGGTCCGCAGGGTCCTCGACGTCAACGTCACCGCGCCCTTCGAACTGTCCCGGCAGGCGATCGGGGCCATGGTCGCGGCAGGCGTCCCGGGGCGGATCGTCAACATCAGTTCGGGCGCCGCGCTGCGGCCCGGGGCCGGCGGTTCGGTCTACGCCGCGAGCAAGGCAGCCGTCGAGACCCTGACCCGCGCGATGGCGCTGGAGGTGGCCGCGCACGGCATTCGCATCAACGCCGTGCAGCCCGGTTTCGCCCCGGGCAGCGCTGTCAGTGTCCTGAGCGGGCAGCACATCGAGTCGATGCGGGCGAGGATCCCGCTCGGCCGCACCTCCGGCCCGCACGACGCGCCCGCCGCGGTGCTGTGGCTGTGCTCCAGCGCGGCCTCGTTCGTCACCGGGACCACACTGAGCGTCGACGGCGGCCGGACCGCGGGCGACTTCACCGCGCCGAAGCCGGCGACGACCGCGGGAGACGCCTCGTGACCGCGCCGCACCACCACTACCCCTGGCCCGGCGGGAAGAGCGCGGCGTTGTGCGTCACGTTCGACTTCGACGGCGAGTCGCCCTTCCTGTGGCGGCGGCGCAACGACCCGGCGGCCGGTATCGCAGAGCTCGAGCAACGCCGCTACGGCCCGCGCCGGGGCGTGTACAACGTGCTGGAGGCACTCGAGCGCACCGGCGTGCGCGCGACCTTCTTCGTACCGGGCTGGATCGCAGAGCACTACCGCCCCGCGGTCGAGGCCGTGAGCGCGGCCGGGCACGAACTGGCCCTGCACGGCTGGTGCCACGAGCCACCCGGCGACATCTCCGCTGCGGAGCTGGCGGACACGCTCACCCGGGCGAGCGATCTGCTCGCCGACATCGGCGGAACCCGTCCGGTCGGCTACCGGTCACCGAGCTTCCAGATGACACCGGAGGCCCTGGACGTCCTGCACGGTCTCGGCCTCCGCTATGACAGCTCCCTGATGGGCGACGACCGGCCGTACCGGATCGGCGGGCCGGGACGGGAACTGGTCGAGGTGCCGGTCGACTGGGCCACCGACGACGCGGTCTTCTACCGCTACACCGGCGGGGAGCCCCGGCCGCCCGTCGCGCCGCGCGACCTCGGCGCCGCCTGGACCGCGGAGATCGGCGCGGCATTGCGCCTGGGCACGCTGTGCAATCTGACGATGCACCCGTGGCAGTCCGGCCGGCCCGCACGGGTCGAGCGGCTGGCCGAGCTGCTCGGCTGGGCGCGCCGGCAGCCGGACCTGTGGATCGGTGCCGTCGGCGAGCTCGCCGCCCACCACGACACCCTCGAAGATCGGATGGAGCCGTGACGATCGGAGCAGACCTCGGGCCGCGCTCGGCGCCGCCGCAGGACGAGGAAGAGAGCGACGGCACCCTGCTCGCGGTGCGGGACCTGCGCGTCTCGTTCGGCCCCGGGCTCGAGGCCGTGTCAGGGCTCACCCTCACCGCTCGGCGCGGCGAGGTGGTGGCCGTGGTCGGCGAATCCGGATGCGGCAAGACGCTCGGCGCGCTGGCGATGTCCGGCCTGCTGCCGGCCGGAGCGAGTGCCACCGGTTCGGTGCGGCTCGGCGGCGAGGAGCTGATCGGCCGCTCCGAACGGCGGATGCGCAAGGTGCGCGGAAGCAAAGTGGGCATGATCTTCCAGGACGCCTCGACCGCGCTCAATCCCCTGATGAGCGTGGGCGCGCAGATCGAGGAGGTCATGGCGATCCACGAGCGGGCCGGGCGCCGGGCCAGGCGGCGGCGCGCCGTCGAACTGCTCGCGTCCGTCGGCGTGCCCGACGCGGCAGCGCGGGCCAGGAGCCTGCCGCACCAGCTGTCCGGGGGGATGCGCCAGCGCGTCATGGTGGCGATCGCCCTGGCCGGCTCGCCCGACCTGGTCATCGCCGACGAGCCGACGACGGCGCTCGACGTGACCGTCCAGGCGCAGGTGCTGGCCCTGCTGCGGGAGTCGACCTCCTCGTCCGTGGTGCTGTTCATCACCCACGACATGGGTGTCGTGGCGCAGGTCGCGCACCGGGTCGTGGTGATGTACGCGGGTGCCGTGGCCGAGATCGGGCCGCTCGCGGAGATCCTCGAACGACCGCGCCACCCGTACACCGCGGCGCTGCTGGCCTGCGTCCCCGACCCCGACCACCCCCGCGTCGGCGAACTGCCCACGATCCCCGGCCGGGTTCCGCCGCTGGGCCGGCGCGCCGAGGGCTGCCCGTTCCGCGACCGGTGCCCGAAGCAGACGAGCCAGTGTGCGACCATGCCGCCGCTCGCCCCTGCGGGGGCCGGTGGCACGCAGGTAGCCTGCTGGCATCCGCAGGAGCCGGCCGACACGACGAAGGACGGTACCCCGTGAACACCGCTCCGCTGATCCGGGCGCAGAACCTCACCAAGAGATACACGGTGCGCACCTCGTCGGGACGGCGCGTGCTCACCGCGGTCGACGACGTGAGCCTCAGCGTCGACGCCGGAAGGATCCTGGCCGTCGTCGGAGAGTCCGGGTGCGGCAAGTCGACGACGGGCCGGCTGCTGCTCGCCCTGGAGCGCCCGGACGCCGGCCGGGTCGAGGTGCGCGGCCAGGACATCAATGCCCTGTCCAAGCGGGAGCTGCGGCTGCTGCGGCGCGACATCCAGCCGGTCTTCCAGGACCCGTACGACTCGCTCAACGGGAGGATGCGGGTCGGGACGATCCTGTCCGAGCCGGCCCGCGCGCACGGCATCGAGCCGCCCGAGGGACGCTCCGTCTCCGAACTGCTCGACCTGGTCAACCTCGCGCCGGACTACGCCGACCGCTTTCCGCACGAGCTGTCGGGCGGCCAGCGCCAGCGGGTCGCGATCGCGCGCGCCATCGCCCTCGACCCGAAGTTCGTCGTCTGCGACGAGCCTGTGTCGGCACTCGATGTCTCCGTGCAGGCGCAGGTCGTCAACCTGTTGCGGCGTCTGCAGAACGACCTCGGGCTCGCCTATGTGTTCATCAGCCACGATCTCGCCCTGGTCCGCTACCTGGCGCACGAGACCGCGGTGATGTACCTCGGCCGTATCGTCGAGCAGGGTCCGACGGAGATGCTCTTCAGCGATCCTCGGCATCCCTATACGCAACTGCTGCTCGCCGCGGTGCCGCGGCCCCGCGCGGACGGGCGCGGTCAGTCCGAGCGGCTCGAGTCCATCGGCGAACCGCCGAGCCCGCTCGACCGGCCGGCCGGGTGCGCTTTCTCCTCACGCTGCCCGCTGGCAACCGACCGCTGCCGCACCGAGGACCCGCAGCTGCGCCCGATCGGCGTGGGGCCGACCCTGGCCGCGTGCCACTACGCGGAGAGCGCGCAGGTGGTCGCATGACCGGCGCTTCTCCGGGGACGAACACACCGGCGTCGAACATACCGAGGTCGGATGCACCAGGGCCGGACGGGTCGGTGCCGGACTTCCTGGCGCCGATCGCGGCGGAGGTGACCGAGCACGTCGCCGCGCTCGGCGGCAGTCTGATCGAGCTCAGCCACACCGTCCACGCGCGCCCCGAACTGCGCTTCGAGGAGCACCACGCCGCCGCGGCGCTCGGGGCGTTCCTCACCGGGCAGGGCTTCGCCGTCAGCACCGGTGTTGCGGGCATGCCGACGGCGTTCCGGGCCGAACGCGTCTTCGGGCCGGGCGGCCCGACCGTGGCAGTGTTCTGCGAATACGACGCTCTGCCCGGGCTCGGCCACGCCTGCGGCCACAACATCATCGCGGCGGCGGGCGCAGGTGCCGCGGCCGCCGCGGCGCGCCGGCTCACCGCGCACGGCCGCGGCCGGCTGGTCGTGCTGGGCAGCCCGGGGGAGGAGGGCGGCGGCGGCAAGACGCTGCTGATCGACGCCGGCGAACTCGCCGGGGTGGACGCCGCCGTCATGGTGCACCCGGCCGGTTTCGACGCCGTGCGCCGGACCAATCTCGGGCGGCTGTCGCTGGAGGCGACATTCACCGGACGCGCGGCGCACGCGGCCGCGGCCCCGGAACACGGGGTCAACGCGCTGGACGCGGCCACGCTGCTGCTTGTGGCGATAGGCCTGCTGCGCCAGCAGCTGCGCGCGGATTCGCGCGTGCACGCCAACGTGGCCGAGGGCGGCGAGTCCATCAACGTGATCCCGGAGCGCTCCCGCGTCAAGCTCTTCATCCGCTCTCCCGAGCACGAATATCTGCGCGGCCGGCTGTACGAGGCGGTGCGCGACTGCGTGCTGGGCGCGGCTCTGGCGACGGGGACGCGTTCGACCCTCGAGGAGGTCGCGCCCGCCTACGATCCGGTGAACGCGAACCCGGTGCTCGCTCAGCTCGTGACCGAGGCGTTCGCTCTGGTCGGGCGGCCGGTCGATCCGATCGCGTCCGCGAACGGCTCGGCGGGATCCACGGACATGGGCAACGTCAGCCAGGTCGTGCCGGCGATCCACCCCTACATCTGCGCGGTGCCGGGCGTGGCGTTGCACACGCGCGAGTTCGCCGAGGCGGCGGTGTCGCCGGCCGGCGACAAGGCGGTGCGCGACGGTGCGGCGATGCTGGCCACGGTAGTCGCGGCCCTGTTCGAACGCCCCGGACTGCTGGACGCGACCCGCGCGGCCTTCGGCCGCCCGGAACCGGCCGCGGAGGTCTCGGCATGACGGCACGTCCTGAGGACCTGAGCGCGCTCAGGCTCGTCGGATCGCCCACGCTCAGCCCGGACGGGACGCGGATCACCGCGGCGGTGCAGGGCATCGATCCGCAGAGCCTGACCTATCGCAGTAGCCTGTGCTCCTTCGCGGCGGGCGAGGGCTCGGGTGCTGATTCGTGCACCGATGCGGGTTCTGATTCCGGTGCGGCTCCCCATCAGACGGCTGAGCTGGAGTCGGCGTCGGGGCAGTGGTCCGACACCGCGCCGCAGTACGCGCCCGACGGTGCGCACGTGGCCTTCCTGTCCAACCGCGACGGCCGGCGGCGGGTGTACGTCGCCGCCGACGCCGACGCCGACGCCGACGCCGACGCCGACGCCGACGACGTCGTCGGCGTCGTGCGTCCGCTCGGCGCGGTCGACGGCCAGGCCGTCCTGTTCGCCTGGCTCGACGAGCGCCGGATCGCCGTCGTCGTGGAGCGCGATCCCGCAGAACCGGCCGGTGCCTCGCGCGCCGGGTCGCCGGTGACCATCGACTGGCTCCGGTACAAGAGCGACGGCCGTCGTGCTTTCGTCGAACCGGTCAGCACCCTGTGGCTGCTCGACATCGAGGACGGCGGCGCGCGGCTGCTCCACCGGCCGGAGGGCCGGGTCACCTGCCTGGCGGTCGCGAACGAGGCGATCGGCTACGCGGTCGAACCAAGGCACTGCGACATCCCGGCGCCGGGCGCCGAGGTGCGGGTGCTCACCCCCGGCGACGCGCAAGGCCGGCTGATCTGGCGCAGTGCCGCACGCGTCGACGCGCTCACCGCGACGGACGCGTCCGCGCAGTGGGTGGCCGTCGCGGGCACAGCCCCCGACCACAGCGCCGCACCGCCGCGGATCTGGCTGCTCGACGGCGACGGGTCGGCGCGGATCGCCTTTCCCGACGCGGATGTGGCGTGCGAACGGGCGGTGATCGGCGACTGCCGGCCGTCGGGCAAACCCGCCCTGGTGAAGCCGGTGGCGGGCACCGACGACATCGTCTTCCTGGCGACCACGGGCGAAGACGTCGCGCTGTTCGCCGGGAATCCGCAGGAGGGCGAGCCGCGGCGGCTCAGTCCCCTCGGATGCACCGTGACGGACTTCTCGGAGGCGCGCGGCGGACGTGTCGCCTTCTGCGCGGAAGAGCCGAAGCGTCCGGTCGAACTCCGCGTCGCGACGCTGCACCCTGCGTCGGAATCAGCCGCACCGGAGCGAATCTCACGGTTCTGCGACGCGTGGGTGGACCGCGTCCGCCCGGTCCCCGCCCGATCCGTCACGGTGACCGCGTCGGACGGGCTCGAACTGTCGGGTCTGCTTTACAGGGCGCCCGGATCCGGCTCCCGACCCGGCCCGGTCGTGGTGCGCGTGCACGGCGGACCGCACCTGGCGGCCGGGACGTCGTTCGATCTGGAGGCGCAGATCCTGGCCCAGGCCGGCTATCACGTGCTCTCGCCCAACATCCGCGGGAGCGCCGGCCGGGGCAGCGGATTCAGGGAACTGAGCGTGGGGGAGTGGGGCGGCCGCGACTACACGGACCTGATGTCGTTCGTCGACTGGGCGGTGGCCGAGGGGATCGCCGATCCGGGGCGGCTGTACCTGACCGGCGGCAGCTATGGCGGATATCTGGTCAACTGGGCGCTGACCCGCACGGACCGGTTCCGCGCGGCCGTCTCGGAACGGTCGGTCTCGAACCTGCTGTCCAAGTACGGCACCTCCGACAACGGCTTCACCGTCAACCGCCACGAGATGGGCGGCGCCGACCTGTTCGACGAAGGGGCCTTCCTGCTGCTCGAGCGCTCGCCGCTGCGGCACGCGCCCGCGATCACCACGCCGCTGCTGCTGATCCACGGCGAGGACGACTACCGCTGCCCGATCGAGCAGTCGGAGCAGCTGTTCGTCGCACTGCGGCGGCTGGGCCGGCCGGTGAGGTTCGTCCGATTCCCCGGGGAGAGCCACACGCTGGCCACGGCCGGGCGCCCGGACCGGCGGATCGCCCGGCTCGGCCTGATCGTCTCCTGGCTCGACGAGCACGACGCCGAGAAAAATCAGGGTTCTGATCCAGCCTGACCGCGGGCGCGGCACTGACTGACCCGACCGGCCGTCAGTGCCGCGCCCGCGGTCTCGTCGGGGCGCTCGATTCCGGGCTGTCGCCTCCCGTCGGCGCGCCTTCCCTCAGTGGCCTCCCGTTGTCACCCGTCCGTGTGCCGAGCTGCTGCAGCCGGTAGCCGGTGTGCGCGGAGAAGCCGGCGGTGAGCGCGAAGCGGTCGCCGCGGACGATGGTGTGCCGCCACTCGATCGCCCGGCCGGCGGCGTAGCCGAGCCGGTGGATGGACAGCACCGCGGTGGTCGGGGGGCACCTGAGCAGGGAGCGCTCTGCGGGAGTGGGGATGACGGCGTGGATCTCCTCGCGCCCCTGGTCGAGGCGGACGCCCGCGCGGTCGGCGAGTTCGACGTAGAGGCCGGTGTGCGTGAAGTCGGCCTCCAGCAGCGGCGCGGCGACGTCCGCGGGCAGCCAGACGCGGTCGAGGGCGAGCGGCTGGTCGTCGGCCAGGCGCAGGCGTTCGAGGTGCACCAGGGGAGTGGATCCCTCGAGGCCGAGGCGTGCGGCGACGACCGCGTCGGCGCGGATCTCGAGCGTGCGCACCACGCTGCGCTGGTCGAGACCGGCCGCCTCGACCGAGGCGAAAAGGCTGTAGAGCGCGCCCATCGGCTGTTCGATCTCGGGTGCGGGCGCGATCCGCGGCTGGCGTCCGCGTTCGGCGACGATCACGCCGTCCGTGCGCAGCCGGCGCAGCGCCTGGCGGACGGTGTGCCGGCTCACGCCGTACTCCTCGACCAGGGCCAGTTCGCCGGGGAAGCGGTCGGCGAACTCGCCGGCCGCGAGGCGGGCCATCAGGTCCGTCTGCAACTGGCGCCACAGCGGCTCGTCGGAGCCGCGGTCGAGCACTGCCATCGGCACCACGGGCACACACCTTCCGGCGAACGGGCTGTTCATGATACCCGGTTGCAAAATGTACGCACCTTGGATAGCTTAAATGTACGTACAATTTAGTGGCCAACGGCGCGGCCCCTTCGAACGGGTCGGGCGCCGGACAGGGACGGGATATCGCGGTGAGTGCAATCCGGAATACGAGCACCGCGGCCGCGCCGCGCAGCGCCCAGTCCACGGCCCGCCCCACAGCCCGCCCGACGGCCCGCCCGGCCGCCCGCATCACCGGTGCGCTGCCGGGCCTGACCGTCGCCCTGGCCCTCGCCGTCGTGGCCACGCTGCTCGGAAGGCTGGCGCCGATCGTCGGAGGCCCGGTGTTCGGGATCGTGCTCGGCGCGCTGGCCGCCACGCTCGTGCCCGCGCTGCGCGGCGAACACCTGGTGCCCGGCTACACCGTCGCGGCCAGGCCCGTACTGCAGGCGTCCATCGTGGTGCTCGGCACCGGCCTGTCGCTGCGTCAGGTCCTGCACGTCGGAGGCTCTTCGCTGCCGGTGATGCTCGGGACCCTCACCGTCGCCCTGGGCGGCGCGTGGCTGCTCGGCCGCCTCCTCGGGGTGCGCGGCGACACGCAGATCCTGATCGGCGTGGGCACCGGGATCTGCGGGGCGTCCGCCATCGCGGCGACCACCTCGGTCATCAAGGCCAAGCAGGAGCAGGTCGCCTACGCCATCGGCACGATCTTCACGTTCAACATCGCAGCCGTCTTACTCTTCCCGCCCCTCGGCCATCTGCTCGGGATGAGCTCCCACTCCTTCGGGCTCTGGGCCGGCACGGCGATCAACGACACGTCCTCCGTCGTGGCAGCCTCCTTCGCCTACGGCGGCGACGCGGGTTCGTACGCCATCGTCGTCAAGCTCACCCGCTCGCTCATGCTCATCCCCATCGTGATCGGCCTGTCCGTCATGACCGCCCGGCGCGAGGCCCGGCGGGCCGCTGCCGGACGCGGCGAGCCGGCTCCCGCCTTCAGCCTGCGCGCGATGCCCTGGCGCAAGATCGTGCCGCTGTTCCTGGTCGGATTCCTGGCGGCCGCCGCCCTCGACAGCCTCGGGGTCATCCCGGCCGGCTGGCACCCCTCGCTCTCCACCCTCGGCACGTTCCTGATCACCACGGCCCTGGCCGGAATCGGCCTGTCCATGCGCCTGGCCGACATGCGCCGGGCCGGCAGCCGGCCGCTGCTGCTCGGCGCCCTGCTGTGGGTCGCGGTCGCCGTCAGCAGCCTGGCTCTGCAGGCGCTGACCGGAACCCTGTGACAGGGCTCTTCGCCGGCGGAGGCGGACGCGGGAGCCGCTTCAGGCCCGTGTCGTATACTTATCAGAATGCGTATAGGCATTCTCGATGTCGGATCGCAGGGTGCCCACCTCGACGTGCTCTCCCTCCGGCCCGGCCGACCCGTGCACCTGCTCGCGGTGGTCAAGCACTCCAACCGCCTGGCCGCCTCCCTGGCGCCGGACGGGACCATCGCGCCCGAGGGCGTGGAGCGGCTGGTCGGCTCGATCCGCGGCGCGCTGCGCACGGCCCGCCGGGCCGGCCTGCGCGAACTGCTCGCCTTCGGCACCTCCTCGATCCGCGACGCGCCCAACCGCGCGGAGGTGACCGCACGCATCGCAGAGTCCTGCGGGATCGAGCTCGGGTTCCTGTCCGGTGAGCACGACGCGCTGCTGACCTACCGGGGCGCCCGCGAGTGGGTCGGGCCGCGCGCCCGCAGCCTGTTCGTCGCCGACATCGGCGGCGGCACCCTCGAACTTGCCGCCGGAGACGCCCACGGGCCCCGCTGGGCGGCGTCCCTTCCGCTCGGCGCCGGACACCTCACCCGTACCCGGCTGCCCGGCGACCCGCCCAAGCCCGAGCACGTCGAACGGCTGCGCAACCGGTTGTCGAAGGAACTGTCCAAGCTGCGCGCCGCACACGACGCCGCGGTGTCACCCGAAGCCGAAGTAGCGCCGGACGCCGTCGTCTCGCCCGACACGATGGTGCTGGCCACGTCCAAGACCCTCGCGCAACTCGCCGCGCTCACCGAGGGCCGTGACTCGCGCGGCCGTCCCGTCATCACGCGGCGCGCGCTGCACCGGCACATCCCGCGCCTGGCCGGCATGCGCTCGGCCGAACGCGCCCGGCTGGACGGGATCTCGGCCGGCCGCGCCCCGCAGATCCTGGCCGGAGCCCTGCTGGCGGAGGCCCTGATGGACGCGTTCAAACTCAGGACCCTGACGGTCTGCCCCTGGGCGCTGCGCGAGGGCATCGCGTTGACCTACCGGCTGCCGCTCGACGCCGCCCACGGCGACCGCGCCGCCCGCACCGCGCTCGAGAACGAGCCGGTCGCGCTCCTGCTCGACGCGCTCATGGACCTGCGCACACCGATCGGCCGGATCCGCTGACGGATCCGTGCTCCAAGCAGCATCAGGCAGTGGCGACCCCGCACGACAAGCTCGCCGTCCGCTACCTCGCCACTGCGCAGATCGCCGCCATCAGCCAGTGGCTGTGCACAGACCGATAGCATCCGACCAACTTCCTGTAGGGATGCGAGGCACGATGCCCGGCGGCTACTACCACGCGGATACCGAGGACGGCGGATACTGGGTCGACCCGTCCGAAGCCCTACTGTTCATGCTCATCGACGAGCCGTATCACCCGGACAACACCTTCGTGGTGATCGAACCGGAGGACGAGTCGATGGACTGGTTCGCCTCAGTGTCGCTGCCCGACGACGGCACCTACGATATGGAGTGGCGCGACATGTCCCGCCGCGACCACGAACTCACGGTCGAGACAAACCGCGGGCACATCGCCAGAGAACTCACCATCCGGCTCGCCGGGCGCCATACCCCGGGCAAGCCGACCCGCGCCGGCCATGGATTCTCACACACGGTCTCGATCTGAACCTCATACAGGCCCAAGCAACGAACGCGGTCAGCGTCGTCGCTTGACGACCGCCGCGGCGGCGAAGACGACGAGCAGGGCGAGGAATATGACCGACCCGGTTATCTCCGCGGCGCCGTCGTAGTCCGGGACCCGGCCGGCCGCGGCGGCGAGCACAGGTGCGCTGCCCATCATCGCCGCATTCCCGGTTCCTCGTTCCTCATCCGCTCGTCCGCCCGTCCGTCCGTTCGTTCGCTCCCCACGCCACGCTAACGGCCCGCCACCCGTCCGAGGGCGGTCCGGCGCGCGGGGGCTCCGACAGAGGGATTGAGTTTTCGTCAGAATCCACCGGCCGAGAGCGTGTGCCCCGGCCCGGCCCGGCCCGCGCCCGCCAGGCCGCGCCGGGAGGCGGCCAAGGCTTCTGAGCGCGAGAAACGCCCTCGCGCCAGGGCCGCCGGGCCCGCCCGCCCGCGCACACGGAGTCTCCGCGGGCCCGGCGCGGGTCCGTCCGCGCCCCTCGGCGGCATGGGTAGCATCGGCGCAGATGGTGCCGCTGCCTGGGCGGTTGGACGCGACCGGAAGGGACAGGGGCAGTGTCCTCGTTCGGCCAGTTCCCGACGCGCGACGTGTGGCGCCGCCCGCGCCTGCGCCTCGTGGACGTGGTGGTCTTCGCCGGCGTGCTGACGCTGCTGTTCGCCCTGCTGCGGCTCGCGCCCGCGCTCAACGCACCGTTTCTCCCGTCCACCGCGCCGAGCCGGGTCTCGACCGACCCGCTCGACCTTTCCCTACTACGCGGCGCGCTCCCTGCTGCGCATGTTCGCCGGGCTCGCCCTCGCGGTGGCCTTCACCTTCGTCTACGCCACCGCCGCGGCCCGCCTGCCGCGCGCGGAGAAGGTGCTCGTCCCCGTCCTCGACATCCTGCAGTCGGTCCCGGTCCTCGGGTTCCTCACCGTCACCGTGACCGCGTTCATCAACCTGTTCCCCGGCTCGGAGCTGGGCCTCGAGTGCGCCTCGATCTTCGCGATCTTCACCTCGATGGCGTGGCACCTGACGTTCGCGTTCTACCATTCGCTGATCTCCCAGCCCAGGGACCTGGACCAGGCCGCGCGCATCATGCGGCTGACCAAGTGGCAGCGGTTCTGGCGGGTGGACGTGCCCGGCGGCATGATCCCGCTGGTGTGGAACGGGATGATGAGCTTCGGCGGCGCCTGGTTCTTCCTGGCCGCCTCCGAATCCATCAGCGTGCTCGGGCACACCTACGCGCTGCCGGGCATCGGCGCGTACGTCGCCGCCGCGATGCAGCAGGGCTCCCTCGGCGACGTCGGCATCGCCATCGCCGTGATGATCACCATGGTGGTGGCGGTCAACATCCTGTTCTGGCGGCCGATGGTGGCCTGGGTCGAGCGGTTCCGCGCCGAGGAGTCCACCGCCGCCGAGCGCCCGCGCAGCGTCACCCTCGATCTGCTGCGCCGCTCCGCCCTGCCGGAACGCGCGGCCCGCCCGGCCCACCGCGTCGGCCGCGTGCTGACCAGGGCGACCCGCCCGTTCGGGCTGGCCGAACACCCCCTGCAGCGCACCGCGGTGCGGCAGCGCACCGGAGACGTCTTCTTCGCCGGCGTCGTCAGCGCCGCCGTCGTCTTCGGTGCCTGGCGGGCGCTGGACTACGTGCAGGTCCGGGTGGGCCTCGGGGCCTTCGGCCACGCCTTCGCGCTCGGCGCGGCGACCTTCGGCCGGGTGCTGGTGCTGCTCGCGGTGGCCTCGGTGATCTGGGTGCCGATCGGGGTGTGGATCGGGATGAACCCGAAGGTCTCCCGGCTGGCCCAGCCGGTCGTGCAGGTGCTGGCCTCGTTCCCGGCCAACTTCCTGTTCCCGTTCGCCGCCGCGGCCTTCGTCGCCACCGGCATCAGCCTGAACGTCGGCGGCATCCTGCTGATGGCCCTCGGCGCCCAGTGGTACATCCTGTTCAACGTCATCGCGGGCGCCTCGGCCATTCCCAGCGACCTGCGCGAGGCGATGCGTTCGATGGGCGTGCGCGGGAGGCTGCGCTGGAAGCGGTTCATCCTGCCCGCGGTCTTCCCCGCGTACGTGACGGGCGGGATCACCGCGGCCGGCGGCGCCTGGAACGCCTCGATCGTCGCCGAGGTCGTCGACTACGGCGACCACCGCCTGACCGCGACCGGTCTCGGCGCCTACATCGCCCAGGCCGCGCGGATCGGCGACTTCCCGCACGTGCTGATCGGCGTGGTCGTCATGAGCGTGTACGTCGTCGCGCTCAACAGGCTGGTCTGGCGGCGGCTCTACCGCCTTGCGGAAACGAGGTATTCGCTGTGAGCCCGACGAACAACCCGCCGGCAGTACCGCCCGCCGCGCCGCCCGCCACCCCGCCGGCCGCGCCGCGCTCCGCGTCCGCCGCCCACGGCGCACCCGGCCCGGTGATCGTCCAGACGGACGCGGTGACCAAGGCGTTCACCTCCCCGGACGGCAGCGCCCTGCCCGTGCTCGAGGACGTCTCGCTCACCCTGCGCGAGGGCGAGATCGTCGCTCTGCTGGGCAAATCCGGCTCCGGCAAGTCCACGCTGCTGCGCTGCATCGCCGGGCTGATCGCCCCGTCCTCGGGCACCGTCAGCTACCGCGGCACCCCGCTCAACGGCGCGAATCCCGGTGCGGCCATGGTCTTCCAGTCCTTCGCCCTGCTGCCCTGGCTCACGGTGCAGCAGAACGTGGAGTTGGCCATGCAGGCGCGCGGCGTGCCGGAGCAGGACCTGGCCCCGCGCGCGCTGCGGGCGATCGATCTGATCGGCCTCGACGGCTTCGAATCCGCCTATCCGAAGGAGCTGTCCGGCGGCATGCGCCAGCGGGTCGGCTTCGCCAGGGCCCTGGTGGTCGAACCGGACGCGCTGCTGATGGACGAGCCGTTCTCCGCGCTCGACGTGCTCACCGCCTCGAACCTGCGCGGCGAGCTCACCCGCCTGTGGGAGGGCCGCGAGTTCCCGGTCAAGGCCGTGCTCATGGTCACGCACAACATCGAGGAAGCCGTGCAGTTGGCCGACCGGATCCTCGTGCTCTCCTCCAACCCCGGCCGCATCATGGCGGAGCTCACCATCGACCTGCCGCGTCCCCGCGACCGCCGCGACCCGGTGTTCGACGGCCTGGTCGACACCGTCTACGACATCCTCACCGGCCGCGAGGAGGCCGCCGAGGCGGCCGTCGCCGACACGGCGCCCACTCCCGCCGACCTGCCCCTGCCGGAGGTCTCCGCCGGCGGCCTGTCCGGCCTGCTGGAGATCCTCTCCGCCTGTGGGGGCGAGAACGGCCTGGCCGAGCTCGCCGAGGACTTCAACTTCGAGATCGACGATCTGCTGCCCCTGGTCGACGCCGCCGAAATGCTCGCCATGGCAGAGGTCATCGATGCCCGCATCCGCATCACCGACGCCGGCCGTTCGTATGCCGCCGCCGACATCGACACCGGCAAGCACTTGTTCGCCAGCGCCGCGGCGAAGCATGCCCCGCTGGTCGGCGCCATCGTCAAGGCTCTGGAGGCCACGGACGACGGTTCCCTGCGCGAGGGCTTCTTCCTCGACCTGCTGCGCCGCGGCTTCTCCGCCCAGGACGCGCGCCGCCAACTCGACACGGCCATCGACTGGGGCCGGTACGCCGAACTGTTCGAATACGACGCCGAACACGGCGAGATCATCCTCGAACGGTCGCCACGACAGGAGGCTGACGCACCTGCCCGTCGGACCGCGGATCGCGCGGGCCGACGGGCAGGGCGTCAGGCAAGCGGTCGGTCGTTCTGCCGCAAGTGCTACGGGCAGTTCTCGATGTCGCTGGTGGACGAGGCCAGAACCACGTTGGCCGTCACCAGGTTGATGCCGAGGGCGTTGATCCCGACGTGCACCGCGTTGACCGTCAGCGTGCCGGGGCCCGCGATCTGCTCGTTGAGGATCAGGTTGACGCCCAGGACGCTGATCTTCGTGTTCGGCGCGATGACGGTCGGCTTGGCGATCACGACCACGTTGCCGACGCTCAGGTACGCGATGGTCGCGTTGCCCGTCTCCGCCGCGCAGGTGCTCGCGGACTGCGACTGCACCGCACCCACGCTGATCACCGGCACTCCGGCGAGGCCGATCCTGGTGCTGTCGACGGACGCCTGGGCGACGGACACGGCAGGCCCCTGCGACGTGGTCACCTTGGCGCACAGGTTGCCGGAGCTGATCAGGCCGGAGAGCGTCAGCACGCACGGCGGGGCGACGGTCTCGGCCGCGGTGGTCGCGATCGAGCCGGTGTCCGGCGTCGGGTTGATGTTCAGCAGTTGCAGGCCGAGGGCCGAGGCGTTGGCCGACAGTCCGTAGGCGCGACCGGTCAGGATCTGCGGCGTCACGTTCACCGTCTCGTCGCCGCAGCCGCTGACGGCGGGATTGTTGTTCGCGTCGCCGCTGTAGCCGACGACCCAGTTGTAGACGCCTGGTTCGCTGACCGGGATTCCGCCCGTGATGTAGCTCGTGCGGCCGTCCACGGCCCCGGACACCTGGGTGATCGCATTCTGGCAGTCGGTGTCGCCGGGCGCGTACAGCGAGAAGGTGAGGGTTCCGGTGGGCTGGTAGGCGCCGGAGACAGTCGCGGTGTCGTGGACCGCGCCGCCGACCGGGACCGTGCCGGAGGGCGTGGTGGTCAGGGTCGGGCTCGCCTTGGTCACCGTGACCGTCTCACTGCCGCACGCGGTCGTCGGCACCGGGTTGTTGTTGGCGTCGCCCCCGTACGAGACGGTCCAGCGGTAGGTGCCCGGGGTGGCGGCCGGGACGGCGGGGGAGGAGTAGGTGCCGTTGCCGTCGACCGGTGTGGTCAGGGTACTGATAGGCGTCCGGCACGTCGTGTCGCCCGGGCCGTAGAGGGCGAAGGTGAGCGTTCCGGTCGGCACCCTGCCGTTGGCCAGCACCGCCGAGTCGGAGATCGGGTTGCCCACCGAGGTGCCCGCAGACGGCGTCGTGCTCGGGATCGCGGGCGTGGCCTTGGGAATCACGATCGATGCGCCGGTCAGGTTCTCCTCCAGGGAGAAGAACGCGGTGGCCCCGTCGTTCAGGCCCGAGGACGCGGTGCAGCTCGAGGCGGTGTTCCCGGTGCAGGACTCTGCGAAGTTCACCACGCCCGTGGTCTTGGCCGCGTTGATCCCCGAGTAGGTGATGCCCGGGCCGGCGTATCCGGTGGTGTCGAACGGGCAGCCGGCCGGGGTGCCGCTGAAGGCCCCGGAGCAGATCCCGTCGCCGTCGAACCCGAAGATGTCGGTGTTCGAGGTGAGGGTGACGTTCGGGATCGCCACGCCGGACTGGTTGAGCACGCCGACCTCGGTGTCGTCGGCGCCGTCGTACGGATTGCCGCTGTTCGGGTCGCCGAGCACGGAGACCGTGCCGTCGGACTGGAACACCAGCAGCACCGCGCAGCCGTGCGCCTGCCCGATCGCGGGGCACTCGGTGAACGGCGGCGAGGGGTTGGTCGCGGCGGACGCCGGGCCGGCCGCGGTCGCGAGGCACGCGGCGGCCATCGCCGCGAGCGCGACGGCGGCGGCCGTGCGGCGCGGCGGGCGTCGTCGAGGGCTGGTTCGCCGCTCGAGGGGATGGCGGAATCGTTCGTTTGACACGGTGGGGCCCCCAGAGTTCTGATTGATGGCAGCTGCGACCGGACCGGTCGCACGCAGCCATCGTGAGGGCGCTGCGCGTCACGCTCACATCACTCGATCGGGTGAGTTTGCCGCGCAGGTGCAGTCGGCCGGACGTACCGTGCGCGTCGGCTCAGCTCAGCGCGCGCCGAACGAGTCAGGGTCCTTATGGAGACGCCGCGCGGGTGCGCCCGTGCGCCCGGGCGCACCACTCGCACGGCGGCCGGCGGGGCGACGATGCGCGCCTGTCCGGGATCGCTCGGATCGATCAGATCGTTCGGGTCGCTCGGATCACTCGCCTGAGGTGACCCGGATGACGGTCTTGCCGAGGACGTGCCGGCCGGGCGCGAACGCGTCCGGCACCTCCGCCAGCGGCCTTACCTCGCCGATGATCGGAGTGAGCCGCCCGTCCCGGTACCGCTGCGCCAGATCCGCGAGCCGGGCGCGGTCGGGCTCGACGACGAAGAACACCGCCCGCCCGCCCCGCGGCCGCGCCTCGGGCGGTGAGGCGATGGTCACCAGCGTGCCCCCGGCCCGCACGAGGGCGGCCGAGCGCTTCTGGATGTCGCCGCCGATGACGTCGAGGACCACGTCGACCTCCCCGACGTCCTCCAGCCGCTCGGTCTGCAGATCCACGTAGCCGTCCACGCCCAGCCCGACGGCGAGGTCCCGGCCGGCGGCCCGGCCCGTTCCGATCACCCGGGCGCCCGCGTCCCGCGCGAGCTGCACCGCGATCGACCCCACGCCGCCCGCCGCCCCGTGGATCAGGACGGTCTGGCCGGCGCTGAGCCGGCCGTGGTCGAACAGGGCCTGCCAGGCGGTCAGCCCCGAGATCGGCAGGGCGGCGGCCACCCCGTGCTCGACGTCGGCGGGCAGCGCGGCCAGGTTGCGCGCCTCCACCGCCGTGTACTCGGCCAGCGAGCCGTCCCTGGCCCAGTCGGCCAGGCCGAAGACCCGCTGGCCCACAGAGAGCCCGGTGGTACCGAATCCGAGCCCTGCGACGACTCCGGACAGTTCGTGCCCTGGCACGCTCGGCGTCCGGTCGCGGCCCGCGCGATCCGTCCACGTCGCCGGCCAGTCCAGTTCCCCGGGGGTGAACCCGGCGGCGTGTACGTGCACGACGACGTCGTTCTCTGCGGCATGGGGATGGGGCAGCTCCGTCAGCGCCATGCCCTCGACGCCGGCGGCGCGGTCGTGAACAGTGATGGCCTGCATGTGCCGGTTCCCTCCTCACTGGCTCCCGTGGAACCGGAAAGCCGATCCGCACTCCCCAACCTATGGTCGCCGCGGTGCGCCCGCTACCGAGAGCGTTTCGAGAGGTGTCACCCGGATGGGTGCAGCGGCTGGAGGTAGATTGGCGGCGTGGCCGCCGAATATGATGAATCGTCCCCCGATGTCGAGCTTGTCCATGCCGTTCGGACGGGGAGATCGGTGCGCTCGGCGCGCTGCTGGCCCGCCATCGGGCCTCGATGCTCGCGGCGGCGTACAGCCTGGTGGGCTACGGGCCGGAGGCCGAGGACGCGGTTCAGGAGGCGAGCCTGATCGCGCTGCGCGGCGTCGGCCGCATACGCGAGCCGGCGGCGGTCGGCGCCTGGCTGCGCACCGTGACCCGCAACGCCTGCCGGATGCGGCTGCGCGCCCCGCGTACGGCCTCGCTCGACGCTGCGCCCGGCTTCGCGCAGTCGCTGCGGGCGGACGGTCCGGAACCGGGGGAGCTGCTGGAGCGGCAGGCACTGCGCGACTGGGTCTGGGGCGCGCTGGAACAGCTGCCGGAACCGCAGCGGCTCGCCGTGGTGCTGCGCTATTTCACCGGTGCGTCCAGCTATCAGCAGATCGCCGAGGTGTCCGGGGTGCCTGTCGGGACGGTGCGCAGCCGGCTGAGCGGGGCGCGCGGCCGGCTCGCGCGGAGCATGGCGGCGAGCACCGACGGGGCGTACGACGGTGCCGGCGCCGCCCGGCAGGCGCGCGAGCGTGCGGCGCAGGAGACGTTCGGGGCGGTGCAGCAGGGCGAGTTCGCGGCCGCGGTGGCCGACTACTGGGCGCCGGACGTGCAGGTCACCTGGCCGAGCGGCACCACCACGACGGGGCACGCCTTCCTGATCGGGGCCATGGAACAGGACCGGGCGGCGGGCGTGAGGATGCGCCTGCGCAACGTCGTCGCGGGCAGCGACATCGTCATCTGGGAGACCGACCTGATCAGCCCGGCCGAAGATCCGCAGCACTGCCCGCCGGCGGCGGTGTGGGTGCAGTGGCTGCGCGCGGGCCGGGTCGGCCGCGTCCGGCTGCTGCACGCCCCCCGCCCCGAGTCGGCCGGCGCCGCTCCGCGCGCGGCGTGATCCGGTTCACAGCTCCAGCGGCGAACTTTCGGCCGTCCGCACGCATCCTGTCCGCATGAACAACGCGACGACGTCCGCGCCGCCCACCCCGGCCCTGCCGGCCACGGCTGCCGGCGGATCAGCGTACGATCGCGACGCCGCCCGCCACGGCGCAGCGCTCCTCCAGGTCCACTCCGGGGCCGCGGCCGTCCGGCCGCCACGAGGTGCACCGTACGAAGCCGGGATCGACGAACTCGAAGTCCGATACCAGTTCCCTGACCCGCTCGAGCGGGCGCGGCGTGTACTGGAACGGGTTGTTCCCGAGGGATTCGCGCAGCGCGCGCTCGGTCGCGCTGAGATCCGTGCCCAGCAGCAGGTGCACCATGACGATCATGCTGCCCGGCGCCAGCGCGGCCTTGAGCTCGGCCAGCGCCCGCACCAGCCGCTCCTCGTCGGCGATGAAGTCGAGCATGCCGAGCAGCAGCAGACCCACCGGACGGGACAGGTCGATCCGCTCGTGCAGCCACGGATTCGCCAGGATCGGCGCCGGTTCGCGGAAATCGGCCCACAGGGCGTGCACCTCGCCCGCACCGCGCGCCCGCGCCGCCAGCACGGCCCGCGCGTGCGCGGCGCTCACCTGGTCGTCGGTCACGAAGACGTAGCGCGTGCCGGGCCGCGCGGCGCGCGCGAGACCGCTCAGGCTGGGGCTGTTGAGCTTCGGTATGTAGCAGCCCAGATGCAGGAACTGATCGAGGTCGTACTCGGGCCGGGCGATGAAGCTCTGCGCCCGGATGATGAACGCCTCCCCGGCCCGCGCGGCGAACACGACGTTCGGCACGAACTTGATCGCGACCTCGGCCGCGTCCCGATCGACCTGGTAGTTGTCCTTGCCCCCGACCATGTAGTCCCACATCCGCAGCGGATGCGGCAGTTCGGTCGGCGGGTCCGGCGGCTGCCAGTTCCCGCCCAACTGCAGATCCCAGGGCGTTGATCCGTCCGCCACCGGCTCGCTCACCCCCGACTGTGTTTCACCGCCACCGGGTCCGCGGCCGCAGGGCTTTGTGGGTGCCCCGGCGACCTGAACAAGAGCATACGCGTGCTCGACCATGCTGTCCGGCGACTCGCGCGATCTCGTGCCGGAAAGATTTCCGCCAGTCGTAAGGGTTCTCAATCAGCCCGGATGTGCCGGAGCGAGGTGCGATACAGCCTCCACTGCGCCCGAAGCGCGCCGTCCGTGTTCGGCGCGATGGCCAGACCGGCATCCCGGGCGATCGTGTCGGCGACGTGCGCCACCGAGTGTCCGTCGGTGTGGATGTGCGTTCCGAACGCCTCGCCGCGCAGCCGGGAGAGGCACTCGTCGAGCCGGTCGACGGCCCACTGCTCCCGCTTGAGCCCGAAGCCGAAGCCGCGCCGGTTCAACCGCCGCAGTACCGTCGCACGCTCGGCCAGCAGACTGAAATGTCGGACGTCATGCCCGTCCTCCCGTAGCCGCCCGACCGTCTCCGCAAGGTACTGCGGGTTGGTCACCGTCATCGGCACGATGATCGGACCCTTATGCTCGCGCGCGGCGAGGTCGAGGACGTCGTGCACCCCCGCGCGCCAGACCGGGAGATCCTGGAAGTCGGTGCGCAGGCGCGGTGGCAGCATCCGGTGCAGGCCGAAGCCGAGATGTTCCGGATCGCACACCACGCTGCCGGCCAGGCGTCGCTGCAGATCGAAGGCGGTAGCCGTCTTTCCGCCGCCGAAGGGACCGTTGATCCAGATCAACACGCCGTCCGGGACGCGCCCTCGCGTGCCACCGGTTCCCCCGGTGCGGCCGAGCCGGTGCGGCCGGCCGATCGCGCTCCGCCGCGTGCCGCCGCCTCAGAGCCAGCCGCGCTGCATCGCCAGATGGCAGGCCTGGAACCGGGTGGCGGCGCCCAGCGCGAGCATCAATCGCTGGATACGCCGCTGGGTGGTGCGGTCGCTCCACTCCAGCGAGCGCGCGATGGCGCGGTCGGTCAGCCCGGCGGCGAGCATCGTCAGCAGGCTGCGGGTCTGCTCGTCGGGGGCGCTGCGGCCGGGCGCGGCCGGTTCGGCCCCGCGGGCCTGCGCGGCGGCGGGCAGGTCGGGCAGCGGCGCGGCGCGTTCCCACTCCGCGTCGAACAGCGCGCGCAGCGCGACCAGGATCGAGGAGCGGTGCACGATGTAGGCCCCGGCCTCGCCGCGCGGCGCGAGGCTGAGCGGGATCACCGCGACCTGATCGTCGGCCAGCAGCAGCTTCAGCGGCAGTTCGGACCGCACCCGGGCCTGCTCGCCCGCCCGCACGCTCGGCAGGATGTCCTGCTCCAGCCGTCCCGGCCAGGCGATCGCGCCGCCGTCGTAGATGACCCGGTGCCGCACCCCCTGCCGCTGCTTGGCGGCCTGCATCCCGAAGTTCGAGCCCGGACGGTCGATGTACGGCGGACGGTCGAGGATGCACACCTCGACCCGCGCCTGCGCGTGGATGCGCTGTACCAGTGCACTGATGTCATCGCGTGCGGTGAGCACGTCGACGGCCAGGTCGGGATGCCCGACGCGCAGCGTCTCGCGATGCGCCTTCATCAGTTCACTGACGAGCGAGCGGGCCTGGTTCAGCCGCGTCTCGCGCTCGACGATGAGCGCGCCGAGCGCCTCGTCGGGCGCCACGGCCGCGTAGCGCACCGGCCGGCCCGCCCGGTCCGCCAGCCCCGCCTGCGCGAGCCGGGCGAGCGCGCGGCCGGCGGCGATCGCGGACAACTGGCAGTCCGCCGCGATCTGCGCGGAGGTGGCGTGCGGTCGGCCGATCAGCG